>Ga0081455_10005105_pt1 | contig 14477 bp, 13 predicted proteins | sample TabmetS3T2R1_FD_70207 | JGI IMG/M metagenome (GOLD analysis project Ga0081455, IMG submission 70207) | Tabebuia heterophylla rhizosphere microbial communities from the University of Puerto Rico - S3T2R1 | ecosystem: Host-associated > Plants > Roots > Rhizosphere ... | reverse complement strand
CGACGAAGGTCATCGTCTGGGACGGTGCAGAATGGAGAATCATTTCCGGCTTTGTGATCTAGCTGCTAATCTAGCCAGATGAGGATTCTCCAGGTTAGTACGTATGATAAAGCGGGTGGGGCCGAGGCCATAGCCTGGCAGCTTTTCGAACAGTACCGGCGTCGAGGCCATGAGTCCTCCATCGTCGTCGGAGAGAAATCCGGCAACGATCCACACGTCTTCCCTTTATCGCGGGCGGTCGCCGATCAGACTTCCGAAGCACCGATTGCTCAAATCAGCCACTGGTTATCTCCCTATGAAGGGCGTGTCCGTGGTGTGTGGCGTATGCGCCGCTGGCTCGATGCTTACGTCGCGCGCCCGCAGAATTGGTGGCAGGCTCTGTTAGGAAGAGAAAACTTCGATTTCCCAGAGACCTGGAGACTTCTCGACCTCCTCCCCGAACGTCCTGATATTCTTCATTGCCATAATCTTCACGGCGGCTGGTTAACCCGCGGCGGCTACTTCGATTTGCGTGCCCTGCCTTGGCTGAGCCGGCAACTCCCGACTGTTCTGACTCTGCATGATACGTGGATGTTGGCCGGCCACTGCGCGTACACGCTCGGTTGCGACCGGTGGAAAACCGGTTGTGGCAGCTGCCCCGACTTATCGATCTATCCCGCCATCTCTCGCGATGCCACCGCCTTCAACTGGAACCGCAAGCGGGAAATCTATGCGACGGGTCGCTTTCACATTGCGACGCCTTCCCGTTGGTTGTTGCGTCAGATCGAACAATCCATCTTGGCTCCCGGCATGGTCGAGGGCCGGGTCATCCCGAACGGAGTGGATTCCACCATCTTCTCACCCGGCTCCAAAGTACAGGCGAGAGAGTCGCTGGGTCTGTCTCAGAAGGATGCCATCCTGCTTTTTGTCGCGAATGCAGCCCGGAGCAATGTCTTCAAGGACTATCGGACGGTGGAACAGACCGCCATCAGAACAGCCGCGGGGTATCGGCGCGAGAAGGTCTCCCTGCTGGTTGTGGGAGAAAAGGGGGAGCCCATCTCATTCGACAATGGAGAAATTCGTTTTGTGGCCTATCAGCGAGATCAGAAGACGATGGCCCGGTACTACCAGGCAGCGGACGTCTACGTCCATGCCGCTAAATCCGACACCTTTCCCAATACGGTGCTTGAAGCGCTTGCCTGCGGCCTGCCGGTTGTCGCGACGGCCGTCGACGGGATTCCGGAGCAAATTGACGACGGTCAGTCCGGCTTTCTCGTGCCATCCGGCGACGCCGAGACGATGAGCAGCCGAGTGGTACAGCTTCTCCTCAATGGGGGTTTGCGTGCCTCGATGGGCGTGAAGGCTGCCGAGATCGCCGCTCGTTTCTTCTCCGTGCAACAACAAGTGCAGACCTACTTGGACTGGTACGAGCAGATGCGTTCGTCATCGAGAATCGAGAGCGTGCCTGCCTATGCCTGCTAAGTTGATGTTGCTCGCGATTGGTCTTGGGGTAGGGGGGACGGAAAGTCACATTCTCGAGCTGGCTTCGCGGATCGATCGCTCGCGATTTGACGTCACCGTCTGCACGCTCAAATCCGGCGGCCGGGTGGCTGAAGAGCTGCACGCCCGTGGCATCCGAGTCTTGTCGTTGGACGGCGCCGGAAAGCTGGATGCTCGAGTCATGTTCCGGCTCTTCAAGCTGATTCGGGATGAGCGGCCGGACGTCATTCAGGCATTCCTGTTCTGGGCGAATCTGGCTGCCAGAATCTGTGGGCGTCTCGTGCGAACGTTTGCCATCATCTCGTCGTATCACGACGAGATCGTCAGTGAAGGGTGGATGATTCGTCTCGTCGATCGTCTCACCCTCAAATGGACTCACGGGATTCTCTGCTGCTCGGAGGCCGTGCGCCGCTCGGTATTGTCTCGGATCGGAGGCAATGGCGGCCAATTTACCGTCATTCCGTTCGGCGTCGATGTCGACCGCTTCGGAAGCCCATCCGCCGCGACGAGGCAAGAACTTGGTCTTCAAGCTGAAGGACCGGTGATCGGGACCGTCTGTCGGTTGGTCGAGCCCAAGAAAGGCTTGAGTATCCTGCTTCAGGCCATGTTCGAGCTGAAACGGCGGCTCGGAAAGCCGCCTTGTCAATTGCTCATCGTCGGAGATGGGCCGGCCCGTGAGGCGTTGGAAGTACTACGCGACCGCTTCGGGCTTTCCCGATGGGTCGTGTTTGCGGGAACGAGGCGCGATATCCCGCGCGTGCTTCACGCATTGGACGCATTTGTATTGCCGTCGTTGTATGAGGGGTTTGGCATTGCGATTCTCGAAGCAATGGCCGCCGGGAAAGCGGTGGTCGCCACGAAGGTGGGCGGCATCCCGGAATTCGTCGTGCCGAACGAGACCGGACTGCTGGTAGACCCGGGAAACGTGGTCGCATTGGCCGAAGCGATCGCCTCTGTGTTGGGCGATCCGGAGCGAGCGAGACAGATGGGAATCCGTGGCCGCGCGCGCGTGGTCACCGGATTTCAGATGTCCACGGTCGTCCGGCAGCATGAACAGGCATACGAAGCCTGTTTAGCGAATGCCTAAGGGTAAGGAAGTCACGAGACGATGTCTCTTCTACTGCTGACCTTCCTGTTGTCGGTCGCGATCGCCTTGTACGGCGTGCCCATCGCCAGGCAGGCGGCGTTGAAGTACGGCATCGTCGATGCACCGGACGGGCGGCTGAAGCATCAACAGGAGCCAGTGCCCTATTTCGGCGGCCTGGCGATCTATCTCGCCTTTCTCATGAGTCTGGCCTTCACCTTCGAGTTCCGTCACGACGTGCTTGGCATCATTCTGGGTGGAACGATCGTCGTGATGCTGGGGCTCATCGACGACTTCGGCGTCCTGACGCCTTGGACGAAGCTGGCCGGCCAGTTGCTTGCCGTGTTTGTGTTGATCAAGAGCGGGATCAGGATTCAGATTGCCGCGTTGCCCGAGTGGGTGGATCTGGTCTTGACCGTGCTCTGGATGATCGGACTGATCAATGCCTTCAATCTGTTGGACATCATGGACGGGCTTTCGGCCGGGGTGGGGGCGGTCAGCGCCATGGGACTATTCATTGCGGCCTGGCTCCAAGGCGATCAGACGATCGTGTTCATGCTGGCCGCGCTGATCGGCAGCCTCGTGGGATTTCTGAGGTACAACTGGCGGCCCGCTCGAATCTACATGGGCGACACAGGTGCGATGTTCATCGGGCTCTTGCTCGGCGCCATGGCCATGATCGGCAAATATCCGAGCAGCCATTCGCTGTCGGTGTTGACGCCGGTGTTCATCCTCGGCATTCCGATCTTCGACACGTTGTTTGTCATGTGGATCCGCTATCGACGGGGTTTGCCTATTTTCTGGGGCAGCCCGGATCACATCGCGATCCGTCTGCGGCATTGGGGGATGACCGTGCCCCACATCGTGCTGGTGAGCTATATCGCCACGGGGCTCGTGGGGGCCATCGGTCTGCTGCTGATGGTGGTCGGACAGGATACGGCCTGGTTGCTCTGTCTTGGCACGATGGCGGTGCTACTGGCGTCGACCTTCGCCCTTAAAAAAATCGATGTCCGACAGCCGCGGGGCTCCGTTGTCCCATCCCCGGCTCACGAAGGATCTTCCACAGCATGATCGTCATCGTTGGCGCCGGACTTGCCGGTCTCAGCACGGCCTATCACTTGTCAGGAACCCCGTATCGGCTATATGAACGGGAAGCGGAGGTCGGAGGGCTCTGCCGCTCGTACCGAAAAGACGGCTTCACGTTCGACTACACCGGGCATTTGCTGCATTTCCGCCAGCCGGACATCAAAGCGCTGGTCGAGCGGTTGCTGGCCGGAAAGCTTCAGACGCATCGCCGGAAATCGTATATCTATTCGCACAAGACCTATACCGAATATCCTTTCCAAGTAAACACGCATGGTCTGCCACCAGAAGTCGTCCGAGAATGTCTCTTGGGATTCATTACGACACTCACGGCGCCGGCGGCAGCTTCCAAGGACCGGTCCTTCAAGCAATGGATTCTGGACAGTCTCGGCGAAGGCATGGCCAAGCATTTCATGGTGCCGTTCAACGAGAAACTCTGGCAGGTATCGTTGGACGAACTCACCTCCGACTGGGTCTCATGGCTCGTGCCGAAACCGGAACTCAAGGATGTCGTCAATGGTGCCTTGGGCATCAAGGACAAGGCCTTCGGCTACAATCCGTCCTTTCAATACCCGGCCGTCGACGGCATTCGAGTGCTTCCCGAGTCCTTCCTGCCCGGCATCAACGGCGTTCAGAACGGCATCGAGCTGGTAGAAGTCGATACGAAACGCCGGCGTGCCCTCTTTCGAAATCTGAAGAGCGGGGAGACCCGTAGCGAGCATTATGAGTCCATGGTTTCGACGATCCCCGTGCCCGAGCTGATGCGGCGTTGTGTGGACATGCCGGCGCATTTGAAAGAAGCGGCGGAAGGGCTGCGTTGGGTGTCGGTCTACAATCTCAATCTGGGGGTCGCGCGGGAACAGGTCTCAGACAAGCACTGGCTCTATTTCCCAGAGCCCGAGTATTCGTTCTATCGCATTGGGTTCCCCATGAATTTTTCGCCCGCCCTGGGACGACCCGGATGCAGCTCCATGTATGTGGAAATGTCGCACCGGCCAACGGAACACCATTCGGCAGACGAACTCGTGGCACGTGCGCGAAGCGGAATGGAGCGGGCCGGGATTCTGCGACCGGACGACAACATTGTGGTCGCCGACGTCAAGGACCTGCAGTATGCCTATGTCTATTTCGACCGGCATCGGGCACGCGCGGTGCCAGCAATCCTGGCCGAACTGGAGCGGCGAGGCATCTACTCGATCGGTCGATACGGTGGCTGGGAGCATACCTCCATGGAGGATGCGATCAGCCAGGGCAAGCGGCTGGCCGAACGTCTGAACGCGCAGGGGGCGCAGCCCCGATCGGCTTAGGCGTCTGGTGGTTACGATCTGCCATATCATTACAAAGCTGGAACTGGGTGGCGCGCAGGAAGTCGCGCTCTATGCCGTGTCGCATCTGGATCGGACCAGGTACCGACCTGTTCTCGTGGCCGGCGCCGGCGGTCTGTTGACCGAACAGGCACGACGGTTGCCCGGCGTCCAGACCATCATCATTCCCTCGCTCGGCCGCCGCATCCACGCCATCTGCGACGTGCTAGCCTTTCTCCGGCTTATCGTACTGCTCCGCCGTCTCAAGCCGACGATTGTGCATACTCACAGCTCAAAAGCCGGCATTCTCGGCCGCTGGGCAGCCTGGTGCGCCCGCATTCCATTGGTCGTCCACACGGTGCACGGCTTCGGCATTACCCCAGCCCAGCCGGCGTGGGTGCAGCGCCTGTTCATTCTACTCGAGCGGATCACGGGCTGGATCACTACCCACTGGATTACCGTCGCCGAGATCGATGCCCGCAAAGGACGGCAATGGGGCTTGTTCGACACGAACGTGTCGGTCATCAGGCCCGGCATCGATCCCGGTCCGTTTCGTCAGCCCCTCCCACCAGGGGATCGACATCGCCTGCGTGATGAACTAGGTGTCGGCTCGGGCGAGTATTTGATCGGGACGGTCGCCTGTCTCAAGCCTCAAAAAGGTCCGGAGGATGTGATCGCGGTGGCCAAGCTCGTCTGTGCGCGCATGCCGAGAGCCAGATTCGTCGTGATCGGTGACGGAGTGCTGCGGCCGCGCATCGAAGCCCTGATCGAGCGGGAAGGACTACAGGAAAGGGTACACTTGGCTGGCTGGCGGCACGATGTCCCTCGAGTGATGGGCTGCTTCGATCTGCTGCTGTTGACGTCGCGCTGGGAAGGTCTCCCTAGAGTGATGCTCGAAGCGGCATCCGCGGGGCTGCCGATCGTGGCCACCAACGTCGGCGGTGTCGAGGAGGCGGTTGTGCAGCGCGACCGAGTCCGGCTGTTAGAGGCCGGCGACATTGCCGGTCTTGCGGCAGGCGTCGAAACCCTGCTGGGAAACACAAAAAAAGCGGCCGCCGACAACCGGTTGCCCGTGGAGTTTCACATCGAAGAAATGGTCAAGCAATATCAGGCTTTGTATGATACGCTCCTGTCGCAGCAACGCAACAAGCTGCTGTCCCGCTCGTTGAGTCCTGCGTCATCCTAACCAGGGAGTCGTCGTGAACGTTCCATTGCTGGATCTCAAAGCGCAGTATCGCGGAATCAAGTCCGAAGTCCTGTCCGTCATAGAAGCGGTCTGTGACGAGCAAGGCTTCGTTCTCGGGCCGCGCCTCGTCGAGTTCGAAAAGGCGACGGCGCAGTACATCGGCAGCCGCCAAGCGATCGGCTGTGCATCCGGGAGCGATGCGCTGCTGTTGGCATTGATGGCGCTCGGCGTCAAGGCGGGCGATGAAGTCATCACGGTGCCGTTCACGTTCTTTGCGACAGCCGGAGCCATCTCACGTCTCGGGGCCAAGCCGGTCTTTGTCGATATCGAGTCGGACTCCTTCAACATCGACCCTCATCAGATCGAACGTGCCATCACGCCGCGCACGAAGGCCGTGATTCCTGTGCATCTGTTCGGCCAATGTGCTGACATGGCCGCCATCAACACGATTGCCAGGCGGCGGGGGATCCGCGTCATTGAGGACGCCTGTCAGGCAATCGGAGCGGCGCAAGAGGGCCGGCGCGCCGGCGTGCTGGCCGATGTAGGGTGCTTCAGCTTTTTCCCGACGAAGAACCTCGGCGGATTCGGTGATGGCGGTCTCATGACGACCGACGACGACGGGCTGGCCGATGCGTTGGCCATGCTGCGCGTCCATGGAAGCCGCGTGCGGTACCTACACGAAGCGGTCGGCATCAACAGTCGGCTGGACGCACTGCAGGCGGCGGTGCTCCATGTCAAACTGAAGCACCTCGAACAGTGGACTGAAGGCCGCCGGCGCAACGCCGAACGGTACCAGCAGCTGTTTACGCAGGCCCAGTTGCTCGACCGCGTGTTGTTACCCATCACGAAGCCTGGGAACTTTCACGTGTACAACCAATACACGGTGAGAGTACGGCAACGTGATGAGCTCAGAAATTTCCTGAAGGAAAAGGGCGTCGGCTCCGAGGTCTACTATCCATTGCCCATGCATCTGCAAAATTGCTATCACGACCTCGGATTTCACAAGGGGTCGTTTCCCGTCTCAGAACGTGCGGCGGAAGAAGTGCTCTCGTTGCCCATCTATGCTGAACTGACGGAAGAGCAACAGGCCTATGTCGTTCAGTTGATCGGTGACTTCTATCGACGCGCCTAGTTCGCCGGGTGCGACTTCGACAGTTTCATCTGTCAGTCAGGAATTCAAAGGAGTACGTCGGATTGGTGTGCCGCAGGATGGAGGTGTGCATGAGGCGCTGCATGACGTGGGTGTGGTTGGCCATCTGCGCAGTACCTGTCCTGTGGAGCGACCATCTTGACGCGAAGGAACTCTCGCCGCGCGATATCTACGAACAAGCGTCACCCGCCGTTGTCATGGTCATGGGCCATTCCGACAGCGGCAAGAGCGGCAGTGCAGGGACCGGCTCGATCATCCAGACCGACGGGGGAGTCTTGACCAATGCCCATGTGGTGATCGAAGAACGAACCGGCAAGCCGTATCCAAGATTGTCCGTGTTTTTGAAGCCTCCGCGCGTCACGGGTGACAGTAGAACGGATCTTTCCCGCATGGTGAGAGCGAGAGTGATGGCCTACTCGACACCGTTGGATCTCGCTGTGCTCAAGCTGGATTCGGCGCCGGCTTCCCTACCGGTCGTCGCGTTTAGCGAGTCTGCACAAGGCCGGATCGGTGATCGAGTCGTGGCGATCGGTCATCCGGAGCAGGGAGGGCTTTGGACGTTGACGACCGGCGTCATCAGCGCCGAAGTGGACAATTTCAACGGTGTGAAGGGCAAGGACGTATTTCAAACCGAAACCGGCCTTAATCGAGGCAATTCGGGCGGCCCGCTTCTGGACAGCGAAGGACACATGATTGCGGTCAATACCGCCATTGCCCGCGTCGCTGCCGACGGCCTGCCCATTACCAGTATCAGTTTTTCCCTCAAATCGAGTGTTGCGGCACAGTGGCTTCGCGAGCAGGGCCTGACCCGTCCTCAGCCTGCGGGAACATCCACCGTCTCATCTTTGCCGGCCAACGCCGCTTCCGATGTTCCGTCTCTTCCGGTTCCCCAACCACAGGTCAAGCCTCCTCAAGCCGTCAAACCACCGCACACCGCCAAAGCGTCTCCAGCGCCGCTGGTCAAGCCGATCGAATCGGCTCCTTCCAGTCCTGCTCGTTCAGCGCCACCAGTCAAGCCGGTCGAATCGTCTCCGCCCAGTCCCGCTCGTCCGTACGATCTCGACGTCCTGATCAGTGACCGGGCCAAAGCCGAAGCGGACTTGGAAGGGATGATGTCGGAAATGCGCGGACGAATGAAAGGACGATAGCGCAGTGCACGAGCCATGGACGGCATGAGGATCTGGCGTCGCCGTCGGCCTCAACTCGCCATCATCGCGTTGGGCTGTTGCCTTTACTTCGCCGATCCACTCACAGCCGAAGCACGCAACGATCTCGACCGTTTCGATCTACGGGGACCCGTCCGGGCGGTCGGGACCAAATATCCGCAATTGACGACCACCCATCAGTTTGACCGCAATGGGCATCTGACGGTGCTTGAGTTGCTTCCGGTCAATCAGGCCGGCGCGGTCCGATATGTCTATCTCTACGATGAAGGCGGGCGGTTGATTGGGGAAGAGATCTTCGAACCGGACGGCACTGTCGCCTATCGAAAGTTGTTCCGGTACGGAGTCGATGAGCAGGGACGACCCTCGGCTCAGGTGGCCGTGACCGACCAAGGGCTGTTCGCTCAGGTCGAATTCTCCTTTTACGACCGGAGGGGACTCCTTTCGGAAGCAATTTTGGTGACCGCCCAAGGTGTGTCGGAAAAGAGCTTATTCGATGCGCGAGGCAACCTCATTTACCACGCCCGCTATGTTCAAGGACGGCTGGTGCTGGAAGCGGCGCATCACTATGACCCGCTGGACCGGCTCAGGGAGAGTCGTTTTTATGGAAGCGACGGCGCTCCGATGCGAAGGGATGAGTATCGGTACGATCAGGCGGGACATCGCATCGAACAATCGAGCCAGTATTTCCGTCAGTCACATCTTCGTAAAACAGTCGTGACGTACGAGTTCGATCAGGCGGGCAACTGGATTAAGGAAACGGCCCACCGGTGGTCGCAAAAAAACACGGCGACCACCCTGACCGAGACGGTGGTCACCCGCGAACGGACGATCACTTATTATTGAGGATCAATCGCGGCGTGCGTTAGCTCGTCACCGCGCCTTCGGAGGCCGAGGACACATGTCGGGCATACTTGGCCATCACGCCGGAGGTATAGCGCGGCGCCGTCACTTTGACCTTCTTGAGCCGCGCCTTGATCTCTTTGGCGGAAAGTTCGACGTTCAATTGCCGTTTGGCGATGTCGAATACGACGATATCGCCGTTCTTTACCGCGCCGATCGGTCCGCCTCGGACGGCTTCGGGAGCGACATGGCCCGCCATGAGCCCGTGTGTGGCGCCCGAAAACCTTCCGTCGGTCAGCAAGGCGACCGAGTCACCCAATCCCGCCCCCACGATCGCGGCCGTCACACCTAACATCTCCCGCATGCCCGGACCGCCGGACGGCCCTTCATACCGGATGACGACGACGTCGCCGGCCTTGATCTGTCGGGCCTTCACGGCGACGAACGCATCTTCCTCCCGGTCATAGACCTTGGCCGGTCCCCGGAATTGCATCATGGAATGGCCGGCGACTTTGACGACGCAGCCTTCGGGCGCCAGATTCCCCTTGAGAATGACCAACCCACCCGTGGCTTTGATCGGATTCGTGAGCGGCCGCAAGACTTGTTGACCTGCCGTTTCGACTGCCTCTTTCGCCTCTTCAGCGATGGTCCGTCCTGAGACGGTTGGTTGATCGGCATGCAGAAGACCTGCATCGAGCAAGCGTTTTGCCACCAGCGTCGTTCCTCCGGCTGCATAAAGGTCCGCTGCGGCGAAGCGGCCGCCCGGTTTCAAATCGGCCAGGAGCGGGACCTTGCGGTTGATCCGGTCAAAGTCGTCGATGTTCAGCTTGATGCCGGCTTCATAGGCGATGGCCAGCAGATGAAGCACGGCATTGGTCGAGCCGCCGGTCGTCGCCACGGCCGCAATGGCATTCTCAAGGGATTTTCGCGTGATGATCTGGCGGGGGCGCAGGTCGCGCTTCAGGAGGTCCATGACCATTTTGCCGCATTCGAACGCGACGTCGTCTTTACGGGTGTCCATCGCCGGCACCCCGTTGCGTCCCATCGGCGACATGCCCAGGAATTCGAACGCGATCGCCATCGTATTAGCCGTGAATTGCCCTCCGCAGGCTCCCGGTCCAGGACAGGCATGGTCTTCCAGGTCTTTCAGCTCGGCATTCGTCATCTTGCCCGACGCATGCTTGCCGACCGCTTCGAAGACGTCTTGGATCGTCACGTCATGGCCTTGAAACTGTCCGGGCATGATCGACCCGCCGTACAGCATGAGCGATGGCACGTTCAAGCGCGCCAGCGCCATCACGGTTCCCGGAATGGTCTTGTCACAGCCGGACAACGCCACGACGCCGTCGAACAGGTGCCCCCGCGCCACGAGCTCAATCGAATCGGCGATCACCTCGCGACTTATCAGCGAGGCTTTCATGCCCTCCGTGCCCATCGAAATGCCGTCTGAGACAGCGATGGTGTTGTACTCGATGGGCGTGCCGCCCGCCGCGCGAATGCCGGCCTTCACCCGCTCCGACAAGCGGCGGAGGTGAAAATTGCAGGGCATCACCTCGATCCAGGTATTGGCGACGCCGATCAGCGGACGCGACAGATCTTCGTCGGTAAAGCCGACGGCTTTCAGCATGGCGCGGGCTGGCGCCCGGCCGGGACCGACGAGCAAATCGTGACTTTTCAGCTTGATCTCTTTCGGCATGGAATTCCTTTGTACGGAGCAGAAAATGCCATCGATTTCACCCGCCCGCCCGAGCGATCATGTTACCCGCCGGCCCTCCGATTGCCTGGCAATCGATAACCCGGGACGCGCTCCTTCCCTATTACTTCTTCTTTTTTTTGTCCTCGTGCTTTTCTTTCTTGGCTTCCGTGTCGATGACTGTCCCGTCGGCCGCGTCGATATGGACTTCGGTGACTTTGGCGTCGGCGCCCAGGATCTCGACTTCCCAGACGGTCTTGCCGTGTTTCTTTCCGAGCTCAGCTTCGACGACGGTGCCCGGGACTTTTTCCGTCGCGGTCTTGATGGCCTGCTCAGCCGTCACTTTGGCGTCTTTCACCAGATCGGCAATGTTGCCCTCTTTGTCGTCGCTCCAGGCGACTGTACTTGAGAAGACGATCAGGCCCAACGCGACCACGCCTGTCAATGCATACGCGCGCATGGGGACCTCCTTTCGGTGGAAGCGCCTTACTGCGCCTTCATGTCTGATGGAGGCATCGGTGGAGCACCGCTACCCATATGCGGATTGCGTTGCATGCCTCCTCCGTGTGGATTCGTCATGCCACCGTCGTAGCCTTTCCCGCCCTCCTTATGCTGCTGCAGCATTTTCTCGTGCTCAGCCTTTTCCTTGGCGCGTTGGTCCGGCGTTAAGAGGGCCAAGACGTCCCGGCGTGTTTTGATGGAGGTCATGCGCAACGCCACCTGCATGTCTTCACTCTGTCTCAGCTTCGCCTCAATCGCCTTGAGATCGGACTTCTCATCGTCGGTCAACGCTTTCAATTCGCGCTCAGCGACCTGAATGTCCGCTTCTGATTTAATGCGGGTTTTATCGAGGTTCAGCTGAATATCTTTGAGCTTGGTGACCTGGTCGGCGGTGAGACCGATCTCTTTTTCATGCTTAAGGAGATGGCGGATGAGATGGCCGGCACTGCTGTGCATCATGCCCATACCGCCGCCCATCATGCCGTGACCACGGCCTCCGTATCCGTCCTTTCCGCCTCCGTGGCCGTAGCCCGGCTCGTTGGCCGAGACCGTGCCGGCTCCCATGGCCAATGTGAACGCTCCGGCCATGACGAGCGCCGAGAGTTCCTGCATTCCCTTCTTCATGCGACTCCTCCTTGTTGGTAATAGCCTTTATGTGAAAGTAGACACGACATTATCGCACAAACAAACCGCCTTCTCCCTTCAGTCCGTTGAACAGGAACTGAACGGCCAAGGCGGCGAGCAGCAAGCCCATGAGGCGTGTGATGATTTTTTCCGCCAGGGGGCTCATCCACTTGGCTCCCGATGCACCGAGAGCCAGGATGCCGTAGCTTGCCAGACCAACCAGGCCAACGCAAGCCAGCAGAATGCCTCGATAAAGCCATGACGTCGCCTGTGCGTCGAGCAGAATGATGGTCGAGATCGCAGCGGGTCCGGCCAGCATGGGCACCGCGAGCGGCGTGATCGCAATGTCGTCTTTCGCGGCACCTTCGGCGGTCTCCGCCGCCGTTTCCTGCACCGGCGAACGCTGCGCCCGCAACATGTCCAAGGCCACGAGCAACAACACGAGCGCGCCGGCTACTTGGAGGGCGGCCAGCGTAATGCCGAGCAGTGAGAACAGCCACTGGCCGGTCAGTGCGAAGCCTCCCAGAATCATCACGGCGACCAAACAGGCGACACGAGCCATACGCAACCGTTGTACAGGCGTGTATCGCGCAGTCATGGCGAGGTAGGCTGGAACGGTGGCGATCGGATCGACGATGACGAAGAGGGAACTGAATGCCAGTACGCCGAATTCAGTCGGGGTCATGCGGTCATTCGGGTTTGCCTCAGCAGTTCAGCGCGTGGATCTGGATGCGTCCCTTTGGCTAACCGCTGATAGAGCGCCCGTTCTTCTTCCATCACGGAGTGCGGGACCAGGATCTGCAGATGCAAAAAGAGATCGCCATGCCCTCCGCCGGCCGACGGGAGCCCCTTGTCCTTGAGTCGAAGCTTGCTGTCCGCTTTACTGCCTGGCGGGACTTTGACTTTGACAGGTTCAGTGAGCGTGGGCGCCATGACTTCTGCACCGAGAACCGCCTCCCAGGGATAGACGGGCAGGGTCACATGAATGTCGCTGCCCTCGCGGCGGAAGATGGGATCTGGCTTGATCCTCACGTACAAATAGAGATCGCCGCGCTTTCCACCGTTCGTCCCCGGCTGGCCTTTCCCTCCGACCCGTACCCTGGTGCCTTCCTGAACGCCGGCAGGAATCTTGACCTCGATCGTCTTCAATTCCGCCGTCTGGCCTGACCCGAAGCAGGTCGGGCAGGTACGCCCGCGCAGCGTGCCGCTGCCCTGACAGGTGGTGCAGGAAACCGGTTCCCGCAGACTGACACGTTTGGTGACACCGGTCAGCACCTCCCGTAAGGTCAGCTCGACCTCCGCCTCCAAATCCTCCCCGGGCACGGAAAACCCCCGTGCCCCTCCGGTGCGGCCGCCGCCGCGGAACAGATTTTCGAAGATATCCGAGAAGGCCTCGCTGTTGAAGTCAGCTCCGCCTCCACCAGGATTTGTCTGTTCCCAGCGGAATCCTTGGCCACCGGCGCCGGCCTGCTGTCTGGCTTTTTCGAAGGCTTCGGCCTGTTCCCATTGGGCACCGTACTGGTCGTATTTCTTGCGTTTGTCCGGATCGGAGAGGACTTCGTTGGCCTCGTTGAGTTCTTTAAACTTTTTCTCCATCTCGGTCTTCTTCGAGCCGGAATGGAGGTCAGGATGGTATTGGCGGGCCAGTCGCCGATAGGCCTTCTTGATGTCGTCGGCCGAGGCCGTGCGAGGGAGACCCAGAATCTGATAGAAATCGCGTGGAGTCGTAGCCATCAGATAATAGATTAATCCTGATTTCGATCAGATCAACGCCACCCGCTCAGCCCGCCACTTGCCGCTTCGCGCGTGCCATCAATTTACAGTAGGAACAGACCTCCGCCGTGGTCGGTTGCCCGCACGTCGTGCAGGGATGGAGCATGGCCTGATCCTTTTCGGTGATGGTCGCGGGAGACGATCTCTTTTGGCGTTGCTTCTCCAGAAATCCCCAGTAGAAGTACTGCTTGGTCCCTGGCGATTCGGTCTCCAGCCGGTTGAGCACCTCCTTATACAGGAGCGTGCGCGCCCCTTGCGCCATCGGACATTCATCTACGATGTACTCAATCCTGTTCAGGACACAATAGGCGGCAAGTTCCCGTTCCGAAAGACGATACAGGGGTTTGACCTTCTTCGCGAATCCTTCCACCGATGCAGGCAGGGTCGGCCCCTGTTTCTCCAAGTAATCCTCCTGCCAATGCAGCACATTGCCGAGCAGGCGGGCGGCTTCATCATCAAGATTGTGCCCGGTTGCCATCACGTCATAGTCCTGTTCGACCGCCGCTCGATTAAATTGGTAGCGTTTAATGGTGCCGCACGTTGAGCAAGTGGGCCGATGGACCAGCTGGGCGAGTTCCTTGATGCCGGCGCCCT
>Ga0081455_10005104_pt1 | contig 14479 bp, 23 predicted proteins | sample TabmetS3T2R1_FD_70207 | JGI IMG/M metagenome (GOLD analysis project Ga0081455, IMG submission 70207) | Tabebuia heterophylla rhizosphere microbial communities from the University of Puerto Rico - S3T2R1 | ecosystem: Host-associated > Plants > Roots > Rhizosphere ... | reverse complement strand
GAATTTCTAGCATAAAAACCCCTGCTGATGAGTCAACGAATTATCACGGGCGTTGAGTAGCGGCGCAAGCCGAGCTCACGGATAGGTTATGAGCGCTAAGAGAGTTGTCTTCGGTAGACCCGTCTGAGACGCGGGACACGAAATCCCACCGCGTTCCGGCTAACCAAGAAGCCGTCTAGGCCGTTCAGCCAAATAACGCTGGAGCCAGGCGTTTCAGTTAAATACCAAATCGCTGCCGGTGAACCCCTGGGTTTCGATCTGAAGGCTGTTTGCTTCTAATATCAATCGTCTCTGCATCAATCGTCTCTGCATCAAGATGAAGTCTCTTTGCCTCTTCAAAACAGAGAGAGCAAACAACCATATCAAGTAGGGTGACGCCGGCTTCTTCACTCGTAACGCGATAGGCGTTACCCGCTATCGACGCACCGCAATGTTCACAAGTGTGATCCATACTGTTTTTTGCTGGCAAACAAGATGCCATATCGGGACAATTTTGGTGCCAATACTTAGATAAGAAAAATCCGCAGCCTTAACGGATTAATAAGGCATTTTGTCTACCGAACAAATATGACTCTCGTCCATTTGGTAATAATAAGTGAAGGAAATTCCCGTCGTGTCTAAACACTAATTATGTACAAGACTCCACGTCGTTTTCAGATAATTCTCTACTGAGTGAATTTCGTACCCGACTGTCTGCTCATTCAAACACTGCGAAGGTTTACTCTCCAAATTTCACCTGCTTCCGTCTGGCACGCGCATTGCGCCTGAAATAGTAGCGTGGGTTAGTTCTCCGCCTACCCACAGAAGAAGGACCGCGATTTTGCACGATTCGTCGCGGTCAAAGAGCCGGGATGCTCGCTAAATGGTGGGCAGGTATCCCGGTTTTTCTTTTTCGCGCCCGCTGTGGCTAAGGTCTACATCGTGAGTTTTCGCAGCAAGGACGACCGCAAGCCGTCAAAGTTCATCGTGGTGGCCAACGATAGAAAACACGCCATCAAATGGCTTGGAAGCATGGAGGGTCGGGTTTTCAGGCACGGTTCAATCAATCCACACAATGCGGTTTTTATTTTTGGGGCGTGGTATGGGGATAAATAGCATCGCGGGCAAATCCACAATGTGACAACGCTCATGGTCAGCACAGCTGGATGACCTTGCCTGTTAAGCGTCTTTAGGAATGGAGAGTAGATCTGTCACTTCGCTGAAAGTTCGTGTGTTTCGCCGGAACCGGAAATGATAGGAACTCAAGTAAAAGTACCTTCGGTCCGTGGACTCTATTCCGTTCAAGCCTTTTGCTATGGTCTTGAGAGCAATGTATGCATCGCGCCGCCAAATCCGCGCCGGAAACATATTGAGTCCGAGGATTCTGGATTTTCTAGTTTCTGGAACAATCACATTCTTGTGACGGTTATCGCCGTATCCTTCGCGCAACGTCGGCGGCTCGGCAAATTTCAAAGGATTGTCATCGAACCACGTTATTTTTGCTTCCCAAAGATGATTGTGGGCGATAACATTCCGCACGGCAAAGACCTCCTCGACTTGGGCGGCAAGTTCTTTATCGACGGCTATTTCTTTGAAATAGTCCGGTCCGCCTCGTTTTTCGTTGCGAACGTAGGCGGTTCGATTTAAGGCCGATTCAAATAAGGCCACACTGAGGACTATCGTTGCCAAAGAGTAGCCATTTTCGTGCTGGCCTGTTATGACCTCGTTGGGAAGTACCGGTTTCATTGATCGAGCTTTTCTACCAGCTCAAATATCGACTGAATCAAAGCCAGACCAACAACTGAAACAAAGCCGTCTTCGTTTTCAGCCATATAGGGTTCCCTTCCTTTTAATTTTCGGGGATTTTCTCGGAACAAGAATACGATTAGCTAAGATGTAGAGGCCGGACTAAGTAGGAAACGTCTATCGAAGAATGAGGGCCACCTAAGTCGGAAAAGAGGCATACCACTAGAGAAATAGGGCGTCAAGAAAAGAAGACGTTAAGTTCAACGGCGGGCTTCAGGTTTCATTTCGGTTTATGGGTACCGCAGGGAAATCGGCTCCTAACGTAATTCCTTTTCGTGCCTTCCTGAGGTCGTTCTCCATGGAACATGAGAACCCTATGTTGCTCCAAAAAGATACGAATTGACAGTTCATTCTACTGGGGACTTACGGCAGTGATTTGGCTTTATACCGAAATAAGTTTGTGCCGAGCACGATCAATACTGGCGCGCCCGTCGCCCGTCATCATTCATAATGATAATCTGAACGCGGCGATTTTGTTGGCGTCCTGACTCGGTGTCATTCGAAGCCACCGGATAGTCTTCGCCCAGACCTCGGGCGCTGATACGATCAGCGCTGATCCCATTCTGTACCAGGAAGTCTCGGACGGCATCGGCCCGTTTCTGAGATAGATCGCGGTTGTACGCATCCGAACCGCGATTGTCGGTATAACCCTCTATCGTTATCATTCGGTCGGGGTTCTCGGTCAAGAACCGGGCGACGTTGGCTAGGCTTCTCGAAGACCCGGGTTTGAGACTAGCTTTGTCAAAGTCGAAGAGCACATCGCTCAATGTAAGCTCGAAACCGCGCTCAGTCTGTTTGGCCTTCAACTCGGCGAACTGTTTCTCTAACTCCCGCGCTCGATCGCTCGCAGCCTCTGCCCTTTTTTGCGCCTCTTGAGTTTCTTGTGCGCGCGCTTGAGCTTCGCGCTGTGCTGCCTGGGCTTCATTGGCTCGGGATTCCGCAAGCTGCTTCGCTCGTTCTGCTTCCCTGGTGCGGGTTTCCAATACAATCTTCTCCCGCTCTTGCTTTAGCTTTTGTGCTTCGGTTTCTGCGACTTTCTGTCGTGCATTTTCGCGCGCAATCTGAATTCTTTTGTCGGTCAAGTACGCTAGGTGGGTTGCTTCCGCCTCATCGCCGCTCTCTTTCCACGTCTGATCCGCCCGTTTCATGGTCTGGCTTGCTTCGTAGGCAGCCACTGGCGCATTATCAGTAATTTGTGGGTCCGCCTGCATCCGCTGGTAATTCTGCCTAGCTTGTTCCAACGCTGAGGGTACGGTGGCGCATCCGAAGATAAAAGTCAGTAGAGCTGCGGAACCAAGAACGTTCAGCCTATTCATGTTTATCTCCTTAGGTTGATCAATTGCCTTGGCTTGCTCGCTGCGCTTCGCGGCGCAAAGTTTCGAGACTTTGCCGTAAGTCGCTCGCCGCTCGACTAGCATCCTCCGAAGCCGCTTTCGCTTCAGCAGCTTGAGCATCGACCAAAGCTTCCTCAGCGAGTCGGCGAGCTTCGGTATACTCCTTTTTGTCCATAGCCCGCTTGGCAGCGTCGAGCTTATCTGTCGCCATACGCAATTCCAAAGGTGAATATTCGGGAGCTTTGCTTTTGGTCGCCCCTCTGATCGCCAACTCGGCTGCCGCGATGCTGTCCTTTGGCGGCGCTACGGTGCTGCAACCGGCAAGACTGACCCCCAGAACAAATACGGGGAGACCAATAAAAGCTGGCAATTTCTTCAAATGCATCGCCCCCTCCAAGCGGAGAATTTCGTTTAATTGCTTGAACAACAAGCCAATATTGCAAGTGCGATGCCACTCATCTGCGAAAGATTGGTGGTGCTCGCTACGTTAGAATCCATGCGCTTCTCAGGAAAATTTGTTTTCTTCCATCCTGGAGTGCGATGGATTTATTTTCTGGAGAGCTAAAAGCTAACAAGTTGTATCGATTTTGGTCACTACTTCAAGCCCGTACGAAGAGATTATTCGGATAAATGCAGTTAATGGAGGTTTGAATGCCAGATCGCTTGATTACGTCTTGGTGTTGGCGAGTTTGACCGCGCATTATCCATGTGAGTGGGCTAATAGATTATTATTCTCGAATGGTCCCTCGCCACGCGCCGGTCTCTTGACACCGGTTTCTCGATGAATTCTTTAAATCGTTCGAGATTGACCTTCCACACGAGTGGATACTACCCCGAGTGTGTCGCCGGCTTTTTCGACGAAACCTTCCGATCGTGTAAGAGCTGAAGGCTAATGCGAGTTCGGTTTTCATCGACACGCGCAAAGTTTACTTTGGCTATTGTCAGTCCTGCTAGGTCTTAGCTTGCTTTTTCAACTCACTGCCCTCCGTTGACCGTTCGCTCGGTCGAGGGAACGAGTAAAAACTGCCTATAGTCTGTCTGTGGATAGTGTCTTCTCAAAAGAGGACAATAGATCTGAGCCTCCTTCAACTTGGCAAGATGGCGAGGAAGCTGTTTTCCGCGATACGTCTTTGCGATAGTTCGTCTTTTTACCGTGCCGTACAAGTTAATGGAGATCTCGGTTCGATGTGCATCGCCACATGCCTTACACACGGCAAAAACATCGTACCTAGCTACAATGGTACCCTGCCGCAAGGACGTTCCAGCTTTGCCCGTCTGCTTTTTGAGATCCAACATCCGTCTTTTCAAAGCCGCAGCCTCCCAATTTGCGGAGCACTGCTTATACCGGACTGGTCTAAAATGCAAACGGCAATTGTCGCAATTCAGACCATCCAGCCCTGAAGCACGGATGACCGTCTTACAAGCCCCTCGCCATTCTCGAAGCCAGGGTGTTGGGATCAAAAGGAGAACATTCAGTGAGGAGGGACCAAATACAATCGCGCGCCGTTCTTTAGTGCGATTGCGCTGCCATTTGGTGCGTTACTTAGTTAAGGGACCGCGTCTCTGTTCTCACTGTGCCGATCTCAGAACTTCTTCTTGGAATAGGAAGTTTAAGCGGAATACGAACGGAATACGGAATATTGTTAGTAGTGAAGAGTAAAAATTCTACAGAGTGTAAGACAGATCAAGGCTGCCTATTTCAGCGATCGAACGATTGCGGCAGGATTGTAAGACTTGTGTTACGTGCTTGCAGAAGGCGTAGTCATCAAATACCAAACAACCCCCATAGGATGACTCTTCATAAAAAATCAACAGGAAACATTTGTTTGCTCGCTGCAGTTTAGGCAACAATACCGTTCGTAGTATCCCAATTTCGCCTATCGGGTGTTTGTCTTCCGCTCCATCCAACCATGTCCAGGTGGGAGGCCAGTTGCTCACGCCATGATAGGACATCAGCGGGTGGTCTCGAAGTAACATGATGGTGCCTGTTGCCCTAGAGAAGTGCGTGATAGATCAACTCCCCCACTGTATAGATCACCGTGGCCCCAATCGTTAAGTAGATGACGGCTTTCAACCAAATCGGAAAGTCTTCCATGATCCGATCCTTTCGAATCGCAGTGTGTTGGGTCCAAGAGAGACCCTCACCGCACAGGCTCAAACAAACCTGGCAACGAATGGAGAAACGGCGTCGATTGAAAGGTCTAAATGAGGAAAACGCAGTTGTCCTTGTGGCTTCTAAGGACTCTAGAGTCGGGATCGACTGATGTGAGATTAGGTGTCGTCAGAACCCTGTGGACGAAAAACTTTTCAACGAATACTGAAGTACGGTTTGCCAATTCGACGTTGTCGTTGGCGAGCTTCATCGACTGCGCAGTGCTAGGGTAGCTAGCGGCAGAGGAAGTGATGCGGCTTTCAAAGGTCAAATCCTCCAAAATGTCCACGCCGGAAAGTATCATCCAGGAGAGTACAAGCAGGACTGCCACTACCCTATGACCCATGGCGTCTACTGATTTAACTCAAAAGATAGAGAGGTTCAACATGGAGTACGACAACCCCGTCGTAATCCGACCCGACAATGGTAGCGATACGCTTAGAATAAGTAGAACCATTCCAATCACCAGCCACTTTCGCCAATTGGGGAATACTTTGTCCCAATCGGTTTTGGTACTGTCGGCTATGGAAAGTTTCACGGGCACGACAAAAAGGATTAGGGTACCACCAACACTAAGGAGTAAAGAAATCTCTCTCATTTCGGACTGTATCCTTCATTAACTACTTTGACACAAGGATTCGCAAAGACTCGCTCACAACATACACAAAATAGCTCGATTTAGATGTCACTTTCCTGACAATGTGGACGGTTTTCCAATCTGTTGGCGGTTGATCTGCATCGCATATCACCTGCAACAGGAACCTATGGTTGAACGCTAAGGAAAAACGAACCGAAAATTAGGGTTTCCCCGATATGAAATAATCTTTCAAAACGTCAACGTTGTGTAAATATAAAATTAATGATGACGTTGTCTTCGCTATGAGTTGAGAGGGAGGACTGAATGAACAATCAAAAATTATTGGGTTGGATCGTCCTTGGCGTGTTCCTAAGTGGGTGTGCGGCTACGCAGAATTGGACGAGACGGCAAACCACCGCCGCTATCGCCGCAGCCTCTTGCGGCATCATAGGTGGGAATTTGTCGGGCTGGATAAACCACAATAACGGTCACCCGCTTAATGAGGGTAAAGCGATTCCCGCTGGTGTTTTCGGAGGCGCTTTGCTTTGCGGCGGGCTGGCCTATTTACTGACGCCGGAGCCACCACCACCCGCGCCAAAACCAGCACCGCCACCGCCGCCACCTCCACCACCACCTCCGCCGCCGCCACCTCCGAAGCCTGCACCGCCACCTCCGCCGCCACCACCACCGGCGCCAAAGGTCGAGCGGACGATCATCCTGGATGACGTGTTATTTGATTTTGACAAGAGCACGATCAAGCCAGAGGCGGCACAAATACTGGATCGGCTGGTAGCATTCATGAACGAGAACCGCAATAGCCGTGTGGCTCTGTCGGGTCACACTGACAGCGTCGGGACGGAGGCCTACAATCTGAAGTTATCGGATCGGCGTTGGATGTCGGTGAGGGATTACGTAGTGAAGAAGGGTGTGGAGAGCGGCCGGGTCTCGGGTCAGGGATTCGGCGAATCCAAACCAATCGCTTCGAACGCGACCGCCGAGGGTCGAGCTAAAAACCGCAGAGTCGAGATTAAAGTTAATTAGGCTTTTCGCAGCGATTCCTGCTTGGAGCCTCAGGCTGAAGCAATCCCGTCAGGGTTGCGCTGGCGCTCTTTTGCCGTTACTTGACGCTGTTAGAAACTAGTATTCTAAAGTCACCAACGATTAGCGCTAATTCATCCATCTGTTGCTATATCTCTTAGGAAGTCACGATGGTTTTATTTTTTGGCTGAGTGTGTGGATAAACGGCATCGGACGGCACGCACCTATACCGCTCAAGTTTAAAATCGCGGTGTTCCTTTTCCGCTTTAACCCATCGCGTAGCAATAAAAGTTTCGCACTCTGCCGCAGTATCGAATGATTGCTCCCACTCGGTGATCGGCAGCCTTAAGTCCTCTGTAGGGTTATGCATCAGGAGCCATCCACATGCGGCTAGAGAAAGAATTTCCAGCATAAAACCCCCTATTTTGAGTCAACGGAGCTTATCATGGGCGAAACAAGCATCAGCCAACCGCCCATGCGCTTTAAAATAGGGTGTAGATAAAAGGTGCGACGGCAGAGCCCGACGTGAATACTATTAGACTGCCCAACATGACGAGACAAATGATAATGGGCAACAACCAAAACTTTTTTCGTTCCCTCATGAAGGACCAAAGCTCCAACAGAAACGCGCCCATAAATATCTCCTTCTGCTGATTGTATTGTAAGTGTCGTAAACTGGTTTGTACGATCCCCTAATTCTCTATTGGCATTCCATTTTCTCAAGGTCGCGGTTCAATTGATAACCCTTCGCTAGAAGGTCAGTTTTTCTAATTGCCGGTTTTCTTCTTCCAGGCTGTGCCTGGCAATGGGTAGATAGAAAAATGGAATCGGGGTCTTTGTCGCAGTCGGGATTTTTACAAAGCTCACCGGTAGCTCCGCAGCCATTATGCCCCCAAGGTTGATTTGGATGGTCTTCGCACACCCAGCCTTTATTGCATGGGCACTTGGCAGGCTTTCTATTTGCGGTCTTTTTTCTCTTCATTCCCACAGATTGAGTTTAACAGTTAGCTCGTGATACCTCTAGGCGGCCATGACTGTGTTAAAGCGCTTAACATCCTCGAAGCGGCAGTGTTGGAATGTAAGAAGCGAGAGGCGGACACGCCGGAGTTAAGGGCGCCGCTGGATTTTCTAGAACCGCACATTCAACCGGCATGGTTGATCCCGCAGTTCCGCCATAATATCAATGGCGAGCAAGAGCACGACTACTCTACGAGAGAAGGTCAACAACAAGTATTTCGCGTAACGTTTCCCGGTATACGAAATTCAGTCAGAGTGCTAATAGGAAAACAGGCGGACGCTCTGGCGCGTAAATTCCACGAGACACATGACGTGGCTGTGAAGGATGAACTCGAACGATTACTCAAAGAGTATGGGGAACGCGGAAAGCCATGGGAGGTAGAGCGTTGAGATCGACGCCAAGATAGAAGAGGCCGAGCATTGAACCGACCCCTTGCCCTCCGCTCGTTTTTTCGCTATTTTCCCGCCGCTGTGGCTAAGGTCTAGGCAAGCCCAAGGGGGTCGACGTGAACAAAAGGCAATGGAAAAAGGAAATTAAAAAGCGTGCACAAATGGTGACCGATGGGGTCTTTGGCGAGCAGTATACTGGACCAAAGCTAGGCAAAAACTCAAAGTACGAAACATTGTCCGATCAAAAAAGTGGGAAAATAATACGTCCGGGGTGGAAACCACTCAACGGTTGAGGGGTGGGGATTCTCGAAAGCCTCGAATGATCCATGCAATGACCCATGCAATTCCATGGACAAGCAGGAATGGGATAAGGAAACTTATTCCCGCAATTGCGACCAAAAAGAACCATCCCCAAGGCGCTTGAACTTCCGCGAATCCCTTGGAGACGACCATCACAAAGGTAAGCCATATCATGCTTCCTATAGCCCCAAGCAGGACAGCCAGCCGCCGCACTCCTTTAGATGCTATCATTGCTTTTTTACTCCTGTCTCTTCGCGGGTCGTCGACACTGCATATCACCGGGATTGACCACGGCGCAATGAAGAAAGGAGGGTCTTAGACTCTCTTGCTCTTCCCTCGGTTTCTCGCTATTTTCCGCCCGCATGTGGCTAAGGTGTTCACTCAATCGGGACGAGATAAAATGCCTCCCTGTTCAGACTTATTGAATTTCCCGTTAAAGGACACATGACACCCGCCCGCAGCAGTTTAGTGACCTCTGGAGGCATTGCGCGATGCGAGTACACCTCGTCGATTTGTTTCCGGCGGTCGGGGCCATCGATCACCGTGACGGAAAGTTTCGTTGCATGAAAACGGCCGCAGTCGCTGCATAAAAACATGACGTTGTACAAGGCCATGTTATCACCGCACGCATATTTTCGGTTGCTTTGGAGATACCGTCAAGAACTGATGAAACGGTTTTTTAGGTCTACATCGTCAGCTTTCGCACCCATAAACGACGACCGACCCTCGAAGTTCATCGGTCCTGACCGACAATATGCAATCCGCCATCAACGTGGCTGGGGATCACGGAGGCGCGGATTTTCAATCGCGGTTCGACAAGTCCACCGCGCAGGCCGAGCAGATGAAAGAGGGCGTGTTGCGTGTTCTGTGAAACATGGAAGTTCCTGGAGTGTCCTTCTCATTTTTCTGTTGGTCGCGGTGTTCCTCTGGATCGTACGCAAGATTTTCTAGCGCGCATGCCATCGAAGCCCTCGCCATTTTCGAAGCCGTTGTTTCGTCGGCATTAGTTCATCAAACAACGACACTTTAAGAAGTTCCATACTAAGCGAATTTCTTACCATTTGTTTGATTAGTCCAACACTGTGCAGATTTTGCCCTTTTAAATTTCGAGCGGTTCGGTGTGGCACGCGCATTGCCTGATTGAAAGAGTGGGCTTTGCTCCTTCCACCCATACAGGGACCGCGATGTGGTACGCACACGCGGTTAAAAAGCCGGGATGCTCGTTATTTCTCTCTTTCTCCATTCTGTCGAGTATCCCGGCTTTGCCGTATTCGTGACACATTGAACGATGAGGGATTGAGCGGAAAATGAAGCTTCGGGATCATCCCTTGATGTCTTACAGAGGTGTTCGTAACTGGCCTCCTGTTTGGGTCGGAATAGCAGGAGAGAAGAGACGCCGCCCGAGTGGCGAAATCGGCATTCTTCGTGAAGTTAGATACGGGAGAGATCCATTAGGAAGGAGCAGATTGCACTTGCTCATCACGCACAAACAGAGCCCCTACTTGGGCACCCTGCTGTTTGATGACCGTGCGTTTTGCCTTCAAATTTATCAAGTCCTTACTAACAACTGTCGTAAATCTATTCACCAGATTGGTGCAATAGACTTGAGCTACACGGTTTAATCCTGAGCGAGCGGGGAAATAACCCAAACGAAACCTCGACGGCGCAAGCCGAGGAGATGAAAAGAGGGCGCTGCGGGTTTTACGCGACTGAAATTCCCCCTTGCGCTTCCCTAGCTTTTCCGCTACTTTCGGCCCGCTGTGATAGCTCTAGGTTTTTCCTAAGCGGGATCATTAGCATTACGGGCGAGTGATCGCTGAACGATAAAAGTTGCAATTTTGCTTAATGAAGAAAAATGCTCCGGTACGATGTCCGCGTCTTGCACACAAATGCCATATTCTTCTTCTATGAATCCGATAAGTCGCACCAGACTCATCGAATCGACAATGCCGCGCTCGATCAGATTGGTGTGATCATCGAAGTCCTGATCGTCTTCGTAGAGCAGTTCCGAACGGATAAAGTTTGTTATGAACAATTTAATTTGTTGTTCCCTGAGCATAGAGTTTACCTTTTTGTTACTTCGCCTTTCGGGTGTTGATCGTTTCCGTCGATACATAGCCAAGCAGGAGGCCAATTAGGAAGGTGACGGTACGGCATCAGCCGATGGTCTCGAATTAACATAGCCAAGACTTCCGGTATTTGTCGCAACCACCACTCTGTTTTTTAGGCTAGAATCTAGCAAATATGAAGGACATACTGATTGGAGCGTGTCTCGGATTATCCTTCTTTTACCTTTGTTATTTAATCGCGACCTATTTAGGCCCAATTTCCCATTTTGTGCTGACCGGCCCGTAACCCAGTCTCCAGATGGCTTGGGAATATGGCGGGGCTGATTTTCAATCGGCGCTTCAACAAATCCACCCCACGAGCCCAGGAGATGAAAGCGGGCGTGCTACGGGTTTTGTGAGAGATGGAAGATTTCTGGAGTGTACTTCTAAGTCTCCTAGTCGCGGCGTTGCACTGGTTCGTAAGTAAGTTTTTCTAACATGTTAAACGGCGGCTACTCAGAGAGTGTAGGAGAGATCAATGCTGCCGATCTCGCGGATAGGTTTAAAGCGGTGTTGGAGTAGTACGTCGTGAACTACCCTACAGAAACCTCTATCATCCAACAACAAAGCGCCAATGTACTCGGCACCGAGATGTTCCATGATTAAAAAGCATGTGGAGTACGGCGGGTTGCCGTTGGATGATATTACATCTCGAAGTATTCCGATTTCGCCTTTTGTGTTGGTAGTATTGTTTCCACCCCTCAATACCCACACTGGAGGCCAGCTTCGCATGCCCTTATAGGTCATCAGGGGATGGTTTCGAAGTAACATGGGGATGTTCCTGCCATTATCATTGCCGATGGTCAACGGCTGATTTGACGACTATTTTATCGTTGACCGCAACTCCCGGTTTTGCGCTCTTTACCAACTCTATCGCTTTTCTCCTTGCGGCATGTGTGCGTACAGTGCCTGATAGGGTTACCTCATTTCTCACCGCATCAGCGTTCACGCTAAGATCTGCTGATTTTAATTGTGGATCGTTTTCAAGTTTCGCCCGAACGGCGTCTTCTAAATCGGAATCTCTCATTAAGGCGTTCGAGCGTTGAAGTTTGTGGATGGATGGACTTGGAGTTCCGATACCTGGTTGTTGTCGGTCGCGTTCGTCGCATGCTGCGAAAACGATAGTAAGACAGAACAGTAGTGAGATTAACCAAAAACGTGCCATATTCCCTGACAATCAAAGGATGTGCCAAATCAACGGTTATTCCCATCTTCTTTTTTAAATACTTGTCAATTTGATCTCACAGAAATTTTCTCGCCAGCTGACGTAATCTTCTATAACCAATTAGCGAACAACTAGCTGAACCTTCTCTCTCTACACAGGTGGATGGGCTCCTCACACCGGCAAGTTGGAAGACTTTTCCTCAAAGCAAGACGGAAAAACCCTCACAGGTTTATTGAATATGATGGCCTTTAAGTATTAACGCGGAGCACAACGACACGGGGTTGTTTTCGCCGTGCGCCAAAGAAACCGGATTGCCTTGCCATACGGTGGGTGGCTGGCTTTTGGCAGTCTCGCTTTCGTAGTGTTATACAAAAGGTGCTTTCCAATCGACGATCTACTTCGGCGCGAATGAGCGTTTCTCGGATGGTCAGGACGACCTTTTGAAGTTACTTTACCTTGTATCGGAAGTGCATGCACGATGTCTCGATGGAAATTCTTCTGCAGACGCAATACGTCGCGAACCATGGTTTAGCGACGCAATCAGTGTGAAGTTGATTTGAGCAGGCGTCGGATGGTCGGCAGATGATCATGCTCAAAAGGCCTCGGCAGAATTTGGGTTTCACGGACTGAATGAGTAACAATGAAACGCACAATATAAGTCACACTACGCGAGAGCCTCATAAGGGGTTCGCCGCGACTACGACAACTGCGCAGTTGCCCTGGCGATCAAAAGGGATCTTTAATGGTTCCTACGATATTTCCGAATTTTACCTTCCAGGTTTGCCCAGATTTTTAATCCAGGCTGCGCCGGTCTCTTCCAGAGCGGAGCGGATGGCATTGGCCTGGGTCTGGGAAGTACTCGCGGCTAGAGGATTCGTCGGGGCTTGGGCGCGGCTTCGGAATCTCAAAACCAATTCCAAATCCGTAGTCTTTTTCGAAGCGACATTGACCGTCGCGACCTGTGGTTCAAAGCCTCCCCTTCTCACCTTCAAAATGTAACTGCCGGGCTCCAGGGCTTTTTTAATGTAGCGGCCATCGCGATCCGTCTCAGAAGTGCCGACCAAAACATTTTGTGAGGTTAAAAGCTCCACGAGCGCGCGCGGAACAGGCGCCCCACCCTGCTCGCGGACGACCGCCGCGATGTCTCCCTGAGCAGGCGGGAAAATAGAGGGTAGAAAATTGTAGGCTCCGGCAATCGAGGCGACTGAGCCGCCAACAATTGCTATCCAGGTATTGATTCGTTTCAGCCATAAATCGTGTCTGGTTTCCTCACCTGCCATAACGACCTCTCGGATAATTGATCTCGCGATTGCAAGCGAACAACTGTTTGACGCAAGCAATATGCCAGAAAAAAAGGCCCGTTTTTCTATGGAAAGCGGAGTGATGATAAAGAAGGTTCGGGATAAAAACGTTAGCTTTGTGGACGATCAAGACAACAAAACACTGATCGAGACAAAAAACACTATGGAAGGGTAAGAGAAAAAATTTCCTGTTCGAAGAAGATCAACGCGGTGCGGACTTCCAATGGTTTGACGAATCCACGGCGCAAGCTGAGCAGATGAAGGCGGAGGCTGTTACGAATCTGACGAGGCCGTTTTTCGCTTGTGGTGCGCCGGTGTTGCCTTTTGCGTGGGCTTCGCTTTCTCTATGCTCTGCTTAAGCGCCTGCATCAAGTCAATGATCTGAATGAGACCTTTCAGTTAAGGCGATTGCTTTTCCGGCTTCGGCCATTGCTTTTCCAGCTTCCGCCCGGACAAGTGCTCCCGGTTTCTCTGTTAATTAATGTAGTGTTGTACCTAACTTGCTCAGGAAATTATAAAAATCCTGTGTGTCAACGCGAGTCATGGTATTAGTCGCACGACAATGGGAATCGCCATTTGCAGTGATGGCGACCACTATGTCAATGTCCTCTTGATTAATAATCCCAGGTGCACCTGAATCCCCATTACAGGCCGTCATATCTCCCTGCTGAAGTACCATTTGCGCCAGTATGTTCCAATTTTGAATGCTTAAAATATCCAAAGTAATGACGGATTTTTCACGAGGGCCATTGACGACTACTGCTGGACCACCACCGCCTGTGCTCCATGTTTCAATACCGTAGCCGACCATAGTAATTTCACGTGTATCTGCCGTACCATGTGGCCCGAATAAATCATCCACCAGGCCAATTGTCGGAAGTTCCGCAGGTAGTGGAACAATGCTTGTGTCAACTGGTTGATTAAGGAGGATAATGCCGTAATCCCCTTTTCCACTCCCAACCCCAATACCTGCTCTTCGTAGAAAAATCCGTATAACCAGTCCCTATGAATGTGTAGTCCGGTGAAAGTGAGGTTGGAAACCGAGAGGTCGGATCGGCAAAGTCCATTTCTGGCGTTTCATCAAAAGTGACATTCCAGCGAGTTCCACCGCCGAGTACTTCTGCAAAAAAGATGCAATGCCCCGCTGTCAAGAAGACTTGGCGATCTGGGAGATTCGGTGCATTCACCAGCGAGCCGCTACAAGTGGTATAATTATCACTAGCGGGAATAAATATATAAGCGAGTCCTGCATAAGGATGCTCCCCCGCGTCAGGTTCACCTCTGAATATAGCAAAAGCACGAGAACACGCGA
>Ga0081455_10005103_pt1 | contig 14484 bp, 14 predicted proteins | sample TabmetS3T2R1_FD_70207 | JGI IMG/M metagenome (GOLD analysis project Ga0081455, IMG submission 70207) | Tabebuia heterophylla rhizosphere microbial communities from the University of Puerto Rico - S3T2R1 | ecosystem: Host-associated > Plants > Roots > Rhizosphere ... | reverse complement strand
GGGTCGGAACTATGACCTCGCAAGAGATGCAGGGTTTAGTATCCGCAGTGCCTCATTATTGTTTCATTGTGGCGCCAGAACAGTTGCGAACAGTCCCGCTCGACAGCCTCGATCCCTGGGCCATTGTGACCAACATCGAAATGGCCAGCGTCGATTGCCCTGAGCTCGGCAAAGCTAATAGAAAAGTCACCGAGGACGGGTCTATCAAGAAAGGCGCCGATCTGATCGAGCGGGGGCTGGGTCGAAAGGTCTTCATATCGCAGCACCAGAGTTGTGCTCTTGGACCGCTCGAGCCAGAATGAGACATGCTCGTCCCAACGGCCAGGCCAAACCTTTCCCTCGATCAGGTCAGAAAAAGAGTAATCTTTGTTTTGAAGCCGCCTAAGAAATTTTTGATAGGAGGCGAGGACGGCACGTCCGTCGCGCACGATATAAATCGATTTGTCGCCCTTCTCTTTTTCATGCGTGCGGAGCAGGAATAGTTCATTACTTTGACGGGCGTGGTCAATGAATTGTTGAAGGGAATCCTGTTGCCACCGGCGCCGACCAATTAACGCGGCGATGGGCCAATTGGACACAGGGGACTCTTTAGGCTGATAGGAGTCGTAACAGTCCAGGCCGAAGCATTGCTTCAGAATCATTTGGGTCAGGTGGCTGCCGGATCGTGGGTAGGAGGCGACAAAAACGATCATGTCTAGCACCACGTCCGTATTGAAGCTGTCGGCACCAGCGCCGCTTAGTTTTCCGTCACATGCGGCAGCCTTGTTTCGAAAGCCGTAAGAATCTTCTCATCTCCTTCACAGAATGACCGAACCAATTGGCGGCGTCGGCGCCAACTTTGGTCCCACCAAAGAGCACGGACCAAGCTGACGCACGCTCTTCCCATCAAATTGGTTTGGCGACAGGCAAGAGCCGATTTAGCCCAACGCCGCGAGACAGCGGTTCGAACCAGCGATCGATGTTTTTTGAGCAACCCCTTCGGTAGCTTCAAGACAGTCGCCTCTAAATGACGGGCCCATAGATAAGGAAGTTCGGGGGACAGGCTGCTGAGATTGGGTGGTTCGGTGCGATCAAGCCGCGGCGCCCATTTTATTTGGCGCACGGGGGGTGCGTCGGATCGCACTGCTCCGCCTAATGAAAAGAGTCGATACAGAAAATCGCTGTCTTCGCTCGCAATCATTCCAGGGACGAAAAGTCCGGCAGCTTGGGCGGCCTTGGTGCGGATAAGCGCACAGGAGAGGATGCCTCCGTCATTACAAATGAGCCAGAGAGTGGGGTTCGGGACTAGATGGCGAAAATCATCCACCCGCTGTAGTCCCGGCCATTCCTGCATTCTGTCGGCAAAAGCGGCAATTGCGGCATCGCACCCCTCCAGCGCAAGAAGCCCCTCTGCGAGAAAACTAGCAGGCCAAAGGTCGTCGGAATCGAGAAAGCAAACGAAAGGTAGTTCACCGATTTCGGCAAAACCTGCGTTACGAGCTGCAGCTACGCCGGCATTGGGTTGACGGATTAGCTTCCATTCGAAATTTGCGTTACTGGCGAGCCAACTTTCAGCGACCTCACCAGTCCCGTCGGTTGATCCATCGTCTACCACCACCAGGAACGAAGGTGGCTTGCTTTGGGCGACTACAGACACCAACGTGTTAACGAGCTTTCGGGGGCGATTGTAAACCGGGATGACAACGGCAACAGGTGCGTTTTCTGCCATGGTCCAAACGATGCCTCAATCTCGACCACGTCGCGGTAGCCGCCTAAGTCGCGATGCCTCGCGTTTCTCTTTTTTCAAATGCTGGGACCGGATAGATGATTTACCCAAGCCATCCTGGCCACGATCTTCGACGGGCGTGCCCTCGGCTCGTGCAACCAGTTTCGCATCTTCCCCCGGTACAAACCTTATGGTTAATATGATCGCCAAGGGAACTACAGAAAACAAAATAATGCGATCGTGGCGGACGATTATGCGGGGCGGCAATGGGGGAATATGCGATTCTCGTATTCGGACACACTCGACCAGAGGCGCTGCAGTATGTGTTGGAGGGCCTAGCGCGTCAAAACGCTCTTGCCGACACGCAAGTCTGGGTTGATGGGCATCAAGAGGATCCGGACCTCATCCCGTTCGTGCTCGCTTGCCAGGCTTTGGAGGCGTCCTATCCGGCAGCCCAGTGGCATAAGCACGGTTCGCGTTGCGGGTTCTTGAAGTTATTCATCGATGCCGTGCTGACGAACTGCTCACAGTACAAGTGGCTGATTATCCTTCAGGACGATTGTTATCCCGCTCCGTCAGCTGTCGAAACAATATTAGCAGCCCTCCGAGAGGTCGAAAATGACCCGCGAATTTTCTCCGTTTACGGGCATCATTTCGGCGCCGATAACGAAGGATCCGAAACTACTGCTTTTCAGTGCTGGGGATGGGGTAGTTCGACCGCCAAGCTTGAGCCGATCGCTCGTGAACTATTGCGACTGTGGACCTTGCCTGAAAAGCACGCATTAGCGTGGATTCAGCAAAACATGACGCCCGAGATCCGCGTGAGAATGGACGTATTCCCGGGCCGCTCCGAGTCCAAGCTACTCGAAGCACGATTGTGTTTCGACGCGGCCGTGGCGTTTCTAACTGCCCGAGGCGGATTCATTAATAGGCGAACGCGCGAACCTGTCATCCACAACTTCGGCATCGGCGCCAGGTCGTGGCACTTTACCAACTTCAGTGACGTTTTCCTCAAGCCGCCCTTCAACATGATTACAAGAAACGACTTGGTCGAGCGCTTCGCGCTAAAGGGTTTGCCCGAGCACGACAAGTTAATGAGATGGCGGTTGGAGAGATGGCGCGAGCATAAGCGGGCCCAGCGAAGGGCGGCAAGAACCGCGCAAACTCGGCCCGAAATAAGCTCCTGACGCTCCAAATTAGCCACCGAAGCCACAGATCACGATCGTCACGCTGAACTGCCGGTCCCAAGCCGGCGACCCAGAAGGGCAGAGCAGATTGGGGGTGGGAACTGGGAGAGGTGCAGCGGTTGCGCGAAATGGGCGCCCCCGGGACTCGGCGAGCCGGGGTTCGCATCGCAGACCACCAGCGCGGTTGCGAGGAACGCTGTGACCATCTTTCCGATAGTGCAATCAGATTGAGCGTTGAACGCGTGAGCATGCAGGCCTTTCAGCAATCTGGCTAGCAGACCGAATAGCCAATCGAATTCGCGCTGTGAGATTTGTGAGAGTCTTTCCGACGCACTTTTGGGCGTCAGATCCAAGGGAGTTCAGCTTCTGCTAGAACGATGCGCTACGCCGACAGTCCAGGGGCACTGCCGTTGGCGGGCGCCTTTGCGTTCTCGGCGCGCGCGCTCGCCGCAGTCAGGCCACGCAGAAGCGTCTCGATCTCGGGCGGGACCGAGGTGAAGCGGATGGAGTAACCGGCACCATTTCCCGGCACTGCGCCAAGCACCTTACCGTAGAGCGTTCCCGGCATCTCCTCGCCCGCGCTGCCGATGAGATGCATTTTGAGATTACTGAAGGCCGCAACCGGGGTCTCCAGCCGCGCCTCCGCCGCTTTGCGCGAAATCTTGGTGAGGCCGCCCTTCGACATTTCGTTGCCGGTCTGGCTCGCTTCGACCACCTCGTAACGCAGCGGAATCTCGTCAGCCAAGGAGACGAGATCCTCCGATGCGTCGGGCAAGAGAAGCTTGTAGGGGCCGCCGATGCCCAAGACCTCGTAAATCGTTACGGGGTGCTCGATGCCTTTGAGCTTCACCTCGACCTGTTTGCCAGGCTTGAGGATGCGCCCCACCTCCTGGCGGGTCGTGTCTGAGATCAGGACCTGCCCACCGACCGTATAAGACTGGATGCGCGAGGTAAGGTTCACGTGCTTCCCGACTACTCCGTACTTGGTGCGCTCTGGCGAGCCGATATTGCCCACCACCACCTGGCCGGTATGCAGCCCAATGCCCATCTCGATTTCGGGCAGATCGTCGGCGCGGTTCTGCTCGTTGATCGAGTCCATGGCAAGCTGCATGGCGACGGCACAGGCGACCGCGCGCTGCGCGTCGTTCTCCTGCCAGACGGGCGCGCCGAACAGGACGAAAATCGCATCGCCGATGAATTCATCGATGGTGCCCTGGTACTGCTTGATGATGGGCACCATTGTGGTCAGATAGCGGTTGAGCAGGGCCACGACCCGCTGCGGCGCCAGCCGCTCGGAGAGCGAGGTGAAGCCGCGCAGGTCGGTCATCATCATGGTGACCTTGCGCTTCTCGCCGCCCAATTGCAGGCCGCTTGGGGATTCGAGCACGGCTGAGACGACCTCATCGGTCAAATAGCGGCCGAACGTCTCGCGGATGAAGCGGTTGCGCAGCTCGACCTGCTCGGCGAGGCGTTTGAGTTCGGCTTCGACCCGCTTGCGGTCCGAGACGTCGGCCCACGAGCCGACGATCTCCTTGGGCTTGCCTTCGTCGTCGTGCGTGACGCTGAACGTATCCTGGATCCAAATATGATGCCCGTCGCGATGGCGGAAGCGGTATTCGAGGCTGCCGCCTCCGTGACTAATCAGCCGCTCAAGCTCGGTGAACACCCGCACGGTATCCTCGGGATGGAGGCGCTTGACCCAGAACTTCTTGTCGTCGCGCATCTCCCAGGGCGCATAGCCCATGATCGAATCCAGATTCTCGCTGACGAAGGTGCAGGCATAGTCGCCGGACACTTGCGTCGTGTAGATGATCGCCGGGCTTGCGCCGACCAGCGTCTCGAGGTCGTTCATCAGCGCCATGCGCTCGCCGAGCGCCTGCTCGGCCTTCTTGCGGGCGGAGATGTCGGCCCAGGAGCCGACGATCTCGAGGGGGCTGCCCTGGTCGTCCTCGATGACCCTGAACGTGTCTTGGATCCAGATGTAATGCCCGTCGCGATGGCGGAAGCGGTACTCCAAGGTACCGCCGCGTTTCTCGACGAGAGGACCCATCTCGGTGAAGACACGCGAGGCGTCGTCTGGATGGAGGCGCACCGTCCAGAAATCCTTGTCCTCGAGCATCTCCCAGGCGGAGAAGCCCATGATGCGGGACACGTTCTCGCTGACGAACGTGCAAGTGTAGTCGCTCGCCTGGTTGGTGTAGACAATCGCCGGTGTGACCGTCATGAGATATTGCAGCCGCTCGCGCGCCGCCTTCAGCTCGGTGGTGCGCTCCTCGACACGCCTCTCCAACTCATCGTGCGCTTTGCGGAGCTCTTCCTCTTCGTGCTTGCGCGTTCTTAAGTCGGTGGCGAAGCCGACGGTGCCGACCTCCTCGCCATGCTTGCCGAACAGCACGGAGGCCGAGATGAGGACCGGAATGCTCGCGCCCTCTTTTGTCTTCAGCACGCTTTCGAAGCCTGCAACGGTGCCGCCGCGCTTGCGCATCTCGCGCAGCACCGACTTGGCTTGGTCTTCGCTCTCGTAGAGGTCGTTCGCTTGCCGGCCGATCACCTCTTCGGCGCGGTAGCCGAGCAGGCTTTCCGCACCTTCGTTGAACAGCACGACCTTGCCTTCCTTATCAGTGGCGATGATGGCGTCGGTTGAGCTCTCGATCAGGCGCGTGAGGTAGCGCTTGGTGTCTTGCAGCTCGACATTGGCCTTGATGGCTGCCTGCTCGGCCCGTTTGGTTTCGGTGATGTCGGCCCAGGCGCCGACCAGCTCGAAGGGGTGGCCTGCCTCGTCGTTGACGACCTTGAAGCTGTCCTGGATCCAGATGTAGTGCCCGTCGCGATGGCGGAAGCGGTACTCGACGGTTCCGCCGCCGCGGGCGATGAGTGGAGGCACCGCCTCGAACACGCGCGCCGCATCGTCAGGATGTAGATGGTCGGGCCAACATTTTGGATCGGTGATCATCTCCTCCGGCGAATAGCCCATGATGGCGCGGAGGTTCTCGCTGACGAAGGTGCAGGCGTAATCGCCCGACGCCTTGGTGGTGTAGATAATGGCCGGGCTGACGGCGAGGAGATATTGCAACCGCTGCCGCGTCCCGCTGAGCTCGGTTTCAATGTTCTTGCGTCCGGTGATGTCCGCCCAGGCGCCGACCAGCTCGGCCGGATGGCCAGCCTCGTCATTGACGACCCTGAACGTGTCCTGGATCCAGATGTAATGACCGTCGCGATGCTGGAAGCGATACTCGACGGTCCCGCCGCCGCGCTCGATCAGCGGGCGCATTTCATCGAACACCCTCGGCGCATCCTCCTTGTGGAGATGGTCCGACCAGCACTTTGGATCACCGGTCATCTCCTGCGGCGAATAACCCATGATGGCCTTGAGGTTCTCGCTGACGAAGGTGCAGGAGAAATCGCCCGAGGCCTTATTGGTGTAGATGATGGCGGGACTGGCGGCGAGCAGGTGCTGCAACTTTTGGCGGGTCCCGCTCAGCTCCGTCTCGATTTCCTTGCGGCCAGTGATGTCCGCCCAGGCGCCAACCAGCTCGGCCGGACGGCCCGCCTCGTCGTTGACCACCCTGAACGTGTCCTGGATCCAGATGTAATGACCGTCGCGATGGCGGAAGCGGTACTCGACCGTTCCTCCGCCGCGCTCGATCAAGGGAGGCATCTCCTCGAACACTCGCGGCGCATCCTCCGGGTGGAGTCGGTCGGGCCATGACTTCGGATCGGTGGTCATCTCCTTGGGCGTGTAGCCCATGATGGCGCGGAGGTTCTCGCTGACGAAGGTGCAGGCGAAGTCGCCCGAGACACGTGTGGTGTAAAGGATGGCCGGACTTGCAGCGAGCAGGAACTGCAACCGATGGCGGGTGCCGGGCTCCATCGTCATTTGGCCGGACTCGAGCGCTTCGAGAGTGCCGATCCGCTGGCGCAGGGAGATAAGCTCGTCGACGAGCTGCTTGCGCGTCTTCTTGTCGTCCTCTCCCGCAGCGGCAGGGGCGTCGTAAGCTTTTGAAGCCGCTTGCTTTTCCTGCCTGATCCGGCTCGGTCTGTTGCTGGTTACGCTCATCACCCACGCGGTCCCGCTGCGCTCGCCTTGCGCCGGCGATAATACGTCCACTGATATCGCCGTGCGAGTCCTGTTCGTCGCAAGGAAAACGCGAGCTTACTCGCCGGTCGCATCGTGAACCATCTCGGCGAGCCGATCGACATCCTTGACGAGCAGGGTGCCGCCGCGCCGCTCGATGATCCCGATTTTGGACAGGCGATTGAGCTCGCGGGTGACCGCCTCGCGATGGGTGCTGATACGGCTTGCGATCTCGACATGCGTGGGTGCTGGCACGATGCGCGCGCTCTTGCCTTGCTTTGGTCCCAAGCTCGCCAGTCGCAGCAGCTCGGCCTGGATGCGGTTGTTAACCGCGAGCGTGCTGAACTCGTAGACGCGCGTGGTGAGTGCCCTGATGGTCTTCACCAGCCTCGGCAGCAACGCTTGCGCGAGCCCGGGTTCGGATTGCAACAGTTCGCGAAAGGTCGCGCCCGGCATTGACGCAATGACGCAGCTTGTTCGCGCCTCGACACTCGCCGAACGCGAGCCCCCATCGATGGCCGGAAACTCGCCAAAGATCTCGCCGGCGGGCAACTCGCGAAAGCTCACCGCCTTGCCGACCGACGAATAGATGGTCACGCGAACCTCGCCGAGGGCGATGAAGAACACGTCATCGGAGGCATCGAGATAATCGACGATCGGCTCCCCGGGCGAGTAGCGCCGCCAGGCGCAACGCCGCTGGATCCGCTCAACCGAGTCTGCGGGCAAGCCCGCAAAGATCGCTATGCCCTTGAGCGACTGCTGCGGCTGCGTGCCTTGCGAGAGTGTCATTGCCAGTCCCGGAGACTGCGCCGTTCAAAGCGCGCGAAGAATAGACCAGGCGCGGGCGGAGCAACACGCGGAAAATGGCCGGGTGGGGAGGCAAATGGCCACGGCGAGATGTGAGTTCTGACATGTGGCAAATGCCACAGCGGGAATCGCCGCGGTGAGGCATGGTCCCACCGTAGGCTCAAGATGGTCTTGAGCATGCGAAGCAAAGGAGATCGCCATGACCCGCTCAAAGACACGGAAAGTTCCCCCGTTCTCTTCCGACCATTCGTTTCCCTACGTCCTTCTGTGCAGCACGTTCGGAACCGTGGTCAGCCTCGCCGCTGTTTGGATCATGACCGCCCACTCCATGGCGCAGACGCTGGTTGCCTAGGGACAACGGCTCGAACGAGAGGATATTCGCCATGACCCGCCCAATGACAAAGCAAGATTTTGCCTTGGTAGCCAAGGAGTTGGTGAGTGCGCCGTTTGTCTGCCAGACCCGCTCAGAAGTGGATTTCCAGAAATTCCTCATCGTGACGGCAATTCGCGGTGCAGCGATCGGCATTCTCTTCGCCACGCTTCTGCTCGCCACCGATACGCTTGGACTGTTAACTCTCATCCGCGCACAGTCCGCGCCGCTGACGGTGACGTTCGTCATGTATCTCCTGTGCGGGTTGAAGGCCATTCCGCTCACGCTGGCGACCACGTTGGCATTCACCGCCTACTCGAGATAGCCACAAGCAAAGATTGCGGATCGATTGCGGGCGCCGAATGGGCGCCCGCTTCCGTTTGTGCGCCGTGCACGCCAAGCGCGGGAGCATTTCGGCGTGTGGCAAATGCCACAGCGTGAATCGCGAGGCCCTGGCAGGATTCCCTTGCAAGCTCGGATAGTCCCGGGCGTCGCGCAGTGTGGCAAATGCCACATCGCAATTCCCAAGGACGATCCAGAATGCCCAGACCGCAAGAAAGGATCTTCGAAATGTCAAACCCGATCATAGACAGCTCGTTTCCCTCGGTGCTCGTGCACGGCACGCTCGGAAGCATCGTCAGCATCGTTTCGTTGTGGGTCGTTTCCGTTCTCGTCTACGCGCCCATCTCCGCGCCGGTCGTCGGAGCCTAGGAGAGGCCTCATGTCCATCGCCACGGATAGGATCTACGAAGAAGCGAACGGCGTCGGGACGCGCGCCAAAGCCCCCGACGACGATGCAAAATCCCATCTCGTGGAAGCGCTTGGCTCGACGCTCGACAGCATCGACGTCGGCGTGATCATCGTGGCGGGCGAAGCGCGCATCCTGCATGCGAACCAAGCCGCAAGGCGCATGCTCGATCAAAGGTCGCCGGTCGTCTCGCTGGGCGGCTGCCTCGGGGCGCTCCGCGCCGACTTGACCAAAGAGCTGAGAACAGCCATCGCAACGGCACAGACCGACATCACCCATATTGGCGCGGCCGGCATCGGCGTCCCGCTCGTGGACAAGGAAAAGACGGCCGCCACGGCGCATGTGTTGCCGCTCGGCCCTGGCCCGCTGCGCGCGCCCCATCCGGGAGATCAGCCGACCGCCGCAGTCTTTGTCGCGCCTGCAACACCCTCGGCGGCGATTGACGTCGGTACCGTCGCGCGCATCTACGGCCTCACTCCGGCAGAGGCCAGGCTGTTGCAGCAACTCATCGCCGGAGCGAGCCTCACCGAGGCGGCAGCCGCGCTCGGAATCAGCGAAGCGACCGCGCGCACGCATCGTAATCATATCTTCACCAAAACCGGTGTGTCGCGGCGGACAGACCTGCTTGTCCTCATTAGCCGCCTCGTCCCCCCTATCCGTCGCCCGCATTGACCAAGCTTATGGCCGCGCCTTCGCGCGACCGCATCCACCGAACGATCTAATCCGAACGGTCTAGACCGAGCGGCCTAGATCGAACGGTTTAGATCGAAGGGACGATGCGGGCACAGGTCTCCATGCCTAGCTTCGACTCAGGTCTCGAACAGACCGAATCGAAACGGGTCTTAGGAGGAAACCATGACAATCAGGACGATGAGCATGATCGCAGCGCCTGCCGCGGCGATGACGCTAGCCAAGGCAGCGCTCCTCGCAGGCGTGCTGTTCTGCTTTTCCGGACATCCCGCTCTCGCCACCGATATTCCGAAGAAGGGGACGACGCCTTATCTGACGCACTTCGTCTTTCGGCCTCTGATGAGCATCGAGGTCCCCGAAGTCGGAACCGTCACCGCGCTCGAGGCGGTCGGCACGACCGAGAACATGAAGGGCGAGCAGATGCTCGACAAGATGTCTGCACGCTGCGAGGCGCTGAGCGTCGACTCAGGCGAGAAGAAATATATCGACGGCGCCTGCGTGCTGGCCGATGCCGACGGCGACAAGATCTTCTCGACCTTCGACACGCGCGACATCGACAAGTCGCAGCCGGATCTGAGCTGCGGCACGCACCTCATCACCGGCGGCACGGGCAAATATCAGGGGATCACCGGCAGCGAGCCGTTTGCCTGCAACTCGATGCCCGCGCTCGCAGGCGCCGGCGGCTATACCGCCATGGACATTCCCCACAACACGTCGTGGGAAATCAAGAATTAGGGCTCGCTCCCTAGCGCGAAGCAGGCGCCATCTCGCCTGCTTCGAAGCCCAGGCTGGCATGTTGTCGCGGCATGCCAGCCGTTTTCGTCAGGAACGCTCGCGCATCAGGCGTGTTTAGAGGGCCGAGCCTCGAACCTCAACTGGAGAAGCAATCCATGCATATCGATCTGGAGCAGGCCGAGAAGGCCATCGCTGCCGCACGCAAGGAGGCCATCGGCCTCAAGACCAAAATGTGCATCGCCGTCGTCGATTCGGGCGCCAATTTGCGCGCCTTCATCCGCATGGACGATGCGTGGGTCGGCTCGATCGACATCGCGATCAAGAAGGCGAAGACCGCCTGCTTCTTCACCATGGGGTCTGGCGAGCTCGGCAAGTTGTCGCAGCCGGGAAAGCCGCTCTACGGCATCGAGCATTCGAATGGCGGTCTCATCACTTTTCCCGGCGGCTTGCCGATCATTCAGAACGGCGTGCTGTTCGGGGCCATCGGTGTCAGCGGGAGCTCCGTCGAGAACGATCACAAGGTTGCGGCGGCCGGCTGCAAGGTCTTGGGCGAGAGCGCGCTCGACGATCACCCCTTCGCTCGCATGATGCATCTTGGCGCCTAGGAGATCGCCCGTGGCCGCGCGACCCGCATACAGCGCGCATTGGTTGACTTGGGCTTAGATGGTAGAATTCATGGTCTCGGGGGCAGGGGGCGGCCAGTTCACGAGGAGGTCTCCCATGGGTCTGCCTGACAATATATTCGGTTCGGACAAAGGTTCTCCCGTCGCGGGCGGCGTTGCCAAGCCACTGATCATCGCGCTTCTTGCCCTTCTCGCCTCCCGCTATATGAGCGGGAGCGGCCAGGATGCGGGCGCTCCCGCATCGGGATCGACACCAAGGTCACCCGCGCCGGCGCCGGGCTCAGACCCGTCACCCGGCAATGTCCTCGACGGGCTCGGCGGCCTGATTAGGCAGTTCCAGCAAAAGGGCCTGGGCGACACGATCGACACCTGGGTCAACACCGGCGCCAATAAGGACATTTCATCGGGCCAGGTCTCGGAAGCCCTCGGCCGTGACGTCGTCGACGATCTGTCGCGGCGCACCGGCCTGTCGCGTGACGAAGTGGTCGAGGAGCTCGCGCGCATGCTTCCGAATGTGGTCGATCGGCTCACGCCCGAGGGACGATTGCCAACGCAGCGCGAGATGGCGCGGCTGATGGGTTAGTGCGGTAGGCGTCGGCGTTGCAAAAGCAGCAACGAGGAGACTTCACATGTCGATTATCGCCTGGATTGTCTTGGGCCTGATCGCGGGTTTCATCGCGAGCAAGCTTTACTCTGGCGCCGGTCAAGGCCTGCTGATGGACATTGTGCTCGGCATCGTCGGCGCGGTGGTCGGAGGCTATCTGTTCACGGCGCTCGGCGCGACGGGTATCACCGGGTTCAACCTCTGGAGCATGTTCGTCGCGATCATCGGCGCGGTCGTGCTGCTTGCGATCTACCATGCGATCATGGGGCGCTCGACTTAGCCTTTTGGTTCACTTGTTGCGGGACGGCGCCGGCTTCACCGCCGGCGCTGTTGCCGTTCCTGGCCGGGGTTGTGTTGTTTGGCGTCCCCTGCTTTCTTTCCCCGCCTTTTCGCCGGAGTCAGCCTGAAATGACGAGTTCCAGCGTGCGCGGAGCCAAGGGCCAGCGCACAGCAGTCAAGTTGTTCGAGAACGTCACCGATCCGTTTGACGGCACGCTCTGCGACGATCTCGTGGTGGAGCGGACCGACAAGGGGCTGAAGGTGCTGAAGAACGGCTCGGCGCGGTCGGTCGCCGGCTTCGAGCGCAAACTGCCCGAGGCGCACCCGCAAATTAGCGGCAAGGATGTCTCGCTCGACGAGGCGGGGGCCGAAGCGGCCAAGCTCATCGGCAAAGCCGCGCTTCCCCTCTATGGCGGGCTTGCCACCGATGTCGAGGGCATGCGCGCGGCGCTCGCCCTTGCCGAGCGCACCGGCGGCATCGTCGATCACGCGCTCAGCGAGGCGCAATATCGCAACTTCAAGGTGCTGCAAACGACGGGCTGGGTGACCACCACCCTGACCGAAACGCGCAATCGCGCCGACCTCATCATCATTGCCGGCAGCGACATCCATCAGCTCCATCCGCGCTTCTTCGAGACCATCGTCTCGCCGCCGGACTCGATGTTCGACGTGACGGCGCCGAAGCGCACGGTCGTGTTCGTCGGCAAGGGTCTCGACCGCACCGGGGCCAAGGGCGAGCGCGTCGGCGAGGTGATCACACTTGACTGCAAGCCGGAGCAAGCAGGCGAGGTGATTGGGATCTTGCGCGCGCGGCTGCGCGGCTTTCGTATCAAGCCGCTCAAGATCGATGGCGTCACCCTCGCCGATATCGATGCGCTCGCCGAGAAGTGCAAGCAGGCGAAGTATGGCGTGGTGGTGTGGGCGCCGCCGTCGCTTAACTTCCCGCATGCCGAGCTTGCGGTCGAGCAGTTTGCCGGCCTGGTGAAGGACCTCAATCAGACCACGCGCTTCGCGGGGCTTTCGCTCGGGGGCGGCGAGGGGGCGATTACTGCGGCTGCGGTGTGCACGTGGATCAGCGGCTATCCGCTGCGCGTCAGCTACGCGAGCGGGGCGCCTGATTACGATCCCTACCGTTGGGCCATCGGCCGCATGCTGAAGGACGGGGAGGGCGACCTTCTCGTCTGGATCGCGTCGATCTCGCCCGACCTCGCGCCGCCCGAGACCAAGCTCCCCACAGTTGTGCTCGGCACGCCGGGCCTCAAGCTAGCGAAGCCGCCGGCAGTGTTCATTCCCGTCGGCACGCCGGGGCTCGACCACGCGGGGCGCATGGTGCGTGTCGACAATGTCGTGTCCTTGCCGCTCAGGGACCTCGGCCGCGCGGAGCTTCCGCCGGTGGCCGGCGTGCTCGCGGCCATCGAAGCCGCACTTTGAGATTCGGAGCGACGCGAACATGCTCATCAAACTCTCCGGCGGCAAGATCTACGACCCCGCCAACAACGTGAGCGGGGAGGTGCGCGACATCTATGTCGAGGACGGCCGGATTGTCGCCGCCAAGCCCGGCGCGAAGCCCGACGCGACCTACGACCTCAAAGACCGCATCGTCATGGCCGGCGCGATTGACCCGCACACGCATATCGGCGGCGGCAAGATGACCATCGCCCGCATGTTGCTGCCCGAGGACCACCGGGGCGATCCCGTCACGCGTACCGAGCTCACGCGCGCGGGCTCGGGCCGGTCCGTGCCCTCCACGCATGTGACCGGCTATCGCTACGCCGAGATGGGCTATACCGCCTGCTTCGAGCCGGCCATGCTCGCCGCCAACGCGCGCCAGGCGCATATGGAGATGGGCGATACGCCGATGGTCGACAAAGGCGCTTTCGTCATGCTCGGCTCCGACGATTATTTCCTGCGCCAGCTCGCGGCCAAGCAGGACTTCAAGGCGATCAAGGATTACGTCGCCTGGACCATGCACGCGGCGCAGGCGATTGCGGTGAAGGTGGTCAATCCGGGCGGCATCAGTGCCTTCAAGTTCAACCAGCGCAAGCTCGATCTCGACGAGGAGCATGTCTACTACCACGTGACGCCGCGGCAGATCATTCTGACGCTCGCGCGCGCCGTGCAGGAGCTTGGCGTCACGCACCCGCTGCACATCCACGGCTGCAATCTCGGCGTCCCCGGCAATATCGAGACGACGCTCGCCACGGTGCGCGCCGCCGAGGGCGTGCGCATCCACATGACGCATACGCAGTTCTTGAGCTACGGCACGGAGGGGGACAAGAAATTCTCCTCTGGCGCGGCGCATCTCACCGAGCTCGTCAACAAGACGCCGAACGTCTCGATCGACGTGGGCCAGGTTCTGTTTGGCCAGACTTGTACGGCATCGGGCGACAGCATGCGCCAATATGCAATCGCCAAGAGCGCGCATCCCAAGAAGCCGGTGATCATGGACATCGAGTGCGACGCAGGCTGCGGCGTGGTGCCGATGCGCTACCGCGACAAGAGCTTCGTCAACGCCATGCAATGGGTGATCGGGCTCGAGACGTTTCTCCTGTTCGACGACCCGTGGCGCATCTTCCTCACCACCGACCATCCCAACGGCGCGCCATTCTTCTTCTACCCACACTTGATCAGGTTGCTCATGGACAAGAGCTTCCGCGACGA
>Ga0081455_10005102_pt1 | contig 14486 bp, 15 predicted proteins | sample TabmetS3T2R1_FD_70207 | JGI IMG/M metagenome (GOLD analysis project Ga0081455, IMG submission 70207) | Tabebuia heterophylla rhizosphere microbial communities from the University of Puerto Rico - S3T2R1 | ecosystem: Host-associated > Plants > Roots > Rhizosphere ... | reverse complement strand
CGGCCCCTTGGATTCGGCGGGCTTCTTGACCTCGAACAGGTAGGCCGGATGAATCTTGCGGCCGTCGGCGCGGATCGTGCCCTGGCCGAACAGCGCGTCGTCCGTCGGCAATTCCTTCATCTTGGCAACGACCTTGGCGCCGTCATGCGGGTTGCCGCCCATCGCATCGATCGTCTTGAAATAGTGGACCAGGCCTGAATAGACGCCGGCCTGCACCATCGAGGGCATCGCCTTGTTCTTCATGCGCTCGGAGAAGCGCTTCGAAAACGCGCGGGTGCCGTCATTGAGATCCCAGTAGAATGTTTCCGTGAAGTTCAGGCCCTGCGCCACCTTCAACCCGAGCGAATGCACGTCGGTGATGAACAGCAGCAGGCCGGCAAGCTTCTGGCCACCGGCGACGATGCCGAATTCCGCCGCCTGCTTGATCGTGTTCGTGGTGTCGCCGCCGGCATTGGCCATGCCGATGATCTTGGCCTTGGATGCCTGCGCCTGCAGCAGGAAGGATGAGAAGTCCGACGAATTCAGCGGATGCTTGACGCCGCCGATGACCTTGCCGCCCGACTTCACGACAACCGCCGTGGTATCGCGCTCGAGCGCGTGACCGAACGCATAGTCCGCGGTCAGGAAGTACCAGGTGTCGCCACCGGCCTTCACCAGCGCCTGGCCGGTGGAGTTGGCGAGCATGTAGGTGTCGTAAACCCAATGGATCGTATTGGGCGAGCACTGCGCGTTGGTGAGATCCGACGTCGCCGCGCCGGTGTTGATCATGATGGAGTTCTTTTCCTTCACCAGGTTGTTGACCGCCAGCGCCACGCCGGAGTTCAGCACATCCATGAAGATGTCGACCTTCTCGACGTCGATCCATTGCCGCGCGATGGTGGTGGCGATATCGGGCTTGTTCTGGTGGTCGGCGGAGATGACGTCGATCTTCCAGCCCTTGGCCGCGAGCCCGGAATCCTCCATCGCCATCTGGGCGGCGAGCGTCGAGCCCGCGCCGCCGAGGTCGGAGTACAGTCCGGAATTATCGGTAAGCACGCCGATCTTGACGGTCTTGTCCTGCGCCATGGCGCCACCTGCGGCAAGCGCCAGCGCGGTGCCGAGGAAGAGAGCTGAAATCCGATGTTTCATAGTATCTCCATTAATCCAGAGTGCAGCCAAATTATCGATTAAACGCCGAGATAGGTGTGGAGCTTGTCCATATTGGCCGACAGCTCCGAATTGGCAAAACCGTCGATGACCTTGCCGTGTTCGACGATGTAGTAACGGTCAGCCACCGTGGAGGCGAAACGGAAATTCTGCTCGACCAGCAGGATGGTAAAGCCTTCCGATTTCAGCCGGGCGATGGTGTGGCCGATCTGCTGGATGATGACGGGCGCAAGACCTTCGGTCGGCTCGTCCAGCATCAGGAAGCGCGCCCCGGTGCGCAGGATTCTGGCGATCGCCAGCATCTGCTGCTCGCCGCCCGAGAGCTTGGTGCCCTGGCTGCTGAGGCGCTCCTTCAGGTTCGGAAACAATTCGAAGATCTGGTCGAGCGACAGTCCCCCGCTGCGCACGACGGGCGGCAGCAGCAGGTTCTCGCGCACGTCGAGGCTTGCGAAAATGCCCCGCTCCTCAGGGCAGAACGCGATGCCCTGGCGCGCGATCCTGTCCGACGAGGCACGCGTGATGTCCTGACCGTTGAAACGGATCGAACCGGTACGCTTGCCGATAATTCCCATCACCGACTTCAGCGTCGTGGTCTTGCCGGCGCCGTTGCGCCCGAGCAGCGTGACCACCTCGCCGGCCTTCACATTGAAGTTGATGCCGTGAAGGATGTGGGATTCACCGTACCAGGCCTGCAGGTCGGAAACGGAAAGCACCTCGGCGCCCGCCGGTTTGTTGGCGGCTTCGGCCATTTTCAAATCAGGCATGACCGGCCCCCAGATAGGCTTCCTTGACCCGCTCGTCCTTTGAGAGCTCGGCGTAATTGCCTTGCGCCAGCACCTGTCCGCGCGTCAGCACCGTGATGATGTCGGACAGGTTGGCCACCACAGAGAGATTATGTTCGACCATCAGGATGGTGTGCTTTGCCGAGATGCGCTTGATCAGCGCCGCGATCTTGTCGATGTCCTCGTGGCCCATGCCGGCCATCGGCTCGTCGAGCAGCATCATTTCCGGGTCGAGCGCCAGCGTCGTCGCGATCTCCAGCGCACGCTTGCGTCCATAGGGCATCTCGACCGCCGGCGTATTGGCGAACTCGCTCAAGCCGACGTCGTTCAGCAGTTCGATCGCCCGGCCGTTGAAGCGATCCAGCACGCTCTTGGAGCGCCAGAAATCGAACGACGATCCATGCTGGCGCTGCAGCGCGACGCGGACGTTCTCCAGCGCGGTCAGGTGCGGAAACACCGCTGAAATCTGGAACGAGCGCACCAGCCCGAGGCGGGCCACGTCGGCCGGCGCCATCGCGGTGATGTCCTGCCCCTTGTACAGGATCTGGCCTGCCGACGGCCTCAAGAACTTGGTCAGCAGGTTGAAGCACGTCGTCTTGCCGGCGCCATTCGGCCCGATCAGCGCATGAATGCTGCCGCGGCGCACCTTGAGGGCGACATCGCGAACGGCGAAGAAACCCGCGAATTCCTTGGTCAATCCGTGGGTTTCGAGAATAAACTCATCAGCCAAACAAATTCCCCCGTAAGCCGTCTCCGCGAAGTCGCTCGCGCGCGGCCATTTTTTCCCTGTTCGGGCGGGCTCTCCTGGACGTCCTTGGAAACCGTACCGAGCCCGCCGCCTCCGGGCCGGAATATGCCGTCAACGCGATGGATTAGGCAAGGTGGAAAGCTGTCACGGGGAAAAGCCGGGGGCCTGGTTCCGATGCGCCATAAGTCGAATGCGCCGCCCGCGCAGAGCTCGGCCCGCGCACCACCGGCATTCAATCGTGATCTTCGCCCCGGCAAGCCATCATTAACGGTGTTCTGCTGCAATCGGCCACTTTCACAGAATATTTCCGCCCCAATCGCATCATCACGCAATTTAAATCGCCAGGAATTGCCGTCTTGGAATTTGAGAGCGCCCAACCGTCCATCGTCAAATCGATCAAGCAGCGCGACCTGCTCAACACCTGGCTGCGGCTATACGCCCGCGACCAGTCGATACCGCGCATGTCCGAATACCAGCCGGCGCGCATCGAGGACGAACTTCCAGACCTGGTATTCTATACCGTCGATGCCCAGGCACAGCCGCCGCGCCTGACCATCCAGAGCGACGGCACGCGGATGTCGACGGCTTATGGAAATACCGGCAAGGGGCGCTATCTCGACGAGTATCTCGGCGCAAGGCTCGCTCCGATCGTGATGCCGGTTTATTATAAATGCATTGCCCGCCGCCTTCCCGCCTACACCATCGCTGACATGAACGACATCTACGGGCGTGTCGTCGCCTATGAGCGGCTGCTGCTGCCATTCGCCGACAAGGGTAGCGTCACCCATATCATCGCTTCGCTGAAGACCATCAGCGAAGACGGCGGCTTCGAGATCAAGAACCTCATTCGCGGAAATGACAAGCTGCCGGTGCCGACGCTGCGCACCATCATCGACCGCGATCTCTTCCACCGCGCACCCGGCCGTATTCCATCCGGCGACGTGCTCGAATTCGACTAGGCCTTCCGTCCGCGCGACTTCGCCGCCACTTCCTTGGCGTAGATATCCGGCTTGAACCCGACCAGCAATTTGCCGCCGAGATCGAGCACCGGGCGCTTGATCATCGAAGGCTGCGCCAGCATCAGCGCCAGCGCCTTGCGCTCGTTCAGGCCTTCCTTGTCGCTCTCCGGCAGCTTCTTGAACGTCGTGCCGGCACGGTTGAGCAACGTTTCCCAGCCGATGTCGTCGGACCATTGCTTGAGCTGATCCTTGGCGATGCCGGCAAGCTTGTAGTCGTGAAAGTCGTAAGCCACGCCGTGGTCGTCCAGCCAGGCGCGCGCCTTCTTCATGGTGTCGCAGTTCTTGATGCCGTAGATAGTGATGGGTTTTGTCATTCCAGCCCCGCCAAATTATTTCAGTGTTTCGTTATCTCGTGGACGCGCCCGGCTCAAGCGCCTCGCCCAGTTCGATCGGATGCGCCATTGTCTCGTGCAGCTTGTCTTTGTCCAGTTCGCCCTCCGAGCGGCTGATGACGATGCAGGCGACGCCGTTGCCGACGAGGTTGGTCAGCGCCCGGCACTCGCTCATGAACTTGTCGATCCCGACCAGGATGGCGATCGATTGGATTGGTATGTCGGGCACGATTGAAAGCGTCGCCGCCAGCGTGATGAAGCCCGCACCCGTGACGCCGGAGGCTCCCTTCGAGGTGATGATCGCGACGCCGAGAATACCGAGTTCGTGCCAGACGGTCAGATTGGTGTTGGTTGCCTGTGCCAGGAACAGGGTCGCCAGTGTCATGTAGATGTTTGTGCCGTCGAGATTGAAGCTGTAGCCGGTTGGGATGACCAGGCCGACCACCGACCGCGACGCGCCAAGATGCTCCATCTTCTGCATCATCTGCGGCAAGACCGTTTCCGACGACGAGGTGCCGAGCACGATCAGCAGCTCGTCCTTGATGTAGGCGATAAAACGAAGGATCGAAAAGCCGGATACGCGGGCGATCGAACCGAGAACGATCAGCACGAACAGAATGCTGGTGAGATAGAAGGTCGCGATCAGCGCAAACAAATTCCACAGCGATTCGAGGCCGTAAGCCCCGACGGTGAACGCCATCGCGCCGAAGGCCCCGAGCGGCGCCAGCCGCACGATCATTCGGATGATGCCAAAGAACATTTTTGCCGCCTGGTCGACGGCCCGGGAGATCGGCTCGCCGGCCTTGCCCAGAAATGCGACCGCGAACCCGGACAGGATGGAAACCAGCAGGACCTGCAGCAGGTCGCCGCGGGCGAGCGCGCCGAAAAAGCTGTCGGGAATGATCGCGAGCAGATGCGCGACGATCCCCTCTTCCTTTGCCTTGGTGACGTAGGTGGCGACGGAGCTGGGATCGATCGTGGCCGGGTCGATGTTGAAGCCACGGCCGGGCTGAAGGACCCTGCCGACGATGAGACCGACCGCCAGCGCGATCGTCGAAACGACCTCAAAATAGATCAGGGCTTTCAGCCCGACACGGCCGACGCGTTTCAGGTCGCCCATCGATGAAATGCCGTGCACGACGGTGCAGAAGATCACCGGCGCGATCATCATCTTGATCAGGGCGATGAAACCGTCGCCGAGCGGCTTCAGTTCCTTGGCTAAATGCGGGTAGAACCGGCCGACAAGAATGCCGAGGGCAATCGCGATCAGTACCTGGACATACAGGATCTTGTACCACGGCTGATGATGCGCGGCGGGATGGGCGATTTCGGCAGCCATTGGATCACTCCAGGCGGGAGGACCAACATGGAACTGAGCGAACGCGCACGACAATCACATTCATGTGGCAATGGCTCGCCGGTTCATGTGCCCCGCCGATTCCGCCCCAAGCAGATCGATTTTTTACAAAGCCGCCGGCGAATCTATCATAGATTGTGGCGTACTCGTTTCCGGGACGACGGATGGAATTCACCCTTTTATTCTTGGCTGTGGCCATCGTGATGCTGGTCGCCTGGCGCGGTTCGCGTCCCTTGGCGCTCGGCCTGTTTGCGGCCGTCCTGATCGCATGCGTCGCGACCTACCTGCACCACGCGACCGATACGCTGAAACTGTCGTTCTGAGGGACGCATGACACAGGCGCGCGCCATTACGCTGAATGCACTCGGCCTTTACGCGGTGGCGCTGGTGCTGATGGCCGCCTTTGCGGCACAGTTCATCCTTCGGGAGCTTCCCTGCCCGCTCTGCCTGCTGCAGCGAATCCTGTTCGCGGCGCTCGCCGTCGGCCCGATTCTCAATATCCGCTTCGGCCCGCGCCCCAGCCACTATGCGATGTCGCTGCTGGCGGCGGTCGCCGGCGCCGTTGCGTCGACCCGGCAGGTGCTGCTGCACATCCTGCCCGGCGACGCCGGCTATGGTTCGGCGTTGCTGGGCTACCACTACTACACCTGGGCGCTGATCGGCTTCATTGCCGCGATCATCCTGATCGCCGCCGTCATGCTGTTCGACCGTCAGTTCGAGGACGACGGCGCCGTACTGCCGCCCACCGGCGGTCCCCTCGCCCAGATCGCAGTGTGGCTTGTGATCGCACTGACGGCCGCGAACGTGGTAACGACGCTGCTCGAATGCGGCTTCGGCGCCTGCGCCGACAACCCCGTCGTTTACGAATTGCTCAAGTAGGCCGCTTCGGTATCTCGAGCCCGCGCTGCACCGCCGGCCGCGCCAGCCCGCGCTCCAGCCATGCCGGCACCTGCTTCAGCGTATCGAACGCGACGAGATCGCGCGCCCCGTAGAAGCCGATCAGGTTGCGTACCCAGCCCAGCATCGAAATGTCGGCGATGGTATATTCATCGTCCATGATCCATTGCCGCCCGGCAAGTCGCGTCTCTACCACATCGAGCAGACGTCTCGATTCGGCCACGTAGCGCTCGAGCGGCCGCTTGTCCTCATATTCCTTGCCGGCGAATTTGTGGAAGAAGCCGACCTGCCCGAACATCGGTCCGATGCCGCCCATCTGGAAGTGCAGCCACTGGATGGCCTGGTATCGCCGCGCCGGATCGTCCGGCAGAAGCTTGCCGGTCTTGTCAGCAAGATATTGCAGGATCGCCCCGGACTCGAACAGCGCCAGCGGCTTGCCGCCGGGCCCATCGGGATCGAGGATCGCCGGGATCTTGCCATTCGGATTCAGCGACAAAAATTCCGGCGTCTTCTGGTCATCCTTGCCGAAATCGACCAGATGGACCTCATAGGGCAAGCCGATCTCCTCGAGCATGATCGAGACCTTGACGCCGTTCGGCGTCGGCAACGAGTAGAGCTGAAGACGGTCGGGGTGTTTGGCGGGCCAGCGTTTGGTGATTGGGAAAGCGGAGAGATCGGGCATCAACTGGTTCTTTTGCTTGGTTTCCGGTGTCGGGCTAATGTACGGCCGATGTCGCATATAACAAGGCCCGCGCCGATCCATGACCGAACATCCATCGCCATCGAAGCTCGGCCTGACTGACGCGGAGCTCGCGGTTCATCCGACGGTCTTTGCGAATGACGTGCTGAAGGGCCAGGTCATTGTCGTCTCAGGCGGCGCCGGCGGCATCGGCCGCGCGATCGCCTGGCTGTTCGCGCGGATGGGCGCGCATGTGGCCGTGGTCGGGCGTGACGGCGGCAAGCTCGATGCGCTTGTGGCCCAACTGGCAGAGCGTAGCCTCAAGGCGTCAGCGCATGTAGCCGACATAAGGGAGCCCGATGCGGTCAACGCCCTGTTTGACAGCATCTGGACCGCGCAAGGCCGCGTCGACGTCCTCGTGAACAGCGCCGGCGGACAGTTTCCACAGCCTGCGATCGATTTTTCCGTAAAGGGCTGGAATGCCGTCATCAACACCAACCTGAACGGCACCTGGTACATGATGCAGGCCGCAGCGCAGCGCTGGCGCGACCACAAGCATCCCGGCAGCATCGTCAACATCGTGGTGGTGACGACGCATGGCCTCTACGGCATCGCGCACACGATTGCGGCGCGAAGCGGCGTGATCGGGCTATCGCGCGCGGTCGCGGTCGAATGGGCGCCGCTGAACATCCGCGTCAACTGCGTGGCGCCCGGCGCGATCGAGACCGAGGGCTGGAATGTCTATACGCCGGAGGCCCGCGCCGCCTATCCGCGCTCCAACCCGATGATGCGGGTCGGCTCCCCCTGGGAAGTCGCCGAAGCCACCGTCTTCCTCGCCGGCCCTTCGGCCAAATTCGTCACCGGCGAAACGCTGACCGTCGATGGCGGCGGCCAGCTCTGGGGCGAGACCTGGACCACCGGAAAGCCGGCCTATTTCGGCGGCGACGACAAATAACCCGCCGAAAGCCGGTCTCCCATGACACGCTACCGCCTCGCCATCTTCGACTTTGACGGCACGCTTGCCGATTCACTTCCATGGTTTCGAGCTTCCTTTCATGACGTGATCGCGCGTTTCGATCTCAAGCCGGTCACGCCGGAGGAACTGGAAGGGCTGCGCGGAATGTCCGCGCGTGAAATTATGGCGCGGCTTGGCGTGTCCACGTGGCAGCTTCCGGCCATCGTCAACGACATGCGAAAGCGCAAGCTCGCCGCGGCGAGTGACACATCGCTGTTTCCCGGCATTCCGGAAATGCTGACCGAGCTTCAGCGCCGCGGTATCAATACGGCAGTTGTCAGCTCCGACAGCGAACCCTCGGTGCGGCAAGTGCTCGGCCCCGCTACTGCCCTGATCACCCGTTTCGACTGTGGCGCCGCGATATTCGGCAAGCACTGGAAATTCCGGTGCGTCGCGCGAAAACTAGGCGCTAAGCCTGCGCACACGATCTGCATCGGCGACGAGATCCGCGACATCGAAGCCGCGAAGGCGGCCGGGATGGATTCCGGCGCGGTGGCTTGGGGCTATGCGCTGCCGAGCGCGCTGCAGGCGGTTGGGCCGACCTATCTGTTCAACTCCCTCAATGAGATGACCGAGCGGCTCATCAAATAAAATGGTGCCGGGCTTTTCGCCGCGATGGGCTCTGTTATGCCCGCAAGCGCCATCGCGCGAGGTACTGATGCCCCTCCAGGCTGTGAACGAGCACAAACTCGGCTACCGTCCAGGCCACGGGCTCGACCGGATACTCGTCCACGCCTCGCGCGTCATACAATAGCGTGACGTGTGGCGTAAAATTCGAGCTGGCCGGTCGCCTCAACCCTCTACGCGTCAACGCGGCAGCGAGCATCTGCCGAAATGACTGCAGCCGCCGCAGACCCGTCTCGCCGATCAGGACAAAAGGGCGATTGCCTGCCCCGCCCCGGAAGCTCGTCGTCCGATCGAACGACACCTCGAACGGCTCCATTCGAAAATCGGTCGCCGCGTCGCACGCCGCACGAATCTGATGGTCCGGCAAACCGGAGAGGGAGAACAGCGAAACGTGCAGCCGGTCCGATGCGATGAGCTTGCCGTCAAAGCGATGCGCGCGCTTGAGCACACTGCCCAGCCGGTGAATTCGTTCCGCCGTGGCTGCGTCCGGAAGTGTCGCGAGGAATAGCCGGCCGCTACTACAGATTGCAAAATCGTCCATGATCACGCAGAACAGATCATGAACATAAGGTTGTAGCAAGGCACGACCACAACTTAGCTTTGGCAAATTCTGGTGATCTTACAACACACACCCATAGTGCGCCGACGACACCAGGCGGATGTATTTGTCGTGCACCGAGCCGGGCCGCACCTGCGCCACCGATGCCGGCGCGCGCCAGTCAGCCATGCGGCGCGCGATCTCTTCCGCCGGCACCTCGAGAGTAAGGGTGCGGGCGCCGGGATCGATCACGATGATGTCGCCGTCGCACACCGCGGCGATCGGGCCGCCGCGCGCGGCTTCCGGCGAGATGTGACCGATCAGGATGCCGTGCGAGACGCCGGAGAAGCGGCCGTCGGTGATCAGCGCCACGTCCTCGCCGAGCCCCCGCCCCTGCAACTGGATTGTCAGCATTACCATCTCGGGCATGCCGGGCCCGCCGACCGGGCCGACATTGCGCACCACGATGACGTTGCCCGGGACGATCTCACCGGCGCGGATCGCGGCCATCGTATCGGCTTCGGACTCGAATACGCGCGCGGTGCCGCGAAACTGACCTTTCTCGAGGGTCTTGCCCGAGAGTTTGAGCAGGCAGCTCTCCGGCGCCAGATTGCCCTTGAGGACGCTGATGTGGTTGTTGGCCGGCGCGACCGGTTTCGATACCGGGGAAACGATCTCCTGCGGCGGCAGCTGCTCCAGTGTCGGAACATCGGCGAGATTTTCCGCCAGCGTCTTGCCGGTCACCGTCATGACGTCGCCATGCAGCAAGCCGGCGCGCAGCAATTCCTTCATCACGACCGGCACGCCGCCGATCGCATGAAGGCTGCCCATCGCAAACGGGCCGTGCGGCTGCAGGTTGGCCAATAGCGGGACGCGCTCGCCGACCTGCTGGATGCGCTCGATCGTGATCGGCACCTGGGCCTCGCGCGCCACCGCCAGCAGATGGAGGTACATGTTGGTCGAACCGCCCATCGCATAGATGGTCGTGATCGCGTTCTCGAACGCGCGCTCGGTCATGATGTCGCGCGGCCGGATGCCGGCCGCCATCAACCGGTACAGCGCATCGACCGAGGCACGCGCCTGGGCGCGGACGTCGGCGTGAATGTCGCTGCCGGCGTTGTAGTCGGCCGGATGCGAGGCGCCGCGCGGCAACATCATGCCGATCGATTCCGCGATCGTGCTCATGGTGTTGGCCGTGAACATCGCGCCGCAGGTGCCGCTGCCGGGCATCACGTTGCGCTCGACTTCCAGAAGCTCCTCTCCGGAGAGGCGGCCGGACTCGTTGGCGGCGCGGGCCTCCGCGTAATCCATGATGGTCAGATTGTTGCCCTTGCCTGCCCACGCCCCGAACGAGACGCGGCCGGGCGTGCTGGTGCCGGGATAGAGCACGAGCCCGAAGGCATTGGTGCGCGCGAGCGGCATCAGCGCGGCGGCGCCGGTCTTGTCACAGCCGGAAATCACGATCATGGCGTCGCCGTGATGCGCGTAATGGCCGATCTCGAAGCAGTCGGCGACGACGTCGCGCGAGGCGAGGCTGTAGCCCGCCGTCGGCGTGCCCTGCGTCAGCGCGTCAGACACCGCCGGCGCGCCGACGACCAGCCCCTGCCCGCCGCGCTCGGCCAGGATTTCCACCAGGAGATCGGCAATCGTGCGGACGCGGTTGTTGCAGCGATGGGCGTTGGTCCAGGCGCTGGCAATAGTCACCACCGCGCTGGTCTCCGCGGCGCGGTCCGGATCGAAACCGGCGGCGCGCAGTTCGACCCGCGACCGCTTCCAGTAGGTGCTGCTGTCCTGTGTGGTCATGAACCGCTCCCGCCTTGCGTGGACTAGCCAGTCTTGCCGTCGTCGAAACTGACGATCACGGCGGCATTGGCTATCAGGATGGGGTCGTTACCGCTCTCGGACGGAATTTCCAGCCCGCCAGCGACCGCCGTCACTTTCACGGTGCCGTACGGCAGTTCTTTTGCCACGGCCGCGGTATCAACTCCTTCCGGATTCGGCACGGCGATCATGACGTCGACGAACATGTCGTTGGCGGTCTTGCCCAGCATCCGGAAGAAGCCGAGGCTGGAATGGCGGATGGCGTCGGAGACGGCGCGCTTGGCGGCCTTGGTGGCATCACGTCCGTGAACGTCGACGCCCATGCCCATTTCGGTGATACAGCGCACGCGTGCCATCGGGTTTCCTCTTGTTGTTTGTTGCAGGATCGTATCCGACGAAAATCCTCCCTCTCAATCCCCGCTTGCGGCCGCGGCGTCAAGCCACGGCGCAATACGGCACGGCAGGCATGCGAATAGCGCGATCACCGGTCCGAACACGCCTCCATTTCGCGCGCGGCATCCTGCCCGGTCCCTTCCAGGACCTCTTGGGGATCACCGGGCTGAACGAGATGAATTCGCGTGCCGTTCTCGGCGGCGCCCAGGCCCGGTTTCAAAACCTGCTGACCGTCATAATGCCCGCCATTCTGGGTACGGTACGCGATCGGCTGGTCGCTGAAGAGTCCCCTGATGCGACGCTTGTAGGCCTCGGCGACCGCCGGCCACTCGGCCTCGGACAGCCGGTCAGTCTGATAGACGGTAAAGGGCGGCAGGACCTGCATACCCGGATAGAAAAGCATGCCGTGCTGGATCGGCCACAGCAGATCATCGAGCCGTCCGTTCACGCCACGCGCGCCATAATGCGGCGCGCGGCCGCCGATGGTGACTGACAGCATCGCGCGGCGTCCTAGGAGATTGCCTTCGCCGTAGCGGTCGCCCCATCTTTCGCCACCATGGGCGCCGAGGCCATACGCGAAACCATAGGCGAAGACACGGTCGACCCAGCCCTTCAGGATGGCCGGCATGCCGAACCACCACATCGGAAAACTCAGGAGAACGGCGTCAGCCCACAAAAGCTTTTGCTGTTCGGCTTCAACGTCGGGCGTTTGCGTGCCCGTCGCGAACGCATGGCGCGACTCCGCGACGTAGCTGAAACGGTCCGGTTGCGCCTGCTCGAGAAAATCTCCACGGTCGGCGACCGCTTTCCAATTGACCGCATAGAGATCGGAAACCTGCACCGTGTGTCCCTGCGCGGTCAGCGTTTCGACCGCCAGATCCTTCAAGGCACTGGTGAGCGATTTCGGTTCCGGATGGGCATGGACGATAAGGATATTGCTCAAGACTTGCTCCTGTCGAGGTTTGCGCGCTGGCGCGATGGCCTCAACATGGTGGGCAAACCCGCAAAGGCGAGCGAGCAAATCCGGCAAACGTCAAATGTTCAGCAATGCTGAACTCAGGCGCGCTCGACTTCTCTCATCATCATCCAGGCCATCTCCGTCAACGCCTGCGGCGACAAGCGCGTCGATGGCCCGCTCAAGCCGATGCTCGCACGAACCTCGCCGCCCTCACGCCAGGGAATGGCTACGCAGTGCAGGCCCGGCTGAAAGTTCTCGAGATCGACCGCAAAGCCGCGCGTCGCCACCGTCTTGATCTCGGACAGAATATGCGGACCGAGTGCATCGGCACGGCTGGCGAGGACACGCTTGCCGAGCCTCGGCATGAAGGCGAGAAACACCAAACCGACTGCCGAACCCTCCAGGGGCAGGCGTACGCCGACCGGGCACGCGCCTGCCTTCAACGCGTGCGACGAGTCGATCGCATCGAGATAGTAGACTTCATCGCCGCTCGGCACCGCGAGCGTGACCATCTCTCCGGTCCGCTTTGCGACGGATTCGAGCACCGGCCGCAGCCGGGTGCGAAGCGCACCATCGTCTCCGGCAATCCGCGCCAGATTGAGAATGCGGCCGCCGAGATGGTAACGCGTATCTCCGGCGCGGCGACGCACGTAACCAAGTTCGTCCAGTGTCCTCAGCAGATTGTGCGCGGTGGTCTTGCCGAGCTTCGCCTGCTCGGCAATGTCCTGCAGACGCGCGGCGCCGCCCTCCTCGGCGATGATCTCGAGGATCGCCGCAGCGCGTTCGATGGATTGAATCAGTCGGGGCTCCGGCATCACACGTTCATCGGTGACGAATACTGTCGGCTAACATTGGCGTGGAGCACTCGAACAGCAAGTCCGTCCCTGCTGAATATTTGGGACGCACTTCCGGCCATGTCGCGGACTGCGCCAAATTATCGCGTTCATTGGGTTGACAATCCAGAATTACAGGCGTATTTCCCGCGCCCTTCGCGAGCATTGGGCCCGCGATCAAACATGAGCCGAGTGATGAACCAAGGTTGCGAAAAGCTCGTCAGAGGATCGAATGACCTTTGGTCAATCGATGACGCACGCCCGGCTCATGGGAGCGATCTCGCATAAACGAGATCGACAGTCCGCTCCATACGGACCCTCCCGAGCCAACTGCTCCGGAGGGTTTTTTGTTGTCCGAAGCAGGCTCATTCGAAACATCCCGGCGCAAGCCGGAACGGGAGACCCGGATCCCGGGGCTCGCGCCGGCAGGCGTGTGCCCAAAAGCGCGGGGCCTGTCGGAGGGAACGAGGCGCAAGCCGGATACCGATGGCAGAGCGAGCCCTTGGGGGTTCGCGGTAGCGGCGCCGCTGAGCGCCGCGAAAGAATTTGTTTGCAATCCGGTTTGCCGCCACGTGCGGCTAAACCGACGCTGGTGGTGAAGATTTCGGATACTTCGCGCCATGGAAAGAGCGGGTTCGAATCCCGCCTTTGACGCACGCACCGGGATGCGGCCCCGCGAGGGCTTGCACGCGGCCCGGCGCAGTTTCTCTCCAAGGAGAGGAGCTGTGTTGCTGTCACTGACACCGATATCGACTGTTCCCCAGCGTGCCTTTCAACTGCCGATGCGTCACGCATCGGCAGGGCGGTGGTGAAGATGTCTGTTACTTCGGTAGAAGCGCCGTACCGCTATCGCGGTCCGGAGTCGCGGGTTCGAATCCCGCCGGCAGTAATGCCGTGGCTGAGTATGCTCTTCGGAGCAGCAACAGCATCGCTCGTTCCCCGCCAACCCTCTCCACGATCCGTGGTGAAGATCGCTGTTACTTCGACTGTTAATCGAGCGGTCGCGGGTTCGAGTCCCGCCCGGCGTTCCATGCGCCGGTAGCTCAGCTGGTAGAGCGCTTCCTGGCCTGCAGGTAAACTGCAGGCTGGGGTCTCAGCATCGCCTGTTCCCGGATCGTGGTTTCCTTGTTCCTTGAGCATGATCTCCGCGCAAACGCTTCGCGTTCGTCGCGAGGGAAAACCGGTATCCACTTTTCCGGATCATGCTCGACGCCGGTGGTGAAGAGTTCTGTTACTTCGCACTCACAAGGTCGAAGGTTCGATTCCTTCCGGACGATAAGTCCGTAGCTCAGAGGTGAGAGCGTGTGACAACGCCCGCAAGGGCAGTCCAGACTCGCCCGT
>Ga0081455_10005101_pt1 | contig 14488 bp, 9 predicted proteins | sample TabmetS3T2R1_FD_70207 | JGI IMG/M metagenome (GOLD analysis project Ga0081455, IMG submission 70207) | Tabebuia heterophylla rhizosphere microbial communities from the University of Puerto Rico - S3T2R1 | ecosystem: Host-associated > Plants > Roots > Rhizosphere ... | reverse complement strand
TTTCTTTGGAGTCAGGCCGATACTTGTGTGGATCGCCAAGAATATCTGCGGCGCGCGCGATCACTTCGACTTTGATTTCTTTCACCTCGTCTGCTTTGAGGTTGTGTTCTTTCAGGGTCTTCATCATCGCGGTGAGCGGCGCGTGACTTAGCGCTTCGATCGGAAAACTTTTCATCCCGCAATCGAGAATGCGGTAGTGCGACTTCGGTGATGTCGGCAAATCCTTGACCAACCCTTCACCGTCGAAGCTCGCTGGTTGTCCCTTGTATTGCACGTGATGGAACACGGCGAACAAACCTTCCTTTCCATCGATGATGTGCTCCGGGCCGGAAAATCCTTCTCGAGCAAGGAGCGCGCTTTCAGCACCCATGCGTCCCGCCCACGGATCAACCGTGTTTTTCATGTTGGTGAGTTTGCCGGCGGTGACTGCGCCCGGGCAAAATGTTCGGGATGCGCTGATCCCGATCGCTGACACCATCTGGTCCGGCGTGAGATTTAGGACACGACCTGCAGCGACTGGCGCAGCAAAGGCACTCAATGTCGCATGATGCCAGCCGTACTCGCGCACGCCAGGACGTCCGATTTCGCAAAGACGCATTTCGATTTCGTAGGCGATGATGGTTGCAAGAATTAGATCCTTTCCGCTCAGACCTTCGCTTTCACAAAGCGCCAACGGCGCAGCGATGAGGTCGCTGGGATGACACGGATCGGCTTTCCAGTAAATATCGTTGTAATCCATGGCTCGAATCATGTGAGCATTCATAAATGCTGCATCGACCGGATTGGTCTTGAAGCCGGAAACAAATGCAGTGGCTTTGCCCTTACCTCCGATCGCACGGTGATGGTTCAGTAAGATCTTCGCGTCCTCCTGCTGGCTCCCTCCGAGAGCGCAGCCGATGGAGTCGAACCAAAACAATTTCGCTGCCTGGATTGCCTCCGGCGAAAGATCTTCGTATTTGAGGACGCAGGCCCACTCCGCGATGTCGTATGAAAGCAGCCGTTTCGATTCGGTTGTTGGTCGTGACATTCTGGTTTCCTCGGTTAAAATCTGTGCCCACGAAACACCCGCCTTCGTCCCGGAGTCAAGTGACTACGGCGCGGCAGGCACAAATTACGCTAAAACAAATCAAAGCTAACGAGTCCGACGGAAAGGCTCGTCTCCTCCTCTTCATTCAGCGGTCTTCTCTTGCTCATAGCTCCAAGCCTATGGCAAAACCAGAACTATGAATCCGAAGAGTCTCTTCGGGGAGCTGAAGCGACGCAACGTCATCCGCATGGCGGGACTCTATCTCGTCGGCGCGTGGCTGATGGTGCAAGTGGCGGGGACAGTGCTGCCAATGTTCGGGGCACCCGAGTGGCTGCCTCGCACCATCGTCGTTTTGCTGGCGATTGGGTTCGTTCCCGCAGTGATCCTTAGCTGGGTTTTTGAAATAACGCCCGAGGGCTTGAAGCGCGAGGAAGATGTGGCGCCCGAGAAGTCGATCACTCCGCAGACCGGGCGACGGATGGACCGCACGATCATTGTGGTGCTGGTATTGGCGGTTGGGTATTTTGCCTTTGACAAGTTTGTTCTCGCTCCCAGGCGGGAGGCTGCCTTGGTGGCGAACATCGGGCCTAACGAGTCAAAGTCGGTCGTTAGCGCGAAATCAATCGCGGTGTTGCCGTTCCAAAATCTAAGCGAAGAAAAAGCGAATGCCTACTTCACTGACGGCGTGCAGGACGAAATTCTCAGCAACCTCGCCAAGATCGCCGAGCTGAAAGTGATCAGCCGTACGTCGGTAATGCAGTATACAACTGGGATACCGCGCAACCTGCGGGAGATCGGTCGGCAATTAGGGGTAGCGCATGTGCTCGAAGGAAGCGTGCAGCGCGCGGGTGAAAAGGTGCGGGTGATCGCGCAGCTGATTGACGCCCGCAATGACGCCCATCTTTGGGCGCAAACCTACGATCGCGACCTTGCGGACGTTTTCGCCATTCAAAGCGAAATCGCCAAGGCGATCGCGGATCAATTACAGGCCAGGCTGTCCGCGAGCGAGAAGAAAGCCATCGAACAAGCGCCCACCACGGACCTGTCGGCGTTCGACCTCTACAGCCGGGCTAAGACGATTCTGCTTACGACAGGTCAGAGTGCAACTAATCCGGTAGACCTGCAGCAAGCAATCGATCTCCTCGATCAAGCCGTGAAACGCGATCCATCGTTTTTCGATGCCTACTGCCAGCTCGCCTTTGCGCACGGTGAAGCTTATGCGGTAAAGGCTACCGATCGTTCGGTGGCCCGGCTCGCCAAGGCCGAAGCCGCTGTCCAGACCGCGACACGGCTGCGGCCAGAAGCTGGCGAAGCTCATCTGGCGCGGGCACAATATCTCTACTTTGGGCTGCGCGACTACGCGGGCGCGCTAAAGGAACTGGAAATCGCGGGGCCAACGCTACCGAATGACCCACGCATCTTCGAATGGACCGGCTACATTCTTCGCCGCCAGGGCCATCAGGAAGAAGGGTTGCACAGTCTGCAACGGGCAGTCGAGCTTGATCCGCGCAACGTTTTTACTCTGCAACAGCTGGGGATTAGTTACGTGCAGTTAGGCCGTTATGCCGGCGCAATTGCCGCTTTCGATCGCGTGCTGGCGATCGTTCCAGATAATATGGAATCGCGGGCTTCTCGCGCACAACTTGAGCTCTTCTGGAAAGCGGACACTCGGCCGCTCCACGAGGCGATTGATTCGATCCTCGCGAAAGGTCCTGAAGCCGCCGCTGCCGCGGCGGATGTCTGGTTTTTCTGTGCACTGGCCGAACGTGATGTAGCAGCGGCCGAGCGGTCCTTGGTCGCGCTGGGAAACAACCCATGTTGGGTAGACGACTTCATCGTTCTACGCCCCAGCTTCGGTGAAGGTCTGCTGGCGCGTATGATGAAAGACGAGGCCAAAGCTCGCGCTGCATTTACCGCCGCGCGTGCGGAACAGGAAAAGATTGTGCAGGCACAGCCGCAACATGGGGCGGCGCTGTGCGTGCTTGGGTTGATCGACGCCGCCCTGGGACAGAAAGAAGAAGCCCTGGAGGAAGGACGACGCGCGATCAAACTTCTTCCCTTGGAAAAGGACGCCAACAATGGCAGCCGCATGATCCAATACTTCGCGATGATTGCAGCTTGGGCTGGCGAAAGGGATTTGGCCGTGCAGCAACTTGAAAGCGGACTGCGCGCTCCCTTCGCGTCAGTTGCCCTCAGCTACGGCACATTAAAGCTGCATCCGGTATGGGATCCACTCCGCGGCGATCCGCGCTTCGAGAAAATCGTCGCCTCGCTCGCTCCGAAAGAATCTGCAGCCGCGGCCAAATGAATAGCGGAAGCTTTTTCTCCGAGCTGAAGCGGCGCAATGTCATCCGCGCGGTGATCCTCTATGTCGGGGCCGTCTGGGCGCTCGCGCAGGGTATCTCTCAATTGGGTCCATCGGTTGGCGCACCGGACTGGTTGACGCGCTGGTTTCTGGTCGCGGCAGGGATCGGTTTTCCGTTTTGGATCGCCTTCGCCTGGTTCTATGAGTTCACGCCGGAAGGTTTGAAGCGTGAAAGTGAGATTGACCCGGCCGAGTCGATCACGCGCCACACCGGGCGCAAGCTCGACTTTGCGATCATCGGCGTGCTCGCGGTCGCGGTGGTGCTGCTGCTAACCGACCGGTTCGTTCTGCGCCACGGCGTCAACGAGACGACGGCGGTGCCGATTGCGGAGAATTCGATAGCTGTGCTGCCGTTCGTAAACATGAGCGAAGACAAGGCTAACGAGTATTTCTCCGACGGCATCTCGGAGGAACTGTTGAATTCGCTGTCCAAGATTCCACAGCTCAAAGTAGCGGCGCGCACCTCGTCGTTTTCGTTCAAGGGCAAGGGAGTCGAGATTCCGGAGATCGCGCGGCAGCTGCACGTGGCCAACGTGCTCGAGGGTTCGGTGCGCCGGAGCGGCGACCAGTTACGGATCACGGCCCAGCTCATCCGCGCCGCCGAGGGCTACCATCTCTGGTCGGAGACCTACGACCGCAAGATGGACGACATCTTCAAGATCCAGGACGAGATCGCGGGCGAGGTGGTGAAGGAATTGAAAGTGAAGTTGCTCGGCGCGGCGCCGAAAGTGCGCACGACCGATCCGAAGGCCTACGCGCTTTATCTGCAGGCCAGGGAACTCGGCCGGCAGAACAACCCCGAGGCGTTCGCGAAGTCCGACGCGCTCCTCCGGCAGGCGCTTGAAATCGATCCGCGCTACGCCCCGGCGTGGGACCAGTTGGCTGTGAACTTCATGAACAAGGCGAGCATGGGTTTGCTGTCCACTCAGGAGAGCTATGCCCGTGGCCGGGAGGCGGAAGCGAAGACACTGGCGATCGATCCGGACTACGCGCCGGCGCACGCCGCGCTTGGCTACATCGCGGACTCCGAAAACGATCCCACCGGCGCCGCGCGACATTACCAGAGGGCATTGGTGCTTGATCCGACGGATCTCGACGTGCTGCGTAACGCTGCCTCGTTCCTCGTGAGCCTCGGCCGGCTGGACGAGGCGCTGGCGCTCGATGAGGCTGTGGTCCGCCGCGATCCGGTAAACGCTAAAGCGCTCTCCAACCTCGGCAGCTACCAGCGCAGGGCCGGACGCTACGACGCGGCGATCGCATCATTCCACACAGTGCTGAGCCTGAGTCCGAACCAAGGCGGCGCGCACGCCCAACTCGGGACTGCGCTGATGCTCAAAGGCGATGCGACCGCCGCGCTCGCCGAGATCGAGCAGGAGAAGAGCGAGATTTGGCGGATGGAAACGCTGCCGATGGCCTACTGCGCGCTCGGGCGTAAAGCCGATGCTGATGCCGCGTTCAACGCGCTGATCGCGAAATACGAAAAGGATGCGCCCTACAACATCGCCTACAACTACTCATTCTGCGGCGATGCCAACAAAGCGTTCGAGTGGCTCGACAAAGCGGTCGCATATCAGGACCCGGGACTTAGCGAAATCCTAACGGAAAACCTGTTCGACAAGATCCACTCCGACCCGCGCTGGCTGCCTTTCCTGAGCAAAATCGGCAAGACCCCCGACCAGCTCGCCAAGATCGAGTTCAAGGTGCCACAGCTACCGCAATGAGCATGGCTTCGTCCGAAAGACAATTGAACCACGGATCGCCCGCCTTCGCCGAGGCTACGGCGGGCAGGCACGGATAATACGGATGAAGAGATGATTCAGGAGGAGTTGATCTGATTGTTGATGATGCTGTGATTCTCGCGGGCGGCAATACGCGTTGACGTGAGTGGCCCTGCTATTCACGCGGCCCAACGCTTACCATCGAGTAGTTGAAATGATTACGCACAACAGAGTCTCCGCCTGTGCACCGGGCCGTGTCGAACTACTTGGCAACCATACCGATTACAACGAAGGAGTAGTTCTAGGCGCGGCAATCAATCGCGTGATTTGCGTATCTGGTGTAAAAAAAGATCGGTTTATTCGCATAACCTCTGCGGATTTTGGCGAAGTAGAAATACGCTCAGCCAAGTTGCGACCGCTTCAGGGGAGACGCTGGGCGAACTACATCCTCGGAGTAGCTGATGAACTACGGAACCTCCATGTTCCCGTTGGTGGTTTTACGGCTGATGTCAGTGGCGATCTGCCCATCGGCGTTGGCCTGTCCAGCTCGGCGGCATTTGAGCTGGCGACCGCGCTTTTTCTCCTCAAACTTTTCCCCGCCAGACTTGAGCCGCTCCAAATCGCGAAAGCATGTCAACGTGCCGAGCACCGTTACGTTGGTGTGCAGTCAGGACTGCTCGATCAAGTGATCTCACTCTTCGGCCGAGCTGATCACGCTGTTTTTTTTGATTGCCGAAGTGAGGAGATTCGTTGTGTCCCGTTTCCAGCGGACCTTGCGCTCATAATCGCTGAGTCCGGCAAAAGGCGTGAGCTGGCCATGGGCGAATACAATTTGCGAAGAAAAGAAACGCACGCCGCTGCTCGCGCACTCGGCGTCCGCGCGCTGCGCGACGTTAGTTCGTCAGACTTGGATCGTTGCAACGATTTGTCAGCCCTGCTGCGCCGCCGTGCTTCGCACGTGATCAGCGAAAACGAGCGCGTCTGGCGTGCAGTAACGTTGCTGGAAGCCGGCGATGGGATCGGCTTTGGCAAATTGATGAACGAATCGCATGAGAGCTCTCGACAGAATTTTGAAAACAGCACGCCGGAGCTCGATCTTCTCGTCTCGATCGCGCAAGACTTGCCCGGTGTTCTCGGCGCGCGACTCACTGGCGCAGGTTTCGGCGGTGCGACTGTGACCCTGTGCGAGCGGCCTCGCGCGCAGCAAATTGCCGCGGAATTATCAAGGCGGTACGCAGACGCCACTGGAATTGCACCACGCATTTTCGTTTCCCGGATTGCAGATGGCGCCAGGTAGGCAGGAACGCCGCTAATGAAGGGACGCATCTTTACGAACGCGCGATTGGAATGGAAACGTGTATTGCGCTCGCGAGAAGCTGGCGAACACGACGCACCTGACCTTCATGCCTAAGCCTTATCCGTGCCTGCCTCGCCCGTAGCCCTCGGAGAAGGCGGTAATCCGTGGTTCTTATTAGACTTTGAAAAAATTCGTCTCTCCAGTCGCGGCAAAAGAATAGGCTAGAGAGGGTTGCACTCAGCCAGTAGAGTCGCGCGTCATGCCGGAAGAGCAAAAGACCAAGGCACGTCTGGAAATCGCGCATGTCCTTTTCATCGACATCGTTGGTTACACGAAACTAACGACTGATGAACAATCAGAAGCGCTGCATGAGCTGAACGCGATCGTTAGGAACACGGAAACGGCCCGAGACGCCGAAGCGGCTGGTCAGCTCATTTTCCTTCCAACCGGTGACGGCATGGCCCTGGTGTTTACTAGATCGGAGGAAGAGCCGGTCGAGTGCGCGCTGGAAATTACTCAGGCCCTGCGGGCGAAACCGAGTCTGCCGCTGCGAATGGGAATTCACAGCGGACCGGTCCACCATGTCGCGGACGTGAACCAACGCGAGAACATTGCCGGGGCCGGCATCAATATCGCGCAACGCATCATGGATTGCGGCGATGCCGGACACATCCTTGTTTCCAAACGCGTGGCCGACGATTTGGCCCAATCGCGCCGGTGGCAACCTTATCTTCACGACCTCGGCGATGTAGAGGTGAAGCACGGCATGTCTGTTTCAGTGGTCAATTTTTACGCCGATGTCGTTGGCAACCCCGCGCCACCCCAAAAGGTTCAGCAGAGCAAAAAAGAAATCGCATCTTCAGCGGGTCGACGTTTTCCGAATTTAGTCGCGACGCTAGTCGCGGCGTTTCTCCTTTTCGCGCTCGCAATCGTGGCAATCATGTTCGCGCCGGCAATTCTTCATGAGGCTCGTTCGCGGGCGCCGGCCAGTCCGGCCACGCTGCCGCCTTCCAACGTTGCCCCGGAAAAAAGCATCGCGGTGCTTCCGTTTGAAAATCTCAGCGATGACAAGCAGAACGCGTTTTTTGCCGACGGAGTTCAGGATGAAATTCTAACGAATCTGGCCAAGGTTGCCGACTTGAAGGTGATCAGCCGGACTAGCGTGACGCAATACAAGGCGTCAGTCGCGCGTAACCTGCGGGAGATTGGGCATGCGTTGGGGGTCGCGCATGTGCTTGAAGGCAGTGTCCAGCGGATCGCGAACAAGGTCCGAGTCAATGCGCAGCTGATCGATGCCCGGAACGACGCGCATCTCTGGGCACAAACCTATACTCGCGATCTGGCTGACGTGTTTGGAATCCAAAGCGAAATCGCCGAAGCAATCGCTCAACAGCTGCAAGCGCATTTGTCGCCTAACGAAAAAGCCCGGATCGAAAAGCCGGCCACGACCGATCCGGTCGCCTACGATCTTTATTTGCGAGCCCGGCAGCTCGATGATCTGACGAATGATCCGGACGCGAAGGGAAGCTTGCTCCAGGGGATCAGCCTGTTGGAGGAAGCCGTGCGGCGTGATCCGAAATTCCTACTCGCATACTGCTTGATGTGCGAAACGCATCTCGACCTCTATTGGGCGGGGTTTGATCATACCGAACAGCGCCGTGAAATGGCGCGCGTCGCGTTGCAAAAAGCCGAAGAGATACAGCCGGACGCTGGAGAAGTACACTGGATGAAGGGCCTCTATGCTTACCACGGATTTCGTGACTACGATCGCGCGCTCGAAGAGCTCAAACTGGCCATGCAGCTCTTGCCTAACGAGGCGCGGCTTTACGTTTTGGCTGGTGCAGTGGACCGGCGAACCGCTCGTTTTACGGAAGCGGATGCCAACTTCAAGCGCGCCGTAGAACTGGATCCGCGCAACTTCATCGTGCTGATGGAAGCGGGCTCGACGTTTCAGGGTATGCGCCGCTACGCGGAAGCAAGACGCCTGTATGAGCAAGCCTTGAACGTCCTGCCAAACGATCCGTTCGTCAGCTATCTGCTTGGATTCAATTCTTTTGCGAAAACAGGTGACGTCGTCGACTGGCGAAACCGTTTACAGCTGATTGCGCAAAACGGTCCGGAGGCGGCACGTGGCGTCGCCTTTCCCCTGCTGGTTTGCAGCTGGATGCAGCGAGACAAAAACGAATCCGAAAAGGCGCTCACGCTTATTCCTCCCGAAGGCATCGCCAACAGTTTCGATGAGGCTCGTATCCCTCGGGAGTTTTGTGTCGGGCGGACGGCTTGGTTGTTTGGCGACAGAGGGCTCGCGCAAACCGCCCTCACTGCCGCTCGAGCAATTTTCGAGCGCATGACTCAGGAACAACCCGACTATGCGCAGGGCTGGAGTTATCTTGGCCTGACGAATTCCATGCTCGGCCGATGCGACGAAGCAATTCAGGAAGGCAAACGCGCTTGTGAAATCCTTCCTTTCACCAAGGACTCCTGGGTTGGACCCATCTGGATAACCAATCTGGCGTCGATTTATACGAGATGCGGCGATAAGGATGCGGCACTGGAACAACTTGAGAAATCCGTCAAACTCCCAACCGGCATCACCTATGGCGAACTGAAGACAAGTCCCGACTGGGATGCGCTTCGCGGTGATCCACGTTTCGAAAAACTTGTGACGTCGCTTGCGCCAAAAACCAATTAAACCGCGGATCACGCGGATAACACGGATGAAGAGATGATTCAGGAACAGTTAAGCGGCAAAATCATCATCGGAGCCGGAATGGATGTGTCTTTGTCATGTCGACCAGATCGCAGAGCGTATTGACCCTCCGCATCGATTCAGGTATCGTTTTACCAGTTCACGATCGATCATGAATTCAACAACCTTGTCGCCAAAGTTCCAAGTCGTCATTCCCAAGCCAGTGCGTGAAGCACTTCGTCTGGCGCCGGGACATAAGTTTCACGTGCTGGAATACAACGGCCGGATAGAACTGATCCCTGTGCGCAGTGCGAGGGAAATGCGCGGATTTCTTCGCGGCATTGATACGCGCGTGCCACGCGAGGCCGACCGGAAGTGAACCTGGTCGATTCCTCGGCCTGGCTTGAGTATTTCGCCGACGGCCCCAACGCGAGCTTCTTTGAATCGGCAATCACGCGCAAGGCAGAGCTGATCGTGCCGACGATTGTCATTTTCGAAGTTTGCAAACGCGTCCTGCAGCAGCGCAGCGAAGAAGAAGCATTGCGCGCGGTTTCCGTTCTCCACGGCGGCACGGTAGTAAGTCTTTCCCCGGAGCTCGCAGTTCTGGCGGCCAGTGTTAGTCATGAGCTTAAGTTGCCAATGGCTGACAGCGTGATCCTTGCGACGGCGAAAACTCACAACGCCGTTATCTGGACCCAGGACGCGGACTTCCGCGATCTGCCCAACGTTAAATTCCGCGCGGCAAAGCGGAAATAAGTACGCGCCAGTATGAGCCAACGCAATTTCTTTGCCGAGCTCAAGCGGCGCAACGTTTACAAGGTCGCGGTCGCCTATGCGGTCGTCGGCTGGGTAATCGCACAGATTGCGACGCAGATTTTTCCGTTCCTGGAAATTCCCAACTGGATCGTGCGTTTGGTGATCTTGCTGATCGCAATCGGGTTTCCAATCGCGTTGGTAATTGCCTGGGCGTTTGAAGCGACTCCGGAAGGAATAAAACGAACGGAAGTCGCCGATGAGATGCCTGCGACGAAAGCGCGGAAGAAACACGCCTGGATCTACATCGTCGTGATCGGGGCCGCGATCTCGGTTGCGCTATTTCTTCTTGGCCGTTACACGGCGGCGCCTCGACAGAATGCCAGTGCAGCTCCCACCGAGTTGGCGGCGGGTTCGTCCATCCCGAAAAAATCGATCGCGGTGTTGCCATTCGAAAATCTGAGCGATGACAAAGGTGCGGCTTATTTCGCAGAGGGAATCCAGGATGAAATCCTGACCAAGCTTGCGAGCATCGCCGATTTGAAAGTGATCTCGCGCACGTCCACCGCAAAATACAAAAGCAAGCCGGAAGATCTAAAGACAGTCTCGCAACAGCTCGGAGTTGCGACCGTTCTCGAAGGCAGTGTGCAAAAGGCTCGCGACAAAGTCCGCGTCAATGTTCAGCTCATTGACGCCCGCGCGGATTCTCACCTCTGGGCAAAAACTTACGACCGCGATCTTGCGGATGTCTTCGCGATCCAGAGCGAAGTCGCGCAGGAAATCGCTGACTCACTGAAAGCGAAACTTTCTCCGACCGAAGCGAACACGATGGCGCGCGCACCGACGAACGACATGGAGGCTTATGATCTTTTCCTCAAAGGCGAATTTGAGCAGCGTGTCGCCAACAGCAATTTTCAAGCTGAATCATTCGACCAGGCAACGCGCTGGTACAAGGCAGCGATCGCCCGCGATCCAAATTTCGCTCTGGCCATCGCGCAATTGGCTATCTGCCAGCTGCGGCGTCATTGGCTTAGCGATCCATTGACCGACGCGGAAGTAATGGAGGCAGGCCGGTTGGCGAATCAGGCGGTGACACTCGCGCCCGATCTTGCCCAAGCACATGTCGCGGCTGGGCTGTTTCACTACTATGGCTTTCGCGAGTACGACCAGGCTTTAACTGAGTTTGAGCGCGCCCTCCAGCTCCAGCCTAACAACGCGCTGGCGCTCTCCTTTATCGCCTTTGTGCACCGGCGCCAGGGTAAATGGGATCTTACCCTGGACGAATTAAAGAAATCGATCGAACTGGACCCGCGAGATCCCTACACCATCGGCGGGGTCGCTGAGACGGATATCTTTCTGCGCAGATGGAAAGAAGCCGAAGATTTCGCGCGGCGTGGCCTGACAATCGATCCGCACGAATCCACCTGCATGCGGATGTTGCTGCTCAGTTCTTTGAACCAGACCGGGAATGCGCAGGAACCTTTGCGATTACTCGCGACATTCCCGCCGGACGACCTGCTGCTGCCGAACACTGGCATGTTTGACATGGTGATTGGTACTCGCGGCGAAACCTTTGTCCTGGCCCGCGATTTCAAGGCGGCATTAAAGGCATGCGAAACCGGGACGATGGCGACGACTAACGAATGGCAGCGGTTTGCCGCCAAGGCTGGGATTCGTCTCCTGGCCGGTGATGTTGCCGGCGCCCAGCCGGATGCAGAGAAAGCGCGCGAGCTATTGGAGACGAGATTGCGCGAACATCCGCAGGACTTTCGTGCGCTCAGAGCGTTGAGCTGGGCTTATCTCGCGCTCAATCGCAATGCTGATGCGATCAACATCGCCCGAAGAGAAGTCGAGCTGTTACCGCTCGAGAAAGACGCGGTGCTCGGTTCCGGAAACCTGGCCGCCTTAGCCGAGATTCAGGCGCGTACTGGCGCAACCAGCGATGCGGTTGGAAACCTTCGGCACCTTCTCTCCATCCCGGCAGGCGAGACGGTTTCCATCGTGCGTCTGAAAATTGATCCAGTCTGGGATCCAATCCGCAACGATCCCGGCTTTCAACAACTCCTCACCGCCCAAGAACACGTGGGGCCATGAGATCGAAACGTCTGTAGTGGCGGCATATGTTCCAACACGTCACGGTCCTGGTATCTTTTATCTTCGCTATCGCGTTGACACATGTTTTCTCGAGCGCGTCGCAATTGCTGCTGGCTCGCGACCGCGTGCGCTTTTCCGCTCTGCTTACAGTGTCGATGGTCAACGCTGCGCTCGGTGTAATCATCAACTGGCTCGGTCTCTGGGATCTCCAGAACCTCAAGCATTGGTCACTTGGTGAAGTGCTGCTTCAGCTCGGCTGGGTGGTCCCGAATTATTTCAGCTGTTCACTCGTGGCAATGCCTGTTAGCGAAAGCGGACCGCTCGATATGTCCGCCTTCTTCGACCGACAGCGCCGAATTATTTTCTCTGCCACCCTTGCCCTGTCCGTGATGGGAGGACTAGCGACCTACCTCGACCGCAACAACTTTCAGGGATGGAAGCCTAACGACTGGATCGGTGCAGAGCTGCTCGGATTGTTACTCGCGGTTTGTGCGGTGCTGGCGGGTTGGGCAAAGCCGCGCTGGCTGCAATGGGTCGGCGTCGGCGGTATGTTCCTTCAGAACATTTCGTTTTTTGTTTTCTACACGCTTGGCTCCTAACCGCATCCAATGAGCAATCGCAATTTCTTCGCCGAACTAAAGCGGCGCAAAGTATTCAAAGTCGGCGCAGCGTATCTCATCGTTGCGTGGCTCGCGGTGCAGGCGGCTTCGATCGGATTCCCAGCGTTTGACGCGCCACCGTGGGCGCTGCGCATTTTTATTCTCATCGCACTGCTCGGGTTTCCGATCGCCGTGGTGATGGCCTGGGTGTTCGATGTCACGCCCACGGGCGTAAAGCTCGATGCCGGCGCTTCGGGCAGCAAGGGCTTGTTCGCCGTCGCGGTGTTGCTCATCGTACTTGCTTTGGGCTGGTATTTTTACGGCCAGCCATCATTCCGCAAAGGCGATGTGACTACACCTTCGGTGGCCGATCGGAACTCGATCGCCGTTCTGCCATTCGCAAACATGAGCGGCAAGACTGAGGAGGATTATTTCTCCGACGGCATGACGGAGGAGTTGTTGAACGTTCTCGCCAAGGTGCCGCAGCTCAAAGTGGTGGCGCGGACATCGGTGTTTCAATTCAAAGACAAGGGCGGCGACATCCGCGAGATCGGCCGCAAGCTCGGCGTGACCAACATCGTGGAGGGTAGTGTGCGCCGCGATGGACCGGACGTGCGAATCACCGCTCAGTTGGTTCGTGTTGCCGATGGCTTCCATATTTGGTCGGAGACTTATGATCGCAAACTGGAGAGCGTGTTTGCACTGCAGGATCAGATCGCACGGCGGATCGCCGACGCACTTAAGCTTTCGTTAGGCGTCTCGGGCCAGGTCGCTCCGCGCGCGCCAATCGATCCTCAAGCCTACGATGAATATCTCAAAGGCCGCGCGCTGCTGCGTCAACGCACTGATCTACCAGCCGCAATCGCGCACTTAAAGGCGGCTGTGGCCAAGGCGCCTGACTTTGCGGCAGGGTGGTGTTCGCTTTCGCTCACTTATGAGGTCAGCTTCTGGTACATCAAACAGATGACACCCGCCACTCAGGCCGAATTGCTGGCCGGTGAGGCTGCCGCGGCTGAACGTGCTGCCGCACTCGAACCCAATGCTGCAACCACCGAACACGCGCTTGGCAATGTCGCGCGCGCGCAATTCAAGTTCGCTGTGGCCGAAGAGCATTACCTGCGCTCGATGCAGATCGATCCAGGCTACCCGGATGTGCGCGAAGATTACGCGGAACTTCTCTACGAAGTCGGGCGCTTCGAAGATTCGGCGCTGGCGGCGCGCCAGTTGGTGAAGCTCGATCCCTACTTTATTGTCGGCTGGGTGCGCATGCGTGATGCGGCCGCCGCGCTCGATCACCGCGACGAAGTCGAAGAGTCGGTGCGCCAATTGCGCGCGATCAATCCAAAGAACTTCGCTGGCAGATTCGGATTGCTCCAGTACGCGCTCGCCTACGGCCGAGCTGATGAGGCCCGTGCCGCGCTCACGGAAATCATGTCCCGCTGGCCGGAGGATGGGGCATTTGCGCAGCAGTTGCTGCCTTGGGCGCTGGGAGAGTCGGGCGTGGATCCTGCGAAAGTGCGCGCGGCGATCACGGACGCGCCAGAGAATGAAGCCAGTTACTTCCTGATCGCGCGGCAGGACGTCGATGGCTATAACGTAGGCATCGAGACTCATGGCGCGATCGTTGAAGCTTATTACTTCGCCAATCTTTACAGCAGCAAACCCGCCGGCCACACGATGCTGCGCGATCCACGCGTCAAGGCGATGCTGATACGCTATGGCTTCCCGGTGTATTGGCGGGAGAAAGGCTGGCCCGCCGGCTGCCGGCCCGTTGGTGAAAATGATTTCGAATGCGGATTAGATACGGCCACCGGGAAGTGACATGAAATTCTTCGCCGAGCTAAAGCGGCGCAACGTTTACAAAGTCGCGGTCGCGTACGCGGTCGTCGCCTGGCTACTGATTCAAGCGGCGTCGATTCTCTTCCCGACCTTTGAAGCACCGCCCT
>Ga0081455_10005100_pt1 | contig 14491 bp, 9 predicted proteins | sample TabmetS3T2R1_FD_70207 | JGI IMG/M metagenome (GOLD analysis project Ga0081455, IMG submission 70207) | Tabebuia heterophylla rhizosphere microbial communities from the University of Puerto Rico - S3T2R1 | ecosystem: Host-associated > Plants > Roots > Rhizosphere ... | reverse complement strand
TTCGGCGACTATCAGATCCGCAGCTATGTCAACATTCCGATCGTCAAAGACAAGCTGTTCTCGACAGTTTCCTATTTTCGCGAGGGTTCGGACGGCTATTACCGCAACATCGCAACGGGAGACCGGGCGGGGGGGATCCGTACGCAATCGATCCGTTTAGGACTATTGGCCAAGCCCACCGACTATCTCGCTTGGTATCTCACTGCGGGATACGACATCGACAAAGGCCAGGACGCCAGCGTGCGTAATATTTCGGACGCGACTCCGTTGAGGATTCCGACCGCCAGATATGTCGCGAGTCAACCGCCGATCACGCTGACTTGCACCCAGGCTTATAGCAGGGGGCTATGCGGAACGTCTCTGCCCAACAACGCGGCCTACACGACCCAGGGCCAAACTCAACCCCGCCGCAACACCAGGGTGGTCAACGTGACGTCCGATCTTGCGGTCGATGCAGGCGCTGTTTCGCTCGCATCGGTGACTGGTTACCGCAAATTGGAAGAGCGTAACTGGGTGGACATCGACGGCACGCAGCTCGATATTCTCACCGCGCACTTCATCGGCAACTACCAGCAGTTCTCGCAGGAGTTTCGCGTTTCGTCTAATGACGGCGGCGGACTCGATCTGAACGGAAGGTTGAAGTGGCTGCTTGGTGCTTATTATTTCCATTTTAACTACGACCGGTTCAATGATCAGAAAAGCTTAGGCAACTTTGCGTCAACTTTTCAGGAAGGTGTGACGGACAGCTACGCGCTCTTTGGGCATGCCGAGTACAGCCTGACCGAGAAGCTGATCATCTCCGGCGGCCTTCGCCAGACTTGGGATCAAAAGACTCATAACTCTTTGAGCACGCGGGCGTTGTTGGGAATCGATCCGGAAGTGGTCCAGAGTGCGTCGTGGAATAATTTGTCCGTCGATGGGACGCTCGAATATCATTTCACGCAGGACAAGATGATTTATGCACGATACGCGGAGGGTTATCGCGGCGGTGCCTTCACTGGCGTGCCGTCCACACTGGCAGCCGTTGCTGTCGTCGATCCTGAGACGGTCAGATCCTACGAAGTCGGTAGCAAGGCGGATTTCTTCGAACATCGCCTCCGCCTGAATGTTTCCGCTTTCCTCAACAAATATAAGAACCTGCAGAGGACGATCACCCAGCCCATCAACGCGGCACCGTTTTTTGTACAAAAGCCCGTCAACATTGCGACTGCAACGACTAAGGGCGTCGAAGCGGAGGTGCTGATCCGGCCGATCGCCGCGCTCACGCTTCGTGGCAATGTCGGTTATCTCGATGCGCGTTACACGAGCTTCTTCGCCGAACTTACGGGTGTGGGAGCGAACGGCCCAACCGATAACACCGGCCTCAAATTTCCTTATGTGTCCAAATGGACTGCGTCGGGAGGATTTACCTATGAAGTGGGCCTCGGTGCCTTGGGCAAGGCTTCACTAGCGACTGATTATTCCTTCCGGTCCACGTTCAACGTGACTGATTTGAACTATGCTTTCGGCTGGCAAAGCAGTTACGGGATCCTATCGTCGAGCTTGACCTGGACCGATACCAAGGATCGTTTCTCGTTCTCGGTGTACGGTAGGAACCTGACGAACAAGCAATATATCGATGGCGGCGACGCCGTTGGTGGATTGACGACCTATCTGTCGGAAGCCGCGCCGCGTACCTGGGGCGTATCCGGCGGGATCAAATTCTAGAGCGCTCCCGAAAGGCGGCGTTCGGAGAAGCGCCATAGCAGAGGAATCCAAAGGCGTTCCCAATTCTGATGAATCGGGACGCCTTTAACAGACGGTTGGACAGAGCTTCTGGGTATGTGTTGGTTGGCAAGATCGGGTGAAGAGGAAGACCAGAATGACAAAGTGCCCCGTGTCCCACGTGCCAGCTGCGGAGCTGCTGTCGCGTGAATTTGCCCGTTGTCCCTTTCCGAAGCTTGCCGAGCTTCAGCGCGATGCTCCCGTCCATCAGGTTGAAAACCTGCCCTGGTATCTTGTGACGCGTCATGAGGAGTGCGCTGAGGTTCTCCGTGACACCGAGACGTTTTCGAGCGAGCATGACGAGTTCGGGCCGGCCCTGACGGCGATCGGGATCGCGCCGAGCCCCGAGACCTATGCCAAGATGAAAACGATTGGCGGCGAGCGTGGAAATATGGTCGATACCATTCCCCATCGCGATCCTCCCGATCATGGACGCCAGCGGCGCGCCGTCGTGAAGGCGATCACCGCCCGTTTTCGCGACTGGGAAGGCTTTATTGAGGGTCAATCTGCGCGCCTGCTTGAATGCTTTGATGGGCGTGAGGAAATCGACGTGATTTCCGAGATTGCCGCGCCCCTGCCGATCGCGGTGATTGCCGAAATTCTCGGGGTCTCGGACGAGTATTTGCCGAAAATCAAGCAGTGGTCTGATCATTCGAGCCAGACATCGGGCCGCTATCCGAGCCCGGAGGATTGGGAGCGTCAGGCCGCGGCGGTGTCCGCGATCCGGGCACTGTTTGCTGCGGAGCTGCGTAAGCGCTTGGAGTCACCGTCGGACGACCTCGTGGGCCAATTCGCTGCGGCGACACTGCAAGGGGCCGATCCTGAAACCGGCGACGCGCCGCTGGGCTTCGACGAGGCAGTTGATCTTATGTCGGTGCTGTTGCTCGCGGGCAACGAAACGACAACCCAATTGTTCGGCTCCCTGTTCTACTATCTCGCCACCGAGCCCGATCTTCTCGATCGCGTTCGCGCCGATCCCGCAATCATTCGGAACGTCGTGGAGGAGGCATTGCGGTTGGCTGCGCCCGTCTTCACGATGATGCGGTTTTGCAAGCGCGATGGCCAGATAGGTGGTATCCCGATCCCCAAGGGCTCGATCGTCACAGTTTGCTTCAATCAGGCGAATCGCGATCCGAAACAGTTCAACCATCCCGACGCGTTCGATCCGCTCCGCCCGCACCTTCGCCGTCATCTCGGGTTCGGGCGGGGTTTGCACCTTTGCCCCGGGGCTCCACTGGCGCGGCTCGAGGCGTGCATCTGGCTCCAGCGCATGAGCGAGAAAGTAAAGACGATCACGCTCGCTGGACCCGACGCCGTCCGTTACGACATGGCAAGCATGGCCGTACGCGGCATGACGAGCTTGCGGGTGCGCTACGAGCTCTTTGACGATGTTCGTTCATCGGGTCGGTTCACAGGCGAAGTCTTCTCATGAACGAGCTCCTCGGCTACAAGCACAAGGTCGTCGTAATTGCTGGAGCGGCGACAGGCATGGGCCGGGAAGCAACAAACCTTCTGATCGAGCTAGGCGCGAAGGTTCACGCGCTCGACATCGCACCAATCGCGCTGCCGGTTAGCCAAGCGATACATATGGACTTGGCAGACGAAGCCTCAATCGACGATGCGGTCCTCCAGCTTCCCGCAACGATCGATCGTGTCTTTTGCTGCGCGGGGACTTCCGCAATCTATCTCGGCAAAACGTTTTCGCCGGTTCATGTGAACCTCGTCAATTTCGTGGGATTACGACATTTTGTCGAGGCTGTGATCCCGCGCATTTACGAAAACGGCGCGATTGCCTTGATCGCGTCGATGGCGGGCAGCGCCTGGGCCAAATCGCTCGGCAAGATCGACGAGTTGCTGGCAACGCCAGATTATGCGTCCGCCAGGCGATGGCTGGAGGCCCATATCGACGATCCTGAGGTGCTCGGCGGAAATCCGGCGTTGAACAGGAACTATCGCTTCTCGAAAGAATGCGTCGTCGCTTATGCGAAGTGCCGCACCTGGGATCTTGCTTCCCGGAAGATCCGGATCAACACGTTAAGCCCCGGAATTACTGATACGCCAATGTTGCCTTCATTCAATGCCATCGCAGGAATCGATGATCCGGAAATGCGAGTGATATGGCCAGCCGTCGGACGTTTGTCGAATGCGCGCGAGCAGGCTGAGGCGTTGCTATTCTTAAACAGCGATATGGCGCGCTACGTGAGCGGTGTCGACCTTCTCTCCGATTATGGCTATCGGGTGAAAGAGCAACTCGGCATGCCCACGGCCATCGACACTATTAGTCTGAAGACTTCCGCCCGCTAAGCGAGCGGAGCTACGTTACCTCTTCCATGGTTCTGATCGAGTTCAAATCGATCGGAACCACGGCAGCAAATGCCAAGAGTAGTGATGCCTGAAGCCGCTTTGCATTATTGCAGTCTTCTCGAAATATCGCACCGGATACGTGGCGGAAATCTGTCGCCGATCGCGTTGACCGAGGTGATGCTCGAACGGATCGCCAGCCATGATGGTATGATCTGCAGCTACATCACGGTGACGGCGCATCATGCGCGTGCCCGCGCGCGCCGAGCGGCGGATGAGATTGCGCGCGGGTTCTGGCGCGGGCCGCTGCACGGTGTACCGATCGCGCTCAAGGATCTGTGCGATACAGATTTTGCGCCGACTACCGGCGGCATGGCGTTCCGCACGGATTTTGTGCCGCGGGAGAACGCCACCGTCGTCGATCGGCTCGAGGCAGCGGGCGCGGTGATCCTCGGCAAGCTCGCGATGACCGAGGGCGCGTATGCCTTCCACCATCCCGCGCTGCCGACCCCACGCAATCCGTGGCACGCCGATCGCTGGCCGGGCGCGTCGTCGAGCGGATCGGGTGCCGCGACCGCAGCCGGCCTCTGCTTTGCGTCGCTCGGGTCGGATACTGCCGGATCGATCCGGCTCCCGTCTTCCGCTTGCGGCCTGACGGGTGTTAAGCCCACCTGGGGACGCGTGAGTCGCCACGGCATCGTTCATCTCGCCGAGACGATGGATCATATCGGCCCGATGGCACGCACCGCCGCTGATGCGGCGGCCGTGCTACAGGTGATCGCCGGTTCCGACCCACGCGACGCGACTGCGCTGCCAGCGCCGGTGCCTGACTATCTCGGCGGCATCGGTGGGGGGCTCTCGGAGGTGCGTATTGGCTTTGACAGCGCGATTCTTGAGAGCGTCGCATCCGAGGTGGCAGAGGTCGTTGTGCAAGCGGCCGATGCGCTCCGCCGGGGCGGGGCACGGATCTTGCCAGTCGCCATGCCTGCGTCGGAGACGATGCTGGCTGGCTGGCCGGCGCTCTGCGCCGCAGAGGCGCGGCGTGCACATGACGCGACGTGGCCCGAGCGCCGCGCCGACTATGGCGAGGCGCTCGCCGCGCTGCTTGAGCAGGGTGAATCGGTGATCGCGGCCGACCTCGTTGCAACACAGATTGAGCTTAGGCTCTACGCCGGTCGTCTTGCGGGGCTATTCAGCATGGTCGATCTACTGCTGCTGCCGGTCGTGCCCTTCACCATGCCAGCGCTGGAGAATGTCGCCGCGGTGATGGCCGAAGGTGTACCCAGCATATCGCGCTTCACGGCTCCTTTCGATATGACCGGCCATCCGACGATCACTCTGTCTGGTGGCGTGGACCGCGACGGCGTGCCGATCGGCTTCCAGCTTGTTGCCCGTTCGTTCGAAGAGGCGTTGCTGCTGCGCGCCGGTCATGCCTATCAGCGGCTGACCGACTGGCATACGCGCCATCCAATTTAGCATCGGATCTAATGCTGTCGCGAGGCGGGTGAGCGATGAAGCGGAAGACCGCCGCTCGACTTCGACAAGAATCCAGAACTTCTTCCCATACACTATGGACGAACAGTCGTCGCTGCCAAATCCGTCATGCCTTATTGGCCCCCGCCGAGGAATTATCCGGCGTACACGCCGCGGATTAGCTGACGGCTTCTATAGCCCTGATCGAGTCCAGGTCGATCACCGCCTGCCCCATCCGCACCAGATTGGCGGTCGAGATATGATTTGGCTGCATGTCCGGCTGCAGCACCCCGGCGCCGATCGTAGTGAGCCAGAAATAGAGGGGATGAAATGTCTGCCGGCGATATTCTTCCCAGATTTCGTCTTGATCCGGCAGATCGGAGACGCCCGTTTCGCCCAGCTTGGCGCGGTAACGGACTAAAAGATCGCGTTCCCAGGCGCGCCGATCTTCGGTCCGCAGTGCCGATACCAGCATATAGGTCAGATCCGAGCTCCAGTGGCCGAATCTCATGCTCCAATCGGTGAGGCCCATGCGATTGTCACGTGTGAGATACCAATTGCCGATATGCATGTCATAGTGGGTCAGGGTGTGGGGTTTGCGCTCCAGGCGTTCGATGGACGCCATATGGAGCTGCCATAATTTTCTCCGTCCCACCTGAAGCAAAGCAGGCGGAAGCACCGCTGCCGCACGCTCCAGACCGACCGCGGCGCGCGCCTCGAAGGGCAGCGCGACGACGTTGATCAAACGCTGATATCCGAGCGTGCTGGTCAGCCAAGGCTTCGGCGTCAGTTCTGGGCTATTCCAGAAGGCGCCCTGGTAGGTCGCCAGCAAGTCGATCATCCCTTCTGCTTGCTCGCGCGTGACATGATGGGATGGATCGAGAAATTTCGTGCCTTGTACCGCCATGTTCGGAAAAATGATCAGCATCCGTCCCGAAGACCGATCGAAGCCGGCATAAAGAGCGGTCGGTGCCTCGACGTTCAGGCTTGGACGAAACGACTGGTAAAATCGGACTTCGCTTTCACCTCGCGTGGAGGGGCCGTTCATGAAACGTGTTCGCACTGCGGTAGCCGACTTCACAAAGATGTCGTTTGGTAGTCCCGCTGCAGCCCCGACATCATTGTAAGTGACCTTCAGAGCGCGCCGCGTATTGGTCCCATCGCTTCCGCCTACGACCGCGATATCAGCAACTTTGGCTCCTGGCGTCTTTGCGCACAGCACTCCTTCCAGCCACGTTGGTGACAGTTTTGCCGCGGACGCGGGCACCATCGCCGGATCCGTCGGTGAATAGCCGGTCGCATTCTCCCAAAGGACATGCGAGCTGTAATGAACGATCGCCGAGCCGCGAACCAATTTGCCCCAGAGCGTCAAGCTTTCCTCCGTTCGTGATTTCTCTTTTGATCGCCCGATACTAATGCATGCGTCATCGCCTCTTACGCATTTGCACAACTGGACAAAGCCAAATGCGCAACAGGATCGGTCGGCGGTGACGGAGGGAAAGTGCGGAACTGATCAAAATGGCATGCTTCCCCAAGCATTTGGAACGCCGGGTTCGGTGTTCTAACAAGAGCCGGAACATTGGCGCGCTCTGTGCAGCTGGGTAGCGTAAGCCTCGCAACACGATGGCCAGACTATCGGTGCGCTGGTCAGAGAGGGGCCGGTCTATGAACACCCATGGCGAGGTGGCAACCTTCGAGACTGACCAAGCGTCTTGCGACGGGCGCGAGCGATTGATTCGAGCCGCCGTCGAAAAAGCTCACCCTAACGCCTTGCGTGTAGCGCTCTACCAAGCAACGGCTGACCCAGCGCTGGCTGCAATGCCCGCGGAGAGAAAGCCCTTCTGGGGTGGAACATATTATCAGGTCATGCTGGCCGACGGTGATGTGGAGGTGCTGAGACGAAAAGCACTCGATTATCTTCTCTCAAATCCCGCAGCGACAAATGAACTTCCCAGCGATGTCGTGTTGCGGAGATATATGGAAATTTTCAACGGCGGCGTGGTCGACGATTTCACGTTTGCTATGGGAAAGGAGGAGCTCAGCTTCGAAGATTTTCCTCGCGGCGTTGATTGGGAGAGTGAACCGTCCCAGAATGCGAAGGCAGCCTTTCATGTCATCATCATCGGTGCTGGTGCTGCGGGCCTCGCCGCCGCAGTCCAACTGGATCGCTTAGGAGTTCCCTACACGGTTGTCGAAAGAAACGCCGGTGTGGGAGGCACCTGGTGGACGAACGATTATCCAGACTCCCGCGTGGATATCGTGAGCCACAATTATCAGCTGTCTTTCATGAGAAACTACCCCTGGCAGCATTATTTTGCGACACAACCTGAGCTCAAGGCCTATTTTCAGATGATTGCCGAGACGTATGACCTGCTCGATAGAATTCGTTTCAATACCGAGCTTGTGGAAGCGCAATGGGACGAGGAGACCGCCTCGTGGCACACCAGGCTGCGGCACGCGGACGGCACAGAGCAGACATTGGTAGGCCAAGTCCTAATCAGCGCCGCCGGCTTGTTCAACCAACCCAACCTGCCCGATATTGCAGGTATCGAAAGCTTCAAAGGTCGCATCTTTCATACCACCGCTTGGGATCATTCCTATAACCCCGCCGGCAAGCGCGTGGGCTTGATCGGGGTGGGATCGACGGGCGCGCAGCTAGTGCCGGCATTGGCGCGAAGTGCAGCGGCGTTATCTGTTTTCCAGCGCTCGCCTCAATGGGTCGGGAAACGCGACGGCTACCGCGATCGTGTTGACGCCGAAGTACAATGGCTGTTCGACAACATGCCATATTATTGGAATTGGTATTGCTTCGCGCTGTTTCACACGATGTTCGACATCGAAGGGCTCCAGACTTATGACCGCGCATGGCAGGCAGCGGGTGGCTTTGTGAGCGAACGAAACGATCTGCTCCGTGAAAATCTGAAGGAATACGTCGGCGCAAAGGTGGGGCACAGACCTGATCTTGCGCGGCACTTGATTCCAGATTTTCCGCCGCTCGCCAAGCGCTTGATTGCTGATAATGGCTGGTACGATGCGCTTCTGCGCCCGAATGTCGAACTCGTGACGGAAGGAATCGAGCGGATAACGCCATCGGGGATTCTCACTCGAGATGGTTGCCACCGCGACTTCGATCTTATTGTGCTTTGCGCGGGATTCAGGACGAACGCCTATCTTTGGCCGGTCCGTTATGAGGGACGGAATGATCAAACGCTCGAGCAGGCGTGGGAAAAAGACGGTGCCCGCGCCTATCTGGGTATGACGGTGCCCAATTTTCCGAACCTGTTCATCGTCTACGGCCCGAATGCGCAAGCCAGGGCGGGCGGTTTAATGGCTTGGCTCGAGATTTGGGTGCGCTATGCCGTCAAGTCGATCGCAATGATGATCGAGAACGGCGTCCGCTCGATGGACTGTCGACCTGAGATTTATGAGGACTACAACAAGCGCCTCGATCACACACTTGAGGAGTGCATCTGGGGTGGTGCGAAGTCCTACTATGTCAATGAGCATGGCCGTCAGAATACCAACATGCCATGGCATCCGCGCGACTATTACAACTGGGTGAGAAAGCCCAACTTCGACGATTATCGACTTCGATAAAGAAGACGGACATCGCCATGGTTCATGTGCAGTGCACGATTGTCGAATCGCCTCGCGAAGCTTCCTGGCGAAGCTGGCTGCCCGCCGTCGGCCTGTTCCTGTTTATCTACATTGTTTCCTATGTCGATCGGCAAATCCTGAGCATTGTGGTCGGGCCGCTCAAGGCCAGCCTCAACGTCAGTGACTTCCAGGTCGGCCTGCTCCAGGGGTTCGCCTTTTCCTTGGTACTGGCGGTCGCTGCCGTATTGACAGCGCCATTGGTCGACAGAGGTAATCGCGTCCGCGTGATCAGCGTCTGCATGCTGATTTGGTGCATGATGACGATTTGGTGCGGCTTGGCACAGAACTTCGAGACATTGCTTGTCGCGCGCACGGGTCTGGCCCTGGCGGAAGCGGTTGTCCCCATGGCCGCGCTTTCGATCATATGCGACATAGCACCCCGCACATCGGTGCCGCGCGCGGCGGCCCTGTTCATGGCAGCACCCTATTGCGGTTCCGGAATAGCTTTGCTGCTTGGGGGGCCGTTGCTGGTTGAGCTCGGGCGGTACGAAGGGATGGCCGTCCCGCTGTTGGGTACATTTGAGCCTTGGCGGGGGTTGTTTTTCGTTCTTGGAGCGCCGGGGGTGCTCTTGGCGGTCCTCTTGTTTCTGGTGCTGCGCGAGCCGCAACGAAGGGATTCTTTTGCTATCGACGAGCACCGTGAATCCGTTGTCCCGTTCTTGCGCGCCAACGCGGAATTCCTTGCCTATCTTCTTCCCTTCACGGCCATGGTTGTGCTCGTTAGCTACACCATCTATGCATGGATGCCCACCTACATGATCCGTGTGCATGGCATGGCGCCGGCAGTCGCAGGTGTCACAGTCGGCTCCATTTTCGTAATCTGCGGCATTTCCGGCTGTGTCTTTGGATCATGGATCATGAGTCAAAGCACAGGCGAGCGGGCGCTGAGCCATGTCGTGCGGACCATGACCCGCCTGTCACTCTGCTTCGGGCCGCTTCTTATCTTGATCCCGTTGTCACCAAATCCGATCTTTGCGCTTGTGGCGCTAGGCATCGGATTCTTCCTGCTGACTTCCGCGCTTTCGTCCGTCATGACACCACTACCGTTGTTCGCTCCAGCACACTTGCGTGGACGTGTGACTGCCTTCGCAGGGCTGTGCAATGCCGCTGTCGGGGGACTGGGGCCGATGATTGTCGGCGCGATTACGGACTTCGTCTTTGGAGCGACTAGCCTTATTTCATATGCATTGGCGATAACGTTCGCCGGCGGTTTTCTAATCATGCTCGGCACAGGGCCGCGTGCGGCAAGGATCGCGGATCAGATCGATCGAGAGCGTTCAGCCATCGGGAGCTGACGATCCATCCAAAGGGAAGAAACTATGGCCGATCTGACAAAGAGAGATCCATTTCTCGATCGTGCAAAGATTCGCGAAACCGCTGAACAGTATTTCTTCTTCTGCGACAATCACGATCCCGTAGGTGTCGCGCGATGCTTTGCCACGGATGGAGTCTTCAGGTCGCTCACTCAGTCCGAAATGCTGTTGCGCGGGCGGGGCGACCTCGAGGCGGGTTTCCGTAGCTTCACAAAGTGGGGACGTTCCTGTCATCTCATAACGAGCATGAACATTGTAGTCAGCGGCGAAACGGCGACGAGCCGTTTGTTCGCCGTGTCTTATGTCGCGGGCACGGCAAAAGTCGGAGATCCAATACTTGTCCGTGGCCTCAGCTATTGCGATAAATGGATCGTGGAGGGCGGACGATGGGTTCTTGCGGAGCGCGTACACGAAGCGCTCTGGCAGTTTCAGAATACGTTGATTCCGACAAACCTGCCCATCATTGCCGGAGAACTATAGAATGTCGGCCAAAATTCTCGATCCCATCACGATCAACAAGACCACGATGTCAAACCGCGTTGTGTTCACCGCGCATGGAACGTTTTTGTCGAACGACTCATTTTCCGAGGCAGCGATCACCTACATGACGGCGCGCGCAAGGGGGGGATGCGGTCTTGCGATCGTCGAGGCAACGGCTGTCCACGAGACGAGCGTAAACACGCTTTTCAACGCGAGCGACGTTGTCATTCCGGGCTTCCTGAAAATGATGAAATCGATCCGGCCCCACGGAATGCGGATGTTCCAGCAGCTTTATCACGGTGGGCACAATGCGTTTCAGCCCGGGAAGCGGCCGCCTCTGGCGCCTTCGGCCATTCCCGGGACGGAATTGAAGGGCGCCCCCATCCCGATGACCGAGGAGCAAATCGAGATGATCATCGACGCTTTCGCGGCTGCTGCGTGGCGGTGCCGGGAAGGCGGCCTGGACGGTGTCGAAATCCATGGGGCGCATAGCTATCTCATTCATCAATTCCTGACGCCGATCGTGAATCGGCGCGAGGATCGCTGGGGCGGCAGTCTCGAGAACCGGATGAGGTTCCTGCAAGAGGTGCTTCGCGCTGTCCGTCGCCGCGTCGGACGGGACTATGTGGTAGGCGTGCGGCTGTCCGCCAGCGAAGCGACCGGTGGTATCACTGAAGCCGAACTCAAAAGGGTGATCGCCGCGCTGATCGAGGAGGATCTTATTGACTATCTCAATGCGTCCTACGGCGATTATTACGATCCGCCTCACATGGTGGGCACGATGGCCGAGCCGACCGGCTACATGCTTCCGTCGAGCCGGCAGTTGACGGAGGGGGTCTCACTGCCCCGCATCGTCGCCGGGCGTTTCCGTACGCTCGACGAGGCCCAGCAGGTTCTCAACGAAGGCGTCGCCGACATGGTGGGAATGGTCCGCGCGCAGATCGCGGACCCGAATCTGATCAGGAAAACACGCGCCGGCAAGGCCGAGGAGGTGAGGCCCTGCATCGCGTGCAACCAGGGCTGCGTGGGCGGCTTGTTCCGTGAGCAGTGGTTGGGTTGCACCGTAAACGCTGCTGTCGGGTTCGAGAAGGACCTAGATGAGGAGTACATGTCGCGCGTGGACATGCCACGCAAGATTTTGGTCGTCGGTGGCGGTCCCGCCGGAATGGAAGCAGCCCGCGTTGCGGCGTTGCAGGGACACAAGGTTGTGCTTGCCGAGGCGGCGAAAAAATTGGGTGGTGCGGTCAATGCGGCGAAGCGCGCGCCCGTGCTGCACACGATTGGAGATATCATCGATTGGCAGGAGCGAGAGCTCTATCGGTTGGGCGTCGAGGTCCGTCTTGGGACCTATTTGGAGGCAAGCGACATTTTGGCCGAGCGGGCCGATACCATTATCATCGCGACCGGCTCGATGCCGCGGATGGATGGCGTTCAGGCCACACGACCGGGGGAACCGACCAAAGGGGTCCACCTTCCGCACGTCCTCTCCTCCATCGACCTCCTATTGGGGCGCGCTCGCGATCTGGGTAAGCATGCGCTTGTTCTTGATGACACCGGTCATTATGAGGCGATTGCCGTAGCCGACGAACTCTTCGCCAAAGACCTTTCCGTCACGTGGGTTACGCGGTTCACGGCTTTTGCTCCGCACATGCTATTCAATTTTCGCGGAGATACCGCGCTTGAGCGGTTCTACAATCGCGACTTCATGTTGCTAGTCAATCATCATCTCGCCGAGATTCGCCCAGAAACCGCTGTTGTCCATCCCGTGAAAGCGCCGACCCAAAGGGTCACAGTGCTGGCCGACACAGTGGTATTGGTTACCCCCAACCAGCCGCTGCGCGGCCTCTATGATGAGCTCTACCGGGTTCATCCCGACGTGAAGCTCATAGGTGACGCGCTGGCACCGCGCGACGTGCAGTATGCGATCGCCGACGGACACCGTGTCATGCGGCCTCCGGCGCCAGTCGTTGGAGACAGAAACCCCGCACCGACGTGAAGACGGTCAGTCTCGCCAGAATGCCCGCCGCCAATCGCGCAGGTCATCGGCGAAAGATTCGGGCACTTCGTGCGCAGGAAAATGGCCGCCACGCGGCGCATCGACCCAGCGGACGATATTGTAGGCATGCTCCGCGCGCTGACGCGGGGGTGCAACGACACGTCGGTCGCCAAGATATCTCGTGAATGCGGTCGGTGTTTCGCAACGTATGCCTTCGGACACCGTCGCGACGCTGCCGGCGCCGCTCTCCAGCGCGAGGCCACGATAGAGGTAAGCTGCTGTTCGAAAGCTGCCGGTCATGATGTAAATAAGGACGTTCGTGATCAGCCAGTCCAGGTCGAACGCCTCTTCAAAGCACCGATGACGGAGGTCCGACCAGTCGTGAAAGCGCTCGATGATCCATGCGGCCTGCCCGAGCGGGTTGTTCGCGGCAAGCCAGGCAAGCGATTGTGGCCGGCTGCTCTGGAGGTGGCTATAAGCGCCAAATTGACGCTGGGCGGCGGCACTCCCAGCCAGCCATTCGGTCTCTTCGCGAAGGTTTAGCTCAGTGCGTTGCGGCAGCGCGATCATGCTGAGGTGGATGGCCACGGCATGGTCGGGGTGGTCGATCCCGAGCCACGATGCGATCACCGCACCCCAATCGCCGCCATGCGCGAGATAGCGGGGTGCGCAGACGATGTCGATCATCAGACGGTTCATGAGCTGCGCGATTGCGCGCGGGCCAATGATCGTAGGGGGCTTGCCGCTGAATCCGTATCCCGGCAGGCTTGGAATGATCAGGTCGCACGCCTCGGCAGCCTCTCCGCCGTGGCGGGATGGAAATGCAAGCCTGTCGATAATGTTCCAGAATTCAAAATGCGAACTCGGCCAGCCATGCAACAAGAGCAGAGGACATCGCGCTGGTGCCTCGCCCCTTACGTGAACATAGTGGATATCAAGCCCATCGATTGTCGCAGTGAACTGCGGGTAGAGATTGAGGCGATCGATTGCGCGCTGCCAATCGAAGCTCTCAAGCCAGTGGGACCGGAGCCTTTTCAAGAAACCTGTGTCACAACCCAACGACCAGCCGGCACATGGCGGCGCAGGTGGAAACTCATAGGCTGCAATCTTGGCAAGAACAGCGGCCCGCTCGGCGGCGATCCATGCGACATCGAACGGTTGTGTGGTTGTCTTCGTCATCTGTCGACCCCTTCAGCCAGTTCGAAATCAGCAGCCTGCGGGTTGGGGGGCGCGATCTGCCGGCCCGATATGCCATTGTCGGACAGCGCCAAAAAGCCAGAGATTGGCGCTTGGCGGATCCAATCAAACAGAGGTGCGGTCCAGGTACACCTCATCGCCAAGTGTTCGATCTAGACTCTGAACGACGGTCTTGGAGGATAAAAATGCGATTGAAGGACAAGGTGGCGATCATCACAGGCGCGTCATCGGGCATGGGCGCCGCCGACGCGCATCTCTTCGCGGCTGAAGGAGCGTCGGTCGTCATAGCCGATGTCCTGGAGGAGGAGGG
>Ga0081455_10005099_pt1 | contig 14491 bp, 12 predicted proteins | sample TabmetS3T2R1_FD_70207 | JGI IMG/M metagenome (GOLD analysis project Ga0081455, IMG submission 70207) | Tabebuia heterophylla rhizosphere microbial communities from the University of Puerto Rico - S3T2R1 | ecosystem: Host-associated > Plants > Roots > Rhizosphere ... | reverse complement strand
AGTTCGCCGGAGTCCTTGTCCTCGACATAGGTGGGCTTCTTGAGCGCGTCGGCCGAGCGGCGCATGCCACGGCGCGACGGCGAGGTTTTTCTGCGGGGAACGGCCATTTCGGTATCCTCTAAGGTATCGCGGAGGCATCGTCCAAATAAGACGGCCCGCAGCTCACAAAAGCGCGGGCTCAAGATGCCGACAGGCCGCGCTTATAGAGGAAGGCCTCCGGTAAATCTAGGGCCGAAGCAGGTAAAAATGGCCCAAAATCGGCTCAGAAACCGCGCTTCTCGACCCAGCAGCGCTGCAGCGCCGGGGTCTGTGCGCGCGCCATGTAGATCCCGGCCAATCGCCGTACGCCGGGGCCGGGATTGCGGGCGCTGCGCCTCATCGGGTTGGGCAAGATCGCCGCGAGCAGTGCCGCCTCGCGCGGCGACAATTCGGATGCCGGCTTGCCAAAGGCATAGGCCGCGCCTGAGCCGGCGCCGAATTGGCCGGAGGGACCGAGCTCGGCGATGTTGAGATAGATCTCGAGAATGCGCTGCTTTGGCAGCACGAGGTCGATCCACAGCGACAGCGGCAGCTCCAGCGCCTTGCGCACCACGCTGCGGCCGGGCCACAGGAACAGGTTTTTCGCCACCTGCTGGGTGATGGTCGAGCCGCCGCGGGCGACCTCGCCATCTTCAGCATCGTCCATCACCTCGCGCAGCGCATCCCAATCGACGCCGCGATGGCTGCAGAACTTTGCATCCTCCGAGGCCACCACCGTGCGCGGCAGGTACGGCGACATCGCGTTGAGATCGACCCATTGCCGCGAGACCGGCGCACCCTTGAGCCAGCGCCAGGCCATCAGCGTCGAGACCGGATGGCCGGCGCGATAGAACGGCGCCACCAGATAGGGTGCGAGCAACAGGACCAAGAGGATCAGGAGCAGAATGCGGACGATGCGCAAATGGGAGGCTTCTGGTTCTGGTGTCGCGGATCAAACGGCCCTGAGGGATGTGGCATGGTGACGATATCAGGTGGTTTTTCCAGCCCTTTTAAGGCGTTTTGGGCCCGTATCCGGAATTGACGAAGCCGGTCCCATCAACGATTGTCCGGCCCCGAAATTGCCCCCCAAAGACGTTCCCCGGAGCCCTTCTGAATGACGATCGCCGCCGCCGACTTCGCCAAGCGACTGGACCAGACCGCCGAGGACACCGAGCGGCTCCTGGCGCAGCTGTTGTCGGACACGCTTCTGCCAGACGAGATCGCGCGACCCAGGCGGCTGATGGACGCCATGCGCTATTCCAGCCTCGGCGGCGGAAAACGCCTGCGCCCGTTCCTGGTGGCCGAGAGCTCGGCCGTGTTCGGCGTGCCGCGGCAGGCGGCGCTGCTTGCGGGCGCGGCGCTCGAATGCATCCACTGCTATTCGCTGATCCATGACGATTTGCCGGCGATGGACAATTCCGATCTGCGCCGTGGCCGCCCGACGCTGCACAAGAAGACCGATGACGCCACCGCGATCCTCGCCGGCGACGGCCTGCTGACGCTCGCCTTCGACATCATCAGCCGCGACGAGATCCATCGCGATCCCAAGGTGCGGCTCCTGCTCACCCGCGCGCTGGCGCGGGCGTCGGGCATTGGCGGCATGGTCGGCGGCCAGATGCTCGATCTTGCCGGCGAAGGCCGCTTTGGCGACCGCGAGCCGGTGGACGTGGCGCGGTTGCAGCAGATGAAGACCGGCGCGCTGTTGCGCTACGGCTGCATCGCCGGCGCTATCCTCGGCGAGGCCTCCGAGAAAGAATACCAGGCACTTGACGATTACGGCCGCGCCCTTGGCGAGGCCTTCCAGATCGCCGACGATCTGCTCGACGTCGAGGGCGATGCGGCGGCGCTCGGCAAACAGACCGGGCAGGACGCGGCACTGGGCAAGACCACCTTTGTCACCCAGCTCGGCATCGACGGCGCCAAGCAGCGCGTCCGCGACCTGCTGGCGCGCGGCGATTCCGCGCTGTCGATTTTCGGTGCCAGGGGCGACGTGCTGCGCGCCACCTCGCGCTTCGTCGCCGAGCGGAAGAACTAGAGCATGATCCGGACCCGGAGAGCCGCGCCAGCGCAAAGTGGACACCGGTTTTCCCTGCGACAAACGCGAAGCGTTTGCGCGGAGATCATGCTCAAGGAATAAGGGGAAACGTCATGGTGGCCGGCAGGGAGTTCGAGCAGCGCCTTGACCGGTTCCGCAAACTGCCGATGCCGCTGCGTGTCGTGGTGTCGCGGCCGCGAACCTTCATCGCGCTCGGCATCGCTATCGTTGCGTTCTTCTTGCTGCCGGAGTCGCGAAGGCTGGTGACACGCGCTCTAGTCGGCTGGGATGTCTTCACCGGACTCTATCTGGTGCTTGCCTACACCATGATGTTTCGCTGCGGCCACGAACACATCAAGTCCCGCGCGGCGCTGCAGGACGACGGCCGCATCCTGATCCTGCTGGTGACGCAGCTGGGTGCGCTCGCCAGCATTGCGGCGATCGTGTTCGAGCTCGGCGCCACCAAGAAGAGCGTGCCCGGGCTTTCGCTCGCCGTGGTCACGATCGCGCTGTCGTGGACGATGGTGCACACCACCTTCGCGCTGCATTACGCGCACGACTACTACCGCGGCGGCAAGCCGGGCGGGCTGCAGTTCCCGAGCGGCGACACCCACGACCACGCCGACTACTGGGATTTTGTGTATTTCTCCTTCGTTATCGGCATGACCGCGCAGGTCTCCGATGTCGGCATCACCGACAAGATCATCCGCCGCACCGCGACCGTGCACGGCATCATCTCGTTCGTGTTCAACACGGCCCTGCTGGCGCTGATGGTGAACATCGCGGCGAGTGCGATTTGAAAACAATTGGCCCCGCTCTCGCGGGGCCAATGCGGTCTTGTGATCGGTTCCTGGCGGCTTGTCGTTACGGGCACACGCCCGACATGATGGCCTGGTAGGAGTTGCAGCCCAGCTGGCGTTCACTGCCGGTAAGGACCTGACCCCTCTGCCCGAGCCCTGGGCCACCCGGACGACCAGCGGCCTGTTTGGCTTGCGGGGCCTGGTACGGAGCCTGCAGGGTCTGCTGCTGCCTCGTCTGCGGCGCCTGCCGCTCCTGCCGTTCCTGCCGTTCGCGCGTGGCGACCGGCTTCTTCTCGCGGCGCTTCTCGCACTCGTTGTCGTCGTTGAGGAACGAGCCCTCGGCGCACACGATCTTGACGCAGGCATCGCCTTGCGCCTTGAAGCCGTGCTCGCAGACCAGCGGGCAAACCCGCTCTGACTTGCTCTTGATCGTATCGAGCGCGTCGGTCGAGGCAAGCTTGGTGTCGAACTTGGTCTTGGCATAGCGGTTGAACAGCGACAGCGAGCGCTGCGAGGTGGTGTTCCAGTTGCCGTCCGCGTCAGCCGAGAGGCAGCCGACACGGCGCAGCTCAGTCTGCACCGACTTGGTAACGTCGGCCTGCGGGCTGCCTGAGCTTAGCGAAGCCAGATTGGGCTTGTCGGTCGCGACAGCCGGCGAGACCGCGGCGACCTTGGCGCCGACATCGGCGGCGGCCTTTTCGGCTTCGACGCGCTTCTGCTCGGCGGCGGCGGCCTGGGCCTGCGCGACCTCCTTGGCTTTCTCGGCCGCGACACGCGCCTGTTCGGCGGCCCTGGCGTCAGCATCGGCCTTGGCTTGCGCGGCCTTCTGCGCGCCCTCGGCGGCTAGACGCGCACGTTCCTGCTCGGCGAGACGCGCCTTTTCGGTGGCGGCGACGCGGGCGTCTTCGGCAGCGAGCTTCTCGAGCTGCAGCTTGGCGAGGCTCGCATAGAAGCCGTCGGGATATTGCGCGAGGAAAGCGTTCAGCGCGGCCTTGTTGCCGATCTGCAGGGCGAGTTCGTAGTCGCGGCGCAATTCGGCCTGCGGGTTGGCGACCGGAGCCGGCGCGGGCGCGGCAACCTTCGGGGCCGGCACCAGCGGCACGTCCTCGCCGCCCAGCGAGCCATAGACGAACGGCTCCTGGCGGTTGTTGGTGGTCTTCAAGACGTCGTCGCGGACGTAGCCAAAGGCGCGGCGCACGTCGAGGCCGGGCGTGGTCAGATGCCTGGACAGCGCTGTCGTGAACGGGCTGTTCTTGCCGTCGCCGTCAGCCGCGGTGGAGCCCGCCTTCGCCGAATAGGCGATCAGCAGGTTCGGGCTGTTCGGCTCGATCTTGGCAAGGCCCTGGCCGATCGCGCGCGAGGCCACGGTGCGCTTCATCGTCTTGGTAAAGGGATTGTCGCGGCAGGCGTCGAGGATGACCAGCCGCAGCTTCTTGGCGGGTTCGACGGCGAGCAGCACGCGGTCGAGCGACAGCGCCTCGTCATACACGTCGGTGTCGCGCTCGAGCTTGGCGTCGACCGGAATCAGGTAATTGCCGCCCTCGACCTCGATGCCATGCCCGGCGTAGTAGACCACCGCAATATCGGCATCGCGGGCGCGATCGGCAAAATCGCGCAGCGCGCGGCGGGTGTCGGCGGCGGCCAGATCGTGGCGGTTGTCGACCACGTCGAATCCGGCATCCTTCAGCGTGGTGGCGATCGTGTTGCCGTCGTTCACGGGATTGGGCAGCCGCGGCACATTCTGGTAGGCGGCGTTGCCGATCACCAGCGCCACGCGCTTCTCGGCAAAGGCCGGCTCAGCCACCAGCAGCAGAGCTGCGGCAAGGAAGAAGGAATAGAATTTTGTACGTCCGAACAGGTTTGTCATGGCGACACCGGAACAAGGCAGTTGTTGCGCCCAGCCTAGCAGAGGCCAGAACCAGGCTTTGTGAGGCTGGTCACCCCATGGGTTAACCCGCCTTCTCTTGGATTTAGTACCCCAGAGCGCCGGGGGGTTCGCCAACTACCGCCATGTTTTTCCTTTGAGTTTCCCGCTCTGTGACGTGCCGCACACAGGGCGGATGGTCAGATCAGGGCTCAGCCCCCGAAAATGCGCCCCATCGGCCCTGACTCGGGCGCCCGTTGAAACGATCTGGCGCTCCGGATTCGGACGCAGATAGCAAAGCGCCGCGCGCCGCAAGCAAACGTGATCGGGAGCAGACATTGACAAGGCCATTGCCGTTTAGGCGGAACTTGTAGCCCATATTGAAGGTTTCTTGCCGCGGGGGTCGCATCAGCCTGCCTGAACGCGATCCCACGGCAGGAGATCGAAAGCATGGTCACCGACCGTCGCCCAGGCATTACCGAGATGCGCAAGCACAAATTCGCGCATCAGATCGGCAAGGATATTGTGCCTGACGGGGATGGCGCGGTCGCTGACAGCTATTTCGAGACGTATTCCGGCAATCGGAGTTATGAAGACATTTTCGAAACCGCCTTCAACGCGAAATACGTTGTTGATTTGATTGAGGCCGTCTGGGGTGCGAAGCCGCCTTATAGGTTGCTTGACTGCGGCAGCGCCAACGGCCTGACCCTTGGGCAATTCGACAGACTGGGTGTCGAAGCCTGGGGCATCGAAAACAGTGCGTACATCCATTCGAAAACGCCGGAGCAGTGGCGTAAGCGAAACCTGCTTGGCGATGTGCGCAAGATGCCGTTCGAGGACGGATCGTTCGACCTCATTTACGAAACGTGCCTTCCCTACCTTCCCGAAGAAGAGATCGACCAGGCGATCGGGGAGTTGCTTCGGGTGTGCCGTGTTGGAATTGTGTTTCAAGGCACGACCACGGATATGACGGAAGAGGTGATCGAGGACTACGAATTGTTTGCAGGCTTGCAGACCTTCTGGACATTTTCAGAGTGGTCCGACGCATTCCTCCGCAACGGCTTTCAGCCTGTCGATTGCGGTGCGGTCTTGCTCGATGAGCTTTGGCGCATCGAACAGGAGGCAGATCCGGATGACTGGGACTGGTATCCGAGCAAGGAGAGCATGCGATACAGCTTTTTCAGCAAGCCGCAGATGCCTGCGCGAAAAATCCTCAAGTGAGAACGTTGCGTTTCCAAACTCCGAACGAAGTTAGGACATGCGCCGCAATTGAAATTCACCGCGTCGCAGCTACATTCAACGCAACGAAACCGACTCAAGGGGAGGACTAATCGTGAGCACCGATCGTTCCACCGTCGAAGCCGTCGTGAAGCAATATTTCGACGGGCTTTATGAAGGCGATGCCGACAAGCTGGGGACCATCTTCGATTCCAGCGCCGACCTGCGCTGGCTGGAAAAGGGCGAACTGCAGGTGCTCACCGTGCCGGACTGGCTCGATCGCGTGCGCAAGCGTCCGTCGGCGAAGGCCGAAGGCAAGCCGCGCGAGGATTTCATCGTCACCATCGACCGCTCGGATGACTCGACCGCCTTCGTGAAGGTGCGCTGCCAGCTGCCGCCGCGCTATTTCACCGATTATCTGGTGGCGATGAAGCTAACCGACGGCTGGAAGATCGTGTCGAAGTCGTATCGGTATGATCTGAAGGAGTGACGCCGCTTAGCGGCAGCGTAATCCGCCATCGCTTCCGGATAATTGGGTCGGCGGATTACGCTTCGCTAATCCGCCCTACGCGATCCCTTCTACTCACCGGCCTGACTTTCGAAAAATTGCCGCGGATCACGCGCAGCACGTTGGCAGGGCTGAGCAAGAGCGTCGGCGGGGCTTCGAGATTGGCGACGCGCAGGAACGCGGCCGCAAGCTCGGCGTCGTGGCGCGCGGCCATGTGCAGCTTGCCGATATACCAGTTGATGAAGCGCACCTTTGGTGAACGCGGCCCCTGCACTTTCGGATGGCGAAGGTCGTTGCCGACGGCGATGTCCCAGGGAACGTCGATCGCGGCTTTCGCCGCCGTGAAGAAGCGCCGCGCCAGATCGGCATCGCCAGCTTCCAGGCATTGCTGCAGCAGTGCGGCCTCCTGCGCCGCCACCGTCATGCCCTGGCCGTAGACCGGGTTGAAGCTGCAGATGGCGTCGCCGAACACGAGATAGCCCTTGGGAAAGTGCCTCAGCTCTTCGTAGCGCCGCCGCAGATTGGCGGGATAGCGGTAGCTGACGAAACCGGACAGCGGCTCGGCATGGGCGACGATGTCGTAAATGTCGGAGGTCGGCAGCGATCCGGCGTAGGCTGCGAACAGCAGATCGTCATCGGCGGCGTGGTCGCCGAAAAATCCACCGATCGAAACAATCCAGCTGCCCTCGGTCTGGTACAGCACCACGCCATTGCGCCAGTTCGGGCCGCTGCCGGCGACGATCACGGCGAGCTTTCCGTTCAGGTCGGTCGGACGGCGGCGATAGGTCCTGGTGGTGTAGCCGATGCCGATCTCGATCTTCTCTTCGATAGGCCGCGCATAGCCAAGGCTCTCCAGCCAGGCCGGACTTGAGGAGCCGCGCCCGGAGGCATCGACCACGAGGTCGGCTTCGATGATCTGTTCGATCTGGCCTACTCTGGCGCGCACGCCCTTGACCGCCGAGCGGTCGTCGCTGGCGAACAGGCCCTGCACGACGCAATTCTCGATGGCGCGCACGTTCGGCAGCGCCAGCAATCTTCGGCGCACATGGCCTTCCAGCACCGGACGCGAGGCCAGCAGCCCGACCAGGTCGCTGGGCGCGCTCTTCAGCGTAACGCCGTGACCGATCCAGTCGATGTCGCCGGCGATATCGCCGCGGACGCCGCCGGCGGCGACCACCTCGTCGGTCCAGCCGGGAAAGAAGTTTTCGATCACGCTGCGGCCGCGCGACAACAAGCCATGCGCGTGGCGGCCCTGCGGCACGCCCTTGCGCGGAATGTCCGAGACCGGAAATGTATCGCGCTCCAGCAACGTGACGCTGCCGTAGAAATCCGCAAGCGCACGGGCGGCCAGCAGGCCGGCCATGCTGGCCCCGATCACAACGGCACGCTCGCCGATCCGCTTCATCGTGATGCTCCCGAAAGCCCGCCCTGCATCCCTGCAAGCGCCTCGGCTGATACGGGGGCAAGCGAGCACCGGTTTACGGTGCTCGCGGACCGCCCGGTCACAAAATCGTCAGGGTGGCGCTGAAACCCGGCCGCCGCTCTTCCGTGGCGGAAAGAGTAAATGCATTGACCTCGGCGCTGCTTCCGGGCGAATTGGCAGCATCATGGAAGCCCGGTTTCAGATTTTCCTGATCCTGCTCGCCGTCCTCGCGGGCACTGCGCTGTTAGCGCGGCGGATCAACATGGCGCCCGCGATCCTGCTGCTGCTTGCCGGCATTGCGCTTGCCTTCGTGCCGGGCATGCCCGCCGTCGAGCTGCCGCCGGAGCTGGTGCTGCTCCTGGTACTGCCGCCGCTGATCTATTCTGCGGCGGTAGCCATGAGCTGGCGCGAGTTCCGGTTCAATCTGCGCGTCATCGTTATGCTGTCGGTCGGCTGCGTGATCTTCACCGCCTTCATGGTCGCGGCCGCCACGCATTACCTGATCGGGCTGCCCTGGGGCGTCGGCTTCCTCCTGGGCGCCATCGTCGCACCCCCCGACGTGGTGGCGCCGCTCGCAATCGCGCGCAAGCTCGGACTGCCGCGGCGCGTTCTCGTCGTGCTCGAGGGCGAGGGGCTTGCCAATGACGCCACCGCGCTGATCCTTTACCGTTTTGCGGTGGCGGCGATCTCGACCGGGCTGTTCTCGCTGCCGCAGGCCACCGGCACGTTCTTCGCCATCGTCGCCTGCGAAATTGCGTTCGGCATCGCGGTCGGCTGGATGAGCTTGAGGCTGCGCCGCTACGCGCGCGATCCGCAGGTTGAGATCACACTGTCGCTGATCACGCCCTATATCGCCTACTGGATCCCCGAGCATCTCGGCGGAAGCGGCGTGATCGCCACCGTCACCTGCGGCCTCTATGTCAGCTGGAACGGTCCGCTCTTGATCTCGGCGGCAACACGCCTGCAAGGAATCTTCTTCTGGGATCTCGTGATCTTCATGATTGAGGGGCTGCTGTTCCTGCTGACCGGTTTCCAGATGCGGATGGTGCTGGAGAAGTCGAAGGCGTTCCCGCTGCACGACATCCTGTTTGCGACCGGCCTCGTCATCGTTATCGTGATCGTGGCGCGCTTTGCCTGGGTCTATCCCGCGACCTACGTGCCGCGCTTGCTGAGCAGGAAACTGCGCGCGCGCGACCCCTATCCGTCCTGGCGCACGGTGTTCGTGATCGCCTTTACCGGCGTGCGTGGCGCGGTGTCGCTGGCCGCCGCGCTGGCGCTGCCCTACGCGCTCGCCAACGGCGATCCGTTCCCCTATCGCGACCTGATCCTGTTCGTCACCTTCAGCCTGATCCTGGTGACGCTGGTCGGCACCGGCTTGGGGCTGCCGCCGGTTGTGCGATGGCTCGGCGTCGCCAGCGACGGCCGCACTGAAAACGCCGCCGAGCACGAGGCCGAGATCGCGGCGCGGCGCGATGCACTGGCGGCGGCGCTAAAATCGCTCGAAGCCATGACGGACAATCGCGAATTGTCGGAAGAGATCGTGAACCTGCTGCGGGCGCGGCACGAGATTCGCGCCAACCAGCTGCCCACCTCGCTCGATCCCGAAGCGCATGAAATCTCGGCGACCAGCGCGGCGCTGACGCGCGAACTGATCGCCGTCGAGCGCGAATGCATTCACGTGCTGTTGCGGCAGGGGCAAATCACCGACGAGACACGGCGGCGCATCGAACGCGACCTCGATCTCGAGGAAGCAAGCCTCGCCAATCGGGAATTTCGCAAGATTCCGTTGTGAGGCGGCCTCAGCGCTTGCGCGACGTGCGCGCCGACGCAGGCTTGTGCGGCTGCGCAACGCGGTGCACAGGCTTGGCGGCCTTTGGCTGCGGCTCGGCCACCTGCGCCGGCGCGGGCCCGCGGGTCTCGCAATAGTCGGTGACGGCGGAGGTGACGGCAGTCGCGACCTTGTTCTTGTGCTCGTCGGAGGCCATCACCAGTTCCTCGTCGCGGTTGATGATGGAGCCGGACTCCAGCAGCGCCGCCGGCATGGTCGTCGTCCTCAGAACGATGAGCTCGTCGTAGCGATAAACGCCGGCATCGCTGTCGAGGAGCGGTCGCTGGTATTTGCCCATGAACCACTGATCGTATTGGCGGGCGAAGATCAGGTCTTGCCCGGCCATCTGGTTGCCGAGCAGGCGGGCAAACCTGAGGCTCTCGGCGTAGCGCGGATTGCGCTGGGAAACGAACACGGAGTAGCCGCCGAACAAATCGTTGAAGGCGCTCTTCTTGCCGCCGAACTCCCATCTCTCCGCGTAGATGTCGGGCACGGAGTCGTGGTGGATCGAGAGAAAGAGATCGGCGCCCCTCTTGTTGGCACGCGCAACGCGCGTCATCAGGCTCGGCCGCGCCTTGCCTTCGGTCACCATCAAAAAGGCCTCGGAAAATCCGTCCGCCTTCAGCCGCTCCTCGATGCGCTTGGCGAGGTTGAGATTGTATTCGAACTCGGGAATGCGGCGCGCGCTCATCGCGCCGTAGGACTCGGCGGTGTGTCCGACGTCGAGGATGATGCGGAATTTGCCGCGATCGCATTTCGAGGGGGTCGAACTTGTCGCGGTTGCCGTCGCTGTCGCCGCTGCAGCCGCCGTGGCTTCGTTCGGGGGTGCCGCCTGCGCGTTGCCGATCGGTAGCAGCGTCAGGGCGAACAGCCACGCGACGCCGGCGCGGCCGCGCGCGCCTGCCCCTGGAGAAGAATGATCGCGCCTGCCTCGCGCCAATGCCTACTCCGCCGCCGCGACCTTGGGCGGGCCGACAAAGCCCGCAGGATCGCCGAATCGCTCAATCATAACCGCAGTCAGGTCTTTGGTCTTGCCGGTAACGCAGGCGCCGGAACGCACGGCGTAGCGGTCCTGGTGCTTGAGCTGCGCCGGCGGCTCGCCTTCCAGCAGCGCCCGCGCCGCCTCCATCACGGTTTTGCGGAAATGCATGATGCCGAGGTCAGTGGGGCCGAGATGCTCGCGGGTGCGGTCCGCGATCGGACCCTGGCTGTCCTGTACGGCGGCATCCTGCTCGGAGACGCCCTTGATGCCGGTGTAGCTCCCGGTCTTCTGCAGCCGGCGGTCGATCAGATAGTCGTTCGATTTGTTGCGCAGCGGCACGTAATTCTCGTCGACTTCGGCGATCACGCCATTGCCGCGGTCGAAGGCGTCGCGCTCGGCTTGCGTAATCGGCCGCTCCGGATTCCAGGCATAGGTGTAGATCCAGCAATTGGTGTCGCTGACGGGCACAAAGCTCTGGCCAAAAATGTTCTCGCCGGGCATCGCTGATGGCGCATAGGCGTGCACCGGCATCAAAAATTGCGCGATGCGCCAGTAGATGTTGTCTGACCCGGTGAGCCGGCCGCCGGCGATGGTCAGTCCTGCCTCGTGCGGATTGATCTTGATGACGGGCCGCGGATCTTCCGCAATCCAGCGCATGTGCTCGGTCGCCACCCGCAGCAGCGGATTCACAAAATGCTTCTTGATGTCGAGGATCTCGTTCTCCTCCTTGTCGAAGGAGAGATGGGCGAAGGTGAAATGCGCGGTGTCGATCGAGCCCTCCATCGCCTGCACCCAGTTGCAGTCCTGCCATTTCTTGGAGACGTAGCGGTGCGAGGGCGGCAGCAGCGCCATCTCCAGCGCAGGCAATTCCGGCAGCTCGCCGGCCGGGCCCATATAGGCCCAGATCATGTCGCCCCATTCGCGCACCGGATAGGACTTGATGCGGATGTGGTCCTTGGCGTTGAGGTCGGGATAGGAGGTCGGCATGTCGACGCAGCGCCCGTCGGTGTCGAACTTCCAGCCGTGATAGACGCAGCGGATGCCGCATTCCTCATTGCGGCCGAGCCAGAGATTGGCGCCGCGGTGCGGGCAGTGCTGGTCGATGACGCCGACCACCCCGCGCGAGTCACGGAAGGCGAGCAGTTCCTCGCCGAGCACGACAATCTTTTTCGGCTCGCCATCGGGCTCGGGAAGCTCTTCGGAAAGCAGGACCGGCAGCCAGAAGCGGCGCAGCAACTCGCCCATCGGCGTGCCCGAACCGCTCTCGGTTAAGAACCGGTTATCTTCCGCACGGAGCATGGGCTGCCTCCGGTTTTTTAACTCGGCATTAAGCTAGACTCACGATCGCAGCAGCGTCAACGCGTGCCCAAAATGTGGCGTCTGGCGCTGCTCTTCGCACGATTCGCCAATTGCGAAACGGACCGCTTAGCATTTGAATTTAAATGTAAATTTCGTTCACCTCAAACCCGCATCCACGCTGGCTCCAACACACTTTTGACGTGCTTTCGGTTCCATTTCGCCTTCGATCAACCGCGACTGTTGCGGATGGGTGACGGACTTGTGGGCAGAGCGCTTGTATGAAGGCGCATCGATTCTCGAACTGCCAAGCCGTTCAATACAAGAGGAACTTGCTACCAATGAAGAAGATCGTCTTCGCAACTGCCGCTGTGACGCTGATGCTCACCGGCGCCGCTTCGGCCGCTGACCTTGCGGCCCGTCCCTACACCAAGGCTCCTCCCATCATCGCTCCGATCTACAACTGGGGCGGCTTCTACATCGGCGCCAACGGCGGCGGCGGCTGGGCCGACAAGTGCTGGGACAACTTCGCCGTCCTCGGCGTTGTCGTTCCTCCGGTTGTCGCCGAAGGATGCCACACCGCAAGCGGCGCGACCGTCGGTGGTCAGATCGGCTACCGCTGGCAGGCCAGCAACTGGGTGTTCGGTCTCGAAGCGCAGGGCAACTGGGCCGACTTCACCGGCTCCAATACCAGCCTGTTCTTCGCCGACACGACCAATCGCAGCAGGGTCGATGCATTCGGCCTGTTCACCGGCCAGATCGGCTACGCCTGGAACAACGTCCTCTGGTACGTGAAGGGCGGCGCCGCGGTCACCCGCGACAAGTACGAGGGCGTGGTCACCAGCACCGGCTTTGTGTTTGACCGCGCAACCGAGACCCGTTGGGGTGGCGTCGTCGGCACCGGCATCGAGTTCGGCTTCGCGCCGAACTGGTCGCTGGCGCTCGAATACGATCATCTGTTCATGGGCAACCGTGACATTAACCTGAACTTTGTGGTCGCTCCGGGCGTGGCCTCGCGCGGCGACACCATCCGTCAGGACGTCGACGTAGTCACCGCGCGCATCAACTACCGCTTCGGCGGCCCGATCGTCGCCAGGTACTGATCAACAAGGTCTCTCGACAAAACAAAAGCCCCGGCATCGTCCGGGGCTTTTTCTTTTTGGGGTGCCGGAACATCGAGGATCGGGGCTACACCGGCCGCTCGCCCTTTACCGTGACGCGGGTGCCTGATCGGGTGTGCGGCCAGTAGTCCCACATCGCGCGGTGCTGGGCGCAGCGGTTGTCCCAGAACGCAATCGCATTCTCGCTCCAGCGGAAGCGGCACTGGAACAGCGGGTTCTCGCAGTGCTGGTACAGGTAGGCCAGAACAGCATCGCTCTCGTCGCGCGGGACGCCGATGATGAAGCGGGTGAAGCCGCGGTTGACATAGAGCGCCTTCTTGCCCGTCACCGGATGGGTACGGATCACCGGATGCTCGGCGCGCGGATAGCTCTGCTTGTCGGCCACGCCGTAGTTTGCGTATAGGCCACGATAAGTCTGCTCGCCGTCATGCAGCGCGGTGAGCCCGGCAAGATACGTCTTCATGCGATCGGACAGCGCCTCATAGGCGGCGTACATGTTGGCAAACAGCGTGTCGCCGCCGCGCGGCGGGCACTGCTTGATGTAGAGGATCGAGCCCATCGGCGGCTCGAGGTCGCAGGAAACGTCGGTGTGCCAGCCCTCGCCATTGGCGCGTGGTGAGTCCTTGTCGGCGTAGATCTTCATCAGCGCCGGATCGCCCTCGTTGGGCGCGGCCGGATGCACATGCAGCTCGCCGAATTTCCTGCCAAAGGCGAGATGCTGGCTAGGGGTGATGTGCTGGTCGCGGAAGAAGATCACGAGGTTCTCGGCGAGCGCGCGGTGGATCTCGTCCATCTGCCGGTTGGAACGCGCCTCGTCGTCGACGAGCCGCGCGATGTCGACGCCGGTGATCTCCGCGCCGATGATCGGGGTGAGCTTCTCGACCGCGATGGTCTCGTAAGGTTCGGATTCATCGGCAACATGCCGATAGCGCGGGCCCTGTTTGCCGGACAGCGAACTCATGGGCGGTCTCCCGATCGTTCTTGATTGGGACCATCGTAGCAATGTAGGGCGGGTTAGCGAAGCGTAACCCGCCGCTTCGCGCGCACAAAAAATAAGGGCGGATTACGCTTGCGCTAATCCGCCCTACGATTCCTGCGATTTCGGGGAAGTCACTCCGCCGCCGTGGTCTCCGGCAGCTTCTTGCCCTCGCCATAGCGCTGGTCGATGTAGTCGATGACGAGCGCCTTGAAGTCGGCGGCAATGGTCGCGCCGCGCAGGGTGCGGAACTTCTTGCCGTCGACGAAGACCGGCGCGGCCGGGGCTTCGCCGGTGCCGGGCAGCGAGATGCCGATATTGGCGTGCTTGGATTCGCCGGGGCCGTTGACGATGCAGCCCATCACGGCGACGTTGAGCTGCTCGACGCCCGGATACTTCGTCTTGCAACTCGGCATCTCGTC
>Ga0081455_10005098_pt1 | contig 14492 bp, 14 predicted proteins | sample TabmetS3T2R1_FD_70207 | JGI IMG/M metagenome (GOLD analysis project Ga0081455, IMG submission 70207) | Tabebuia heterophylla rhizosphere microbial communities from the University of Puerto Rico - S3T2R1 | ecosystem: Host-associated > Plants > Roots > Rhizosphere ... | reverse complement strand
AGTTTTCATTGAAAGATAAATAAGCCAAATAATATAGTGGAGTTCCTCTTAAATAAAATATCCAGATATGTTCAACAATGACGAAAAAGGCAACTCCAGAATATTAACAAGAACAACAATGATGCTAACATTAGCGGCCATATTGACTATTTGCGTACTGAACAACTATAGCTTTCCTACAATCACACCCGCATCTGCTGCCGAAAAAGATCATAAGGATAAACGTTCAGATCAGATACCGACCGTTGTAACTATTCCTCTGGAAGGACTAAGTCTAGATCCATTTCCAGAATCAACACAGTTTCTGTTGTTATCTGATATAACTCCTGTAATGGTAGATGCAGCTCATATAGCAATTAACGTACCATGTGAAAACGAAGAATCCGATATTGTAGTGGTAGCAGGAGTAGCACCTGATGTGCAACCAGTTGAGTTAGAATTTGTTGGACCACTATCAGCTGAACCTGATAACTGCACATTCCACGGTGATATACCGAATAATAGTGATGAGGTAACAGACATTGCTATTGCCAATGTTGGAGAAGATGCAATACAATTCGGTAGCGGAAACTTTGCGACGCTTGCAATCACAGAAGTAAGTAACTAAAAAACTACTTATTTTTATTTTTTTACATGATCCAAGAGTAGACTAATTACGTGTACTGAGGATACCGCTCTTCCTCACGTCTATAAAAAACAAAAGATTTAGTATAGGATTAGCCAACTTATTAGTCGGCTGCTCCCATTACTGTAACTTTCGGTTTGATGAAAGCATAGGAAAGCTGTTTCATATCAGGGATGTTCCCATACAAGAAAGGATCAACTAACTAACTACTTGAAAATTCGAAATTTACATCAAAGTAAAAAGGTTCTGATGTGTAGTAATAGTATGACCTATCTAGGTTTCTATAAATGATGAGATGAAATGACAAAGCTAGTTTGGTGGTTCGTCTACAACCCTAGGACCAAAACCTAGATCTCCCCCAAATCCTGATATTCGGCCACTTATGCTTTGATTCTCTCCAATATCAGTCTCATTAGTTATGTTCTGACTTTGAGCTATTACATTAATGGTATTTACCAAGATCATAACGACAATGATAACAATAAGCATGGCCGCGTATTGGCCTATCATACGATAATGATTACAGAATCACATAAATGCATTGTAATATATATTTAGTCAAAAGGTTCTTGTTGTGTTGCTAATTTTGGATTATTTTTTAAATAAATCTGCTTTGCGGAAACATTTGGCAGCCATGATTAATGGTCGCTGGGTCTGCCGCACTAAATCTGTCTAACTAGTCCGTATAGTTTTTGCTTCTCCGAGCCTCTATCTCGCGATCGCGAAGCTCTTTTATCGCTCTGACCGTCTGCTCTCGGTCCCAGTATGGACTTTTACATTTAGGACACACGGCGGGCCTATTGACCTGATCTCGAGGAACCCATTTGTGCTTACAACGATCACAAACATAACCTGTTGCCTGAAACTCTCCCATACGTTATAGTATATTACTACGATACTATACTATAAAGTAAGTTCTTCAATCCGGAATTCACTGTATGGCCAGTACAAAATTTGCTGGAGATTTATTACGTTCCTTCTGACTGCTTATTCCTCTTTCCACGCGGTTCTTTTTTCAAGTACAGTTCTTCTACAACTTCCAGTAAAATATGTTTTGCATTTTCTGAATCTAACTGTTTTCCGCAAAACCTTAGCTAAGTAACAAGATTAAATAGAGAAGAAGCGTTGACGGTTTATGATATATGTCTCTCGATAAGAACGTACCCAAAGCTCAGAGAGCTCTGGTTTTACAAGGTGGTGGTGCGCTGGGGGGATACGAAGCTGGCGTGCTTAAAATGCTAACTAGAAATCTAAGAATGGAAGATAAAGAAAATGGAGAAAAGAACAGATTGCTATTCGATGTCATCGCAGGGACATCAATAGGCGCGATGAATGGTGCAATATTGGTAAGTCAATATTTGGAAACCAAAAGTTGGGATAAAGCATCAGAAGAACTTGAAAGATTTTGGACAGACCAATTATCTTTAAAATCTCTTGATATTGATGAATTGAAAAAGCCTTGGTATGACGAATGGGTAAAGAGAAATCCAACAGCTGCCTCTAAAGAGGCTGCCAGGAGGTACTATTCTGTTAAAAAATTGCTTCTGAACCAAGCGCAAAATAATATGTATTACCTTTCAGAGTATATTAGAGATGACAGGTTTTTTGACACAATACGGCTTCATACTCAAGATCCATCCTCTTGCTTTAACAATGACTGGCTCTTGCATAGTAACAAGCCACTGCGAGAAAGTATAGAGAAATATGCCAGATTTCCAATATTAACTGATTTCAAGAACAAGCAGCCTCGATTGCTTGTGTGTAGTGTAGATGCCGCCGAAGGGGTAACAGTAACCTTTGATAGCTATCCTAAGGCAGATGGCTCTAGAAAATCAGAGTATGGTAATTATAATAATGAAAGTGGATATGAAAATGTGATTGAGTATAGTGAAGGCGTCACTATAGATCATATTATGGCGAGCGGTACTTTAGCAGAATTCTATAATTACGCAATAGTGCCTATACGTACATCGGGCAAACAAAAGACTCAACATCGTTACTTTTGGGATGGAGGATTACTTAGCAGTACCCCACTAAGAGAACTTTTGCATTCCCATCAAGAATATTGGAAAGACGTAGAAAATATAAATGAAATTCCAGAGCTGGATGTGTATATAGTAAATGTGCATCCCTCTAAGATCGACATTGGTAAGATTCCCATGGACCATAATGGGGTAAAGGACAGACATAATGATATAACATACTCTGATAGAAACTCACGTTACGACGAGAAGGTAACACGCTTAATAGGTGATTATGCTAGTCTTGTCACCGAAATGAAAGATCTTCTTGAAGAGGCTATCTATAAGGTCAATGATAAAAAAAACAAAGATGTCTTAAAGAGAAAACTTAAAAATATTTTACTAACAAAAACATCTGATAAGGTTAGAAAAAATGAAGCAAAAAATTATGAGGATCTTGTAAGGGGACGAATTAAGTTGAATAAAGTAATACGGATCGAGCGTACAAATTATATTAATAGTATCTATGGTAAAACAGGTGATCTAACATTTGAAACAATACATAAACTAATAAAAGAGGGAGAATATGATGCGTGGTTCTCACTAATTCAGCAATTTATTGAAGATATACAAGTAAGTACTGACGTTGTCCAAATTCGAGATAGGCTATTAAATAAATGGAATCAAGTCATCAAGAACTTGAGAGAAAATGACTACAACTACAAAGCTAATAAATCCCGTACTCATCGTGACCTAACCAAATTTATTGACCAAATTAAGAAGAATGGAGAAATCATTGATGGCTTGAAAACAAATCAATCTACTAAACTTATAGATTTGACTGATAGATTTAGAACCAGTTTAGATTGAATATTGAAGAGAAGAAGCCCCTAGAGAAATCCAAATCCATGTTTGAGAATATACAATATTTCACAATAGCTAGCTTAGATTAGGGGATTTACCACATATGCTCCTTCTTCTCTCCTTCCACTTTGGTTAATCTTGTGATACTTTAAGGTGAGTCTGAAAGCATCAAAGGTATAATTGTATGACTTGGTTTTCTTGTCTAGAATTCCATTATCTTCTATAGCTGTTCTTAATGAGGTAACAAGTTTGTCAAAGACATGATTAATAGCAATACATCTATCTGGAGTTTAAATATTAGATTCTTGAAATGAAAAGAATATCTCCATTATGGTAATCAATAAACCTTTTAGAATTGTGATACTCGGCGCTGGCTATGCTGGAATGTTTTTAGCTATCAATCTATATCATTCGTTAAAAGAAACAAGTAAGGGTGGTAGAAAAAGAAAGAACAGTTCAGCTGATATCGAAATAATTCTAGTTGATAAAAATTCATATCATCAGTTGTTACAGGAAATCCATTTGGTAGCTGCAGGGTACAGAACTGCAGCAGAAATAAGCATTCCAGTAACCTCTTTGATATATAGGACAGAAATCAGATTCATCCAGTCAAATGTAAAAGAGATACGTCTAGGTGAACACAAAGTTATTCTTAACGGATCTATGGTTGATTATGACCTAGTCGTAATCTGTTTAGGATCCACTACAAAATATTTTGATATCAAGGGAGCTATGACAAACACTTTTCCTTTTCGGTCAGTCGATGACGCGACATTAATTCATAGCAAGATTCAGTCCTTCTCTTTATCTCAAAAATCTCATGTTAAGGATGAAATGAAGAGAAATGATGACAATAAAAAGGAGAGCAATGGGAGTAATAATATCATCATAGTCGGTGGGGGAGCGACTGGAGTTAGTCTCAGCGGGGCAATTGCTGATTTCTTAAAAGATCAAGCAAACTCGAAAGAGCAACCTGACAGTCTTTCGCCCTTCAAAATTAATTTGAATGTTACTATAGTTGAAGCATTACCAAATATTCTTGCAGGGTGGAATCCAGAATTAGTTAGCAATGCAAGAGCAATTTTAGAGTCAAAAGGCGTAAGGATTTTGACCAATTCAGAGGTGTCTAAGATTGAACATGATAATCTTATTCTCAGGGATGGTTCAACAATCACCAGTTCACTTATCATTTGGACAGCAGGGGTAAAAGGCTATGAAATCGAAGTGACACCACAAACAGACAAAACTAAGGATGGTAGAATTATTGTTAATGGATTTTGCCAGATCGACAATTATCCCAATGTTTTTGTAATCGGCGACATTGCGGCTATAAAAGACAACCATGGAAAAATATATCCACCTATTGCACAGTTAGCGGTACGAGAGGCCAAGTATTTAGCAGACATCTTACTCAATTGTTTTGGCAAACTCGGTCGTGGAAATACTAATATCAGGAATCTTATAACACTGAAGGATCAAGATGTTTTCGATTATGATATCAAAGTGCAAGTTATTTCCTTAGGAGCTGATGATTACGTAGGTATATTTGGTAAGCATGTAATAAGTGGTAATCTTGCTAAAATGATCGACGAGTTTGGTAAGCTTACTTATATAAGATCTATTAAAACAGGAGGAGAAGACATCTCTTCAAACCTGTACGAGGATAGTATGATATCAAAGATGATTGCGGGTTTCTGCTTTGCTGGTTTCGCTTTTGCAAAATGGATAGGGGCAGAGGGATTCAAGAAATAGCAAGTTTAGCATCTGTTTCATGTCAAAGAGCGCTGAGTCAGGTATACCTGAGTACGATTCTTTTTTCCTGATTTTCCACTGGTCTTCTTATTATGTTATGTTATGCAAGTGTGAGAATACACAACAAATGGTAAATTCAGACATAAATAAGAATAAAGTCAAAAAAGTTCTAAAAGTTGACGACCAAGAAGACTATGAGAAGAGTGGATTTAAGTCTATGATGGATAACGTCGAAGAAACAAAAAAGCAAGCATTAGAATCTGTTCCGCAAATACCTCGAGGACAAATCCCAAGTGGAGAAGAGGTCACAAAAGATTTATTGAATGGTAGCTCGGAGAATAAGGAAAAAGCTAAGAAGTATATAAAAAAAAGAACGGAGACCTTTTAGATATTTTCTTGCCTGTAATCATAGTCGGTACAGAAGAAGAAACAAAATGGGGTATTGTAGATCACTGTAATGGCGGTAGTCATATTAATACTGATTGTATTTAGTCTATTTGCTTTTCTATTTACATATGGACAGAATCAAGCGGAAGAACAACTACAACAAACAGAAGCAAAACCGCATCCAGTCTTATTAATACATGGCTATACCGAAGATGCCGCTGTGTGGAAGAAATGGGAGGATATGCTCAGAAAGGATGGCATCCAATTCTTTACAGTAACCTTCAAAGACTCTGACGATATATGTGGTTCAGCAAAACAACATGCGATAGAATTAGAAAAAATAGTTCAAGATATAAAAGAACAATCAGGCGCTCAAAAGCTAAACATAGTAGGCTATAGTAAAGGCGGGCTTGACGCTAGAGTATTCTTAGATATTACGGATACAAAGGATGTTGCGAATCTTATAATGATTGGAACTCCTAATGCAGGTTCTCCAGTAGCAGAGATAAATGATATATGTGCACCAGCTGTGTATGATTTGCGACCTGGAGCCAATGCAACCAAAGCCGCAATAAATCCAAATAGCAACTACTATACGATAGCCGGAGACTGGATGCCTTTAACACAAGGAAATCTTATGATTCCAGGAATTGATGATGGAGTGGTCCCCGTGGAAAGTGTCGAATCTCAACACTATTTCCAAAGTCTAGGACGAACAGAACATGGACATGCAGAACTGCTATCAGAAAAGGAATACAACATGTCGAAGGACATACTGATTGGTAAGAAATAACACAATGTCTACTAGTTGATTTTCATTCTGAAGAATAGTCATATTTCCTTATTCCGGTATACATGCTTAGAATAATCTTATACCCACAGTTAGAAGAATCACTTCACTTGCTTGTCGTGTTACATTCTGTGTAATTTATCTAATTTGTTGTACCATTACATAAAAGAATGAAAAATATCATGTTGGTAACGGGTCTTGGTATAAGTTTACTAGCATCTATCTTTATGGCCTATGGAAAGGTTTTTCGTAGAAAAGAAACAATAGAAGAACAATCTGGTAGCACTGAAGTTCATAACCAAAAGGAAAAGGAGCATAGAATGAGAGAAACAAGGTTTGCTCAGATAGAGTGCCGCCCTTCTAATAGCCGGATTCTCTGTACAAATAGCCGCTAATGTGACTTACGATAACTTGTGTCCATAAGAAAAGAATGAATCCAAGTCCTGCGATAAGCATGTAGTCTCTAGAATGGATACCTGTTTGAGAAAACGACCTACTAAGATAAAAGATAGCCCAAAAATTACACCCACAGCAAGTGCTGAATAGTTCATCAATAGGATTGGAATCATATAGTCTATTGGGGTTGCCTGGGCAACAAGTCCTGTCGGATTTATCTGTTGATAAATAGTCAAGGTTGTACTCAAAAAGATTAGAGTAGGAAGACTTACAAGAACCCAAAACTTGATCTTTCCAATTCTTTTAAAGTTATGATAGAGTAGCAAAACAGTCAAATGAATGCCGATAATGTATTATATATTAAGGTAGGCGATAAGGTCACTGTAAAAGACAAGGTAAACTTTACAAAGGCGATTACAACAGATGGAGGGAACAACCAGAAGGTCGTAGGTATAACAAGCAATGGTGTGATTGACTTTGCCGGATACACCCAAGGTGTCTCTACATTAGATGTTGTGGTAGACGATGATAGGGCTTATGAGGCTATCATTGTGATAGGGCAGCAACCCCCGGAGATAATCAACAAACAGGTAACTAAGGTAAACAATAATCAAGAGACCAGATTGGTTGTGATACCGCCTGAGCCTCCTAAGGAGTGTCCGCCAGGACAGGAGTTGATTAATGGTAAATGTGAACCTATTCCTGACCTACCATGTGATCCAGAATCCGACCCTGATTGCCCTGCTCCACCACCACCATGTGATCCAGAATCCGACCCTGAGTGTCCAGTAGATCCAGTCGATCCAGTAGATCCAACCCATCCAGTAGATCCAGTCGATCCAGTAGATCCAACCCATCCAGTAGATCCTTGCTCCATTGAACCGACAAGTCCAGACTGTGAAATACCTACCGAGGAATTCCCATCAGAAGAAATTGATTGTGAACTTCAGCCAGAACTATGTGAAGAAAACATTGTAGAAATACCTGAAGATGAAGAATTGCCTGAGGAAGAAGAATTAACTGAAACAACTGAAATTGAAGATATAGAGGAAGACGAATCAGGAAGTGAGGATGAGGTAGAGGAAGAAGAGTTTGGAGAAGAAAATGAAGGTGAATCTGAAGAAGAAAATGAAGGTGAATCTGAAGAAGAAAATGAAGGTGAATCTGAAGAAGCAAGCTAGTATCATTCATAGAGAGAAAGATGTGAGAGTAGGAATCGTAAATGACAGGGCCTCGTACTTGTAAGATGCTACAACACTATCAATCCAATATTCAGTTGGTACGTTGAGTTAGTCAGATGCAACCGCAGATTTCTTTTTCACGCAATTTATCTAGCCAAAAGTACCTGGAGAGGGAATATTTTTTCCTTTGAGGGAAAATCTAATTCCTTGGTATGTCACAATGTATTCATTAGAAATGCAAAGCAGCAATGCGTTTAAGGACACCTTACTTTGCAAATTTATCTATTATTCTATTAACTTGAACAGAATCGTTTTTTGCTAATCTCGCTATTCTTATGCGTTCTCTGATGTTTGAACTATTCAATCAGTTATACACACCGTCAGTTGTAAGAAGAGATATTTCTATCAACACCTTCTTTCTGACTTTAGATTAGCCAGATGTCTGCTAAAAATAGCAATAAAGGTTAAAACTTAGCCCTATATTATAGAAGCCATGCTAGACTGACTGACAGGAGTGTAAATTGACAAACTTACTATCTTATTACAAAAGCAAAAATGTAAACACTGTAGTTATTACATCTTTAATTGTATCTATTATCATTACTAATTCCTTTGTCATTTTTTCTGCTGACGAGAGTACCAGATTTTATAACGCTGTCCTAACATCCACTATTACAACGGGAGTAGCTCTAGTCATATGTCTTATACAGGTATATAGATACAAAAGAGGCGTACAAAGACAAGAAAAAACAATCCAACCTCATTATTACTATTTTGACAATAACAAGATGCATATTTCCATCTGTTTGTTCTTAGGCCTTTGGTTTACAGCTTATGTAATTTGGATACTCCCATATCAACAATCTTCCGGCGTTTCGATAGCAGATACACTTTGGCTTGTAGGGTATGCTTCATTTGGTTATTTTCTATTCAGTTTGTATCGTCATTTCTTTGGAGAAGAGTTTGAGCCGATTGTTATGATTTTGGTAGCAATTATTATAGCAGTAGCTCTAATTTTTGTTTTAGATACTATTGTCAGCATACTGCGACTATTGTCTACTCAGACAGTAAACCTCTCTGTAGCGTTAGTTACGCTTGTCTACCCAGTATTAGATGCTGTACTATTTTTTCCAGCTATACTAATTTTTTGGGCAGTGAGACGGAGAATGAGTACAAGTACATTCAAAGGTAGTGCGATACAGGAACAAAAAGCAACTGAAGCAAAACTAGGAGAAGGAAAAACCTCTTTTTCTTCACCTCTTGTTGCTGGTACTTCTTCTATATGGATATTGCTATTTTCTATAGCAATTATGCTATCTTCAATAGGAGACACCGGAGTTGCATATAGTACTGCTTACGGATCAGATACAGTTCAAAGAGATGCATGGATATGGAGTGTCATATATAATGCAAACCATCTTTGTTTGGCAGCAGCTCTAATTGGTTACAGACATTTCTTCTCCCTCAATAGAAAAGGAGAAATGTCTGCTTCTCCCTCAATAGAAAAATAGTTACGATACTAAAGATACACATTAGAGTTCACTAAAAGAGGAGCTATGATAATCCAGAAGACCATTCAGAACATAGTAATAGCTCTGATAAAGAGACAACAAGTCACGACGAACTATAGGCCCTTCAAGCTAGCTAATGTGAAGCATCGTATTTAGCCATACTGACTATCTTGAGATTGATCTTTAACACTTCTGTCTAAACTGAATCTAGGTATTGTTGCCTATTCCCACGACAGATCATCATTGAGCAAAAAGTTGTACTTGCACTAACTAACTTAATCATAACTATAACTATCCACATTGAGTTTGCAGAAGGCTTGGGTTAAAGAAGCAAAAAATGTGCCATATAGTCAGAAAATATAGTTAAGGGCGATAGATTTCTTTTTGTTCGTGCGAGTAGCCGTCTACAATCACAGTTGCATGAACTTCCTTGTTAATTAGCTCTTCAGCTTTATCTATTAAAGCACCTGTTAGTATTACTGAAGAGGTAGTTCCGTCACCAACTTCGTTGTCAACAGATTTTGCAACTTCGACCATCATCTTGGCTGCTGGGTGCTCTACATCAATTTCTTTGAGAATTGTTGCACCATCATTGGTAATTGTAACATCTCCAATTGAATTTACAAGCATTTTATCCATACCCCGTGGGCCAAGACTGGTTCTAACTAACTCTGCAACTACTTTGGCAGCAGTAATATTGTTTCTCTTAGCGTCCTTATCTTTTGTTTCATTAGTTCCTTCTTTTAAAACAAGAATTGGAACTTGGCCTTGATTATTCCCTGCAGACATCAAAGCTTTTCACCTATGTAATTATTATAGGTGACTTTTTTCAGATTGTTACAAACGGAAGACAATAACTATTATAATATTTATTAAGTTGGCCATTATGAAATGTAATCTTTTAAAAGAAAGGCCCATCATACTCATCATAGATAGCCGTTAATAGCAGGATTTGGTCCAACGTATGCTACATCTATCTGACCCCCAAATAGTGCCTCTATTGCTGTTGGTCCTGCACTAAATACAAATGGTTCAATTCTAACACCGCCGTTAGTATTGTTGCTGGTATTGGCGTTCATAAATTTCTGGAACTCTCCGCCTTGTTGCAGTCCTATTACTGCCTGAGCATGATTGAGATTTGGAAAATATCCTATCCTTAGTATTCTAGATTGGGAGCTAACTTCAGTGTTGCTGTTGTTACTCGTTCCTTCATTGGTATTGCTAATACTATTGTCTGCAGTTAAATTGAATAAAGAGACTCTACTATTTCCAAATTGTGTACTAATAATTACCGCAATAAATATGCCAGCAGCTATTACGAATTTAGCTTTTGTCTTCATTATTTTTTTTAATTACAGTTTGGAAGACGTGTAAAAATGATTGGTACGCAAGTATTATGTATAACGAACATGCATGATTATCGGATTTATGCAATACCTATGCATAAATCTATCTGCTAGTTAAATTGAATCTCTAATGCACATGATACCTAAAAGCAAAGAGCTAGGTTGACCTTTTATTATTCAATGAGTCACCTTAACATTAGAGGGGCTTAAATCATTTGTTGACAAAATATTGCTGAAGCAAAAAATTAAGGCTCGTGTAGGCTCAATTTTTTCATATCTTCCTCTCACTTATCTGCCATCTGCTTGACGAATAATCGTGTGTCTTCATCGTCAACTCCTTCATAGCTTATTTTCACATTGCGACTATTCTCTCAAGTTCCTATTGACTGGCCATATCGTTGTTGCCATTATTTTGTAGGTGGTTAATTCTCGAGGGGAGTTAGAAAGCACAAATGCGATGTCTAGCTTGGTCCAGGGCACCAACTCCTTATAAGTGAGGTATATGCCTGGGGCGCTGGAGGTTGTGAGTTCAAATCCCACTGGCCCCACGGAGTAAGAGAATCTTGTAGAAATAATAGTGAATGGGGCTTCTAGCCTCTACGATAAAATGGTAAAAGGATTTCACAAATGAAACTACAGCTAATGCAGTTGCAAGCACTAATTCAAATCTATTACTTTCAATGACACGTTTAGATGAACAGACAGTCCATACATAAGCCTTAGTTTAACCTTCAACCCTGCTGAGATGGTATTACCTTACATTACTGCCATTATATGTATGGAAACCCATATCATTCAAAAAGATTACCACTATCTCCATCAGAGGACTCTGTTTCGTCATCTTCCTCAAAAAGATTACCACTATCTCCATCAGAGGACTCTGTTTCGTCATCTTCCTCAAAGAGGTTTTCTATGTCTTCATCAATAACTCCTTCATTACTCGAATCATCAGCATCTGAGCCCTCGTCGTCGGAATTATTGTCTTCTATATCATCAGTATTAGAGGAGAATGGTGCTGTTGATTGATGTGGGAAAGCAGAAAGACCATCAACATTCGACAATGTTGTCTCGTTATCGTCGGCCATTGCTCCAACCAATTGTGGTTGTTGACTATAAACTCCAGTAACGTTTACTGTATAATATTTTACTTGACCAGTGCCACAATCTAATTTTGAAGTCAGTTCATTTGCTCCTTCAGTCATAAGATGATACTTACCGGTATAAGTAAAGGTCCAGTTTGAGTAATCATTTATACCACTAGGTCCTGATGGAGTCGTCTGCTGTAGCGGCTTCTGATCATTCCAATCAGCATAAACGGTACAATTTGAATTGATGTTATCCGAAGAAACCCCAGATATTGTAAGTGGTCTGTTAGCAGGAACAGTTTGATTTTGATTATGAGATGTTATTTTTAAGGACAATGGTTGAGGAATGGGGGACGTATCAACAGAAGCAGGAACTGGACTAGCGATATTAGCTATTGAATTATCATCATTTCTGCTGTTATTGACCGATGATGCAAGAGGGCTGATAGCTGTGGGGTTTGCATCTTTTGCTGCAGGAATTGAGGATGTTGTTACTACTGGCAGCTGTTGTCGGTCTGCAGGTGAGGATGAAATAGTAGTATTAGATGGCAGAGCTTCAGAGCTCACTCCCCTGAAGAAAACGGTATAAGATGTTGCTAAATCAGAAGCAACTCCATCAGGGTTTGAGCAGGAGAGTTTAGCTGTTAATTTATTAGGTCCCTCCTTAACCGTAGAATTATAGTCGGTGGTAAGCAAAAAACTCCATATCGAATAGTCGCCTTTACCTCCTGAACCAGTTGGCTGAACATTTTGGTAAGGCTTTACATTATTCAGTATTACGGAAACGCGGCAGTTTGAATTTATACTGTCTGTAGAAGTGCCTATAATCTTTAGGTTATTCTTTCCGAGATAAACATGCTCGTCGTTAATAGGTGAAGCAACTTTTATTCCCAAAGATGGCGGTAGTACTACTGGACTCGATGTAGTTGAATTACTAATCTTTGTATATGAAATAAGGTTATGATTTGTCAATAGATTAGCTTTGAGTTTTAAAGCGTGAGGAGTAGTCTCAGTACTTGAAGCAGCAATTATACTTGACGGAAATTGTTGAAGAGATTGTTGTGGCTGCTGCTGAGCATATGCATGTGACGGTGAACCTATTATTCCTAATGATAGAATACTTGAAAGAAAAATTACAAGACTCTGGGTTAATATTCGTATTTTTACTATCAACTTAGCTGTAAAATCAGATACTCAAAGCTATAAGAAAAGTCAACCCTATTAAACACATAATTTTATTCTCTTTCTTTTTTATGTTAGAAGCTTACTAGAGCTAGCTTGAAGGCCTAGACAAGTCGTTCGCCTGTAATGGTACAGATGGCATATAACGCAAGTATGGGGAATCTGACCGGCGGAAATATGACCGGTAGTACCAGTAGCCTTCCACCATACGAAGACTAACCCAAACTCTAAACCCAAACTTCATCTATTTTTTTAATCTTTGACCGAGTGTCCGACGAGTTAGCTAAACGAACAGGAGAGTTACAACAGAAGGAGAATTTTTGCAATTTAAAAGCAATTTAATGAAGAAAACGTTAACTATGGTTCCTAAACGGACTGTTTTTATCGTATAAGGAATATTTTTATCGTAGATTTAGTATTATTGAGGTATGTTTGAGACCCTGATTAAGGCAGATAGCATAAGCAATTATGCAACTGTTTCTGGGTTCATAGTGGGGCTAGGCGTATTACTATTTGTGGTACGTACCCGTAGGCTAAAGGGGACAAAGACTGCCGTTTCTAGTCGCGAAGATGACAAGGGAAGAAAAGTTAGATATGATTCCAATGGCAAGCCCGTTCCTTAATAACATTCTAAGGAATATGTTTACCGACAAAACCCATTGAAGCATTAATTTTTTGTAATCCATAGTCGGATTTTATATACTTCTACGTTAATCCACTCCTGGAGTATTATTTTAAGATTTTTAAACAAACAATGTAGCGACGGAGCTTGCTTCTGTTTCAAAGGAAAATGATTGGAAAGATGGCCAAATACATTCATCGCTGTCGTGCAGCTTCAGCTTAAATCATATGTTCCGTAGTCCTTTCGCAACCTAGCCTTAAAAGTGCTCAATCTCTATTCCTGTGTTTGCTCCTTTTCTTCAGGTTTGTGTCTTTCGTTATAGTGCTGTATATATTTTGAGTCCGTTTCAAATAGTTCATTGCATTTGCTACACATAACAGGTTCTTTTTCTATACTTCGTCTCTACCTGAAGTCATTTGATCAATTTATACAATAACTTCATAAATATTATTTTTGGGGGGTTATTATTTCTCTTGAACGATTCCAAGGATCGTCTTACATTGCTTGCATGAAACCAGATAACCAGTAACGTCGTTCGGGAGTTGTAACTCTTCCGTGTCGTAGCCAGTTGACATGATATCTGCTCCGCATTTTGTACATTTGGCCATTAATTTTTCACCAAAAACATGGAATATCAATCTTTCCCAGTAGACTCAGTATTCTGGACTAGGTAACCTAACCCTAGTGATAACAAAGGGCACAACAATTTGTAATTTAATGCAGTTATAAGACAAATAGAAAAAGTTAAACTTATACACCAGTGATACAATTTTATCTTGCTACCTGTTTT
>Ga0081455_10005097_pt1 | contig 14497 bp, 15 predicted proteins | sample TabmetS3T2R1_FD_70207 | JGI IMG/M metagenome (GOLD analysis project Ga0081455, IMG submission 70207) | Tabebuia heterophylla rhizosphere microbial communities from the University of Puerto Rico - S3T2R1 | ecosystem: Host-associated > Plants > Roots > Rhizosphere ... | reverse complement strand
CCCGCTGAAGAGCGCGCCCTCGACGGCCAGGTCGAGGTCGGCGTCGGGCATCACGACGAGCGGGTTCTTCCCCCCGAGCTCGAGGCACGGCGTCTGGAGGTGGCGGCCGGCGAGCTCGCCGAGCCTGCGGCCGACGTCGCTCGATCCGGTGAACCCGACCTTGTCGACCAGGCCGGCGTCCAGCGCCTGCGACAGCCCGTCGAACGTGTTCGGGCCGTCGGCCAGCACCATGTTGAACACGCCGGGCGGGAAGCCAGCATGCAGGAAGAGCTGCGCGAGCGCCTCGGACGTCGCGGGCGCGTACTCGGCCGGCTTCCAGACGGCGGCGTTGCCGCACAGGAGGGCGGGCACGAGGTACCAGGACGGGACGGCGACCGGGAAGTTGCCGGCGGTCACGATCGTGGCCACACCCACCGGGTTGCGGAACGTGAACAGCTGCTTGTCGGGGAGCTCGGAGGGAACGGTCATGCCGTACAGTCGCCGGCCCTCGGAGGCGAAGAACGTGCAGGTGTCCACGACCTCCTGGACCGAGCCCCGGGACTCGGCGATCGGCTTGCCGATCTCGCGCGTCATGATCCGCGCCAGGGTCTCCGCGTTGTCCTCGACGAGTCGGCCCAGGCGCTGGATGGCGGTTCCGCGGACGGGGGCGGGCGTGGCCGCCCAGGCGCGTTGGGCCTGCCTGGCCGTCGCGCATGCCTCGACGAGGGTGGTGGCGTCTCCCAGGTGCGCCTCGGCGACGAGGTCATCGAGGTTGGCCGGGTTCGGGATCTCGAGCACGCCGCCGGGGGCCTCGTCGAGGGCTCGGCCACCGACCAGCGAGCGGACGGTCCTTGACATGGATGGATGGTAGCCGCCGTCGGGCGTGTGGGCCCCTACGCCGAATCCCCCGGCGCGGGCCGGAGCGCCACCCACCCCACGAGCCCGATCGCGAGCACGACGCCGATCCACATGACCGCGTCCGGCGACCCGGCCACGGTGGCCGTCATCCCGTACACGGCCGGCGACAGCGCGATGAACCACACCATCGCCAGGCGGATGTTCTCGGGCGCCCGATCGCGGAAGTACAGGACGGCGAACGCCGCGTACGCCATGAGCCCGACCGCCGCCCACGTGAGCACGCCCACCTCGGCCTCGCCGGACAGGGCCCGCCGGATCGCGTCTGCGACCAGCACGAGGGAGACCGACGTGATCAGGAACGCCGGCAGCCGGTGACGGGACAGGAACCTGGACAGCCGCTCCGCCAGCACGTGGAAGGAACCCGCCATCGGCCCCGAGCCTATCGGGGCCGCCCGGCCGACCCCGCACCGCCGCGCTTGCGGCCTCGCCCGACTGCTGCGAGCATGCCCACATGGCATCCGCACGGCGTCCCATGGTGAACCTGCTCGCCCGCGTGCCCCTGTTCGAGGGCTGCACGCACCTGGATCTCACGCGCATCGCGGCCCTGTCGGAGGAGCGCATCTACCCCGAGGGCCAGGTGATCGTGAAGGCGGGGGACCCGGGCAAGGCCTTCTACGTGATCACCAACGGGAAGGTGGCCGTGGTGGCGGGCAAGACGCCGACCGGGAAGAAGGAGGCCGAGCTCGGGCGCGGCGACTTCTTCGGCGAGCTCTCGCTGCTGGACGGCGACGCCCGAACCCGGACCGTGGTGGCCACCACGCCGCTCGAGACGATCCGGATCGAGCGCTCCGAGTTCCGGAAGCTCCTGCGCAAGGAGCCGAACATGTCGATCCGCCTGCTCGAGGGCATGGCCAAGCGCACGCGGAAGATCCTGGATACGCCCGCGTACTAGCTACCGCACGTAGCCGAACGCCCGCTCCGCCAGGTCCGGCCAGCGCCTCGCGTGCGCGAGCGGCACCAGCACCCACTCCTTCATGGGGCGGCCCTTCATCGGCTCGAACGACTCGACGCCGCTCTGCGACCGCGCCCTCTCCAGATCCTCGGGCCCGAGCTTGAACGTCATCGCGTCGCCGAACGTGCCCGCGAACACCTTGTCTCCGGCCTTCAGCACCGGCATGCCGAACATCTTCGACCGCTTCGCGCCCCGCGCCTCGAAGTCGTCGGCGAGCGCCTCGAAGCGCTCGACGGTCTTGGGGCCGGCCGTCGGCATCTTCGGCGCCTTGGGAGGGGCCTTCTTGCCCGCCGGCTTCTTGCCCGGCGATCGGTTGGCGGTTGCCATGAGCCTCCGATGCTACGTCCGTGCGAACAACCCTGACGCTATCGTCCTCCCGTGGACGAGCGCTTCGAGGCCGACATGCGCGCCGGCTACCCCGCCGAACCACCGGGCGTCACGCTCGGATCGCCGCTCCTGGGAGACGAGGTCCTCGCCGGCGTGCGCGTTCGGCTGCCGCTGTCGACGGTGAACCGGCACGGCCTCGTCGCCGGCGCCACCGGGACCGGCAAGACCAAGACGCTGCAGGTGATCGCCGGCCAGCTCTCCGACGCCGGGGTGCCCGTGTTCGTCGCCGACGTGAAGGGCGACCTGTCCGGGCTCGCGCAGCCGATCATCCCCGCCGACCCCAGGGTGGCCGAACGCGCCGCCTCCCTGACGTGGACGATCGAGCCCCGCGCCCACCCCGTCGAGCTCCTCTCGCTCACCGGGACGCTCGGCGCGCCGGTCCGCGCCACGGTCGACTCCTTCGGGCCCGTCCTGCTCGCGAGGGTGCTCGATCTCAACGAGACGCAGACGGCGGTGCTCACCCTCGTCTTCCGCCTCTGCGACGACCGCGAGCTCCCGCTGCTCGACCTCGCCGACCTCCGGGCCGCGCTGCGGTTCCTCGGCTCGGACCAGGGCAAGCCGGTCCTCGAGGAGTACGGCGGCGTCTCGAAGGCATCGATCGGCGTCGTGCTGCGTTCGATCCTCACGCTGGAGGAGGCCGGCGCCGGCGCGTTCTTCGGCGAGCCGCCCTTCGACGTGCAGGACCTGCTACGTACCGAGGGCGACCGGGGGATCGTCAGCCTGCTCGAGCTCTCCGACGTGATGGACCGCCCGCGCTTGTTCTCGACCTTCATGCTGTGGCTCCTCGCGCGCCTGTACGCGACGCTGCCCGAGGTGGGCGACCTCGAGAAGCCGGTGCTCGCGTTCTTCTTCGACGAGGCGCACCTGCTGTTCGACGACGCGTCGGACGCGCTGCTCGAGCAGATCGAGCTCACGGCGCGCCTGATCCGTTCGAAGGGCGTGGGCGTGTTCTTCGTGACGCACGCACCGACCGACGTCCCGAGGGCGGTCCTCGGCCAGCTCGGCAACCGGATCCAGCACGCACTGCGGGCGTTCACGCCCCAGGACGCCGACGACCTTCGCAAGACCGCTCGCACGTTCCCGACCACCGAGCACTACGACGTCGAGGAGGCGCTGACGTCGCTCGGGATCGGCGAGGCGCTCGTGACGGTCCTGTCCGCCGACGGCACCCCGAGCCCGCTCGCATGGACGCGCATCGTGCCCCCGGACTCCCGGATGGCGCCCGCCGACGAGGACGTTCGGGCGCGCCTGATCGCCGGGAGCCCGCTGCGCATCAAGACCTTCGCCGGCCCCGACCGGCAGAGCGCCGCCGAGATCCTCGGCGCCCGGCTGGCCTCGGCGGAGAAGGTGGCGGCCACGCCTCCCCCACCCGGGCGACGCGAGCGCTCGGTCTTCGGCACGCTGCACGTCTCGCGGCGGTAGCCGTTCGGCCCCCGGCGGGCAGGAGGCATAGCCCTTCGGCCGATGTTTCGGCTTCGTGGCGCGGCCCAGGATAGGCGGAGAACGTCCGCAGACAGAGGGAGCGCCGCGATGCCTCGCCGTCACCTCCGAACCGTCATCGCCCTGTCGCTCGTTGCCGGCGTGTGCGCGCTCGCCATCACGCCCGCCTCCGCGAGCGGCGGCCGCCTGATCCGTCACCCGAACGCCGTCCCGGGCCGCTACATCGTGGTCCTGAAGGGTTCCGCGCCGATGACGCAGGACGTCCTCGCGTCCGCGGCCGGCAACGTCCGATGGGTGTACGGATCGGCGCTGCACGGCTACGTCGCGCGGATGAGCCCGGCCGAGGCCCTCGCCACCAGCCGCGAGCCGAACGTCGCCTACGTCGAGCAGGACGCCCGGGTCGGCATCGCCGAGACCGAGTCGCCCGCGACCTGGGGCCTGGACCGGATCGACCAGCGATCGTTGCCGGTGGACAACGCGTACACCTACACGGCTACCGGCAGCGGCGTGACCGCGTACGTGATCGACACCGGGATCCGGTTCACGCACCAGGAGTTCGGGGGGCGAGCCACCAGCGGCTTCGACGCGATCGACGGCGAGACCGCCGACGACTGCCACGGGCACGGCACCCACGTGGCCGGCACGATCGGCGGCTCGACCTACGGCGTGGCCAAGGACGTCGACCTCGTCGCGGTGCGCGTGCTGAACTGCCAGGGCTCGGGCACGACCTCGCAGGTGGTGGCCGGCATCGACTGGGTGACCGCGGACCACGACCCCGGTGAGGCGGCCGTGGCGAACATGAGCCTGGGTGGCGCGGCCTCGACCGCGATGGACCAGGCCGTATCGAACTCGATCGCCGACGGCGTCACCTACGCGATCGCTGCCGGCAACGGGAACTTCCTCGGGTTGGCGGTGAACGCCTGCACCACATCGCCGGCCCGCGTGCCGGCGGCGATCACCGTGAGCGCGACCGGTTCCAACGATGCGAAGGCGTCGTGGGCCAACACCGGGAGCTGCGTCGACCTGTTCGCCCCGGGCGTCTCGATCACCTCGTCGTGGGGGACCGGCGACACGGCCACCAACACGATCAGCGGCACCTCGATGGCCACCCCACACGTCGCGGGTGTCGCGGCGCTGTACCTGGAGACGCACCCGTCCGCGCTGCCGGCCGAGGTCTCGAACGCGATCGTCTCGAGCGCGACCCAGGGCGTCGTCGTGGGTCCAGGCTCGGGCTCCCCGAACCGGCTGCTGTTCTCGGGCCTGACGGACGCGCCCGCACCCCCCAACCCCTCGCCCTCTCCCTCTCCGTCGCCTTCTCCCTCGCCCTCGCCGAGCCCGAGTCCGACGCCTCCTCCACCCGGAGGGATCACGCTGAACGCGACCGGCACGACGTTCTTCGCGACGGTCCGGATCGTGACCCTCTCGTGGACGGGCGCCTCCGGGCAGTACGTGGACGTCTACCGGAACAACGTGAAGCTCGGCCCGACGGTCAACAGCGGCTCGTTCCCCGACGTGCTGAACACGAGCGGCGGTACGTTCGTCTACAAGATCTGCGAGATGGGGACGACGAACTGCTCGAACACGGCCTCGGTCACGTTCTGACCCGAGGGCGGTTCGCGCACCGGCGCCGGCCCATAGAATCTGTGGGCACGCGCCGGTAGCTCAGTCCGGATAGAGCGGCTGCCTTCTAAGCAGCGGGTCGGAGGTTCGAGTCCTCCCCGGCGCACGAACCGCTCGGGCTGATGTCCGTCGTCCGGGCCGGTTGAGTTCCCCGGACGGGCGGGCATAGGGTGGGCCGAGCACCGCAGCCGCAGGAGCGCCATGAGCCCACTGCCCCTCCTCAGCATCGCCGCCGCCGCCGGGATCCCGCCAAGGATGACGGACGGATCGTGGAGCGCGAGCGACGGCATGCTCCTCCTGCTCGTCTACATCGCCTCCTTCATCGTCGCCGTGAAACTGGTGGCCTGGCTCGACGTGAAGCTCACCAAGCGCCAGCTGTTCCGCGACATCTACCGAGAGCTGGGCATCGGCAAGCGGCCCCGATAGCCGCACGCTCGGCAGGCCGGCGTTGCGATCGGCGGCCACCCGAACGAAGATCGGCGCACCCATGATTCCGCCCCCCTCACGATGAGCGACGAACGCGGCTCGGCCCAGTCCGAGATCAGGCGCGACCTCGCGATCTCGGCGCGGGCATTCGTCTCCTCGTTCAAGAACCCCGACCTGGCCCGGGCACAGCTCGCGCTCCTGGCTTTCAGCATCTGTGAGTGGGCGAGCTTCATCGCGCTCATGGTGTTTGCCTTCGCGCACGGCGGGACGGGAGCGGTCGGCATCATCTCGCTGGTGCAGCTGATCCCCGCGGCGGTCATCGCGCCGCTTGGCTCGGTGCTCGGCGACCGCTACCGACGAGAGCGCGTGTATCTCCTCGCCGAGGCCTCGATGGCGCTCGCGTGCGCCTTGGCCGCGGCCGCCGCCCTGATCCAGGTTCCGGCGATCATCGTCTACGCGGCGGCCTGTTCGGTCGGGTGGATCCTGACGCTCGTCCGTCCGATCCACGGGGCGCTGCTGCCGTGGATCGCACGAGACCCGGGCGAGCTGACCACCGCGTACACGGCCGCCGGCATGATCGAGAGCATCTGCGTGCTGCTCGGTCCGCTTGTGGCGACGGCGTTCTTCGCGATCGGCGCCTGGCTCGATCTGTCCGGCCCCGGGCTCGTCTACAGCGGCCTTGCAGCGCTGCTCGGGATCGGCGCCCTCCTCCTGGCCGGCATCCGAACGCGGGCATCCGCGCCTGATCCCGACGAGGCTAGAGCTGCGTTGACCCGGGAGCTGGGAGCCGGGTTCCGTTACATGTGGTCGGACCCTCGCCCCCGGGTGCTCGTGACGTTGCTCGGGATCGGCACGTTCGTCCTGGGATTCATCGACATCCTGATCGTGGTCCTCGCCATCGATGTGCTCGAGATCGGGCAGACGGGAGTCGGTGCCCTCAACGCCGCCCTCGGGATCGGGGGGATCGTGGGAGCGACGACGGCCGTCGTGGCGGGTACGCGGGAGCGGCTCTTCCCGACGTTCCGAGCCGGGTCGGTCGTGTACGGCATCCCACTGGCCGCGATCGGCGCGATCCCGCCGCTCGCGCCCCTGCTCCTGGCCGCTTCGGGCGTCGGCTATGTCCAGTTCGATGTAACGGGACGGACGATGCTGCAACGACTGATCCCCGACCAGAAACTCACGAGGTCGCTGGGCGTGCTCGAGTCCGCGTATATGGGCGCCGAGGGCTTGGGCGCATTCGTCGGCTCTCTCTTGGTCGCCTCGATCGGTCCAGAGTGGACCATCGTGATCGCTGGGGTGCTGCTGCCGCTGACGGGTTTCGCCCTACGCAAGCAGATCCGTGCGGTCGACGTTGGCGCGCGGGTCCCGGCAGACGACCTCGAGCTCCTGCGCTCGACCGCGCTGTTCGAACCCCTGCCGCCTTCGGCGCTCGAGCGCCTGGCCCGCAACAGCGTGCCCGTGCAGGCCTCCTCGGGCGCGGTGGTGATCCGGGAGGGCGACGTGGGCGATCGCGTCTACGTGATCGCCGACGGCGAGACCGAGGTGACCTCGGCGGGGCGGCACGTCGCGAGACTCGGTCCCGGCGGTTACGTGGGCGAGATCGCCCTACTCCGCGACGTGCCCCGCACGGCCACCGTCACCGCCGTCACCGAGGTGCGTTTCCTGTGCCTGGAGCGGGACGTCTTCCTGCGGACGATGACCGGGCACGAGCCCGCCCGCGCGGCCGCCCACTCCGCCACCGAGACCAGGCTCGGGGAGCTCGACGCGGGCACGGATCCCCCGCCGGCGGGCTGAACTCAAGCGCCATCTCGGGCGGGTCGAAACTCACTCCATGAAGACCTGCCCGCACTGCTCGGGCGAGATCCGGGACTCCGTGATCAAGTGCACCCACTGCGGGCGCAGCCTCGCCGAGGCGCCTCAGAACGGGACACCGGCGGGCCGGCCCTCGAGTGCCGTCCCCACGCCGCGGATCGGCGCGGCCCCCGCGCGGGCCACCACCACCGCGCCCGCCCCGCCCGTCGCGGCCCCGCCCGCGTCCCGCACGACCACCGCGCCCGCCCGCAACGACTGGGCTCCCCCCGCCTCCGCCCTGTCCGAGCTCTCGACGCATCGAGCGATGCCCGAGGTCAAGCGCCAGTGGGGCCCCGACATGTGGATGCTCTGGGCGGGCATGGCGGCCGCCGCGGCCGGGATCCTCGCGTTCCTCGCCCTCAAGGAGCCCTGGGCGCATCTGACGATCAGCGCCGCCGCCGCCGACAGCACCGAAGCCCTGGTCGCCGACGTCACCGTGAAGGCGACCTCGGCCTTCGTCGGCAAGGCCGGGGCCGTGATGGCGATCGTGCTCGCCGCCTACGGCGTGTGCTGGTTCTTCTACGGGTTCCAGCGTGGCTGGTCGGTCCCCGGGATCCTGAGTCCGGCCATCGCGATCCTGTTCACCCTCGCGGGCCTCGGTATGACGTTCCTCGCCTCGATGGTCTGGTTCGTGTGGGAGGACTCGATGGTCCTGCGCGCCAAGACCGCCGGTCTGACCGTCACCCAGATGCGAGCGCTGCTCGACCAGCAACCGGTCCCGATCGTCTCGATCGAACGCCTGCCGGGGATGGTGAGCTTCGGCGGCATGATGGCGCTCGGGCTGTTCGCCGCGTGTCTGGCGTGGTGGGCCTACCGGCGCCGCGGCGCCTGAGCGCCGAGCGCGCCTACAGCGGCGGCCAGGACTTCCCCGTCACCTCGGCGTTGATCGCCGTCGCGGTCCGGTCGTAGCCCCACCGGTACGGCAGGTCCACCTTCGAGTTGCACTTCGCGCACGTGAACGCGCGCCATCGCTTGCTCACCGACTGCACGGTCTGGCAGTTGGGACACTGGAAGAACCGCACCTCGGCCGCGCAGGTGTAGCACATGTATTCGGCCGCCTCGTCCGCGATGAGCTGCGGCGTGAGGCACCACGGGCAGGTGAGGTACGCCACTAGGCCGAGGGGTCCGGGTTCGACAGGATCTCGGCCGCCTTGGCCTCGCGGATCTTGCGGACGGCCTCGTCGAACTCCGGGCGCGACACACCGAGGATCTGCGCGGCCAGGATCGCCGCGTTCGTGGCACCCGCCTTGCCGATCGCGAGCACGCCCACCGGGATCCCGCCCGGCATCTGCACCATCGAGAGCAGCGAGTCGAGCCCGCCCGAGATCTTCGTCTCCATCGGCACGCCGAGCACCGGCCGCGTGGTCTGCGCGGCCACCACGCCGGGCAGGGCCGCCGCCATCCCGGCGGCCGCGATGAACACCTCCGCGCCCCGGGACTCGGCATCGGCGATCCAGGCCGAGAGCTCGTTCGGCGTTCGGTGCGCCGAGAGCACCCGGGTCTCGAACGGCACGCCCAGCGCCTCCAGCTGCGCGGCGCAGTGCTGCATCGTCTCCCAGTCGGACGCCGAGCCCATCACGACGCCCACCAACGGATCCGTCATGTCTGTTGACTCCCTCGGTGCGTTCGGGCGCGAGCAGTGTAGTCGCAGGCAGCGCACGTGCCCCTTGGTCGACTGTGACGGCCGACACCGTCCGGCGACGCGATGTCGTCATAGCCTCGCGTGATCGCCGAGGCGGGGGCCGCGATATCAGGATGCCGACTCGAAGAAGGACGGGGATCGCCGCTCTCGCGGTGACGGCCTGCCTCGCCGCGTTCGCCGCGGCGTGCACGACAGGCGAGAGACCCGAGCGCGCCATGAGCGCCGACCCGTTCGCCCGGCTCGAGTCCCTCGGCGCGGCCTGGCTCGAGACGCCGGCAACCGTCACCTACAGCACGCTGGAACACCAAGCCGGCAGCGCGACCTCGGTCCATCAGTGTCTCCGGCAGGTGGTCGAGACCTCCGTCGAGACCGCGATCCGCATGTGCAACCCGAAGGGTGAGCTGACGCTCACGTGGGATCCGCCCGACCGCTGGCTGATGGAGGTCACGAACGATCGGGGTTCATCGACGTTGCTCTCGACTCCCGACGGCGCGTACCGGTGTCATCAGCCGCTCGACGAGGCACGGACCTGCGCCCCGACGTCCGCGACGGAGCTCACGTCCGAGGCCCCGTTCGGCTCGATCCTGCATCCCCCGTCGCAGGTCCTGGACCTGCTCGGACCGGGTGCGGCCGAGGCGCTCGCCGCGCGCCCCGGGCGACGGATCGCGGGCATGCCAGCCGAATGCTTCTCGGCCGTCCTGTCCGGAACCGATGGCGAGGGGAGTCGGGCGAACTGGTGCTATTCGAAGGACGGGATCCTCCTCCGATCGTCAGTCGTGCTGCCGGATATCGAGTCGACGTTGCTCGAGGCGACGGAGGTCTCGAGATCCGTCTCGGAAACAGCCTTCGGCGATCGACAAGGCGTCGATAGCGAGGACTCGGACGTCGCATCGATCGCAGGCACATGGGAGTTCGAAGCCCTCACCGGAGTGCCACCCGCTGAACTGCCGCCCGGATCGGTTCCGGACAATCGGCACGACCTGGTGATCGATGATGACGGCTCGTTCCGATGGGGCTCGTGGTCCGGTCACGTCGAGGCTACGGGGACCGGGTTCGCGCTGTATGTCGAACGTCCGGAGCGATTAGGTCGACGCTTCATGGACTACGGCGCGAGCGCCGGCGTCACCATCGACGGAGACGAGATGCGGATCTGGCTTCCGGACCTGGGACGGGATCGAGACGTCGACATCGGGGCCGCGGTGGAAGACATCGACTCGCCCGACATGGCCTTCAGGAGAGCGAAGGGCTAGCCTAGGCTTCGGCCGCCAGGCGCTCGCCGATCTCGGCCGCGATGTCCACGACGTCCAGGACGTCCTCCTCCGTGGTTCGGAAGTTCACGAAGCACGGACGGAGCCAGACCTGCTCGTCGATGAGCGCGCTCGACATCCACACACGGCCGTCTGCCTGGATGGCGTCGGCCAGGCGGCGGTTGTGGTCGTCGAGATCGGTCACGCCGGCGGGGCGATGCCGGAAGGCCACGATCGAGAGCTTCGGCGGCCCGAGCACGTCGAAGTCCTCGCGCACCGAGACGGTGTCGTAGAGCAGGCGCGCCTCGCCCAGGTTGCGCTCGATCGCCTCCCGGAACGCGTCGGCGCCGTGCACCCGCATCGCCAGCCAGAACTTCAGGGCGCGGAACGGCCGCGAGTACTCGAACGTGGTCTCCATCGCGTGCAGGTCGTGCTGCTGGTGCGGCAGGTACCCCTGCTCGTGCGCGAACGATCGCACCAGGTCCTCCTGCCTCCTGACCAGGAGGATCCCGCACGCCTTCGGCAGGTACAGCCACTTGTGCGCGTCGACGGCGACCGAGGCCGCGCGCTCGAACCCCCTGAAGGACTCGGCGCGCGCGAGCACGGCCGGCAGCCCGTACGCGCCGTCCACGTGGAACCAGATCCCACGCTCCTCGCAGATGTCGGCGATCTCCTCGAGCGGATCGATCGCGCCGGTCAGCGTCGTCCCCGCGGTGGCGACCACGGCGATCGGCGTCACCCCGTCCGCCAGGTCCCGATCGATCGTCTCGGCGAGCGCCTCCGGGATCAGACCCCGCTCGGGCCCGAGCGGGATCGCACGCAGGTTCCGCGAGCCCACGCCGAGCGTCTCGACCGCCCGGGTGATCGAGTAGTGCACCTCCTGCGAGCAGTAGACGGCCACGCGCCTGCCGCCGATCCCGTCGTGGCGCGACCCGGGCAGCGCGTGCTCGCGCGCGGCGGCCAGCGCGGTCGCGTTCGAGACGGTGCCCCCGCTGGTGAACGCGCCCGCGGCGTCGGGCGCGTAGCCGATCAGCTCCGCCGCCCACCGGATCGCCTGCTTCTCGATCTGGGTGGCGGCCCGTGCGTCGACCGCGAGGTTGACGTCGTAGGTGTGCGCGAGCAGGTCGGCGATCGTGCCGATCTCCAGGCCGCTCGAACCCACCCCGACGAAGTACCGGGGACGGGGTTGGGCGATCGACTCGTCGAGGATCCTGGCCGCGTCGTCGAGCGCCTCGTGGGCGGCGGTGGGGCCTTCGGGAAGCTCGGTGCGCAGGAGCTGTCGAACGCGTTCGTCGAGCGGAGGCTCCTCGGGGCGGAAACGATCGAAGCTCTGCCAGGCCTCGGCGACGAGCTTGGCCGCGTGCTCGAGCACCTCCTCGCGGGGGGCGTCGAGCCGAAGCGGCCCGGCGGGTTCGCTCACAGCTCGGATGCTACCTCCGGCGTTGCGAGATCCTCGGCGGCCTCCTGCCGCAGGGCCCCGACGTACACGCCGATCAGCACCAGGATCGCGCCGAGCCCGAACGTCCACGTGATCCGCTCGTCCTGGAGCCAGGTCGCGAGCAGGATCGCCACGATCGGAATCAGCACCCCCTCGTAGGAGACCGCGCTCGCCGTCCAGCGGTTCAACACGAACACGTACAGGGAGAACCCGATCACCGACCCGATCAGGATCAGGTACGCCTGCGCGACCCAGGTGTGAGTGGACCGCGGCAGTTCGAGCGCCTCCCCGGTGACGAACGTCAGCGCCAGCAGCAGCAGCCCGCCGATCCCGATCCCCACCGCGTTCAGCGACACGGGATGGACCTTCGGGAACGCCTTGACCACGATCGCGGTCTCGGCGAAGCAGGCGGCGCTGAGCAGCAGCACGAACAACGAGCCGAGCGGCACGCCGGCGCCGATCCCCTCCCGGAAGATCACCGCCATCCCGGCGATCGCGACGCCCCCACCGATCAGCCCGTCCCACCGGAACGGCTCCTGCCCGTGCGCGATCGCGAACACGAACGTGAGCAGCGGGACCGTCGCGAGCAGCACCGCGCCGAACCCGGCCGTCACATGCTGCAGCCCCCAGTACGCGAACGCGAACGCCCCCGCGAACCCCAGGACCCCGTACAGGACGGCGCCGACCAGCGCCCGGCCGCGCGGCATCCCCGTTCGGAGCGCGAGCGCGATCGCCGTCAGGATCAGCGAGGCGAGGAGGAACCGGCTCGCGGCCGCCCAGAACGGCTCGAGCTCGCAGCCGTCGCAGGAGACCTCTCGGACCGCGATGACGTTCCCGCCGGCAAGCGCCACGAACAGCACGAACGCCCCCAGCGTGACGCGATCCGGCCGCGAGCCGGTCCGAGCCTCCGCCATCTCGCGCGGAGCCTAGCCGCTCCGGGGCCACAGGTCATCGGCGACGCGCGCGACGAGGTCGAGCTTGCGCCACTGCGTGTCCTCGTCGATCTCGTTGCCGACCATCACGCTGGCGAACCCGCACTGTGGGCTGATCGCGAGCCGACCGAGGTCGCCGTTCACGAAGGCCGCCGCCCGGTCCATGGTGCGTTTCAGATCGTTCTCGGACTCGAGGACCGGGGTCTTGGTCGAGACGATGCCCATGACCATCACCGCGCCGTCGCGCAGGTGACGGACGGGCTCGAACCCGCCGTCGCGACCGAGGTCGTCCCACTCGACCAGGAACGCGTCGTACGGCAGCGCGCCGAACACGCGCGCGGCGACCGGCTCGAGCGAGCCCTCGCACATCCACGACGAGCGGAAGTTCCCTCGGCAGATGTGGAGCGCGACCGTGACGTCATCCGGGATGCCCTCCAGCACGGCCGTGTCGGCGGCGATCGCGGCGTCGACGAGCGCGCCGATCGAGAAGCCGCTCCCCTCGAACCGCCCGATCCACGCCGGGTCGACCAGATACGGGTACAGAGGGAAGTCGAACTGCACGTACCGAGCGCCCGCCGCGATCGCGTCCGCGACGAGCGAGCGCTCGATCTCGACCGCGTGCGCGACGAACGCGTCCAGCGAGTCGTAGCCGGACGTGATCCCGGGCTTGTACGAGAAGGGGTGCCCGAAGATCGACGCGGCCGGGAACGTCACCTTGAACGGATGGTCGCCTGCGACCTCGGACACGAACGCCGCCTCCCGGGCGGCGGGCGAGTCGACCGGGCGCAGGCGCTCGACGATCTCGTGGACGCGGAGCGGCACGTCCTCGCCGCGCGCGTTCCGGAACGTGACGACGTTGTCGGTCCGGAAGCCCTCGACCGCGTCGTAGAAGGAGTTCAGGAACATCCATCGACGGAACTCGCCGTCGGTGACCACGTCGAGCCCGAGATCGATCTGCCTGCGGAGGGCCGCTCTGATCGCGTCGTCCTCGAGCTCCCGCAGGGCGGTCGGATCTCGCTTGCGCTCCTCGGCCTGGATCGCCGAGTGGCCCTCGGCGTAGAAGTCGTCCACCGCGCGGCGCAGGGGCTCGGGCCGAAGCAGCGAGCCCACGACCTCGGCCCTGGCCGGAACGCGGCTACCCACTCGGTCCGGCGATCTCGCCGACCCATTCGCGCAGGCGCGGCAGGTGTTCCTCGTAGTGCTCGGGGCCCGACTTGCTGATCCATTGGTCGGCCTCGTCCGACCCCTCCGGGAGCGAGGCCCACGCCCGCAGCATCTGGTTCCGAGCGGTGAGGGCCTGCGCCTTGACCACGCCGAACGGGATGCCGTGGAACGCCTCGTAGAACCGCCGGTTCATCTCGTCGATGTCGATCTCCTCGGGGCGATACGTGCCGGCCCGGATCCGTTCGAGCACGACGCCCGCCTCGGCGAGCCAGCTCCCGATGTGGGCGATGAGATCCTTCGCGGACCAGCCCTCGACGAAGTACCCGGGCTCCTCGACCTTGTCCGCGGGCATCGCGTCGACGAGTCCGTGCAGCTCGCTCCAGTCCCTCTCCTCCTGCTCCATGAGGGCGCGGCGGACGCTCGGGTCGGTCATACGAGGAGTATGGGGGCGGCCGGGCATGCGCGCGACCGTATGGTCTGGGCGTGCGCATCAGGGAGCTG
>Ga0081455_10005096_pt1 | contig 14499 bp, 12 predicted proteins | sample TabmetS3T2R1_FD_70207 | JGI IMG/M metagenome (GOLD analysis project Ga0081455, IMG submission 70207) | Tabebuia heterophylla rhizosphere microbial communities from the University of Puerto Rico - S3T2R1 | ecosystem: Host-associated > Plants > Roots > Rhizosphere ... | reverse complement strand
GAGCGTCTCCTCGACGACGTTGTCCAGCGTTGCCCCGAAGCGCGCCAAAAGCTTGACGGCATTGGCGTAGGTCGCCCGCATCTGCTGTTCCATCATCGAGAACTCGGCCGGCTTGCCGGATTCATCGAGAGAAGCAGGCGCGATCAGGTTCCCCTTCTCGTCGTGGCTGAGCTGGCCGGAGACATGGATCGTGTCACCAACCTTGATCGCCTGTGCGTATCCGTAGGCATCTTCCCACGTCACACCGAAATAGCCGGCCTCTTTACCATTCACTGCGGCTGCGTTTACATCGTTGCTTTGCATATCGAGCCTCCTGGCTTCTCAATCTGGCATCGCGTCTCGGTGGCGGCACTGAAAGTTTCGGTACGACGATGCTTTGGAGAATGACCTTGCAACGCCGGCGAGGGAAATCACCTCTCGCCATAGAGTCGATAGACGATCGTAATTGCCGCCCCGCCGCGTGTTTGCGCCTTTCCTGAAACGCACCCCAAGATCTCTTGAAAAAGCTGGAGACTCGCCGCGTTGATGCGGCAGTCTGCCCCAGCCCTGTTGCACCACAGGTCGTGCTCATCGCAGCATCTCCCCGCGGTGTTGTTTCTGGTCAGATCAGGGGGCCAAGGTGAGGGGGCCAAGGCATGGACGGCACGCTTGACATTCGGAAGGGTACTGACGCTGCGGCCTCGCCCAATGTGAACTAGTTCACATCCGCCAAATGGTTTTTTTGCCGGGATGTTGCCTGTTGGCCCGAAGCCGACATGGCAGCTCGGTCCACCCCGGCGTCCGTTTTCGGGGGGTAGAGCGGACGTGGATCAAGGCAGGTCAGAACTTCCGGTTTTGACCCAACGCGGACATCGGCCATCACTCTTTCCGAAATGCGAGCGAGATTTGCGCGAACGTCAAAAGCGCAGCCCCGCATTCGGATGCGCCGTTTGGAACACGCGGCGCTCTGATCGATTGTTTCTTCCGATGTCAGTGCGGAGGAACCACGGTCATGACATGGAAACTTGCTCTTCTGGTACTCGCGTCCGCGGCCATGCTTGCGAGCACGCCCGCATCTGCGCGGTTCTATGGACACAGCCACTACCACTTCAGACACAGCCACTACCCCTTCTTCTACGGTGGGCAGCGCTACTACTCGAATCCTTCCGCGCCGGGAGGCGGCATGCTCAGCCCCTCGGCAGCATGGAATCATTGATGCAGCCTTGCAGAAGCGCGCCATAGCCTTTGCCATCGAGCAGCCGCCGGATGTGGACGTCAACGAGATCGTCGTGCGGCCTACGCAGCAGGCGCGCTGAGCCGGCTGACGCTCCGGCGAGCCACCCGGATCGCGGTACGGCGCCGCACCCGATCGCTGAGACCTTCCTCGACCACCCGGATCTTGAGGTCGAAGCCGGCTTCGGCGGCCATCGACTGCACGACCTCGGCGACCTGTCTCAGCTCGACGCCGTTCGGCACCATGAAGTCGATCGCAATCGGCGTCGTGACGCCCGCCTCCTTCAGGAGCGCCTTGGCCTTGGCGACGTCGCGCTTGGGCGGCGCGAACTTCTGCTGGTAGTACGGGTTCTGCGAGCTGACCCACTGGTTGCCCGGCACGAATTCGCCGTTGAACACGACCTGGTTCACCGCGTCGCGGTCGATCGAAAGCTCCAGCGCCTGGCGCACGCGCGGATCCTTGCCCAGCGGATTGTCCGCCTTGGCGCCGTTGGCGACGTTGACGGTGAGGCCGACATAGCCCAGCGACACGGCCTTGCTGAGCTTGATCTTCTTGTCCTCGCGCACCGTCTTGATGTCGGTCGCGAGCACGCGCTCGATCAGGTCGAGGCCGCCCGAACGCAGGTTGGCGAGACGCACGGTCGAATCCACGATCGGCAGGTAGGTGATCTTGTCGATATGGACCTTGTCCTTGTTCCAGTAGTCGGCGAACTTCTCGACCACGATGCGATCCTGCTGCACGCGCTCGACGAACTTGTAGGGGCCGGCGCAGACCGGATGCAGGCCGAACTTGTCGCCTGCCGACTCGGCCGCCTTGGGCGCCACCATCATGCCGGCGCGGTCGGTGAGCTGCGCCAGGAGCGGAGAAAACGGCGCCTTCAGGTTCAGCTTGAGCGTGAGCGGGTCCACGACCTCGACCGAATCGATGGCCGCGATCTCGGGCTTGCGGAACGAGCCCTTCATGTTGAGGTGCCGCTCGAGGCTGTATTTGGCGGCGTCGGCGTTGAAGTCCTCGCCGTCGTGGAACTTCACGTTGGGCCGGAGCTTGATGATGACGGTCTTGCCGTCCTCCGATGTCTCGTGGCTGAGCGCAAGCTGCGGCACGATGTTCATCTTCTGGTCGATGTCGAACAGCTTGTCGCACATCGAGGCGAAGACGATGCGGCCGACATAGGTACGGGCAAGCGTGGGATCCAGCACATCGGGATCCTCGGCGAGCCCGATGCGCAGGTTGCTCTGCGCCGCGGCACTGCCGGCCGCCGCGGCCGAAAGGAGCAGCGCCAGCGCGAACCGGCGGAGAGTCTTGGTCATGTTGCCTCCTGTGGGATGAAAGCCGCCTGCAGGCGGTCGAGTCTTTTGCGGTCTTGGTCTTGGTTGGCGCCGCTCGCCTCGAGCGCCGGCGCCGGCGGAAACTCGCGCCACCATGGACAGGCGGTGGCGTGGCCATTGTCGTCCTTGAGCGCCGGCACGTCACGGCGGCAGGAAGCACGCACGTAGGGGCAGCGCGTATGGAAGCGGCATCCGGCGGGTGGTGCCAGGGCGCTCGGAATGTCGCCTTCCAGCAGCGCGCGTTCGCGTACCAGCGCAGGATCGGGCAGGGGCACGGCCGACAGGAGCGCGCGGGTGTAGGGATGGCGCGGGTTTTTGAACAGCTCGTCGGTCGCGGCGGTCTCGACGATCTTGCCGAGATACATGACGGCGATGCGGTCGGCGATGTGCTTCACCACCGCGAGGTCGTGGCTGATGAAGATGTAGGCCAGCCCGAAGCGCTGCTGGAGGCTCTTCATCAGGTTGATCACCTGCGCCTGGATCGAGACGTCGAGCGCCGACACGGGCTCGTCGGCCACGATCAGCTTCGGCTCGACCGCAAGCGCTCGGGCGATCGCGAGCCGCTGGCGCTGGCCGCCGGAGAATTCATGCGGATAGCGCCGTGCGTGCTCGGGCCGGAGCCCGACCAGCTCCAGAAGCTCGGCGACGCGTGTGCGGCGCTGGGACTCGTCGCCTGCAAGGCCGTGCAGCATCAGCGGCTCGACCAGCATCGCGCCCACGGTCATGCGCGGATTGAGGCTGGCGTAAGGGTCCTGGAAGATCACCTGCAGGCGACGCCGGCGCGCCCGCATGGCCGCCGAGTCGAGCGCCAGAAGATCCTCGCCCTCGAAGTGTACAGCGCCTGCCGTGGGCTCGATCAACCGCAGCACCAGCCGGCCCACGGTCGACTTGCCGCACCCCGATTCGCCCACCAGCGCCAGCGTCTCGCCGGCGCCAACCTCGAAGTCGAGCCCGTCGACCGCGCGTACATGGCCCGACGTGCGCCCAAACACGCCGCCCGCGACGGGAAAGTGTTTTACGAGGTCGTTGACCTGGAGGAGCGCATCCCCGGCAATCATGACAACACCTGCGAGAGCGGGGCGCGGCGGCATCGCGAGAAATGGCCGGGCGCCACCTCGGCAAGCGCCGGGACACGCTCGCGGCATTTCGGCTGCACGAACGGACAGCGGGCGGCGAAACGGCAACCCTCGGGCGGATGCGCCATATCGGGCACGCGGCCATCGATTGAGGGCAGGCGCTCGCGCTTGCGGTCCAGCTTGGGGATCGAGCCTAAAAGGCCAACCGTGTAGGGGTGCTCGGGCCGGGCGAAGAGCGCCTTCACCGGCGCGCGTTCGACGATCTGGCCGGCGTACATCACGGCGACATCGTCGGCCATCTCGGCGACCACGCCGAGATCGTGCGTGATCAGGATGATGGCCGTGCCTGTGTCGCGGCGCAGGCCGCGCATCAGGTCGAGGATCTGCGCCTGGATGGTAACGTCTAGCGCCGTCGTGGGCTCGTCGGCGATCAGGAGATCGGGACCGCAGGCAAGCGCCATGGCGATCATCACGCGCTGGCGCTGGCCGCCCGACAGCTTGTGCGGATAGTCGTCGATGCGCTTCTCAGGGCTCGGGATGCGCACCCGCCGCAGCATCTCGATCGCCTTCTCGCGCGCGTCAGCCGGCGACGCCTTGCTGTGGCGGCGGATCGCCTCGATGATCTGGTTGCCGATCGTGAACGCCGGATTGAGGCTGGTCATCGGCTCCTGGAAGATCATGGCGAGCCGGGCGCCGCGCAGGTCGCGCAGCTCGTGCGGGGCCACGGCCAAGAGGTCGCGGCCCTCGAATCGCACCTCGCCGCGCACTGCCGAATTCTCCGGCGGCAGCAGGCCCATCACGGCGAGCGAGGTGACGCTCTTGCCGCAGCCAGATTCGCCCACCAACCCCAAGGTGCGGCCGCGCTTCAGAGCAAGGTCGATGCCGTCGACGGCGCGCACGATGCCGTCGTCGGTGGCGAAGCTGACGGCAAGCTCCTTGAGCTCGAGCAGCGCCTCGCTCATCGTCTTGATTGACTCATGGGAGCGCGCCACTCCAGTGGCGCTCAGAGAAAGATGCGCAACTGGAGTTGCGGGCTCCCATGAGCATTATCGACCTGCCGCGTAGCCTTGCATGCCGCGCGGGTTGGCGGCGGCCTTGCGCCAGGGATCTTCGCGGCTGGCGGCGGTGAGCCGGCCTTCGGACCATTCGTCGTTGATCTCGACCTCGTGGCCGCGGCGCTTCAGTTCGTCGACCGTTGCTTTCGGCACGCGTCCTTCCAGCACCAGCACGCCCGGACGCGCCGTGCGCGGCCAGAAGGAGGAGGGGAAGTGCTCGCTGTGCCAAGCCGGCGCGTCGATCGCCTCCTGCAGGTTCATGCCGCAATGGACGTGGCGCAGGAAATGCTGCGTCACCCACTGGTCCTGCTGGTCGCCACCGGGCGAACCCCAGACCATGTACGGCTCGCCGTCGCGATGGCAGAGCGTGGGCGTGAGCGTGGTGCGCGGCCGCTTGCCCGGCGACAGCGAGCCCGGCAGGCCTTCCTCGAGCCAGAACATCTGGCCGCGCGTGCCGAGCGGGAAGCCGAGCTCGGGAATCACCGGTGAGCCCTGCAGCCAGCCGCCCGACGGCGTCGACGACACCATGTTGCCGTCCTTGTCGACGATATCGAAATGCACCGTGTCGCCGCTGGTCTGGCCCATGCGGCCGACTGTCGGTTCGCCCGCGCCGCTCGCAGCGACGGCCGTGCGTCCGCCCTCGGCGCGGCGCAGCTGCACCACGCCGCCGTAACCATCGACCTTGCCGGGCCGCAGCTCGAGACTTGCCTTCGCCCTGTCGATCAGCTTGCGGCGGTCCGAATTGTAAGCATCGGAGAGCAGCGTCTGCATCGGCACGTCGACGAAAGCCGGATCGCCATAAAACGCCTCGCGGTCGGCATAGGCGAGCTTGAGGCATTCGATCTGCAGATGAATGAAGTCGGCGCTGGTCGGGTCCATGCCGTCGAGGTCGTAGCCCTTCAGCAGCGCGAGCTGCTGCAGCACCACGGGGCCTTGCGTCCAGGGACCGGCCTTGCACACCGTGTAGCGACCGTAATCATAAGTGAGCGGCGCCTCGACGGTGGCTTCCCACTTGGCGAGATCGTCGCCGGTCATCACGGCCTTGTTGCGCTTGCCCGAAACGTCCATCACCTCCTGCGTGCGGCAGAACTTGTCGATCGCTTCGGCGACGAAGCCCTGGCGCCACGCCTTGCGCGCGCGCTCGATCTCGGCCTCGCGTCCGCCACCGCCTGCTTCGGCCTCCTTCAGGAGCCGCGCATAGGTGTTGCCGGCGGCGCTGTTGCGGAACAGCGAGGCGGGTGCGGGCACATTGTTGTTGGGCAGGAACACCGCCGCGGAGGTCGGCCAATGCTCGCGGAAATTGTCGGCGACGGTGGCGATGGTGGCCGAGGCGCGTTCCACAATCGGATGGCCGTTCAGGAAGTAGCCGATCGCGGGAGAGAGCACGTCGGCGAGGCGCATCGTGCCGTAGTCGCGCAGCAGCACCATGTAGGCATCGAAGGTGCCGGGCACGCAGGCCGCCAGCATGCCGGTGCCGGGAATGAGGTCGAGGCCGAGTCCCCTGTAGTGCGCGATGGTGGCGCCCGCTGGCATCGAGCCCTGGCCGCAGACCACCTCGGTCTTGCCGCGCTTCACGCTGTTCAGGATCAGCGGCACGTCGCCGCCTGGCCCGCAGAGATGCGGCTCGACCACCTGCAGGGTGAAAGCGGTGGCGACGGCGGCGTCGAACGCGTTGCCGCCCTTCTCGAGGATGCCCATGCCGACCGCGGTCGCGATCCAGTGCGTGGAGGCCACGACACCGAATGTGCCCACGATCTCGGGCCGCGTGGTGAACGGATTGGGATTGATAAGCTTCACGGGCGCCGACTCCCTCAGTGTGCAAAACCGGGAGGGACCATAAGCCCGGCCCCCACGCTTCGCCAAGCGCCAGGCCGACAAAGACCTCACATTAGAGTGAGAGCGTGCTCATGAATTCAAGTATGACGGGAGAGACGTGGATTCAGTCTACTGCCTCGGGCAAGCGCATCCAGGCGGGAACTTCGGGCTGGATGCGCGTTTCACCCGACGTCAGAGGGCCTGCGGCGCGCACTGCGTCGAGTCGAAGCAGGGCGATGGCGCGGTCGCCGGCGCCGGAGCGGATCTCGCCCACTTCCTGGCCATCGCGCTCGATCGCAGCCCCGGGCGCGGGCAGGGGACCTTCGATCTTCACGGGGAACAGCCGCTTCTTCACCAGCCCGCGGTACTTGGTGCGGGCCGTCAGCTCCTGGCCCATGTAGCAGCCCTTTTGCCAATCGACACCGTTCAGCTCGTCGAAGCCGCTTTCCAGCAGCAACGCCTTCTCGGGCAACAGGTCGCGGCTGCCGTCGGGCACGCCGAGCGAGAGGCGGAGTTTTTCGTAAGCCTCCATGGGGGCTTCGACCGGCGCCGGCTCGGCACCACGCGCGGCCAGCAATGATGCGGCTTGGCCTGCCGGTGCCAGCACGCGTGCGCCGAGCTCGGCCAGGCGCGGATCGATGAAAGCGACCGCGCCGTCTAACGGCAGGAGTTTCTCGACGCCTGATCCGAAGACGACCGCAACCTCCATCGTCGAGCTGCGATCCTCGACCGTGACCTTGGAGCGGAGTTTGTAAAGCGTGAGCTTCTTCGCCAGCGCCGGCGCGCGCTCGCGCTCGGTCTCGATCAGGAGCGTGCCGTCGCCGCCGTCGGCCACGAACATGTCGTTCAGGAACCGACCCTGTGGCGTGAGCAATGCCGCCCAGATCGCCTGGTCCGGCGCGACCTTTGTGGTGTCGTTGGAGATCAGCCCTTGCAGGAATTCGGCGCGATCCTCGCCGCCCACGGCAATGACCCCACGATGAGGAAGGATGGTGAAAGCAAGAGACATGGTCATTCCAAATTGGGCATCTGACTGAGCCTTGGCAAGCAGGGCTGCATCCACCGATACAGTCGAGTTACTAGGTCACCCGCCTGCCGATCGCCGCGGCGGCAAGCGCGAGCCAGCCTAAAATGAAGGCGAGGCCGCCGATCGGGGCCACGGCGCCGAACCAGCGTGGTCCCTGGAAGGCCAGCACATAGAGCGCGCCGGGAAAGAGGATGCTGCCGACAAGGAACAGGACCTGTGCCGCCATGGCGAGGCCGGGCCTCAATCGCGCGCCGCCGGCAAGGGCCGCAACGACCAGCATCGCGATCGCGTGCACGGCTTCGTAGTGGCTGCCGGTCTGCAGCCATTCGCGCGCCTTCGTCCCCGCCTCGGTGGTCGCATCGAGCCCGTGTGCGGCGAAAGCGCCGACGATCACCGACACCGCGCCGCTTACGGCGGCGATGGCGATCCAGCCGCGATCCTGTGCGTTCTTCATCGGCACAGGACATAGAGAGCAACGGCCTGCTATTCCAGCCGGCAGTAGGGGCGGGCACCGTCATGCTCGACAGTGCACGTCCAGCCTTTGGGCTTGGGCCAGTGCGCGGCGCAGTCGTCGGTCGCGACCTGGTCATCAGAGGATTGTCCGCCAAGCCGCGCCAGCCGCACGCAGAGGCGGAAGAACTCCGCCTGGTTGCCGCAGGGATCGGGAACGGCGCCCGACGCATCCTTGTCGAGGCCCAGCATCTGGCGCATCGCGCTCCACGCTTCGGCCGAGTCGTGCCAGCTCATGGTCGGGCTCTTGATGTGATCGACGCGGCATTGGCGGAAATGGAAGAAGTCGGTGTGGTCGTCGAGGCCGAGACGGGTCCGCACCAGCTCGACGTCGGGAACACCGTGCTCCACCAGTCGATCGCGGACCAGCAGGCGGAAATCGGTTAGGCGGTCGAACAGCGACGTCGCCGCAGCTTCTCCGCGCGCCACACGGCCGTCGTAGAGCGCGAGGACGGGGTCGACCAGCAGCCGCGCGTCCTTGCTCGGATCCACCGGGCATTCGGGCCAGTCGTTGCCGGGATGGAGCCGGGGCTGCGGCCGATCGTCCTCCTTGGTGGGTGTGCAGTCGGGCATCGCCGGGCTCTTCGCGCCGTCGCGGCGCAATTGCAGCTGGTCGATCGAAGGATCGCTGCTGATCAGGATCGCGATCGGCACGGTCGGGTAGTGGCCGTTCTGCACTTCCGAGAGGCGCGACACCAGGTAGCGCAGCACCTCGTCCGTGGTCATGGCGCCGAAATTCTCGAACAGCCCACCGTCGGTGACGCGGGCCCAGAGCTTGCCGTCGTTGTCCTTCAGCGCGCCGGTCGGCGAGATCACGGGAAAGCGCGCGCTCATCGTGACGGCGGTACTGATCGGAATGTCGGAGCCGGTGATGCTGAAGGTGTCGTAGCGGGTCACGCCGCCGGAGACATTCCCGGAGTCGGTCGCGTTGCCCGTCCAGAAGCGGGCGTTGGAGGTGATGATGCGCTTGCCCTTCTCGACCGACGTGCCGTTCAACGCCAGCAACGGCCAGGGCCGCGCGCCGCCGAACACCGTGGCGAAGCCGTCGGTCCAGGCGAAACGATCGGCGCCCTGGATCTTACCTTTCTCTTCGGCCCAGGCCGTCTCCCAGGCCTTTTCCAGGGCGGCGGCGCGATCGTCGGGTCGCCACGACGGCGGCAACAAGAAGGGAAGTCCCGTCGACGACGGCAGATCGACGTAGAGTCCCATCGTGAGCGCGGGGCCAAGGAAATCGTTCTCGATGATCCGCGCGCCGTCGCGCGCCGCGGTCGGCAGCAACGGCGAGCCCTCGCCTTCGGGGGTGGCGCGGCGGTCGGCCTCGACGATCGAGCGGAAGGTCGCCGCACCGAGTGATCCGCCGGAGACGCCGCTGATCATGAACAGGCGGTCGGCGAAGTGCGCCTCGCGCTGGGCGATCTCTCCCAGCACCTGCGTCGTCCAAAAGGCAGCACGGCTTGCGCCACCCGCGGTCGCGACCACGACCATCGGCGGCACCACCACCTCGGTCGAGGCGATCGGGGTGGTGATCGCCTTGTTGGCCTGCCACCAGTCGAAGAAGGCCTGCTTCAGCGGCGGCCGTTTGTCTTCGAATTTGTAGGGCTGCGTGGAAGCGCTGAGGCTGCGCAGCGTTCGGACGTCGTGCAGGTCGCCCACGATGCCGGGCGCCACGACGATCCAGAGGACCACCAACCCGAACAGGGGAAGCCGGCTGCGCGCCGCCAGAATCACCAGCGCGCTCGTCACCGGCACGATCAGCGCCAGGCCAAACAGGACCGCCGGCACGGGGCCACGGAAGAAGGCGCTGAGCCCGACCGGATCGTTCGCGACCAGGAAATAGAACAAGGGCGAGGCCAGCAGCGAAGCCACCAGCACGACGAATGCCAAGGGATTACCTGTGAAAAGGCGCGGGGTCGGCGCGGCGGCGGGCACCAGCCAGTTGGCGATGTCAGGCGAGCCGATCAGCCTGGTGTGCTGAACCAGGAACAGCATCACCGGTCGGCGCACCCAGACGACGATATAGAAGATCGCGGCGTAGATGGCGTAGCGCCATGCGTCCTGGCCGAAGGCGCTGGCGTGCTCGGTATCGCCCGCGGCGGTGTAGACCGCCTTCGCTTTATAGAACGCAAAGGCGACGGAGAGGATGCCCAGCGCGCCGATGATGCGGGGCACGTGGCCGGCCCAGAAGCGCTGCCAGCGCGTCTTCCAGTCCGGTGCGTCCCGCCCTGGCAAGGGACAGACGAAATCATAGTCGAGCGTGGTGCGCGCCCAGTACCAGGCGAACACCGCCCAGAACAGGACGGCGACGAAGATGCCTGACTTGCCGGTGAGCGAGGGCGAGCCGCTCGCGATCACGATATCGCGCGCCTGATCGGTGAAGGCGATCAATCCGAAGCCCACCGCAAGCGACAGCGCCGGCGCTCGGCAGGCCCAGGCGACACGCACGATCGCCATCACCAGCCACCATGCAGCTGCGAGCTTCATCGTGAGCCACCGCAGCACGACCCGCCAACGTGCAATCGCCATGGTCTCCCCCTCGTGCCACTCATGGTAGAGCGGATCGAAGGTCGGCGAAATCGCAAAGGCTACATTTTACAATGTTCTATCGGTGCATATGAAAGTATTGGATGCGCGGGCCGGCCGCGGTCTTACGCCCGGTAGAACGGCTTGTCGCCGCAGACTGTCACGCGGTGGCCGTAGCGGCGGTGGGGGAAGTAGTCGAACATCGCATGATGCTGGGCGCAGCGATTATCCCAGAAGGCGACCGAGTTCGGCTGCCACTTGAAGCGGCACTGGAACTCCGGCGTCTCGATGTGGCGGTAGAGCATCTCGAGCAGCGCGTCGCTCTCGTTCTTGCGCAGTTGCGGGATGCGGAGCGTGAAGCCGCGATTGACGTAAAGGCCCTGCCTTCCGGTCACCGGATGCGTGCGCACCACCGGATGCTCGGCGTTGGGGAACTTGATGTCGTCGCGATCGGTCGCCTTGACGCGATAGTAATGCGCCTTGGAACTGTCGTGCAGCGCGGTGAGCCCTTGTAGCAGCGCCTTGATCGGTTCGGAGAGCGTCTCGTAGGCCCGATACATGTTGGCGAACAGCGTGTCGCCACCACCCTCGGGCGGCACCTCGGTCAGGTAGAGGATCGAACCCATCGGCGGCTCTAGATCGCACGAGACATCGGAGTGCCATTCCTCACCCGCCACGTGCTTGGACTTCTCATCGGCCTTGATCACCAGGATCTCGGGATGATCAGGAAAGGCGATCGGGGCATTGGGATGGACGTGCAGCGGGCCGAAGCGGCGGCCGAAATCCTTGTGCTGGTCGATGGACATCTTCTGGTCGCGGAAGAAGATCACCAGGTTCTCCATCAGCGCATCGTGCACTTCCTGGAACTGCTGGTTGCCCAGCGGCTTGGCGAGATCGACTCCGAAGATCTCCGCACCGATGGTCGGCGTGAGCTTGCGCACTTCGATCGACTGATAGGCCATGAGCTTACCTCCGTTGACCGCAAGCCTACGCCGCCTGCCGGCGTGGGCGCGGGTAAAGTCGACGAAGTCCGTATTACGGACTAGCCTTCTGGAATGACCACCGCCGTCATCGAACCCGTCCGCCGCAGCTTTGCGGTGCTGGAGGCGCTCAGCCGTCGGCGCAGCTCGACGCTCAGCACGCTGATCGACGAGACCGGCCTGCCGCGGCCCACGGTGGTGCGGCTCCTGCAGACCCTGATCGCGCTGGGCTACGCCGTCCGCCTGTCGCGCCAGCAGGGCTATCGGCTGACCGACCGCGTGCTCGGGTTGTCCGAATCGATCCGGTTCGTCGATCACCTGGTCGATGCCGCCATTCCGCACATGAGCCGCTTCACCGCGGAGCATGGCTGGCCGCTCTACCTCGCGACGCTAAGCTATGGCGCCATCGTCATCCGCCATTCGACGGCGCCGGAGAGCCCGATGGCGTTCGAGGGCGCGGGTCTCAACGCGCGGCGGCCGGTGCTGATCAGCGCGCTCGGCCGCGTCTGGCTGGCCTACTGCCCGGACGAGGAGCGGCAAACCATCCTGCGCGACATCGGCGGCCTGACGCGGCGCCAGCAGACGGCGCTCGATCAGGTGCTGGCGCGCGTGCGGCGCGAGGGTGTCGCTTTCACCCAGCCGCCGCAGCCGACGCGGCTGCACGGCATGGCCGTTCCCATTCGCCACGGCACGCGGATGCTGGGCAGCCTGTCGATCCGCTTCCCGCGCTCGGCAATGACGGAAGAGCAGGTCCGGCAGCGTTTCGGGAAGCGGCTCCATGCGCTCGCGCGTGCGATCGCGACCGATGTCGCTGGCCGCCTGCCGGGCTGATACATCGCGGCCAAGACTTTCCGCCTTATCCAAAGTCGGCGTTACGGACTCGCTTCATCCCTTCTCGAACGCGTCGGCGAAACGCGACAGAAGCTCGCGGAAGACCGCCATCTCCTTTGCGGAGAAGGCGTCGAATACGCGCTGCTCCATCGGATCGACCCGCTCGCGTGCGGCCTGAAGCGCCTCCCGCCCGACGTCGGTCATGTGCAGCTCGAGCACGTTGGGATGCCGTGGATGCGACGACCTGGTGATGAGACCCTGCTGCTCCATGGTCTTGAGCAGGATCATCATCGCCTGCGGCGTGACCAGGCAGGCGCGCGCGAGCGTTGCTGCTGTGACGCCCGGCTGCCGATCGAGCTCGACAAGCGCCACGTACTGCGACGGCGTCAATCCCACCCCCTTCAGCGTCGTGCTCTTGGCCCGGATCATCGCCTGCTCGGCCTGCTTCACGAGCATGCCAAGGCGTGGTTGTTCGTCGGAAGGGTGACGCCCGACAAGCTTGCGGTTGGATGATTTGTTGCGACCGCTCATATCCACGGCACGATCGACCCGCTTGATGCGACGGAACCGAATGGACCCGGCTCCTCTTGTCCCACGTGGACGAGTTCGCCGTAGAAGCGCTCATCAGGCGCCGAGGAGAGGGCGAGGTCCACGATCGGGCCGGCGACCTCGTCCGGCGATCTCGCCCCGCGCATATCGAGCCACGCCCGCGATGCCCCGGTGTCGATCAAGCCAGGTGAGATCGCAGCAATAAGAATGCCGCGACGCAAGTCGTCGGCGCGGCGTTGGCCTGCCAGCACGCGAATCGCGGCGACTTGGCCGATCTTGGAGGGAATGTTGATCCAGGCCGGCCAAGCCCGGCCTGCTGCTCGTCCGCTGCGAACCTCGTCGCGCCAGGTGCAGATGGCGCTGTCGACGTGGTCGAGCGACTGCAGGTTCTGGAAGCGCGAATGAAGCGCGGGCGCCAGGGCGCGCAGGCTGCCGGCGCGGCTTGCGATGACAAGCAGCCGCGCGCCGTCGCGGAGCAGGGGTGCAAAGCTGCGCAACATGCGCGTGGTCCCAAGATTGTTGGCCTCGACGTACCGGTCAATGACCTTGCCCGGATCGTCTTCGGGCTGCACGCGCGCGTAATGGTTGGACAAGACAATGTCGACGCCGCCGTAGCGCTCCGTCAGCAAGGCCGCGAAGCGCTCGACCGCACCGTGCTGGGAGACGTCGAGCACTTCGCCATGCACGTCAGCGCGCGCATCCGAAAGGCGCCGAACGGACTCCGCGACGCGGGCCGCATCGCGCCCTGTCAGATACACCGTGTCGGACGGCCCAAGCCGCTGGGCCACCTGCTGGGCAAGGGAAATACCGAGATTGCGGGTCGCGCCTGTAATAATGGCTATTCTATTCATGTTGTTATTGTCATCAATTAGTTGATGATAGTCAAGAGATTTGATCGATCAGACGAAAGGCCCGACCGGCGCTATGCCATCGCCGCCGGTATAACGACCCAGTCAGCAAAGATTCGGTGGAACGGGTACGCGCATTCTTCCAACGTGCGACAGGCCTTCAGTAGCAACAGGAGTTTCGCATGTCGTTCCGCGCGCTTGTCCTGACCCAAGGCGCCGACCGCAAGGTGGCCGGTGCCATCGAAACCCTGGAGGAGAGCCGGCTGCCGGCAGGCGATGTGACGGTCGCCGTCGAGTATTCGACGCTGAACTACAAGGACGGGCTGGTGCTGACGTCGGGCGGCGGCCTGGTGAAGGCCTGGCCGCATGTCGGCGGCATCGATTTCGCGGGGACCGTCGAGGCCTCTGATAATCCGGCGTTCAAGCCGGGCGACAAGGTGGTGCTGAACGGCTGGCGCGTGGGCGAGCTGCACTGGGGCGGCTATGCGACCCGCGCGCGGGTGAAGGGCGACTGGCTGGTGAAGCTGCCGTCCTCGATCTCGACCAAGCATGCGATGGCGATCGGCACGGCGGGCTACACCTCGATGCTCTGCGTGATGGCCTTGCAGAAGCATGGCGTGCGGCCGGAGTCGGGCGAGGTGTTGGTGACGGGCGCGGCGGGCGGCGTGGGCTCGATCGCGGTCGCGATCCTGGCCCAGCTCGGTTACCTCGTGGTGGCAGCGACCGGCCGGCCGCAGGAGATCAACT
>Ga0081455_10005095_pt1 | contig 14500 bp, 12 predicted proteins | sample TabmetS3T2R1_FD_70207 | JGI IMG/M metagenome (GOLD analysis project Ga0081455, IMG submission 70207) | Tabebuia heterophylla rhizosphere microbial communities from the University of Puerto Rico - S3T2R1 | ecosystem: Host-associated > Plants > Roots > Rhizosphere ... | reverse complement strand
AGATGCTTGTCGGGCAGCCGCCAGAACTCGACGGTGATGCGCGAGAGCGCGTACAGCACGAGGAAGAGTCCCGCCGGCGCCATGCGCGGCCGCGGCTTCGACGTGAACCACCAGAGCACGAGGAAGCTCAGGATACCTTCGAGAAAAGCCTCGTAGAGCTGCGTGGCATGGCGCGGCACGCCGTCGACGACGAAGGCCCAGGCGACGTCGGTCGGCTTGCCCCAGAGCTCGCCGTTGATGAAGTTGCCGATGCGCACCGCGCAGATGCCGATGCCGGGCAGCGGCGCCGCGAAGTCGAACACGTCGGCGATGCGGCGCTTGCGGCGCACGGCGAACACCGCGAACGCGATGAGCACGCCTAACAACCCGCCGTGGAACGACATGCCGCCGTCCCAGACCTTGAACGGGTACCACTTGTCCTTCCACGTCCAGAACGACATGCCGTAGAACAGCACGTAGCCGATGCGGCCGCCGAGGATGGTGCCGAGCATGCCGAAGAACATGAAGTCGTCGATGTCGGTGGGCTTCCACGTGGAGCCCGCGCGCTTCGTGCGCAGGCGCCCGAGCCACCAGGCCGCCGCGAACGCGACGAGGTACATGATGCCGTACCAGTGGACCTTGAGCGGCCCGTAACCGAAGAACGGACCGATCTCGAACGCGATCTTGTTGAAGCCGGGGTACTGGATCATGGAGGGCCGTAGTTTAGTTACTCGCGCGCGACGCGGCAGAAAAAAGATTTGAGGTAGCGCGTCTCGGGAATCGCCGGGTGCACGGGATGGTCCGGCGATTGCCCGCCGAGCTCGAGAACCTGCACGAAACGGCTCGTGTGCCGCGCCGCGCCCTGGATGGCCGCGAGCAGCTCGTCGGCGCCCATGTGATACGAGCACGAGCAGGACACGAGGATGCCGTCCCGGTCGATGAGCGGCAGCGCGAGCTGGTTGAGCTTGCGGTAGGCGGCCTGCGCCTGCGGCGCGTCCTTCTTGCGTTTCGCGAACGCGGGCGGATCGAGGATCACGACGTCGAAGCGCGCGCCGCTGTCCTGCAGCGCCTTGAGCGCATCGAACGCGTCGTCCTTGAGCGCGGTCACCTCCACGCCATTCGCGCGTGCGTTGCGCGCCGCGAACTCGAGCGCGGTGGCCGACGAATCCACGCAGGTGGCGCTCGCGGCGCCGCCCTTGAGCGCGGTCACGGCCCAGGCTCCCACATAGCTGCACACGTCGAGCACGCGCGCGCCCGCGGGCAGGTAGCGGCGCAGGCGTTCGCGGTTGGCAGCCTGGTCGTAGAACCAGCCGGTTTTCTGGCCCTCGGCGAGCGGCGCCGTGAAATCCACGCCTTGCTCGCGCACGCGGATCTCCGCGGGCAGCGCGCCCTCGCCCGCGAGCGACACGCCGCGTTCGAGGCCCTCGAGCTCACGCGCGCCGGAGTCGTTCTTCCACACGAGTGTCTTCACGCGCGTCACCTTCGCGACGGCGGCCTCGATGTCGCCGCGCAGGCGGTCGATGCCCGCCGTGCCGCTCTGCGCCACGATGACGTCATCGAACCGGTCGAGCACGAGTCCCGGCAGTCCGTCGGATTCGCCGTACACGAGCCGGTAGTACGGCTCGCGATACAGGCGCTCGCGCAAGCTGAGCGCCACGTTGAGGCGATGCACGAGCAGCGAGGCATCGAGCGGGATCGTCGCGTCGCGCCCCACGATGCGCGCCGCGATCAGCGTGCGGGGATTGACGTAGGCGAACCCGAGGAATTCATCGCGGCTCGACTCCACGCGCACGGGCGCGCCGGGCTCGAACGCCGTGAGCGGCGTCGCCGCGGTATCGACTTCGTTGCTGAAGATCCAGAGATGGCCGGCTCGCAGGCGGCGGTCTTCGCCGCGCTTGAGCTTCAGGACGGGGATGGACATGGGCGGCTATTCTACCGGTGCATGCCAGCCCAGAACCGTCTCGCGGCCGAGACCAGCCCGTATTTGCGTCAGCACGCCGACAATCCCGTGGAGTGGTATCCGTGGGGTGAGGAGGCGCTCGCCCTCGCGCGCTCGAGCGGCAAGCCCATCCTGCTGTCGATCGGCTATTCGGCCTGCCACTGGTGTCACGTGATGGCGCACGAGTCGTTCGAGGACGATGCGACCGCGGCGCTCATGAACGAATTGTTCGTGAACATCAAGGTCGATCGCGAGGAGCGGCCCGACCTCGACAAGATCTACCAGTTCGCGCACCAGGTGCTCACGCAGCGCGGGGGCGGCTGGCCGCTCACGATGTTCCTCACGCACGACGATCACAAACCCTTCTTCGGCGGCACCTATTTCCCGAAAGAAGCGCGCTATGGAATGCCGGCCTTCCCGACGCTGCTTCGCCGCGTCGCCGGCTACTACCGCGAGCAGCAGGACGAGCTGCGCGCGCAGAACGAATCGCTGATGGACGTGTTCGCGCAGCTTGCGCCGCCATCCGCGGGCCGCGACATCGTGCTCGATGCGGCGCCGCTGAACGCGCTGCGCGAACAGCTCGGCGCGACGTTCGACAAGCGCCACGGCGGCTTCGGCGGTGCGCCGAAATTCCCGCATCCCGCGTCGATCGACCGGCTGCTGCGGCACTGGTACGACACCGCGTCCAGCGACGCGCCCGATCTGCAGGCGCTGTACATCGCGACGCTCACGCTCACGCGCATGGCCGAGGGCGGGCTCTACGACCAGCTCGGCGGCGGTTTCTCTCGCTACTCCGTCGATGCGTTCTGGATGATCCCGCACTTCGAGAAGATGCTGTACGACAACGGCGCGCTGCTCGCCTCGTACTCGGAGGCCGCGCTCGCGACGAACGAGCCGCTGTTCCGGCGTATCGCGCGCGAGACGGGCGACTGGCTGCTGCGCGAGATGCAGGATCAGGCGGGCGGCTTCCATTCCGCGTACGACGCCGACTCCGAAGGGCACGAAGGCAAGTTCTACGTGTGGTCGCGCGAGGAAGTCCAGGGCGCGTTGACGGCCGATGAATGGCGCGCGTTCGCGCGGCGATTCGGCTTCGACGAGACACCGAACTTTGAAGGGCACTGGCATTGCCATGTATTCGTGTCGATCGACGACATCGCGAAGGAGATGTCGATCGCGCCGGCCGAGGCGGAACGGCTCGTCGACGCCGCGCGGGCGAAGCTGTTGGCGCTACGCTCGAAGCGCGTGTGGCCCGGGCTCGACGACAAGGTGCTCACGAGCTGGAACGCGCTTGCGATCCGCGGACTCAGCCTGGCCGCGCGCGCGCTCGACGAGCCCCGCTTCGCGGCCGCGGCCGAGCGCGCGCTCGATTTCCTGCGGTCGACGCTGTGGCACCGGGACGGCGCGGGCCGCGGCCGGCTGCTCGCGACCGCCAAGGACGGCCGCGCGCACCTCAATGCCTATCTCGACGACTACGCCTATCTCGCGAATGCGCTGCTCGAGATGCTGCAACTGCGCTGGCGCGACGCGGACGTCGCATGGCTGCGGGAAATCCTCGACGCGATGCTCGCGCACTTCGAGGACGCCGGGGCCGGCGGATTCTTCTTCACGTCCGACGACCACGAGACGCTGATCCATCGCGCCAGGGGATTCGGTGACGATGCGATCCCGTCGGGCAACGGCATCGCCGTGCGCGCGCTGCTGCGCGCGGGCTATCTGCTCGGCGAGACGCGCTGGCTCGCGGCCGCCGAGCGCACGTTGCGCGCAGCGTGGCAGGCACTGGTGCGCATTCCACACGGCCACGTGAGTCTCATTGAGGCGCTCGCCGAGTATCTCGAAGCGCCCGAGATCGTGATCGTCCGTGGTCCTGCGGACGAAGCGCGCCAGTGGCAGCGCGAGCTCGATCGGCTCTACGCGCCGCACCGCCTCGTGTTCGCGATCCCGTCGGACACCCCGGCGCTCGACGCGGCGATCGCGGACAAGCGGCCGGGACCCGCCGTGCGTGCCTACTTATGTCGCGGCACCACGTGCTCGCCGCCGCTCGAGTCGTTAGGCGACCTCATCCGCACGGCACGATCGCGCCTCGACGCCTGAGATCCTGTCGGGGAACCGAGACAGGAGATTTCCGCGCCTAACTACGATATACAGCGCGCAGACAGGGAGGTCTCACGATGATCACATGGATGCGCGCCGCCATGCTGGCGGCGTTTTCGACGAGTGCGCTCGCGCAGACGGCGGACGAGGTGTACACACCACCCGGCCGGGAGGCAGCCGTCGAGCTGCACTCGGTCCCGAATGCCCGCTGCAGCCTGCACGCGCCCGGCGACCCCGAGCAGGGCATCGAAGTCTTCAGCGACGAGCAGGGCTTCATCACGATCCACACGCAGCTCGACTACGGCCAGGTGATCTCTGACCTCGAGCTCGAGTGCGCGGGCGAAGCAGGCGCCGCGGAGCAGCGGACGATCCACGTGCGACCCGGGTTCGCGCGGCCCATGACGGCTCGCAAACGCGCGATGCGCCCGCCACTGGCCGGAGATCCCATGCACGTTTCGCAGCGCGAGCTGCGGCGCCAGGGCTATCCACCGCGGCCCGACTCGAACGATGCAGAACAGTTGCGTGTGTGGCTCGAGAGCGTCTCGCGTCCCCATCGTCGCATCTCACCGCATCGCGTGCCCACGCGGCGCTTCAACAAGCAGACGATCGTCGACGAGAAGTCCAACAACTGGAGCGCGTTCGTGCTCGAGCCGACCGATGGCGCGCGCTTCGTGAAAGTCCAGGGCAACTGGGTGGTCCCGGCCGTGGACCTCGCACCCGGCAACCTGCTGACGTCGCACGTCACCAACCCGAAACAGTTTTCCTCCCTGTGGGTCGGGCTCGACGCGGGTCCCGGCATTCTCCAGGCGGGCACGGGCCAGGACGTTGCGCGGGTCGTCGGACTCACGGTCCGCACTTACTACGCGTGGATCGAAGCCTACCCTGGCCCCATGGAAGTCGTCCCCGACGTCCCGGTCAGCCCGGGCGATTTCATGATGTTTCGCGTGTCCGGGACCAATCGCGACGGCGATCTCGACCCCGACGGCGAATTCATGGGTTTCGAGATACACAACCACACCGCCGATGAATTCCTGTTCGGTGACGTCTTCGCGAAGGTCGCGGAATTCCAGGGGAATACGGCCGAGTGGGTGATGGAGCGGACCACGCTCGTCATCAGGGGTGTGGCCCAGCCGTTGCGGCCGCTGCCTTACTACGGCGTCGCCAGCATCACGGGCGCTGTCGCCATCGACAGCTCCGGGCGGCGGCACGACCTCTTTTCCGCGACGGACCAGTTGCGCAAGATCGTGATGGTGGCGCCGGAGATCAACGACGATGCGCTGACGTCGGCCATCCAGAGGACCAGCAGCAGCTCGATGAAGTTCACGTGGGTGAATCCGGAGCCGCCGACGCTCCCGCCGTTGTTCCCGCCGTCGTTCTGATCGTGGGGCGACAGCCCGCGCACGTGCGGGCATCCACGCGGGACGTCGCGCGCGCGGTTTACTTTCTGGACTTCGCGCGCGTGACGGTCTTCGCGTGACGGGAAGCCTTTGCGCGGCCGGCTCGCTTCCCGGATTTGCGTTCCTTCTTCGCGGGCTTCGCCGGCCTGACTACCTTTGCGCGGGTCTTCGCAGCCTTCACGGCTCCTGCGGCGATTGCGCGCTTCTTCGCCGCCCGCGGCGCGCGTGTCTTGCGATTCGCCTTTGCGGCGTGCGCGGCCAGCGCAACGGCCACCGACTTGCGCGCCCATGCCACCAGCGTCTCTGCATCTTCGATGACGTCGGCCGGCACCTGGTGGTAGCCGAGCGCGGCGTCCGGGCGTTCGGGAAACGGCATGAACCGCGGCATGTTCCGTTCGCGGTAGCTCGCGATGTTCGTGTCGTCGGTCTTGAAGAACAGCGTGTCGTCGTCGATGAGGCCGAAGAACAGGCCGTCGGCATAGAGACCGACTCCGCCGAACATGCGGTTCGAGCGCAGCGCGCCGAGCGCCGCGAGCTGTTCGAGCACGTAGTCGAGGTATTGCGGCTGGACGGGGCTCATGGCGTCCGCCATGCGCCGAGATGCGCAAGCTCGGTGCGCAGCGCGCGCATGAGCGGCGCGGCGGCTACGGCATCGAACACCGACGCCTTCGTCCAGTCATACGCCCACGGCTGCTGTGTGCGCAGGTTTTCGGGCTCGCTGCGAAATCGCGGGATCACGTGCGCGTGCAACGCGGGCTCGAGGTTGCCGAAGATCGCGTAGTTGATGCGCATCGCGCCCGTCGTGCGGATGAGCGCATCGCCGAGCCGCGACATGTCGAGCAGGAACTGCGTGCGATTCTCGGGCGTCAGCGCATTGAGATCGGGAACGACGGGATCGGGCAGCAGCAGCAGATAGCCCTGCACGAACTGCTGGTGACCGAACACGGCCCAGCCCGACGCGCACCGTCCGAGCACGGTGTTGTCGCGACCGGCGCGCGCGTCGTTGACGCGCCGGTGAATCGCGGTATCCACGGCAGATGGAGTCTCTTTTGATTGTTCTTGCATTAGTAGTGTCGCGACCCGCGAATTTCTCTCACTGAAAAAGGGGACAGATTTATTTTTGAAGCAAAAATAAATCTGTCCCCTTTTTCACCCCGTCCACGTGCGGAACGAACCCGTATCCACGTGCACGAAATCGGAGCGCTCGTAGTACCCCACTCCGCCGCGTTTCGCCGCGAGCGCGAGATCGCGCAGCTTCGCCGTCGCGCAGCCGCGCAGCCGCACGTCGATCGCGCGGCCCTGCATGTGCAGCGAGCGCTTCGACACGCCGCTGCCGGGCTTCGCCGCCATCTTCATGTTGCTCTCGGGTGAGCGGTAGCCGGAGATGATCTCGTAGCTCGGCGGCACGCCCGCGGCCAGCGCGAGATCGAAGAGCTGATCGAACAACCGGGGATCCATCTCGTGCGATTCGCCATTACGCCAGTCGCGCAGGATGTGCTGCAGCTTGTCGAGCGCGGCCGGATCGAAATCGTTGCCGTGCTTGTAGACGACGGTCAGCGATTCGTTGGTGTGGGTGTTGTGGAGCGTGATCGAGCGCTCGGCCGGCGCGGACTCGCCCGAGGCGGCCGAGTACGCGGAGCCGCACAGCGCGAGGCAGATGCTCGTCGCCGCTGCAGACTCGAGGAATCGCTGCCACGAGGGAATGTTCATCGCACGGGATCCACCCGCAACGTAACCCAGTAGTCCAGTTCCGGATGCGCGGCCTCGGGCTCGAGTTTCACGAGCGAGATGCGCAGCCGCCCGTCGAACGTTGCGTCATTCCCGCGAGTGTCGAGCGTCAGCGCGACACTCGAGTGGCCGGCGTGATCCGCGCCCGATGCAGCCGCGCGGATGACGACACTCGCACGTCCCTCCCAGACACATTTGACGTTCAGGGCACAGCGCGAGTCCTCGAGCACGTGCTCGAACACGAACGTCACCGGTCGGGCGTCGACGAGCTGCGCGCGCTCGCCGATGCGAAGCGAGAACTCCTCTCCGGGCTGCACGTCGCGGATGGGATCGGCTCCATGCCGGGACGCGGCGCATCCGGCCACGAGGACGATCGCGAGCAGACTCCAACGCATGCCGCAGTGTCGCCGCGCGCCGCGGTCGCGGCAAGCCGTCAGAACGGCAGCGGCACCACCGACCCGGCATCGCCGGGCTTCCGGTTGACGGACACGACCGTCGCCTTCGGAAAGAAGTTGAACTCCGAGGCGCTCGCCCAGGTGTACGCGCCCATCGCGCGCCCCACGATGAGATCGCCCGCCTTGAGCTGCGGCAGCATGAGGTTCTCGGCGATCACGTCGATGCTGTCGCACGTCGGGCCCGCGAGCACGGACGGAAACTTCTCGCCGCCTTCCTTCAGGGACTCCACCGGGTACTTCGCATGATCGAACAGCTGGCCGCTGTAAGAGCCGTAGAGGCCGTCGTCGAGGTAGTACCACCAGTGGCCTTCGCGCTTCGCGCGCCCCATGACCGACGCGACGCCGATCGCGGCCGGCCCGCAGATGTAGCGTCCGGGCTCGGCGATGACGCGCACGCGCGCGGGTAGTTTGGCAAGCGCGGCGCGGATCGGCGCGCAGAAACGCTGGATGTCCGCGACCTTCTGCCCGTATTCGATGGGATAGCCGCCGCCGACGTCGAGTGTGTCGAACTGCCCAAGTTTTTCACGCCGCGCCTGCGTCATGAGCCGCGCGCACACCTCGATCGCCTCGACGTGCTTGCTGGGATCCGCCGCCTGCGAGCCCACGTGAAACGACAGTCCGCGCACCGGCACGCCGAGCTTGCGCGCGAGTCGCGCGAGCTCGATGAGATCCTCCGGGTCGCAGCCGAACTTGCGCGACAGGTCGACGACCGCGCCCGGCGAACGGAACGACACGCGCAGCAGCAGCTCGGCCTTGTCGCGATAAGCCTCGAACTTCCGCACCTCGTCGGGGTTGTCCGCGACGAAGATCTTCACGCCGAGATGCAGCGCGTTGCGGATGTCGATGTCGCGCTTGATGGGATGCGTATGGATGCAACGCGCGGGATCGATGCCGAGCTGCGTGACGAGCTGCGTCTCCCCGGTGGTGGCGAGATCTAACCAGCCGCCGAGCTCGACGATCGTCTCGACCACGCTCGGATGCGGCAGGGGCTTCAATGCGTAGTGCAGGTCGACCCCGGGCAATGCGCGGTGCAACTTGCGGTACTGCTCGCGGATGCGCTGACAGTCGATGATCAGCAGCGGCGAGCCGAACTCCCCGACGAGACGGCGGATCTCGGCAGGCTGGAACGGGTCGATGAAGGCGCGCGCCTTGGATTTGCGGGTGCGAGTGAGCACGGTGTCCCTTCTGGCCGGGAAAGGCTTGCGGAAAAGGGGCGGATTGTAGGCAAGCCGGGTGCAGGTGTCATGACGGCGCGCACGTTCGCCCCGCGGGGCCTTTTGCTACAGTGCGCGCCCAATGAATCCCCTCGGCGCCGACAGCACTCCGGCAGGCGAATTGCAGATCCTGCTCGGCTCGCGGGTGCCGCTCGTGGTCATCGAGAGCCGCGAGGAAACCCGCGTCATCGAGCTCGTGCGCAATGCCGCCCTCAAGGCGCAGCGCGGCCGCAACTGGGGCGTCTTCCAGTGGACGGTCACCGAGGGCCTGATGCGCGTCGACGTCGACATGGGCGGCGCGCAGCGCACGCTCGCACAGCCCGAGCAGCTCCTGCGGCACATCAGATCGACGACGATGGCCGGCATCTACGTGCTGCTCGACTTCCACCCGTACCTCGACAACCCGATGTACGTGCGCACGCTCAAGGACATCGCACAGGAGTACGACAAGTGCGAGCGCACGATCGTGCTCGTGAGCGCCGAGATCAAGATCCCGCCCGAGATCGAGCACCTCACGGCGCGCTTCAGCGTGCGCCTGCCCGACAAGAACGAACGCAACATGATCGTCATGCGCATGGCGCGCGAATGGGCGCAGTTCAAGGGCGGGATGCCGCGCATCGACGTGAAGGCCGTCGAGCGGCTCGTCGACAATCTCGCGGGCCTCACCATCCGCGACTGCGAACGGCTCACGCGCCAGGCCATCTTCAACGATGGCGCGCTCACCGACGACGACATCAAGCCGCTGCTGTCGGCGAAGTACCAGATCCTGAACCGCGGCGGCACGCTGTCGTTCGAGGCGGACACGGCGAAGTTCGCCGACGTCGGCGGCCTGAAGAACCTGCGGCGCTGGATCCAGCAGCGCCGCGCCGCGTTCGACGGCAGCGCGCCCGAGCTCGACGCGCCCAAGGGTGTGCTGTTGCTGGGCGTGCAGGGCTGCGGCAAGAGTCTCGCGGCGCGCGCGGCCGCGGGCGTGCTCGGCGTGCCGCTCGTGCGGCTCGATTTCGGCGCGCTCTATTCGAAATGGCACGGCGAATCCGAGAAGAACCTGCGCGATTCGCTGACGTCCGCGGAGGCGCTGGCGCCCTGCGTGCTGTGGCTCGACGAGATCGAGAAGGCGCTGTCGACGGGCGAAGGCGACAGCGGAACGTCGCGACGCGTGCTCGGTGCCTTCCTCACGTGGCTCGCGGAGCAGCGCTCGCGCGTGTTCATCGTCGCGACGGCCAACGACATCACGGCGCTGCCGCCGGAGCTCGTGCGCAAGGGCCGCTTCGACGAGATCTTCTTCGTGGATCTGCCCTCTCCCGCCGCGCGCGTGGAGATCTTCGGCATTCACTGCAAGAAGCGCGGCATCACGCTCGGCGATGCCGAGATGCAGGCGCTCGCCGCGCGCTGCGACGGCTTCTCGGGCGCGGAAATCGAACAGGCGATCGTGTCGGCGCTGTACTCGGCGCACACCAACAAGGTGCCCGTCGATGCGCGCACGATCGCGGCGGAGCTCGCAGCGACGCGACCGCTCTCGGTCGTGCTCGGCGAAAAGATAGCCGAGCTGCGCGCGTGGGCCGTCGAGCGCACCGTCCCCGCCGATTAATGGGGACATTCATCGTTTCCTAGCAAACGGGGACAGGCCTGGGACGTCCTGATAACCCCGCTTCCCGGTTCGAAGGTTCTTCGGCGCGCGGGTCGAGCGCGCTTCAAGAATGTCCGGACGGACATTCTTGGCGTTCGCTCGTCGTTCGCTGCGCGCCTCTACATCTTCAAAAACGGCGAGTCGATAGGCACTACAACGGCGCGCGGCCGCTCTCTCCTCGCCGCTCTCTACGCGCGCCGAAGAACCTTCGAACCGGGAAGCTGCGTCAGCGCGAGGTTCGGGCCTGTCCCCGTTTGCCAGGAAACGATGAATGTCCCCATTAACCGAAGCGGTAGTTGGACACCCAGAGTCCGCCCAGGAACTCACGCTCGTGATAGCTCAGCGCCGCGGGATCGTTTCCTGCCGCGCCCACACTCACCATGAGCGGCAACAGGTGTTCTTCGCGCGGGTGAGCTGCACGTGCCGACGGAGCTGACTCCCAGTTCAATAGCCGCTGCACGCGTTGCTCCGGCGTCCCACCGACGAGCGTGCCGTTGAGCCACTGATCGAACTCGCGTGATGGCTCCCAGCTCCGCGGCGAGAAGAACGCGCGCAGGTTGTGGTACGTGAGCCCGCTGCCGACGATGAGCACGCCATCGTCGCGCAACGGTGTCAGCGCACGGCCCAGCGCGACGTGGATCGCCGGATCGAGCCCCGACTTGAGCGACAGCTGCACGACGGGCACGTTCGCTTCCGGGTACATCACCTTGAGCGGCGTGAACGCGCCGTGGTCGAACCCGCGCTCGCTTCGGCCGTGAACCGTCCATGCTGAAACAGCACCACCATCAGCCAGTCGCCCACACCGATAAAGAGCCCGGTGCATGGCAGGGCCGTCAGCAGCCCGATGCCCAATGACCGACCGAGCGCATGGCGCATCGCCGGCAGGTTGTTGAGGGAATGGCTGCGTGCGAGATCAGGCAACAGCACCGTGCCGAGCGCGATGCCCACGATGCCGAGCGGCAGCTGGTAGATTCGGTCAGCGTAATAAAGATAGGACATCGAGCCCGTCGGCAGGAGCGAGGCGATGATCGTGTCCGCGAACACCGCCAGCTGGACGCCGCTCGCCCCCAGAACGGCAGGCCCGAAGCGCCTGAAGAACACTCGCATCTCAGGCGTGAGCGTCGGCCATCTGAGCGGCATCGACAGATGCGATTTCACGAGGCCCGCCGCCACCATGACGAGCTGCGCCACTCCCGAGATCAGCACGCCCCATGCTGCGGCATGGGCGGCCGTCGGAAAGTAGCTCGCCACGAGCAGGGTGGCGATCAGGCAAAGGTTGAGCAAAACCGACGCTGTCGACGACAGCACGAAATGGCCGTGGGAGTTGAGAACGCCGCCATAAAGCGAAAGCAGCGAGATGCAGAAGAGATACGGAAAGGTAATTCGGGTCAGCGTCGTCGCGAGCTGAAATTGCATCGGATCATCTGTGAACCCCGGCGCCAGCACGCGGACGAGATAGGCTGCGCCGATGACGCCGATCAGCAGAAGGATCGCATTGATCAAGAGCAGCCACGTCTGAACCGTGGCGCGAAAGTCCCTGGCGGCGGTGTCCCCCTCCTTGGCGAGGATTCCCGAATAGGTTGGGACGAAAGCCGCGTTGAAGCCGCCCTCCGCGATGATCGAGCGAAAGTGATTGGGCAGGCGGAAGGCAATCATGAAGGTGTCGGCGAGCAGGCCCGCGCCCAGGACGCGCGCCATGACGAGGTCGCGCGCGAAGCCCGCGATCCGGCTCACCAATGTCAAGCTGCCGACGACCGCCGCGCGCCGAAGCACCGTATCTCACCTCAGTTGCACGCGCGGACGATGCCCGATTCTCGGGCTCAAGTCTCGGGACTTAATGACCCTCGGTGCTAGTGATCCGGATGCCGGCATGGCACTTGAACTGCCGGTTAATCTGGATAAGGAGCGAGGTCAAGCCTTCGGTCGCGACCGAATTCTCAATCGGCCCGGCGTAATAGCCGCGCGCGCCGATGGCTCCGATGAGCTCGACGACGGTCTTGCAGGCTTCCTTGTCGTTGCCGGTGACGAGCACGTCGCAATCGATCTCCTCGTCCGACTGAAGGACGTCGGCCGCGACGTTCTGGAAGGCCGAGACGAGGCGCGCACGCGTCCCGACGATCGCCTGGGCGATCATGCCGGCGCTGCCTTCCGCGGGAATTTGCACCGTGCCGACCTTGGGCGGCTTCAGGCACACCGTGGCGTCGATGATGATCTTGCCCGCCGAGGCGTCGAGCACACTTTCCAGCGTCGCACGCTGGTTCTCGAACGGCACGGTGAGAATGACGATGTCGGCAAGCTTGGCCGCCGTCGGATTGGCGTGCCCCTCGACATGACGAGCAGGTTTGGCCGCGCGAAGCTCGGCTGCCGAGTTGACGGCCTTTTCTTCAGCGCGCGAGCCCACGATCACATGATACCCCGCATCGGCCAAACGCATGGCCAGTCCGCCGCCGAGCCCACCCGTTCCGCCCAGAACGGCGATTTTTTCCCCTGCCAAAACACACTCTCCTTTATTGAACGTATTCGATGGTCGCGAGCTCCGCGGGCCGTCCCGTCGCCCTGGGAGCCTTGGGTTCGCCATAGAGCGTCGTGCGCTGGCGCGGCACGCGTCCCAGCCCGCGAATGATCGCGGACAGATCGTCCGCCGTCATCTCCTGGCCGTGCAAGGCGCCCGCGGCGCGCGTAATGCTTTCGTTCATCAGCGTGCCGCCGATGTCGTTGGCTCCGGCTTGCAGCGCCGCCGCCGCACCTTCCCGCCCCATCTTGACCCAGGACGTCTGAATGTTGGGCATGAGCGGATGAAGCACGAGACGCGCGACCGCATGCATGAGAACGGATTCACGCGCCGTGGGCCCAAGCCGCGCCTTGCCCTTGAGAAACATCGGAGCTTCCTGGGCGACGAAGGGCAGCGGCACGAACTCGCTTACCCCTCCGGTCCGCTTCTGAACCGCGCGGATCTCCAGGAGATGGAGCGCCCAGTCGAGCGCCGTCTCAACATGGCCGAACATGATCGTGGACGTCGACGGCAGCCCGACCTCGTGAGCGGTCTCGATCACGTCGCGCCACTGCCGCGTCGTGATCTTGTCCGGACAGATGATGGCACGCACTGGATCGTGTAGGATCTCCGCTGCGGTTCCCGGTAGGGTGTTGAGGCCCGCCGCTTTCAGCTCCATCAAAAATTCCCGGAGCGTGAGACCCAGCGTTTCGGCGCCATGGGTCACCTCGAGCGGCGAAAATGCGTGGATATGCATGTCGGGCAGCGCCTCGCGCACCGAGCGGGCAATCGCGAGATAGGTCTCTCCCGTGAACTCGGGATGGATTCCGCCCTGCAAGCAGACTTCCGTGCCACCGCGCGCAGCAGCCTCCACGGAACGGCTCACGATTTCCTCGAGCGGGAGAAGATAGGCCGCCTCGGCGCCCGGCGTCTTCCGGCTTCCCTTCGAGAAGGCACAGAAGGCGCAGCGGTAGGTGCACATGTTGGTGTAGTTGATATTCCGGTTGACGACATAGGTGATCGTATCTCCCACCACCTTCTTACGAACGTCGTCGGCGGTTTGGCAGATCAGATGGAAGTCGTCGCCCCGCGCCGCGAACAGCTGCGCGATCTCGGCCGCCCCAACATGCTCTGCGCCGCGGGCCGCAAGCTCGTCCACGAGCTCACGCACCGCGCCGTTCGGTCTCACCGTGGCATGCGGCGTCGCGGCGGGCGGGAAATGCACGGAGCGACCGGTCAGCCAGTCGTCCTCGCGGGCCAGGCCGTCCGCGTCCATCTGCCGAAGCACTTGCGGGCGGACGGCCGGATCGACCCAGCTCTCGGCGGCCAGCGCGAAGGGCGGATAGATCGTGAGACGCTCGGTCAGCACCTTCCCGGCGCGCGCGGTCTCTTCGCGCAGCGTCTCCAGATGCGGCCAGGGCTGATCCGGATTCACATGATCGGGCGTCAGCGGCGAGACACCGCCCCAATCGTTGATGCCGGCGTCGACGAGACGCGGCAAATGGCCTTCGTTCAAATTCGGCGGCGCCTGGACCGAGATCCGGCCGCCGAAGATCAGCCGTGCCATCGCCACCGTCCA
>Ga0081455_10005094_pt1 | contig 14501 bp, 15 predicted proteins | sample TabmetS3T2R1_FD_70207 | JGI IMG/M metagenome (GOLD analysis project Ga0081455, IMG submission 70207) | Tabebuia heterophylla rhizosphere microbial communities from the University of Puerto Rico - S3T2R1 | ecosystem: Host-associated > Plants > Roots > Rhizosphere ... | reverse complement strand
CGGCGCCGCTGAGCCGGTGGGCCTGCCGCGAGCCGGCGCCGTAGCGGGCCGCCAGGGCGACCCCCGGCAGGGCGGTCAGCAGCGTCGTCCCGCTCCCGGCGGCGTCCGGCACGAAGGCTCGCGGCACCGCGCCGGCAGCACCCAGCGCCGCCGCCAGCTCAGCGGGCCGCAGCGCCGCCAGGTCCGCCGACAGCACGGCCACCCCGTCGCCGGGCCCGAACCCGCGCGCCCGCTGCGCGCCGTACTCCAGCGCCGGGTTCAGCCCCCGGTCCGGTACGTCCGGCACCACCAGCGCGCCCAGCGCGGCAAGCTGCCCGGCCGCGTGCCGATCGTCGGTCACCGCCACCACCCGCGCCACCACCGGGCACGCCAGCGCCGCGGCCGCGGTGTCCAGCGCCAGCGCCAGGGCGAGCGACCGGTGTACGTCCCGGCTGCGGCTGCCGTCGTACAGCCGGCTCTTGGCCAGCGGCAGCCGCTTGACCGGGAGGACCACCGACCAGCGCATCGTGATGCCATCCTCGCAAAGCCGCCGCCTAGGGCAGACTTGCGGTACCCCCGGGGCGGTACCCGTGACACGAGGAGGCACACGTGGGTCGCAAGCAGGCTCGCAAGCATCCCAAGCTCGGCTTCTGGCTGCGGTCCGCCTGGTTCATCTCGATCCCGCCGACCACGGTGCTGTTCCGGCGTACCTACCGCGACATCGAGCGCGTCCCCGAGACCGGCCCGGCCATCGTGGTGATCAACCACGTCTCGTACGTCGACCCGCTGCTGGTGATCCGCTTCGTGTACGACAGCGGCCGCATCCCGCGCTTCCTGGCCAAGAGCGGCCTGTTCACGATCTTCATCTTCGGCCGCATCCTGCGCGGCACCGGCCAGATCCCGGTCTACCGCGGCACCGCCGACGCCGGCGACTCGCTGCGGGAGGCCGAGGCGGCACTGGACGCGGGAGACGTGGTGGTGATCTACCCCGAGGGTACGGTCACCCGCGACCCGGACTGGTGGCCGATGCGCGCGATGACCGGCGCCGCGCGGCTCGCCCTGACCCGGGACGTACCGGTCATCCCGGTGGCGCAGTGGGGCGCGCAGTACTCGGTGGACTGGTACGCCAAGCGCTTCCGCCCCTTCCCGCGCAAGAAGGTCACCTTCCAGGCGGGCCCGCCGGTCGACCTGTCCGCCTACCGCGGCCGGCCGCTCACCGCGACGCTGCTGCGCGAGACCACCGACACGATCATGCGCGCGATCCGCGACCAGCTCGGCGAGGTCCGCGGCGAGACGCCGCCGGAGGAGTTCTCGCCGCGCCCGACCCGTACCGAGAAGGCGAAGAAGAAGGGCAGGAAAGGCTCGGGTACGCCCGCTGAGCTGGCCGAGAAAGAGGCCAGGTGACGCGCGCGGCGGTGCTCGGGGCCGGCTCGTGGGGCACGGCCTTCGCCAAGGTCCTGGCCGACGCCGGTACGCACGTGTCGCTGTGGGCCCGCCGGGAGGAGGTCGCCACCGCGATCGCCGAGCGGGCCGAGAACCCCGACTACCTCCCGGGCGTACGCCTGCCCGCCCGGCTGTCGGCGACCACGGATGTGGCGGCGGCGCTGTCGGGCGCGGACATGGTCTTCTTCGCGGTGCCGGCGCAGACCCTGCGCGGCAACCTGGAGGAGTGGTTCGGGCTGATCCCGACCAACGCGAGCCTGGTCAGCCTGGCCAAGGGCGTCGAGCGCGGCACCTGCAAGCGGATGACCGAGGTGATCTGCGAGGTCGCGGTGGTCCGCCCGGAGCGGGTGTGCGTGCTGAGCGGCCCCAACCTGGTGCTGGAGATCGCCGCCGAGCAGCCCACCGCGACCGTGGTCGGCTGCGTGGACCACGACCGCGCGGTGGCCATCCAGCGGGCCTGCTCGGCGCCGTACTTCCGGCCGTACACGCACACCGACGTGGTCGGCTGCGAGCTGGGCGGCGCGGTGAAGAACGTGATCGCGCTGGCCTGCGGCATCGCGGCCGGGATGGGGTTCGGCGACAACACGCTGGCCTCGATCATCACCCGCGGCCTGGCCGAGACCAGCCGGCTCGGCATGGCGCTGGGCGCCGACCCGCTGACGTTCGCGGGCCTGGCCGGCCTCGGTGACCTGGTCGCCACCTGCAACTCCCCGCTGTCGCGCAACCGCACCTTCGGCGAACTGCTGGGCAAGGGCCTGAGCGTGTCGGAGGCCACCGCCGAGACGAAACAAACCACCGAGGGGGTGAAGAGCTGCCAGGCGATACTGGACCTGGCCCGGCGGTACGGGGTGGACATGCCGATCACCGAGCAGGTGGTCAACGTCGTCCATGAGGGCCACAGCCCGCCGGACATGGTGAAGGCGCTGATGGCGAGGGAGACGAAGCCGGAATGAGCGAGCCGATCGGTGAGGGCACCCGGGCCGTGCATACGCCGGGCGTACGCGAGTTCGACCAGCGCCCGATCGGGCTGCCGGTGTACCGGACGGCATCCTTCGCCTTCGGCAGCGCGCAGGAGTACGCCGACCTGCTGAACGGGCGTACCGACGGGTTCTCGTACGCGCGGATCTCCAACCCGACCTCGACCGCCTTCGCCGACGCGGTGGCGCACCTGGAGCGGGCCGAGGCGGGCGTACCGTTCAGCTCCGGGTCGGCCGCCACCTCGGCGATCCTGTTCAGCACCCTGTCGGCGGGCGACCACGTGGTGTGCGCGGCCGGCGTGTACGGCGGCACCTGGGCGCTGCTGTCGAACGTACTGACCCGCTTCGGGGTGGACACCACCTTCGTGGACGCCACCGACACCGGCGCCGTCCGCGCCGCGCTCACCGACCGCACCAAGCTGGTCTGGGTGGAGACGATCGCCAACCCGACCCTGGCCGTACCGGACCTGCCCGCGGTGGCCGAGGCGGCGCACGCGGCCGGCGCGATCCTGGCCGTGGACTCGACCTTCGCCTCACCCGCGGTGTGCCGCCCGCTGGCGTACGGGGTGGACCTGGTGATGCACTCGGCCACCAAGTTCATGGGCGGGCACGGCGATGTGACCGGGGGAGTGGTGGTCGGCAGCGCCGCGGCGGTCGCCCCGGTGGCGAGGATCCACGGCGAGCTGGGCGGCCAGCTCTCGCCGGACGACGCGTTCCTGCTGCACCGCGGCCTGCTGACGCTGCCGCTGCGGGTGGCGCGCCAGTCGCAGACCGCGCTGGCGCTGGCCGAGGCGCTGGCCAAGCACCCGAACGTGGAGCGGGTGATCTACCCGGGCCTGCCGAGCCACCCGCAGCACGAGCGGGCGACCGCCCTGTTCGAGCCGGGCCGGTACGGCGGGATCGTGACGGTGGACCCGCGCGGCGGGCGGGCCGCCGGGATGGCGTTCTGCGACGCGCTGCGGCTGGGCCAGAACGCCTCCTCGCTGGGTGGCGCGCACACGATCGTCAGCCACGCCGCCTCCTCCACGCACCGGCAGCTGGACGACGCCGCGCTGGCCCTTGCAGGTATCGCCCCGGCTACGGTCCGTATATCGGTGGGCCTGGAGGACGCCGACGACCTCATCGCCGACTGCGCGCGTGCGCTGGATGAGACAGCAGTGCCCTAAGGTGCCGGGGATGACGAAGAGGATCCGGGTCGCGGTGGTTTTCGGCGGCCGCAGCCCCGAGCACGCGATCTCCGCGGTCTCGGCGGGCAGTGTGCTCGGCGCGCTGGACCGGGACAGGTACGAGGTGCTGCCCATCGGGGTGAGCCGTGACGGAGCGTGGTTACTCGCCCCGGACGACCCCGCGGCGCTGTCGATCCGGCAGGGCCAGCTCCCCGCGGTCGACACCTCCGGCGCCCCCGTCGTCCTGCCCGGCGACCCCACGGTCGGCGGCATCCAGGTGTACGGACCGAGCGGCGGCCTGAGCGCCCTCGGCGGCGTGGACGTGGTGTTCCCGGTGCTGCACGGCACCTACGGCGAGGACGGGACGATCCAGGGCCTGCTGGAGATGGCCGGCATCCCGTACGTCGGGGCCGGCGTGCTGGCCAGCGCGGTGTCGATGGACAAGGAGTTCACCAAGCGGCTGCTGGGCCAGGCGGGCCTGCCGGTCGGCGACTACCTGGTGCTGCGGCCCGGCCAGCGGCCCGACCCGGGCGCGCTGGAGCGGCTGGGCCTGCCGGTGTTCGTCAAGCCGGCGCGCGCCGGGTCCAGCTTCGGCATCACCAAGGTCAAGGACGCGGCCATGCTCCCCGAGGCGATCGCCACGGCCCGGGAGATCGACGCGAAGGTGCTCATCGAGGCGGCGGTGGTGGGCCGCGAGGTCGAGTGCGGCGTGCTGGAGTCGCTGGTCTCCGGCGCGCCGGAGACCAGCGTGCCGGCCGAGATCCGGGTGGTGGCCGGCCACGACTGGTACGACTTCGAGGCGAAGTACCTCGACGACGTGTGCGAGTTCGACATCCCGGCGAACATCCCGGCGGCGACCACGGCGGCGTTGCGGGAGATGGCCGCCGCCGCGTTCACCGCGCTGGACTGCAGCGGCCTGGCCCGGGTCGACTTCTTCGTGGGCGAGGACGGCACGCTGACGGTCAACGAGGTGAACACGATGCCCGGGTTCACCCCGATCTCGATGTTCCCGCGGATGTGGGCCGCCACCGGCCTGGACTACCCCGCGCTGCTGGACCGGCTGATCCAGCTCGCGCTGCGGAAGTAGCGCGCCGGGGTCAGGGGCGGCACGGCGTTTGGTACGTACGCCGCCCGCGTGCGCACCCCCCAGTCCACCGCGCGGGCGGCGTACGTCAGCCGGCGGGCCTGCTTACCGCCGGCTGGGCCCCAGCGCGCGCGGAGCGCCCCGCGAAGGCGCCGAATGCGTGCGTGGGCCCTGGTACGCCTCAGCCCGCGCGGGCGGCGCGGGCCGGGAAAGGCGTGAGACTCGCTTCTTCCTCGGGCAGGCGGAACTGTCACACAAGGTCCGGAATGCTCTACGGACAGTACCACCGTGGTGACGTTCTGACACCACCGATCAAGCCGCAGGAGCGGTCAATCACCCGCCGGGCAACCTCCTCTCACCCGCTACACTGGTAATCGTCAACTTGACGACAACTGGAGGCGGGATGAGCCTCGACAAGCTGCTGGCGCCGATGCAGCACGTGCTGTTCCACCTGGGTGGGGTGGATGTGAGCTGGGTGGAGGTCTTCGGCTTCGGGACCGGCGCCCTGTGTGTCTGGCTGGTGGTCGTACAGAACATCTGGAACTGGCCCATCGGTATCGCGAACAACCTGTTCTTCCTGCTCCTCTTCCTGGACAGCGGCCTGTACGCCGACAGCGCGCTGCAGATCGCCTTTGCCGTCCTCGGGTCCTACGGCTGGTGGCGGTGGCTGTCCGGTGGCCCGCGCGCCAACCAGCTGCCCGTACGCCGGTCCGCGCCGGGTGAGGCGGTCGGGCAGGCGGTCGCGGGGCTGGCCGGCACCGCGGTGGTCGCGCTGGTGCTGGCCAGGTTCACCGACAGCACCGTGCCGGTCTGGGACGGGGCCGTGCTCGCGCTGTCGCTGGTCGCCACCTACGGGCAGGCGCTGAAGCTGGTCGAGTCCTGGTGGGTGTGGATCGCGGTCGACACCATCTCGGTGCCGCTGTACGTCGCCAAGGGCCTGTACCTCACCGCCATCCTGTACGCCGGATTCTGGCTGCTGTGCGTGGTCGGGCTGCGCGCCTGGCGGGCCGAGCTGCGCACGCCGCTGCCGGCATGAGGGCCGCCGCGTGAGGGCCGTCGGCATGAGGTCGGCGCACGGGCTGGTGATCGGCAAGTTCTATCCGCCGCACGCCGGGCACCACCTGCTGATCCGGACCGCGGCGGCCAGCTGCGAGCGGGTCAGCGTCGCGGTGCTGGCCGCCACCGCGGAGTCCATCCCGCTGGCGCTGCGGGTCGCCTGGCTGCGCGAGGAGCACCCGGGCGTACGGGTGGTCGGGGCGGTCGACGACGTCCCGGTCGACTACGGCAGCGCGGCCGCCTGGGACGCGCACGTGGCGATCATGCGGTCGGTGGTGGCTGAGCCGGTGACCGCGGTGTTCACCTCGGAGGCGTACGGGCCGGAGCTGGCGCGCCGGTTCGGGGCGGTGCACGTCGCCGTCGACCCGACCCGCGAGCTGGTGCCCTGCTCAGGCACCGCCGCGCGCGCCGACCCGGCCGGGTGCTGGCCATACCTGGCCGCCCCGGTGCGGGCCTGGTTCGCCACCCGGGTCGTGGTCGTCGGCGCCGAGTCTTCCGGCACCACCACGCTGGCCCGCGCGCTGGCCGGCCACTACCGCGCGCCGTACGTGGCCGAGTACGGCCGGGAGCGGACCGTGGACAAGCTCGCGACCGCCCGGGCGTACGCCGCGCTGGGCGGGCGGCCGGAGCCCGGCATGGACGACCTGGACTGGCCGGAGGCGGAGTTCACCGCGATCGCGCGCCGGCAGGTCGGCTGGGAGGACGCCGCGGCCCGCTCGGCGCCGCACCCGCTGGTCGTCTGCGACACCGACGCGTTCGCCACCGGCATCTGGCACGAGCGGTACGCCGGCGGCGTGTCGCCCGCGGTCACCGCGATCGCCGCCGAGGTGGCCGCCCGGTCCCGCCGCCGCTACCTGCTCACCGACCACGCCGGCGTGCCGTTCCACCAGGACGGCATCCGCGACGGGGAGCACCTGCGCGCCTGGATGACCGCCCGCTTCGCCGCCGACCTCGCCGCCGGCACCGCGCCGTACGAGATCGTCCGCGGCACCCCGGAAGCCCGCCTCCGCGCCGCGGTGGCGGCCGTGGACCGCTGGCAGGCGGCGGGCTGGCAGCTCGCCGCCCCACCCGGCTGACCGGCTTGGCCCGGCGCCCGGTGATCAACGCCGATCTACCACGCGTTTTCCGGGCGCAACTCGGCGTTGATCACCTGCACCCGCCGGCCCGCCCGGGCGGTCTGCCCGATTCGGCCCTACTTCGCGGGGTCCAGCGGGCGGGCGGGGAGGGCTTGGGACAGGGCGGCGGACAGTTCCACGACGGCGGTGCCGGTGTGGCCGCCGGGGATGGTCAGCTCGACGTACGCGCCGCGGTCGACGGCCGTCCAGACGGTGTCGGCGCCGTGCTGGGTCGGCAGCCACTGGACGCCGTTGATGACGCTCAGCTCGGACCCGCCGGTGAAGCCCGCCGGGCGCGGCACGCCGCAGCGCAGGATGAGCGGCGGGTCGCCCCAGCTGGCCACGTACGGGGAGCTGGATCTGGCCTCCCGGGCGGGCTGGCCGGCCAGCGACCCGGGCAGGTGCGAGATCACCGCCGGGCAGTCCCGGGTGGCGACCGCGGACGGCGGCGGTGGCGAGACCTGCACCGGGCCGAGGGCCGCGGGCCTACCCGAACCGGAAACAGAGCCGGGTGTGACGGTGGCCGGCGGCGGCCGGTGCAGCACGAGCGCGAGCAGCACGGTCACCGGCAGCGCCACGGAGGTGGCGACCAGAGCGCCCCTGCGGCGGTCGATCGGGAACCTGACCTTCCTAGAGGTGCACCACCGGGCAGGTGAGCGTGCGGGTGATACCGTCCACCGCCTGCACCTTGGCGACCACCAACTTGCCGAGTTCGTCCACGTTGCGTGCCTCGGCCCGCACGATGACGTCGTACGGTCCGGTCACGTCCTCGGCCAGCGTAACGCCCCTGATACCGGCGATCTCGCGGGCCACCTGGGCGGCCTTGCCGACCTCGGTCTGGATGAGGATGTAGGCCTGGACCACCGCGAGCCCCTTCGACGTCGGTGCAGGATGTGAGGGTAGAACGTACCTCAACCGAATGATCGCGCGTAGTAACCAGACCGTAGGCCGTCCAACTAAAGGTCAGCATCATCAGGAATCCGGGGAGGGATCGGCGATTACCGTTGCCGACGCCGGGGAGTTCGGCCTGATCCGGCGGGTGACCGCCCGCGCCACCCCGGGAAAGTTCACGTTGCTCGGGCCCGGCGACGACGCCGCGGTGCTGCGCGCGGCCGACGGCAGGGCCGTGGTCAGCACCGACCTGCTGGTCGAGGGCAGGCACTTCCGCCGCGACTGGTCCGGCGGGTACGACGTGGGCCGGCGGGCCGCCGCGGCCAACCTGGCCGACATCGCCGCCATGGGCGCGGTACCGACCGGGATCGTGGTGGGCCTGGCCTGCCCGCCGGACCTGCCGCTGGAGTGGGCCGACGCGCTGGCCGACGGGCTGCGCGAGGAGTGCGAGCTGGTCGGGGTCGGCGTGGTCGGCGGCGACATCGCCCGGGCCGACCAGGTGACCATCGCGGTGACCGCGCTCGGCGACCTGGAGGGCCGGGATCCGGTGACGCGGTCGGGCGCGTCCGGTGGCCAGCAGGTCGCGGTGGCCGGCCGGCTGGGGTGGAGCGCCGCCGGGCTCGCCGTACTGGCCCGGGGTTTCCGCTCGCCCGCGGTCGTGGTGAACGCCTACCGCCGGCCCGAACCCCCGTACGCCGCCGGGCCGCAGGCCGCCACGCTGGGCGCGACCGCGATGATCGATGTCAGCGACGGCCTGGTCGCCGACCTCGGCCACATCTGCCGCGCCTCGGCCGTCCGCATCGAGCTGGACACCACGGCCTTCGAGGTGCCGCCGCGGCTGCGCGAGGTGGGCAGCGCGCTCGGCCTGGACCCGCTGGACTGGCTGCTGGCCGGCGGCGAGGACCACGCGCTGGCCGCGACGTTCCCCCGCGGCGCGGAGCTGCCGGAGCCGTGGCGGGTGGTCGGGCGTACCGCGGCCGGCACCGGGGTGCTGGTGGACGGCGAGGAGTACCCAGGCCCGGGCGGGTACGACCACTTCGGCTAGTACCGACCGCCGTTGCAGCGCGCCTGAAACCGTTTCATACGCTGGCGGTATGCCCCTACCTCGCGTGCTGACCGTCGCCGGCTCTGACTCCGGTGGCGGCGCCGGCATCCAAGCCGACCTGAAAACGATGCTCGCGCTCGGCGTCCACGGGATGAGCGTGCTCACCGCCGTCACCGCGCAGAATTCGCTCGGCGTACAGGGCGTATGGGAGTTGCCCGGCGAGGCGGTCAGCGCCCAGCTCGCCAGCGTGCTGGACGATATCGGCGTGGACGCGGTCAAGACCGGCATGCTGGCCAGCGCCGGCACCGTCGAGACCGTCGCATCCGGACTGTCCACTGTGGAGGCGCCCATCGTGGTCGACCCGGTGAGCGTGAGCAAGCACGGCGACCCGCTGCTGGCCCCCGACGCGGTCGCCGCCCTGCGCGAGCTGCTGTTCCCGCTGGCGCGGCTGGTCACGCCGAACCTCACCGAGGCCGCCCTGCTGTCCGGCGAGCGCGTCGACGACCTGCCCGGCATGCGCCGCGCGGCCGAGAAGCTGCTCAGCTTCGGCGCGGGCGCGGTCCTGGTGAAGGGCGGCCACCTGGCCGGCCCGCCGGTCGACCTGCTGTGGGACGGCGACACCGAGCGCCGCTTCACCGGCCCGCGGCTGGACAACCGGCACACCCACGGCACCGGCTGCACGCTGGCCAGCGCGATCGCCTCGTACCTCGCCCTCGGCATGCCGCTGCGGACCGCGATCCACGAGGCGAAGTTCTACCTGACCGCCGCGATCGCGCACGGCTTCCCGCTCGGCGCCGGCATCGGGCCGGTCGACCACGGCTGGGAGCACCGCCCGATCGCCGCCCAGGACCGGCACAGCGAGGAGGAGCGGGCGCGCGCCGCGGCCGGGTTCGCCGTCGCCCCGGTCCCGTACGGCGACCCGGTCGCGCAGCAGCTCATCGAGTCGGTGCAGGAGGAGTACGTGCTGCGCTACGGCGGGCACGACGCGGCCCAGGTGCACGAGGGGGAGTTCACCCCGCCCGAGGGCCTGTTCCTGGTCGGCCGGCTGGACGGCGACCCGGTCGCCTGCGGCGGCTGGCGGCGGCACGAGGAGCCGGTCGCCGAGGCCGGCCCGGGCGGCAGCGCGGTCGAGGTCAAGCGCATGTACGTCGCGGCGCGGGCCCGCCGCCGGGGGCTGGCCGGGCTGCTGCTGGCCGAGTTGGAGCGTACGGCCCGTGCCGCCGGGCATACCTACGTCGTTCTCAACACCGGGGGCCGCCAGCCGGAGGCCGTCGCGATGTACAAGGCGTCGGGGTACGGGCCGATCGCACCGTTCGGCCACTACCGCGGGTACGAGCACGCGCTGTTCTACGGCAAGCGGCTGGACTGACCGCCGCGGTGAGGGGGCAACGATGGGTGTGGTCACCATCTCGGCGGCGTTCGGCGCCGGCGGCAGCGAGATCGGTCCCGCGGTCGCGCGGCGGCTCGGCCTGCCGTTCGTGGACCGGGCCATCCCGGCGGCGGTGGCGCAGCAGCTGGGCGTGTCGCTGGATGAGGCGCAGGACCACGACGAGACCGTGGACACCGGGCTGGCCCGGCTGATGTCCACCCTCGCGCTGGTCCCGGACCTGGCCGGCGCGGGCGCGCTGACGTACGCGCGGGTGGCCGACGAGGCGACCTTCCAGGAGCGCACCGAGCAGGTGCTGGCCGACATCGCGGCCGGGCCGGGCGGGGTGGTGCTCGGCCGGGGCGGCGCGTTCGTGCTGGCCAAGGAGCCGGACGCGCTGCACGTGCGGCTGAGCGGGCCGGGCAAGGGCCGGCTGGCCCGGTTGATCGAGCGGCACCCGGAGGTGCACCCGGAGGAGTTGCGGCACCGGATGCTGGAGAACGACCGGGCGCGGGGGGCGTACATCCGGCACTTCTACCGGGCCGACCCGGCCGACGTACGGCACTACCACATGTCGATCGACACCAGCACGCTGGCGTGGGACGCGGTCACCGAGATCATCGTGGTGGCGGCCCGCAGCCGCGGGATCGGGAGCCTGGCATGAATCCGCTCAGCGTGGCCGGACACAGCCCGTCGGTGGCCACCGGCGTCTGGATCGCGCCCACCGCGGTCGTCGCCGGGCAGGTGACGATCGGCGCCGGAAGCAGCATCTGGTACGGCAGCGTGCTGCGCGCCGAGGACGAGGAGGTGACCCTCGGGGTGGGCTGCAACGTGCAGGACGGCTGCGTGCTGCACGCCGACCCGGGGTTCCCCTGCGTGCTGGGCGACCACGTCTCGGTCGGGCACCGCGCGGTCGTGCACGGCGCCCAGGTCTTCGACCACGTCCTGGTCGGGATGGGGGCGGTGCTGCTGAACGGCTGCCGGGTCGGGAGCTGGTCACTGGTGGCGGCGGGCGCGGTGCTGCGGCCCGGCATGGCCGTACCCGAGGGGGTGCTGGTGGCGGGCGTACCGGCCAAGGTGGTGCGGGAGACCAGCACGCACGAGCGTGACCTCATCCGCTACACCGCGCAGGCGTACCAGGAGAAGGCCGACCAGCACCGGGCGGCCAGCCCGGCGGCCGTCCCGACTCCCTAGGGTCTGCCGCGAACCCGGTCCGGATCGGCGGGACGTCCCGTACCGTCGTTGGCATGGGTGCCTGGCTCGCGCGCGCGGGTCGGCTGGTGCTCGTGCTCGGCGTCTTGGCGCTGGTGGCGCCCGGACCTGCCCCGAGCGCGCCGCCGCCGACCGGTCCGCCGCTGCTCGGCCGCCCACCGGTGCCCGCTTTCGGGGACTTTGCCCCTGCGCTGCGCGGCACCGGCCCGTCGTACTACCTGTCCCTGGGCGACTCGCTCGCGGTCGGCGTGCAGCCCGACGACCAGGGCCGCAGCGTGCCGACCCCGGACGGGTACGCCGACCAGCTCTACCAGCGGCTGCAGCGCACCGACCGGTCGCTGCGCCTGGTCAAGCTGGGCTGCTCGGGGGAGAACACCACCACGATGCTCGGCGGCGGCATCTGCGGCTACCAGGGCGGCTCGCAGGCCGCCGCCGCGGTGTCGTTCCTGCGCGCCCACCCCGGGCGGGTACGCCTGGTCACGCTGGACATCGGCGCCAACGACCTGAACCACTGCGCCCAGAACGCCCAGCAGGTCGACCTCATGTGTGCCGTGGACGGGCTGACCAGCATCGGCGACAACCTGCCCGCGCTGCTGCGCATGCTCCGCGAGGTCGCGCCGCGGGTGCCGGTGATCGCGATGAACTACTACGACCCGTTCCTGTACGCCTGGCTGACCGGCTCATCCGGCCCGCGTACCGCGATCGGCACGGTGGCGCTGATCGCCGGGGTGAACAAGCAGCTGGAGGATTCCTACCACCAGTTCGGCGTGCGGGTGGTGAGCGTGCAGGACGCGTTCGCCACCACCGACCTGCTGCGGACGGTGAACACCGATCGCGGGCGGCTGCCGATCGCGGTGGCCCGGATCTGTGACTGGACGTGGATGTGTGCGGACGCCCCGTACGGGCCGAACATCCACGCCAACCGGGAGGGCTACCGGGTGATCGCGGAGACCTTCCTGGCGGCGATCTAGCCGCGGACCACCTTGCCGGCCTTCAGGCAGGAGGTGCACACGTTCAGCCGCTTGCGGGTGCCGCGGCCGATGAGGGCGCGCACGGTCTGGATGTTCGGGTTCCACCGGCGCGGGGTGCGACGGTGGGAGTGCGAGACCGACATGCCGAAGCCCGGCCCCTTGCCACAGACGTCGCAAACGCTAGCCACCGCAAACTCCTGAACTCGCAAACGGGATTCCCGGACGAGGATACCCAGCCGATGAGCGGGCGCCAAAACCGCCCCGATGACATCCTGTGTGCCGTGGTGAACCCCATCGACGTCGCGCTGGCCCGCCGCAGCGCCCAACTCCCGCCGAGCCGTGCAGACGACGCGCTGCGGGAGCTGTCCCACGCGGCCAACCACGGCATCCTGTGGTTCGCGATCGCCGGGCTGCTGGCCAGCCGCCGGGGGCCCACCAGGCGGGCCGCGCTGCGCGGGGTGGCCGCGATCACGCTGGCCAGCACCACCGCGAACGCGGTCGCCAAGCCGGTCTTCCCGCGCCGCCGGCCGGCCGCCGAGCTGATCCCGGTACGCCGCCGGGTCACCCGCTGGCCACGCTCCTCCTCCTTCCCCTCCGGCCACGCGGCCAGCGCGTTCGCGTTCGGCACCGCGGTCGCGGTCGAGTCGCCGGCGGTGGGCGCCGCGGTGCTCCCGCTGGCCGCCGCGGTGGCGTACTCGCGGGTCCACACCGGGGTGCACTGGCCCACCGACGTGCTGGCCGGGGCGGGCCTCGGCATCGGCGCCGGGCTCGCCACCCGCCGGTGGTGGCCGGTACGCCCGGACGAGCCGGCCGCCGCGCGGCCCGCCGCCGCGCTGCCCCGCTTACCGGACGGCGCCGGGCTGGCCGTCCTGGTCAACCCCTCCGCCGGCCCGGACAGCTCGGTCAGCGGCGGCCGGATCGGCGGCGCGGACCTGGACGGCGACCCCGCGGCGACCATCCGGGCCGCCTGGCCGGCCGCGACCGTGCACGTGCTGGCCGACGGCGAGGACGCCGGTACGGTCCTGCGCGGGCTGGCCCGGCGCGCGACCGCCCTGGCGGTGGCCGGCGGGGACGGGACGGTGGCCGCCGCGGCGAGCGTGGCCGCCGAGCGTGACCTGCCGCTGACGGTGATCCCGGCCGGCACCCTCAACCACTTCGCCCGCGACATCGGGGCCGGTGACCTCGCGGGCATGCGGGCGGCGGTGGCCGGCGGGGAGGGTGCGCTGGTGTCGCTGGCCACCGTGCAGGTCGACGGCGACCACCCGCGCTGGTTCGTGAACACCGCGAGCCTCGGCGGCTACCCGGACATGGTGCGCATCCGGGAGAAACTGGAGGGCCGGCTGGGCAAGTGGGCGGCGGCCGGTATCGCGCTGGCCCGGGTGCTGCGCCGCGCGCAGCCGCTGGTGGTGGAGCTGGACGGGCAGCGGCGGGCGGTGTGGCTGCTGTTCGTCGGCAACGGCTCGTACGTGCCGAAGGGGTTCGCGCCGGTGGCCCGCTCGCGGCTGGATGCCGGGCTGCTGGACGTACGGTACCTGCGCGCGGACGTACCCCTGTCCCGGTCCCGCTTCCTGGGCTCGGTGCTGCTCGGCACGCTGCACCGCAGCCGGACGTACGTGCAGCGGGACGTGGCCGACCTGGAGGTGCGGGTGCACGGGGAGCCGGTGCGGATCGCCACCGACGGCGAGGTGGGCGGCGCCGGCCGCCGGTTCCGGTTCGTGGCCCGGACCGGGGCTCTCGCGGCGTACCGGCCGAAGTAGCGTTACCGCCATGCTCAGCGCCCTCGACGCGCCCGCGCTGCGGGACTGGTCGGCCGCCGTGGTCGCCGGGTTGCAGGCGCACCAGGAGGAGATCGACCGGCTGAACGTGTACCCGGTCCCCGACGGCGACACCGGCACCAACCTGCTGATGACCGCGAAGGCGGCGGCCGAGGCGCTGGCGGGGGCGGCCGCGGGTACGGCCGGGGCGTGCCTGGCCGCGTACGCGCGCGGCGCGGTCCTCGGTGCCCGCGGCAACTCCGGCGTCATCCTGGCCGAGCTGCTCCGCGGCCTGGCTGGCGACGCCGCACTGTCCACTGTGGATGGACCGGCGCTGGCGGCGGCGCTGGCCCGGGCGGCCGACTTCGGGTACGCCGCGGTGGACCGCCCGGTCGAGGGCACCATCCTCACCGTGGCGCGGCAGGCCGCCGTCGGCGCCCAG
>Ga0081455_10005093_pt1 | contig 14503 bp, 12 predicted proteins | sample TabmetS3T2R1_FD_70207 | JGI IMG/M metagenome (GOLD analysis project Ga0081455, IMG submission 70207) | Tabebuia heterophylla rhizosphere microbial communities from the University of Puerto Rico - S3T2R1 | ecosystem: Host-associated > Plants > Roots > Rhizosphere ... | reverse complement strand
CGCGAATGCCCCTGGTGTTCAAGATCATCACGGAAACGCGGGTGTAGCTCAATGGCAGAGCCCCAGCCTTCCAAGCTGGTCATGCGAGTTCGATTCTCGTCACCCGCTCCACTGCATTTACCCTAGTCAGACGCGGATCGCGACGCCCGGCGGTAATCGAACATTGAGGCTTGGTACCGCTCCGTGCCCAAAACGTGCCCAAAAGTCATGACGGGCTCTGTTCGATTAGAGCGTCCAAAGCCTCCGCGATAGCCCGATCTCGCGTCATGGTTCGATGCTGATAGATCAACGCAGCCCGCATGCTCGCGTGTCCGAGACGACCCATCAGCTCGCGAGTACTGGCACCGGAGGACGCGGCGAAGTGGTTCCCGGAGTGCCGGAGATCATGGAAATGAAGGTCATCCGGAACAACAGCGCCAACGGCTTTCTTCGCCCGGGCCCAGATCCTCGCAAAGCTTCGCCGGGTCGGCGTTACCCCGTACGGCCCAACGAACATCCGACCGTCAGGTCCGGCCTCAGCGAATCGGTCTAGGTGACGCGCGACCTCAGGCATTAGGGACCGCGGCAATGCGATCGTCCTGACACCAGCTGCGGTCTTTGGCTCCTTCACGACCACCCCGCCGCCGACCTCAACGACAGATCGCTCGATGCTGACCGTTGCCTCGTTGAGGTCGATGTCAGCCTTGCGCAGCCCCATCAGCTCCCCCCAGCGAAGAGAACCGAATGTGGCCAACAAGATCAGAGTCCGATAGCGTTCCGGCACCGCATCGGCCAGAGCCAAGACAGCCTCGACCCCAATCACCGGACGCTCCGGAGTCGGCTCCACTCCAGCACCCTTGATCCGGCAAGGATTCCGGCCAACCACCTCGTCATCCACCGCCGTGTTCATTACTGCACGCAGCAGGCGGTAAGCCTTGGCCACCGTGCTCGCGCCGGTACCGGAGTCCAAGAGATCTTGCCGCCAAGCTCTCACCCGCGGCGGGGTGATCAAGGTCAGGTCGACATTGCCCAACGAAGGCAGCACTTGACGTTCAAGGAGGCCGAGGTACAACTCCCGTGTGCGATCAGACAGTTCGCGCTCGACCACCCACCGGACCGCGTAGACACGGAGGGTCTCGGTGGTTGCGCTCGGGTCGCGCCATTGACCGCGGACCATATCCGCCTCAGTGAGTGACAGCCAACGACGCGCCAGTGTTCGGCTGGCGAAGGTTTGAGGTGCGGTCCGCCGGCGACCGTCGGGTCCGGTATAGCGCACCTGATAGCGCCCGGAAGGCAACTGCCGGAGACTGCCTGAGTGTCGGCGACCCACGCTCATGGACGGCGACCTGTAGGAATCGGCATGACCGGCACAGAGCCCGCCTCGACAAACTTGAGCAATGCACTCTCGCTAATTCGCACATGCCGGCCCACATGGACAAACTCAATTCGACGCTCAGCGATTAGGCGCCTAACGAATCGGGGTCCGGTGTTCAACAGCTCCCCCGCCTGGTCCACAGTGAGAAGGCGATCCATCCTGTCTTCACTTCCTCGGAGTCCATCGAGCCAGAAAAGACGACCGGCGGCACACCCCGCGCGTACCTGTGGAAAACCGTGTACGTCCGCCATCCCTAAGGTCGGCTGGCAGAGCTGGCGGTCGGGCAAGGAGCGCTCGCCGGTGCGGTGACCGCGATCGAGGATGCGAGGACCGAGGGCGCGTTTAGGCTAGTGCGGCCGATGCCGCGTATGTGTTCCTGATGAATCCGAGCTGAGTGTGTCTGGATCTGGGCAACTGCGGACGAATCTGGGTACCGCCCTTACCAAGAACGGTTACGTCGCCCGTGTTGGCGCCAATCACCTTTCCCGACGCTGGCGACAACTGTGGCGCATACGAACAATAGCTTATTGATCATCTTGCCGACCAAGCCCAATGATCAAGCCCCACGTGCTGCCGGAACCCTAGGCGCTCACGATCGGCGACCAATGATCATGACCCTCGACATTGCGTCCCGGCCACTATGGGAGCGTCGGGGCGGGCCACCGATGTTCATGGTTCATGGCCACAGGTGAAGGCGCTGAGCACGCCTGCCGCCAAGTGATCATCGCTGGGTCGACGATTCAGCCGAGGTCGAGGCCGCCCACAGGGCGGTGCGCGACGCCGAGCAGCGGAAGGATGCCGTGCTGCTTGGTCACCGTGCTAGTTGCCGATCCTGCCGCCGCGGTCAGCACGTCGACCGCGAGGCCCTCGTGTCCGCGTTTCCGGTCGGCGCGTTTTTTGCGCAGTACCGCCTGGGCATCCGGGTCGACCGCTCCGCTGCGTACCTCACCGACAGCTGACTCATAAGTTGATTCCTCCTCGCTATGGATCCGTCACAGGCCCTCAGCCATCGCCGACGAGTTGGCGGCCACGGCCGATCGCTTTAGCTGATTCGTGTACCCCCACCCGATTGCAAAATCCGCTGTGGGACACACCTGGTGCACTGACGGAAAGTACCCCCGGTTGGCGTGACCGCTGAGGCAGGCGAATTTGCCTTTCTGAGGTGTGACTATGAGTCTGCACAAGCTCACCGCCGGGTCCGGTTATGACTACCTGACCCGGCAGGTCGCTGCCTTGGATGCGACCGACAAGGGACACATCGGGCTTGCCTCCTATTACACCGAACGGGGCGAGTCGCCCGGGGTCTGGCTCGGTTCCGGCATGGAGGGAATCGACGGTCTGGGCGTTGGCGATCCGGTGACGGCGGAGCAGATGCGCGCCTTGTTCGGGTGCGGGTTGCATCCGTTGGCCGAGACACGGCTGCAACAGCTGGACGGCACCGACCTCACTGAACAGGACTTCCGGGAGGTCATGCGGTTGGGGGCACCATTCAAGATCATCGACGATGCGACACCGTTTCGGGTCGAGGTAGCCAAGCGGATCGCTGCTCTTAGTGCCTTAATCGGGGAGCCGGTCGACGCCTCGGTCGCTGCGGCTGATCGGGCGCGGATTCGCACGCAGGTAGCCCGGGAGTTCTTTGCCGCTGAACATGGCCACGCCCCGATTGATGCCCGGGAGTTGGCTGGCCAGATCGCGAAATGCTCACGTCCCCGGGCGCAAACCGTCGCCGGTTTCGACCTGACGTTCTCGCCGGTGAAATCGGTATCGACGCTGTGGGCGGTCGCCGACCCGACCGTGGCGGCGACAATCGAACGGGCCCATCAGGCCGCGGTCAACGACGCTTTGACGTTCATTGAGAAGCATGCGTTGTTCACCCGGACCGGGCCGCGAGGGATCCGGCAGGTCAACGTGCGTGGCCTGGTCGGCGCCGCGTTCACCCACCGGGACAGCCGTGCCGGCGATCCCGATTTGCATACCCATGTCGCGGTGGCGAACAAGGTGCAAACTCTCGACGGACGCTGGCTGTCGATCGACGGCCGGGTGTTGTTCAAGGCCAAGGTCGCGGCATCAGAGACCTACAACACCTCCCTAGAGCAGCACCTCCAGGACGCGCTGGGGGTGCAGTTCGCCGAACGTCCAGGTGCGGATCCGGGCAAGCGGCCGATCAGGGAAATTGTTGGTGTCGACCCACGGTTGAACCAACGCTGGTCGACCCGGCGAGCGCATATCAACCTCCGCCGCGGCGAGCTCGCCATCCAATTCCAGCACGAACATGGCCGACCGCCCACACCGGTCGAAGCGTTACATCTGGCGCAGCAGGCCACCTTGGAGACCCGCGACACCAAACACGAACCCCGATCCCTGACTGAGCAACGCGCCACCTGGCTCAATGAGGCGGCAGCGGTGTTAGGCAGCCGTGAGGCCATCGTGTCAATGGTGCGGACGGCCCTTACGCCTCCGGCCAAGACCGCCACGATCGTCGACGCCCGGTGGGTCGCGCAGACCGCTGATCACATCCTGACCGTTATGGAGGCGAGCCGCTCGACCTGGCAAATGTGGCATGTCCGTGCCGAGGCCCTACGCCACCTCCGCGCCGTCGATGTGCCTTCCGAGCAGGCGAACACGGTGGTGGACCTGCTGGTTGATGAGGTCCTCGATCACCGGTCAGTAGCTCTGGCCGCACCACCAGACAGCATCGAAGAACCCGATGTCTTGCGGCGTACCGACGGCTCCTCGGTCTACACCGTTGCCGGCGCCGACCTCTACACCTCCCAGCACATCCTCGCCGCCGAGCAACGCCTCATCACCACCGCCGGGCGACGCGACGGGTCAGCTATCGCTGAGGTGGCAGTGGATCTGGCGTTGCTGGAGATGGCCGCGAACGGCACCGCACTCGATATGGGGCAAGCCTCCCTGGTCCGGCAAATGTGCACCTCTGGCGCCCGACTACAGCTCGCGATCGCGCCCGCCGGTGCAGGGAAGACCACGGCCATGCGCGCCCTGACACTGGCCTGGACCGAAGACGGCGGGAAGGTGCTCGGCCTCGCCCCGTCCGCTGCTGCCGCCGCCGTCCTCGCTGAACAAACCGGCATTCGCACCGACACTTTGGCCAAACTCACCTGGTCGCTTGATCATGGCGACCTTCCGGATTGGGCGGCTGCGGTCGGACCTGCGACGTTGATCATGATTGATGAGGCCGCCATGGCCGACACCTTGTCCCTCGACACCGTCGTCCGGTTCGCCGTCGACCGTGGTGCGAGTGTCCGACTGATTGGTGATGATCAACAACTCGCCGCGATCGGCGCCGGCGGCGTCCTCCACGACATCAAGAACAGTCAGGGCGCCCTCCACCTGACCGAGCTACACCGCTTCACCGACCAGGCCGAAGCAGAAGCCTCGCTCGCGCTGCGGGAAGGCGATCCCAGCGCACTCGGCTTCTATCTCGATCATGGCCGGGTTCATGTCGGTGATCTCGCCAAGATCACCGATGATGCCTTCAACGCTTGGGTTTCTGATCGGGCGGCCGGACTTGACGCGATCATGCTCGCTCCGACCCGCGAGCTCGTCGCTGATCTCAACCGGCGAGCCCGTGAGCATCGCCTCGCCGGTGCCGCTGCCGGGCGAGACGTCGGTCTGGGGGACGGAAGCCGGGCCAGTGTCGGCGACATGATCATCACCCGCGCGAACGATCGACGGCTCCGCCTCACCGCCACCGACTGGGTGAAGAACGGCGACCGGTGGAACATCACCCGCATCGGCCGGCGCGGTGACATCACCGTCCGGCACGCCCGCAGCCAGCTGACCGTCCGGCTGCCCGGTGATTATGTGCGCATCTCGACCGGCCTTGGCTACGCCACCACTATTCACAGTGCGCAGGGCGTCTCCGTCGACACCATGCACGGCCTGTTGACTGGGCAGGAGTCGCGGCAGCAGCTGTACACCATGCTCAGCCGCGGCCGGCGCGCCAACCACCTCTATCTTCAAGTCGTCGGTGACGGCGACGCCCACACCCTCATCCGACCCGACACCATCTCACCCCGTACGCCGACCGAGGCGCTGCGGCAGATCCTCGGCCGCGACGAAGCGCCAGTCTCCGCCAGCACCGTGCTGCGCGACCTCAACGACCCGGCGGCCCGGCTCTTCCAGGCGGTCCAGCGCTACACCGACAGCCTCCACGTCGCAGCCGAACAGCTCCTCGGACCCCAGACCGTGGCGGAGCTCGACGAAGCCGACCACTACATTCCCGGGCTCACCGCTAAACCGGCCTGGCCAACCCTCCGAGCCCACTTGCTTACACTGGCGGCCGAAACGGGAGAGCATCCTCTCCGCCACCTGCTAACAGCCGCCAGCGCAGGCGACCTTCGAACCGCAGACGACATGGCGGCCGTCCTCGACTGGCGCCTCACAGCGCTCATCCCAGCCGACCCGGGCCCGCTGCCCTGGCTCCCCTGCATTCCACCAACCCTTCAAGCCGATCCCGCCTGGGGCGACTACCTGGCAAAGCGATCCCAACTGGTCGCCAACCTCGCCGCCCAGGTTCAAGACCACGCCCGCCGAGGGGATGCCGAGCCAGTCTGGGCGCCACCGGGTAGTCATCTGAGCACCGCCCTCATCGGCGAAGTCGCCGTGTGGCGCGCCGCCAACGGCATCGATCACCGAGACCCGCGACCGACCGGAGGAGGCCAACTGGCGACAGCTTCCGCCCTATGGCAACAGCGCCTCGACCGGCATGTCGCCCGTTCCGCCGATCCGTCAGGCAACGCGAGATTTGACGAACGGCAGGCAGCACACACCGCACGTGGTCGCTGGCACGACGACAGCCATCGTCGGTATCAAACACCCGGTCAGGGCCAGAACGGCCCGGCCGCACCCGGCCGCTAACCAACTTCGAGCTGCGGCGCAAGGGCTACCCTCGCCCAATGCAGCCATAGGCAGGCACCATAGGAGCCGCCTGCCTAATCCTGCTCTACCAGGGTCAAGGCCTGGTCCGCTCGGCCGCCGCTCAGTCGGTCCCTTTTCTGGAGGAGGCTCGTGGTCGGGCCGTAGCGATTCGCTACGTGCTCAAGAGCAGGATGATCTGTTGGTTGTCGCGACGCCTGCTTACCTAACTGCTTACCAATCGGTTCGACCTGGAGCGATCAAGCAGGTACTCAGACGGACGCTCGCTACGCTCAGCACAGCTGTGAAAGGCGGGCGGATCTTGGCTGACACCGAAGCAGTCATCGCATCAATTACCGTCAATGACGGGTAGACGATCGGAACCACTCACCCCGCACTTTCCCCACGCTTTCGGGCCTGGCGATCGCTAGGTGATTGAAGACGATTGGTGTCCATGCGCGGTCCCACCAGGTCAGACGCCTGACGATGCCACCCAACCAAAGCGGTCCGATACGACGCGAAGAAAAAAAGCAGCTATGTTTCGGGCGGGTCGTCGTCGAGCTGACCTGTCCGATGCAATCGGCTTTTCTTGCACCGTATCTGAGGACACATGTCTTGCGGAGGCCTGAATGCCGACGGTGGCCTTCTCTGGCTCTAGCTGTTCCTCACTGGGTTTGTGCTCGAACAGCAGCCACACCGCTGCCAACGGTGGGATGGTGACTGCTGCCGATGCGGGATACGCGTTGGAGGGCACCGGTTTCGCTACCACTTCACCTAGGTTCCCGAACTCTCCGCTGCCGTCGTAGGAGGAAATGTCGGTGTTGAGGATCTCCCTCCAAATGCCATCTGTCGGAAGCCCGATCCGATAGTCAGGGCGGGACTCGGCCGAGAAGTTGATCAAACAGGCAATCATCTGGCCCTGGCCGTCATACCGGAGGTAGGAAAAGACATTGCCCCCATGGTCGTCAGCGTCAATCCAGGAGAAACCGGCGGGATCGGTGTCCCGTCGATATAGGGCTGGGTGTTCCCGATAAATCTTGTTCAAATCCTTGACCAGCGTTTGAACACCACGATGGCCCCACTTGCTGCATTCCTCCCAGTCGAGGCCACGCTGATCACTGAACTCTCGACGCTGGCCGAAATCCGTTCCCATAAACAACAATTGTTTACCTGGGTGAGACCACATGAACGCGTAGAAAGCCCGCATGGTAGCGAATTTGCGCCACTCATCGCCCGGGGCTCGCTCAAACATCGAACCCTTGCCATGCACCACCTCGTCATGGCTGATTGGCAAGATATAGTTTTCCGAGTACGCATACGACATCGCGAACGTCATCTCATCGTGGTGATACGTGCGGTAGATAGGGTCCTGCGCGTAGTAGCGCAGGGAATCGTTCATCCACCCCATGTTCCATTTGAAACCGAAGCCCAGCCCGCCCTTTGCTACGTCCTTCGTAATGCCCGGCCATGAGGTTGACTCCTCGGCGATGAGCATGGTGCCAGGTTCACGCCGATAATTGTGTGAGTTGACCTCACGCAACAGCTCGATCGCATCAAGGTTCTCGTTTCCACCGTACTTGTTAGGGATCCATTCACCGGGTTCCCGCGAATAGTCGAGGTAGAGCATGGAAGCCACGGCGTCTATGCGCAGACCATCAATGTGGAACTCGTGCAGCCAGTAATAGGAGTTGGAGAGCAGGAAGCTTTTGACCTCGTTGCGGCCAAAATTGAAGATGTATGACCCCCAGTCGGGGTGCCAACCAAGGCGCGGGTCCTCGTGCTCGTACAACGCCGTCCCGTCGAAGCGCTCCAGGGCCCAAGGATCTGTTGCGAAGTGGCCCGGAACCCAATCCATGATCACGCCGATGCCAGCTTGGTGGAGAGCATCGACTAACCGAGAGAATTCATCAGGGGACCCAAGGCGTGACGTGGGGGCGAAATATCCGGTGACGTGGTAGCCCCAGGAGCCCTCGTACGGGTGCTCAGCGACAGGCAGGAACTCGACATGGGTATAGCCCAGCCCACTCACATACTCCACAAGCTGTTCGGCCAGTTCCAGATAAGTCAGCCCCTTGCGCCATGAGCCCAGATGGACCTCGTAAATACTGAGTGGCTCGCGGTACGGCTTCTTCTCCCCGCGATACCACATCCACTGCTGGTCGTCCCACACGTATTTGCTCTGATGGACAATCGAGGCGTTGTTCGGCGCGGCCTCGCACCAGCGGGCCATGGGGTCCGCCTTGAGCCGCCAGACGCCATCGACCCCCATGACCTCGAACTTGTACAAGTCACCATTCTCGACACCCTCAACAAAGAGCGCCCACACGCCGGTTCTCGGGATGAGCTGCATGGCGTCCTGTTCCCCATTCCAGGCGTTGAAGTCGCCCACGACCCGCACCTCGCGGGCGTTTGGCGCCCAGACTGCGAAGCGCGTGCCAAGGATGTCACCGCGTTCCGAGTCGCGGACCGTCATCACGATCGCTCCGAGCCGCTTCCAGCATTCGCTGTCATGACCCTGGTTGAATCCGATGAGATCTGAGCCCGTGAGACGGCCGGTCGGGTCGAATGCCATGCCTAATCCTCTACCTCCAGAATCGTGAAACTTCGGCCAGGTGGATCCGATCAGGCCGACTGCAGGGGTAGCGAGATGCCCTTGGCCTACGCCTGCACATGGTGGCAACGGCGCGCTCGACGCCGCGGTCGGACAGCTCGATCGCGGCTGACAGCACAGGCCGGGCGCCGCTAATGCCGAGCGGGTGGCCGAGGGCGATCGCGCCGCCCTTTGGGTTGGCGTACTCGGGGCCATCGGGCAGGCCAGGCGGCACCGCACAGTCCAGCGGTTTGGTAGGCAAATGCCCGTTAAGTTCCATGATGTCAATGTTGGCGACATCCAAGCGCGGCACGGGCTAGCGGACGGCCAATTGAACTGTTGCCTATCCCCGCTGGGCGGGCTTGTCTACCTGGCCCCAGGCGATGATCCAGCCAACTTCGATAGCTGCGTCGACGAGGTACATCTTCGAGATCCGCCGGGCGGGCACGTAGACCAGGTCGATCGCCGCGAGTACAGCGGCAGTACCCACTCAACCGGGGTCTCGTTGGTCGTCACCTCGTCTCAACCACCTTGGCGTCGATGCGCGACGTCTAAGCATCTAGCGCGCCTTGGCAGCGCAATGGCCAGTGGGAGCAGCTCTTTCGAAGAGGAGGACATCAACCAGTGATCGTCGGTCGACGCCTCTGGTCATTTCCAACGACCATCGGTGACACTGACTGGTGTCGCCGCGGGGAACACCCAGCGGAAGCTGCTCAGCACCGGCTTCTTGCACCAGCAGTCGTCTGCGCATCTGCACCGGGTCCGGCCAGTCGCCTCCAGCAGTCCACCGATTAGCACAGCCGCTAACACAGGCCCAGCAGGCCGACGATCAGTCGACGAGCCATCTGTCCCGGCTCCGTCGGATCGTCGCGATCGTCCTATCTCCAACCCGGGAAACTCTCTTGACGACGATATCTCGGACCAGCGGTCAATGATTGCCTGTGGCCTCCCGACGTGCTTCTCTCGCGCTGCAGGGCATCGCGTTCCGCTGCGGAATGGGAATCTTGCCGGGTCTTGCATAACTCGGTCGGTCGGAGACATCTCGCACAACGCGAGGTTTACGCACATAGCCGACAGGACGGAGTCGCATGGCTTGGCCGTCAGCGCCCGATGGCGGCCAGCCGCTGTCGCTCCACGCTCACGGCGGTGGTCAGAGTCTCGATGTCGTAGGCCTCGTGATGCCGCTGACCGTTGATGAAGAAGGTCGGCGTGCCTGACACGCCACTGAGATCTGCCGACTCGACATCTTGGGCGATCCGGGTGCTGTACGCGCCAGACGCGAGGTCGGCGCCGAACCGTTCCACGTCAAGGCCGAGGGCAGCAGCGTGCTCGATGAGGTCGTCGAAGAACAGCGCGTCCTGGTGCTGCAGCAGCCGGTCGTGCATCGGCCAGAACGCGCCCTGGGCCGAGGCAGCCTCAGCGGCCTGCGCCGCGAGCTGGGCCTGCGGGTGCACGTCGACAAGCGGCAGGTGTCGCCACACGTACCGAATCTCGGTGTCGGTGAGCAGCTCCCGGACACTGGTCTCGGCCTGCCCGCAGTAGGGACACTCAAAGTCGCCGAACTCGATGACGGTGATCACCGACTGGCGCGGCCCGCGGATGTGGTCGTGGTCGGGGTCGACGGCGGGAATGAGGTCCTGGATAAGTGTGGTGTCGCCGAGCAGCAGGCGGGCCCGCCGCTGCACCGGGAAGAGCGCCGTGAGCCGCAAGACGATCCACGTGACGACGGCGGAGAGGGCGGCGGCCGACAGCGCCCCGAGCTTTGCCTTGTCGAGGTCGTCACCGATGAATGCCCGCGATGCGATCAGGAGAGCGACCGTGAAGCCGATGCCGGCGATTGTGCCGCTGGCGAGCACCGCGGCATCGCCAATGGGTGGGCGGATCCGACCGCGGCTGAGCCGGGTGACCGCCCAGGAACTGCCGACCACGGCCACGGGTTTGCCGACGACATAGGCGACGATGATGCCCAGGGTGATCGCTGAGGTATACGCATCGGCGAGGAAGCCCGGATCGAGGACGAGGCCGGCGTTGGCCAGTGCGAACAGCGGCACGATGACGTAACTGGTCCACGGGTGGTAGAAGGTCTGGAGCCGCGCGTTGGGCGATAGCGCGGACCCCAGGCCGACCTGCGCCGACCGGGCGAGCTCGGGCGTCGGTTCCTCGCGGAACCTGCGGACCAGCCCGGTGGCCTGTTGCAGCTCGTCGCGTGATGGGGCGTACGCCGGCGCTGCCAATCCGATCACCAGGCCAGCCACGACGGGGTCGATACCGCTGCTCGACAACGCTGCCCAGAGCACCACGCCGAGCCCGACGTACACGAGCCGTCGCTGCAGCCGTAGCCGTACCGCGGTCAGCAGCACGGCGAACGCCACCAGAGCGGGCACGAGTGGAGCGAGCGAGATGTCGTCGCTGTACACAATCGCAATCACCGCGAGTGCGACCAGGTCGTCCACGACGAAGACGGTCAGCACGAACACTCGCATGCGGTCGGGGATCTCGCGACCCAGCAGCGCCAGCAGGCCCAGCGCAAGCGCCGTGTCTGTGGACATAGCGACGCCCCAGCCGTGCGCGCTCGAGCGGCCGGCGTTGATCGCCAAGTAAATGCCGACGGGTACAGCCATCCCTGCGAGGCCGGCTGCGAAGGGGAGCACGAAACGCCGTCGCTCGCGCAGGTCGCCGAGGTCGAACTCGCGGCGTGCTTCAAGCCCGACGACGAGGAAGAAGAATGTCATGAGCCCGCGGTTCACCCACTCGCGCAGGTCCATGGAGATCCCGGCCCCGCCGAGCTGGATGGAGAAGGAGGTGCCCCAGAACGCCTCGTATGACACGTTGTGCACGTTCGCCCACACCAAGGCCACGGCGATTCCAGCGACGAGCAGCACAGCGCTGCCCGACTCGGTGACTAGAAACGCGCGCAGCGGCGCGGACCGGTCGCGTGCCCACACGGTCCGGGTTCGCCAACGCGGCTCGGATGGCTTCGGCTGACTAGTCGACACGGACCACTCCCTCATCTGCCACGAGCTGTGCGCGCCAGCACCTAATCTTGCACGAATCGCTTCATCGCTTGATCTGAGCAATGTCCCCCGCTGCGCGCGAAGATTGGCAGTGGCCTGATCCTCGACCGGAGTGCCGCTTTCTGCGAGCGCCGTGAGGTGCGCGCCTGGACGATGCGCTCCAGATCCTCGAGAGGAGTTTCTCCGACTGCACGTCGTACACGTTCGAATTGCAGGCGTATGACGTGCTGGGTGATATGGCCTATGCCGCCGGCCTGGTTGTCCATCGGCGTGCGGGTGCCAATATTCGCGTCTCACATTTACCACTGCGAGGCGAGCCTCATCCCGTTCCGTTTCCGGCCTGTCCTCGATGGCCTGGAAGTAGTCGCCAAATGCCGCTGAAAGCTCGAGGGTCGCGCTCCGCGTCGCCTCGGCACCTAGAAGTGACACCGCATGGCGAGCTGTGTGGAGAGCGCGAAGCTCATCTTGGATGTAGTGAGCGGCACCTCCGTCGTTCCGTGCTTTTTCATCTATGGCGAAGTCTGCAGCTTCCAGCAGTGCGTGCGCAGCCTGCACATATTCGACATCTGCCAGGCGTCGTGCATCGGCAAGTTTCGCCTGGCGCTCCCGCTCGCCTGAAAGTTTGGGAGCACGAAATCCCTACGCGCGTATTGGGGTCGCGACCGGGCGGAAAGAAACTCTGGCACCGGGGGCGCGCACAGATCAAAGGGCGCACACTAGAGGCATGACCTCTCGCGGCACCGGCACCAGGCGGGCCCTCCCAGGAAGTCCCTTCAACCAGCCGCCAGCCGTCGCTATTGTGGCGAGCTACGCCATGAGCGACCGAGTCAGCCACGATCGGTACGGCCTCGGTACCGTGGTCGGCACCGAGAACGGCGATGCGGCAGTGCTCGTGGACTTCGGACCCACGGTGCTGCGCGTCGCACTTCCCACTACGAAGATGGTCAAGCTCTAGGCCGTTTCTCAGCCAGCAGCCTGGCGACATCCGCACATGCCGCTTTTCGCCCTTTCGCGCGTACGCATAAGTAGGGGTCGCAATTCTGGAGGATCGGCAGGTCTGGGCCTGTTGTCCGTGTCGTCTCGACTTGAGTGTCTCTTAGCGGCACGGTTTTGCCCGCCACTGACCCGGCTATGCGAACGCTTGAAGACGGCCGAGACGATGGCGGGCACGATCCCAAGCAGCATGAACGAGGGAATGAAACACATGATCATCGGCAGCACGCTCCGTACGCCGACCGCCCGAGCCAGCACCTGCAGCTCGCTCCGTCACACGTCGCGAGCCACGGCAGCGTGATGTCGCAAACCTTGCACCATCGAGATCTGCCAGCGCCAGCTCAAGAAGGCCTCTGTGCCCGCATGTTGTGCCTGCTGGCGCAATACAGTTACCACGTTCCCGCCTAGGGTGTGTGCCTGTTGGCCCTCGCGAAGCACGTTACAGTCGGCGGCGGCAATGACCAGCGCAGCAGATGGCACCTGGCCGCCCCGAAGGTAGGACGCCAGGGCAGCGCACGCGCGCGACGTCAGCCCGCGCTCGGGGTGCGGAACTTCGCCGTCGGTATTGAGCAAGCAGTCGGGCTACGGTTGCCATGATCAGCACGCCTGCGGTGGCGAGTACGGCGCCCCCGGCGTCCGCCGAGATAGCCCACGGCAATGATCAGGCCCTGCAAGATGATCAAGAGTGCGAGGATCGTCCATGACCGCCGCAATGGCAGGTGGTCGCAACCTGCTGCATCCCTAAGAGACGCAGACGCTGGAACGAGTCGGCTGCGAAGACTTCGCGCCGCTGGACGGCGTACCGCCAACAACGCAGCCAGCACAGCACAGACTCGTCATGATCATGATCAACGTTCGAGCCGTTCCAGCTGCCGGCTACCCGGCCCCAGCATGCTGCCGCGGTCAGCGCGGAAATGGACAGCATACTCGCTGCGGAGGCGCCGCTCCGTGGCGCTTACGAAGATCGAAATCTCGGCGACCCCACGTACCCAGAGTCGTCGCGGGCTACATGGATGACAGCATCCAGGGCTGCCGCCAGCTGCGCGTGTAATGGCGGCCGAGGGAGCCCGCCGACTACGCCAAGGGCCTCCAGGCGAGCCGGAATATCGGCAGTGGAATTGGCATGGACAGTCCCGCAGCCGCCCTCATGGCCGGTATACATTGCTGTCAAAGGTCACAGATCTCGGCTCCGCGTACCTCACGTACCAACAGCCGGTCCGGACGCATGCGTAAGGACTGACGGACCAAGTCAGTCAGGCTGATCGCTCCCGCTAGCTCAGTGTTGGCGGGTCGACCCTTGATTCGCACGACATATGGATGGTTCGGCGCGAGCTCTCTCGAATCCTCGACGACAACGATCCGCTCCTGTTGCGGCACCAGCGCCAGCAGCGTGGTAAGCAGAGTCGCTTTGCCGGAGCCAGTTCCACGACTGATCAAGAACGCCAGCTTGGCCTCGATCATGCGTGCCAGGAGTTGCGCCGTTCCGGGCGTCACGGAGCCAGAGGCAACGCAGTCTTCGAGTGAGAAGCTCAACGAAGCCCAGGGGAATCGTGTCCGGCCTGGATTTCGTGCCGCTGAGTGGCTCTGATCATGCCATGAGCATCGCCCGTCCGGTGAACGCATCATCTTCCCACGGCCGTCCATCTGGATGCAGAGCACCGCGGCCGCAGCGCC
>Ga0081455_10005092_pt1 | contig 14504 bp, 14 predicted proteins | sample TabmetS3T2R1_FD_70207 | JGI IMG/M metagenome (GOLD analysis project Ga0081455, IMG submission 70207) | Tabebuia heterophylla rhizosphere microbial communities from the University of Puerto Rico - S3T2R1 | ecosystem: Host-associated > Plants > Roots > Rhizosphere ... | reverse complement strand
TCTCAGACTGCCTCTTCTCGATTTCGGAGTTGGCTTCTTCTACCGCGCCTTCACGTTCTGTTTGCGCTTGGTTCGCTGCATCGAGTTCTCTTTTCAAGTTGGCAACTACACTTTCAAGCTCGGCGTTTCTCGCCCGGAAGGCTCTCAAATCATTTTGTAACTGAATCAACGGAGGGCCTAAAATGGCAACCACCCCACTACTAGGCCTATACAACGAACGCCCATGCCTGCATGGAGCTTTCTCTGTGCGAACCGTAAGTATATCGCTTAAGGCGGTAGTATCGAAGCCCGTATGGGTCGCCACAAATAATAGCGACTTGTAAAGGAGACGGGATCGCGCCGAAATACGCATACGAGCGACCAGTGGCGACCCCGCTGAACCCTTTGCGGGGGGTTACCTGGCCTGTATGAGTTTGCTCTAGGGTGCGGAGTCACGTCATGTTCCCAGACGGATCGACACCGCAGCGTCGCAGCCTTTACGAGCATGTCTACCCGAACAATAAGCGACATCCCTAAATGCGATCTTATGCGACCACACTTCGCCAAGCTCTGACGGAAAACGCGCGAGCGGTTGCGTGCATTACTAAATATTCATGTCGAAGAGGTGGTTCTCTACGTTCGCGGTGGGAACAAAAATTCAAGTGCGCCATGATTGCGAGGTTCGCAGTTTTGCCCATAAGCACTTATAGTAGGCTTGTGGCTCAGCCACCCCGGGTACTGAGGTCTACAAACGATCAACAAACGGCGAGGCTCGCATCATGACCAACAAACTCGATGTCGGCAAAGCGCTGGAAAAGTTGCGCGGCAGCGATGAGCCGAAATCACGCATGACCATTCTCGACGAAAAAAATAAGGCGCTTGACGAAGAGATTCGGCGCTTGAGAGCGGAGAGACGACGCCTCGAGCGGGGCGAACCGGAACCACCCGATGATTGAGAAATCGACTCTAGCGAGAGCATTGTCACGCACCGCAAGCGTCATCTCGCGCCTACTCAGTTGACATCACGCACGATCAGACGATTGGGGAGCTCGTTTGGATCTTCGCTCTCTGGCGGAGGTGCTTGGCAAGGAGCTTGCCACAGGCTTCGATGGCGAGAATCAATCCCTTGTCACGGTCGCCGCTGAAATGGCTGGTAAGCCCGTGCATGATTTGATCCCATGGTTTCAAGTCAATTGAGGGAGTCCAGGTTGGGGGTTAATGGCAATAATGCTCCGGCGGGGGTGATTGAGCTCCGGGTCAACAAGATTGCCCAGCTCTTCCAGTCCTTTGATCCGTTCCCCTTTCTCGATAAAGAAATAGAGGAATACATTGTGAGCTGGGCGCGTATGCGTGCCAAGGACCAACCCATCACAATCATAATTTACCTTCCCGAGAAGGAAGCGCGCACAACAGCAGCAAAAGGACTAGCTGAGGCCTTTGCTAACTATTTTGCCTATCATGCGGATCTTTTGCAGCACGATTTGAATGAGCTGTCTCGCGACGGTCATCGCTTCCTTGTTATTGGTATGACAATCCTGGTGTCATGCCTTGTCGCATCTCAGGTGGCGGGCAGGTACTTGTCCGAAGGCCCAATCAGACGCCTATTGGAACAGAGTCTTCCAATTCTGGGCTGGGTCGCTAACTGGCGTCCGCTTGAGATATTACTTTACGATTGGTGGCCAATCGCGCGTCGCCGCGACTTGTATCGCCGTCTGGCGTCCGCATCGGTCGAGATCAAGCCGAATAAACACTCAATGTCCGAAAATCACTAGCCGACTTGGTACTGGCGTCAGCCCATCCTTGGCCATACGAAGATTAAGCGCAACGTCCTCTGGCTTGCGCTCGGTTTTGACCTGCACGTACTAACTGCCTTCGTCCGGAATTTTCAGCAACAAGCCGCAGGCCTTGCAATGAACAGCGTCAACTTCGTGGCGTTGAAGCCCGCAAGTCGGGCACGCATAGCGCACCTTTTGGGGCCGTACTAGGGTTTGCAATAGGCGCAAAAACAAAGTTACGCCAAAGATCATTATGATAATCGAGATTAGACGGCCCAGCGTTCCTTGCAGGGTAATGTCGCCGAAGCCTGTGGTCGTAAGGGCTGTGACGGTGAAGTAGAGCGCATCAACGTAGTTGGTAACGGCCGGATTGCGCCAGTGTTGGGTTTGGTAGACCACTCCCGTCATGATGAAAAGAAAAACAGCGAGATTCACTACGGCGATTATCGTCTCCTCGTTTCGACGGAAGAAGCTGCTGTCGACTCGAAGCCGTGCCATGAACTGATACATGTGGAGCAGTCTCAATGTGCGCAGGATGCGGAGAAATCCATAGCCCTCCCCGACTATAGGTGCCAAAAAGGAGACGAGCGCAATTAAGTCGGCCCATGTGGCTGGATGAGCAAACTCTCTTAGCGGATGCGCGCTTGCGTAAAGACGGAAAGAGAAGTCGGTGAGGATGACAAGCCCGAAAATCACATCCAGCCATTCGATCCAGGTCGTCCGCGGCATAAACGACGTGGCCACGATGAAAATTATTGTTATCGCGTCGAAAGCAAGGAGGGCGTAACGAAATCGATGCGCAACGCGGCTTTTGCCGAAATACAAATCTCTAAGTGACTCTCGAAACGTAGCGTTCCGCTGAGCCTCGTCCGGGAGCGAATGAGCTGAAGCTGAGCCTTTCCGGCCCGCGGATTTGGTCCTTGTCTCATTTCTGGCAGTCATGGCCACTCGACCAAATACGCGAAGGCGTGAATGTGCCCGAAGGACAATGCCTTAATAGCTGCAGAGGGCTATTCCTCCGTTAACACTTTGATACTCCGGCCGGCAGTTCGTTAAATTTATCGATCGCAGACGAGCGTCTCAACCCGATTAGCCAGTACTCTGTAGCCGCCTTCCTTCAGTGTCGGCCAGCACCGGACCTATTGGTGCGGACTATAATAGTCAGCAGGCCAAACTCTACGCCACAGCGGCGTCAGGACGGGCACCACCACCAACGCCGTAACTGCTCCTATGACGACGCCGAAGGCCGCCGAAGCGAGAGCTTCAGCCAGCCATGCCAGAAAGCCGCCAATGGGAGCAACGGCCGCACGCGCAGCATCGCTGATAGCGCCGACCACGTGTTCCGGCCCGTCGATGCCGTATCCGTGAAGCCCATGAACTATGATGCCGCCACCGACCCAAAACATGGCAACCATACCGACTAAACTCAGCATCTTGAGGAACGGCGGCATACAGTGGACGGTGACCTGGCCAATAGCGCGGTTAATCGTCCCCCCGCGCTGAGCAAGGTAAACACCGAAATCGTCCGCCTTGACGATGATCGCCACCGAGCCGTAGACGCCGACCGTGACGAGAAGCGCAACAGCCAACAGCACGAGTGCCTGTATGAGGATATTTGGGGCGACAATGCCGGCCAAGCTAATCGCAATGATCTCAGCCGAAAGGATAAAGTCGGTGCGGATTGCGCCGGCTACGGTTTCGTCCTCAAGCGCCCTCGAATCGACTGCGGGCGAGAGCTTCGTGTGCGTAGCGTGAGGCACTATCATGTGATGTAGCTTTTCGTAACCCTCGAAACAGAGGAATACGGCGCCGATCACCAATAAAGGCATGATCGCCCAGGAAGCGAAGGCCGAAAGTAGCAGTGCTGCCGGCAGCAGAAACAGGACCTTGTTTTTCAGCGAGCCGCGTGCGATGCGCCCAATAATCGGCAATTCGCGCTCCGCTGCAAAGCCAATCACGTACCGGGGTGTAACGGCGGCGTCGTCGATCACGACACCGGCGGCTTTTGCGCTCACCTTGAAGCTCTGCGTCGTGACGTCATCGAGCGAAGCAGCCGCCACCTTCGCCAGGGCAACAACATCGTCCAAAAGTGCCAAGAGCCCACTGGCCATATCTCTGCGCCATTCCATCCTGACTAATCGTATCCGCAGCGAACCTATTCTCCACACAGGGCCCTACGGAAGAGCGAGGATCCCATTTTTAGCTGTACGCCGGTTGGCTTGGGAACCCAGTGTGCTAGAGTGTGGGCTCCACCCTACTCAGGAGCAGCCACTTATAACTTAGCGCGGCATCCGATTTCTTAGGTCACAAAAAGGGACAGGCCGCACTTCCCGAGAGACATAGCCCCAATGAGAATATCAGCGATTGTTTTTGTGCTAAGCTTGGCCGCATCGGTTTGTCCCGTTGGGACCGTATGGGCGCAAGATCAGACAGAGAGCACTCCGCCTCAACAACAATTGCTCGACGCAGCCCAGCTTGATCAACTGGTGGCGCCGATTGCGCTTTATCCGGATCCTTTGCTTGCGCAGGTTCTGATGGCCTCGACTTATCCACTAGAGGTCGTGCAGGCCGACCGCTTCGCGAAGACCAATAAGAAACTGAAGGGGGACAAATTAAAGCAGGCGCTGGACCAGCAAAATTGGGACGCTAGCGTGAAGGAACTTGTATCAACACCGACCGTGCTTGCCACGATGAACGACCAGCTCGAATGGACCCAGAAGCTTGGTGATGCCGTTCTGGCGCAACAAGCCGATGTGATGGACGCGATTCAGCGCTTGCGAGCCAAAGCGCAAGCGAACGGTAAGCTGGAAACCACCAAACAACAAACGGTGACGGTGACGCAGCAAGCAGGCCAGCAGCAAGTGATCAGCATCGAGCCCGCTTCACCAGAAGTCGTGCACGTTCCCTACTACGATCCTGGTGTCGTTTACGGCCAATGGTCCTATCCGGAATATCCCCCCTATTATTATCCTCCGCCAGCCGGTTACATCGTCGGTGGTGCGATAGCGACCGGACTCGCTTGGGGTGCAGCCTACGCAGTGGGCCGCGAGATTTGGGACGACATCGATTGGAATGGTGGCGATATCAACATAGACGTGGATCGCAACATTGACATCGACCGGAACGTCAATGTCGATCGCAACAGGTGGGAACACGATTCCTCTCACCGACGTGGGGTGAAATATAACAACGACGCGGTCAGGAATAAGTTCGCCAAGGCAAATACTCGGCCCGCGGACCGGAAGCTCGACCGCGGACGCGGTGGCGAGCAGGGGCTGAGGCCCGGCACCGGAGACGTCAAGCCGGGCGGACCTGACCGTCCTGGCCTTGGCGGCGACCGTCCGGATTTAGGCGGGCCTGGACAAAGGCCAGACGTCGGTCAAATTCAACAAGGGCTAAAAGAACGAGCGGGGCAAAGGCCCGACGCCGGTCAAATTCAACAAGGGCTAAAAGAACGAGCGGGGCAAAGGCCCGACGCCGGTCAAATTCAACAAGGGCTAAAGGAACGATCAGGAAAGCAAGCAGCGCTGGAACGTCAGAAGCCCGATCTTGGTCAGGCAAAAAGGCAGGGCGGTAACGGCTTCGATCCAAGCGACGGCCGAAAAGCCAAGGACTTTTCCAAGCGAGGTCAAGCGAGCCTGGGCAATCGCGGGCCTGCAGACTTCAAGCGCCCCAGCGGAGGAGGACCCAAAGCCGTGCAAAGGGGTGGCAGGCCATCTATGGGACGGCCCGGGGGCGGCGGCAGGCAAATCAGCCGCGGCGGCGGCGGCCGCGGCGGTATGAGTCGCGGAGGCGGCGGCCGCGGCGGTGGAGGCCGCGGCGGCGGACGTCGTTCCGATATCCGCCTCAAGGAAGACATCGCTCCATTGAAGTACCTTGGGAACGGCCTCAACCTTTATACCTTCCGTTACAGAGGCAGTGATCACACCGTCTACGTGGGTGTCATGGCCCAGGAGGTGCAAAAAATTGATCCGAGCGCGGTATCTTATGACCACCAAGGATATTTGATGGTCGACTATGACCGTATCGGTCTGAAACTCATGACCTGGAAAGAATGGCAGGCGAAGGTCAGCACGGGAGGAGAGCGATGATGACAAACACGAGTCGCGTGCTCCTTGGCGCAGCACTTCTTCTTTGGAATGCCTCTGCGTTTGCGCAAGAGCAATTCGATACTCCAGATGACGCCGTCAATGCCCTAGTAAGCGCGGCCAAGAGTGGCGATGCAAAGGCGATAATAGCCGTGCTGGGGCCCGAGGGGGAAGCGGTCGTCAGCTCGGGCGATCCTGTGGCTGACAGCAACACGCGGGAAAAGTTCGTTTCGGCCTATGAAGCCAAACACGCGATCGAGCTTGAGGGCAACGGCACGCAAACGCTCATCATCGGCGAGGACGACTGGCCTTTCCCGATTCCACTCATCAGCAATGGAGGCAAATGGCAGTTTGATACTAAGGAAGGACTGGGTGAGATCCTGCGCCGGCGCATTGGCCGCAATGAACTCTCCGCGGTTGAGGTCTCGTTAGCTTACGTCCAGGCACAAAACGAATACGCCACGCTCGATCCTGAGGACCTTGGTCGGGGCGTTTATGCACAGCGGATTGTAAGCCGCACTGGAAAGAAGGATGGTCTTTATTGGCCGACGGCGGAGGGAGAGACGCCGAGCCCGCTTGGCGAGCTTGCTGCGCAAGCATCGGCTGAAGGGTACAAGGCCGGCGAGAAGCCAATCCCCTACCATGGCTATTACTATCGCATACTAACGCGGCAGGGCGCAGGCGCTCCCGGCGGCGCATACGACTACCTCGTTAAGGGTAAGATGAAGGGCGGTTTCGCGCTGATTGCTGTGCCGGCTGAATACGGTAATTCCGGCATCATGACCTTCATGGTCAACCATGACGGCGTGGTTCTCGAAAAGGACCTCGGGCCAGATACAACAAAACTTGCGCGGAAGATCGATGCCTTTGCGCCGGATCAGGGTTGGAGTAAAACCGATACAACTTTTTGAGTTTGTTCCGTGCTCGCGGGTATCGCGGCCATTATCGTCAAGCGCATCATGGGTCCGTCCGCAACGTCGTGAGATATGCCGGAACGTAGGATCTTAGAAAAGGCCGAGACCATCGCCCCGGCCTTTTCAAGCGTGATGAGCAAACCCACGCGGTCACCTTGAGTTGATCTCCCATCGCGCTTGGGGGGTACCGGAAAACCGGGCTGGAAGTCGGGTCATTTACCCGTTGTCGGAATCTATGCGCTCCGGTTGGAGATGGCGCGAACCGGCCGAGGCTTTGATTTTGAATCCACCGCGACATAAGTGAAGACACCTTCAGTCACCTGTATCTGCTCACCGCTACGACCACGACGGGCAAAGGCTTCGACCTTCACTGTTATCGAGGTGCGCCCCACCTTGAGGATTTTGGCATAGCAGCTCACCTCGTCCCCGACGAAGACTGGGCGCTGAAAGCTCATCGCCGTCACTGCGACAGTGACGACTCGACCATTGGCGTGTCGGACGGCGACGGCGCTGCCGGCGAGATCCATTTGCGACAAAAGCCAGCCGCCAAAAATGTCTCCATGCGCATTGGCAAACACTGGCATAGCGATTGCCCGCAGCGCGAGCTCGGATTCCGGCAAAGACTTGGGTACCTTTTTAAGGGCCACGGGAATCCGATCCGATTGCTCGAGGGGTGAATGCTTCAAACGCATCCTGGGGCTCGTTTGCCTCGGTCATTAATCGGCTAACATTCGATCAAGCGAGATGATGTCCGTTGCTAAGGCAATAGGCGAGCAGGCAGTCACGGCATCGGCGGCCAGGCCTGCATTGGCACCGCGTCGATAGAGTTGGCTGGCGAGCCCTCAATGATCCTCGAGCTGACCGCGGCATAGACGATGACGCGTCGCTGCGGGTCAACCAACCGGTAAAGACGCGTCCGCAGGAAGACGTGTCATGAGCGCGGCCGTTTTCCCTTGGATGCTTCCTCCTTTTTCCTTAGTCGCTCTCGCAGTGGTTCCTCGGCGTAATCAACAAATCGTAACGCATAAACAAGGTTGTCTAGCTGAGCTTTCGGAATTTCAAGGCTGAACGGACCTTGGTCTGTCTCCAATCGCAGCGTGACGGGAGGAGTTTCGACCTCAATGGAGAAGCCAATCAATTTGAGATTAGTTATGTCCTCAGTTATCTCTGCCTTGCTCGGAGTTTCCGACCGGATCGAGCCAGCATTCGCCTGCGGCCCTTCGTTGTCCCGGATGTCAGCTGCCGCGTGTACTAAGAGCTGACTGAATTCCTGTGTTTGATCCGCATACCACCGCATCTGAGATTGTACGTAGCGAGTCTGAAGGCTCAGCAACTCCTGCAGGTCCTTTGCCTGAGACACTTCTTTTGCCAAGGCGAAAGCAGCATCAGCGTTCTCTTTCGCGAATTCGCTAGCCCGCTCGCGAACTTGATGGAATTTGGGTGTCGAAGACACGGACCAAACGGCCATGGCTTGCGCGACCCCATCCATGAATTGCAAATACAGTTGGCGCGCCTGTTCAACGTTCTCTTCGGCCAGCCGCCTCAGCTGTTGTGGAATGTCAAAAGGCTTTTGAGACATGACCAACCTCCTCGCCTCTTCCTTGCCTGTAACCAACGGCTCCGAAGCCTCGAAGAATACGTCTGCAGCGACCGATCGCTTCAAGTCTCCCTTGTATACCTATTCAGCGACATAGACACCTTCGAGCTGATCAGAAAGTGACCTTGCGCCGGGAGGTCCTGTGCGCAATAATTAATCTTCAAACAGCCTCCGGCGAGAAATACATGCGCTGGCGCGGTCTAAGAAAAAGCGAGAACATCGAGGATCGCCGGGCCGAGGGTGGTGGCGGCTTCAGCTTCCCATTTCCGGGCGGCGGCGGGCGCTTTCCCGTTGGCGGCTCGGGCGGTCGTGGTGGTGGCATTGGCATCGTCGGCATTCTCATCATCCTTGGTCTGATGTGGTTTTTCGGCGCCGACCCCCGCGCCATCATGCAGGGTGGACCGACCGGGGACGGCACTACCATACCCGATATTCGCCTTCCGCAATCGCGCCCTGACGCCACGAATTTGCCACTCCCGGGCGGGGAGAGCGGGGCGCAGATTCAGCACCCGCAGGGAACTAGTGAAGACGAGATGAAGAACTTCGTGGCCGCGGTACTCGGCACAACCGAGGACGTCTGGCAGAACACCTTTGCGCAATATGGCCAGCGCTACAGCGATCCAAAGCTCGTATTGTTTAGCGGTGGCGTGCGCTCCGCCTGTGGTATGGGCATGGCGGCGATGGGTCCGTTCTACTGCCCCGGGGACGAGAAGGTTTACATCGATCTCGATTTCTACAGAGAGTTGAAAGACCGCTTCCGCGCCCCAGGCGATTTTGCCCAAGCCTATGTCGTCGCTCATGAGATCGGCCATCACGTGCAGAAGCTTCTCGGCATCGCCGACCAAGTAGAGGCGGCGAAACAACAAATGAGTCAGACCCAAGCCAATGCGCTTCAGGTTCGCATGGAGTTGCAGGCCGATTGTCTCGCCGGGGTCTGGGCCAACCGGGCCCACGAGAGCAAGGGCATCGTCGAACCGGGCGATATCGAGGAGGCCCTCGGCGCAGCTACCGCGATTGGCGACGACCGAATCCAAAGCCAAGCGCAAGGCTATGTCGTTCCTGACTCCTTCACGCATGGCTCATCCGAACAGCGCGTGCGCTGGTTCCGTCGCGGCTACGAGACGGGCAAACTCGAAGCCTGTGATAGTTTTAACGCCGCTGAACTTTAGGAATTGGTCGAAGGGGTCTTTTCAGGGGGATTTTTCGGCGGCGACTTCAACCCACCAAAGCACTGGTTCGTGAACAAGAAGGGCCGTTTATTTGTCGAATACCGCAAGGTTCAGGACACAGACGCGAATGCGGTCGAAGCAATCGGTACGGTCTCACGGCGCACCTCCAGAAGTGAACTTGGGTGGAAGCGCCTCGATGTCCGGTAAGTGCCAGATGCGGATCCCAGCATGGACCTAGAAGCAGCTCGAAAGGCCCTGGTGAAACGGAGCACATTCTCTTCGAAACGTGTTGCGTTTTTCGGTGTTGTGGGTCTGTGCGTTGTTGCGGGCGTATTCCTTCGCTCGGGTCTGTACTTTACCCAACCGGAAGCGGAGCAAAATACGCCGGCCACCTCGTCCTCAACGCCCGCCGCGACGCCAGCCGTGGAAACGACTAAGTCCGTTGCCAAGCCGGAGCAGAATGCGCCGGCTCCGGCCACACCGTCCCCGTCACCACCCACTGCCGCACCCGCCCTGGAAGGCGTGGGGACCGTTCAGTCATCGCCACCCGCGCAGAACGCGGTGACTGCACCAACCGAACAGGCGGAACCGGCAGTCACCGAGCTTCAGCCGGCTGGCGAGGCGGACGAGCAGGCCCAGTCCGAGCCACCGGACTCGGGCATAATTTTGGTCGCCAGGCTGCCCGTCGAAGTGCGAGCAAGTCCGTCTTTCTCTGCACCTACTCTGTATGGATTTCCGGCTGGTCGGCCGTTCCGCGTGATTGGCCGCGAGGGAGGCTTTGCCCATATCCAGGACTTGAAGAGTAGTGCGAGCGGCTGGATTGATGAGGCCGCGCTCGCGCAGCCGCCGATCGCTCCGCGCACATCGTCTCCTACTCAACCGAAGCCTTTTTCAGTTGACGGGAAGCCTGCGCAGAAAAACAATTCGGTCACTGCCGGATCCGAGGTGGCCGGTCAACCGGATCGCAGGCGACCTGGCTTGTTTGGTCGAGGGGGGATTTTCGGGGGGATTTTCGGCAACTAGTCTTAGCCCCTACAGCGAGGGGCGTGCCAACCTTGCGACGAAAGGCACTTCGAACTGTTGTGCTCGTCGAGCCGCCGTTGGGCCAAAGATTCAATGGCAAAAAGTATTGACTTGTCATTTGCTAGGGCAAAGTCTGCAAAGAGTGCAGCGTTGTCGATGACAGCGCCACCTGAATGGGCAGATGGCGGCAATAGAATGGAGAGAAACATGGCGACAAGGAAGACAACTGGGCGCAAGACTGCGCGGACGGTGCGCAGAACTGCCCGCAAGGCGGCCCGCGTCACGCGCAGGACGGGACGGAAAGTAGCCCGCGCTACTCGCAGGACGGGACGGAAGGTGGCGCGTGCTGCCCGCAAGACAGGGCGAAAGCCGACGCCAACAGCATAGCTAGCGATAAGGCTGGATCACCGCCGCCGCGCTACAGAACAGACCGCATAAGATATTATCGATCCGGCTGACGCGGCGGCGGGGCTTTGCTGTCCATTTGGGGGAAACCGATCCTATGGATTTCAAGAAATTCTATCTCTCGCCACAAGGCCGAGTAAACCGCAAGCAATTTTGGCTCTGGCTCGTTCTGCCGTTGACGGTGATTGGCGCACTGTTGGCCTTGGTCGACATCGCGAGCGGAAATTACAATCCCGAAACGGGCATCGGGCTTTTCACCGGCATTTTCGCACTGCTCACCCTGATCCCGACCATCATCGTCTACATCAAGCGCTTCCATGACCGGGACAAAGCCGGCTGGTGGGTCCTGATCGGCCTCATCCCGATCATCGGAGTGATCTGGCTTCTGATCGAACTCGGCTTTCTCAAAGGTACGTCAGGGCCGAACCGGTTCGGTCCACCCGTGATGGATTGAGCGGAACCCCGGTGGGTTGCACGCCGAAGCATCCCGGGCTTGCCTGGTCCGATGGCCGGTAATTGAAACCGCTCACTCTACACAAAACCCGGCGCCCTCCTGCCTTTTTGCGGCCTAACCTCCAAGCGGTAGCTGTGTCCACGATTTGGGTTCGTTTTGTAATTCGCCATTTGCCTAGCCGGATCGCTTGGACCGACCGGACGCCTTTGTGCGGCTAGTCCGCTCGCTTCGCGTGAGTCGGACCCCTGGGCCCTTGGTCGCATCCCCCGGGATGAACTCCACGCCTGCCCGCTCGAGGGCCGACTGAATCTTCCAAAGAACCTCGGCAGACCCTCGAATTTCGGGCGCGGCTTCGACCCTCTTGATGGTGGTAGCGCTTACCGTCGCCAACCTGGATAGTTGCGCTTGACTGAGAGCCAATAAGCCTCGAGCACCCCTTATCTGCGCGCCATTTATCATTCTATTTCATTTTATGATGTTGACAATAACGGCCTGTTCTGGTCTATTTACGGTCACAACAGGTCTGAAAGGGCAATCGAGTGGCGCATCCGGCTTTGCATGTCGAAACATCAAAGTTCCAACTCCTGCGGCTACGCCTATTGGCAGACCACCCAACGCTGGATGACGAGTGCCTCGCCGATACTTTGGAGGGAATCACGGACCTCCACGAGATGATAGCCGCGGTGATCCGCTCGGCGCTAGTGGACGAGGCCCTTCAAGCAGGATTGCGCACACGTCTCGAGGATATGCGACAGCGCCTAGCCCGACTCGAAGGACGGGGTGCCAAGAAACGTCAAATTGCGCTTGAGGCCATGTGCGAGGCGGGGCTGAAAAAACTCGAACAGCCTGATTTTACTGCGTCGGCTCGACTCGGCTTGCCTCCGATGGTCGTCGTTGCGGAGGAATTGATCCCAGCCGAATATTGGGTGCCCCAGCCACCCAAGCTCGACCGCCAGTCCCTGCTCGCCCGACTGAAGGGTGGCGGCGACGTCACTGGCGCGCAGCTCGGCAATCCCAAACCTACTCTCGCTGTGAGGACCAAGTGATGGCATTCACCGAAGCACAAGTGAAGAACCTCGAAGCTAAGCTCAATGCCAAACACGTTCGAACGCGCCGTGTACAGGACACCACCCTCGCCTACGTAGAGGGTTGGCATGTCATCGCCGAGGCAAACCGCATCTTCGGGTACGACGCTTGGGATCGGCACACACTATCCACGCGTTGCGTTTGGTCTGGCTCGGCCAGCCACCATTATGCCGCGGCCTATACTGCAAAAGTGCGCATCGCCGTGAGGGCCGGCGCTTTAACGATCTCTCGGGAAGGCTGCGGCAGCGGCGAAGCTAGAGCGCTCACCCCAGGGCAAGCCCACGAACTCGCGCTCAAAGCCGCTGAAACGGATGCGACGAAGCGAGCGCTGGCGACCTTTGGTAATCCATTTGGGCTCGCACTATATGACCGCGAGCTCGCGGGCGTGACCAATCGCAAAACGCTCATGCCGAAATCAGAGGAATACCAAGGGCCTTGGTTACTCAGCCTACCCAGTGGGGCGGGTCAAAGCTTCAACAGGGCGGACGAATTCATTGCAGCGTTAAAAAAAACCCTTAGCGCTACGAATGACATCGAACAATTGTTCGCCATCTGGGAGCGCAACGTTGACGCCGTGAGGGCAATCAACAAGTGCACAAGCCGCTCAACGCCAAGAGGAATGGTCACTCAAAACCTAGTCGCTCATTTAAGGAGTCGCGCAATTGCCTTGGCAAAACAAGGTAGCCAAACATCCGCTACGGTACCTCAGACCCAGAATGGCTCACTCGCCAAGGTCGATAAAAGTCTCTTAGCTATCCCGGAGCTCAAGCGCGTTCGTTCGCAGGAGCATTTACGCTTTGTAGCCGGCCAGCCTTGCCTGATTTGCGGCCGTACCCCTGCGCAAGCGCATCACATTCGCTACGCTCAAGCAAAGGGGATCGCGCTCAAAGTGAGCGATGAATTCACTGTGCCTCTGTGCGCCATCCACCACAGCGAAAATCATGCGACTGGTGACGAGAGACGCTGGTGGCAGGATCGCAAAATCGATCCTTTGGCTATTGCCCACCAATTGTGGACTCAAAGCCGCCCGAAGGCCGAAACTCCACTGCATACGCAGTGAACTCAGCCGCCTGGTAGAAGGCCACCTCGATCGTTGCAATCGCCAGGGTTGGTAGTGGCCCGTTTATGCTTGCAGCTCCAAGCGAATCGATCCATCTGAGCACCGTAGAAGTGGGTAGCTAATCAGTTGGTGAATCAAATGGCGTCAACAGAGCAAATCAAGGCGAACCGTCTAAATGCACTCAAGAGTACCGGGCCGCGCACAGCTAAGGGTAAGGCACGAAGCAGCCGCAACGCCCTGACGCATGGCCTTACGGCGCAGGAGATCGTGATCCCGGGGGAAGACCCAGGCGCATACCAAGCGTTCCGGCAGCAACTCGTTGACGATCTCCAACCCAACGGGTCGTGCGAGCTCGACCTAGTCGAACGCTTGGCCGCGACGTGTTGGCGTTTGCGCCGCATTCCCCGGTTCGAAGCGATCCTCATGGCATGGTTTGAGAACAATGAGCTTTATAGCGACGCCTATAGTCAGGATCTTGGCGTAAAGGCTTCACCCGCGAAGGAGCGAGCAGATAAGCAGACTGCCGCAAGGTGGTCGGTCCAAAATCCTCACGAGGTTAACGTCTGGGGGAGAGTCCTTAGGGACGCTCTGACTCGTGATGGGATGCTACTAAAACTCAATAGCTACGAGGGAAGACTGCTACGGCAGTCGCAGCAGCTGTTAGGCCAGTTCTTCGCGCTGCGCAAAGCCCGCGCTACCGATTTCTCGCTTGAGGCGAATCCCTTGAGCGCAGATGACGAAATTGAGGGCACCTCCGAGGTGCCCTCGCCTAGTGAGGTTGTAGAAAAAGAGACGGGTGAAACTCGTCGGCACTGAGCGGGTCACACGTGAACGTCGCTTGCCATCGCTCTGACCGAAACTCCGCTTTTGGCACTTAGCGAAAATTCAGCACGCCAGGGTTTATGTCTGCTTTTGACCCAAAGCAGATGTCGGCGCTGGATCTGCCAATGCGCC
>Ga0081455_10005091_pt1 | contig 14507 bp, 8 predicted proteins | sample TabmetS3T2R1_FD_70207 | JGI IMG/M metagenome (GOLD analysis project Ga0081455, IMG submission 70207) | Tabebuia heterophylla rhizosphere microbial communities from the University of Puerto Rico - S3T2R1 | ecosystem: Host-associated > Plants > Roots > Rhizosphere ... | reverse complement strand
AACGTCAATACCGAGGTGCGTGAGGCGTATGTGGAGGCGCTGCGCAGTTGCCTGCAGGCGGCAAGGGCCCCTGATGTGCTCGACCTGATGCGGCAAGCTGAGGTGGCCATGCAGGCAGTGGTGGCAGCCAAACTGCAGCTCTTTGGCTCCGTAGGAAAAGTCTAAAACACGATTCCACATCTACACGCGAAATTTTGCGACGGAGCCTACTTCTGGGCACCTCATAACAGTGCATCATGGCCCTGCTGTTAACCCATCCAGCAGCCTCTTGGCCTCCTGAAGGTCGGCCGTGTCAAATCCTTCGGTAAACCAACCATACACCTCTGCGAGGAGCTGACATGCCTCAGCCAGCTTACCTTGCCGCTGCCACAGCCGGCTCAGGCTCATGGCCGCCCGCAGCTCCAACGACTTCGCTTCCTGGTGGCGGGCCATAGCAAGGGCCTGATGGAAACAGACTTCGGCCTGCTGCGGCTCTGGGATGGCCCGCTGCAGCAGTAACTCCCCCTGGAGCCGATGCATTTCTGCCTCGTAGAAACGCTCCCCGGTTTTGTTGACCAGCGTGCGCGCCTCAGCGAGCGCGTGGAGGCCCTCTTCGGCGCGCCCCACTTTGCCCTGGACCTCGGCCAGCAGGGCAAGCATATGCGGCTGCCACACGTCTGCTCCTGTGGCCCGCCAGGCAGCGAAGCTTTGACGCATGTAGGCGATGCCCTCACCCACCTGCCCTCGCTCAGCCAGTATCCAGCCCCGCCAGAAAGTTCCTACCGCCGCCCAGAGCGCAAACCCCTGCTCAGTCGAGAGGGTCACAGCAGCTTCTGCCCGCTCGAGAGCTCCGTGCTCCTCCCGGCGGAGCTGATGGAGCCAGGCACCAAAGTCGAGGGCAAACGCCAGGCTATGGGGATGCGCCAGGTCCTGCGCCAGGCTGAGCGCCTCCTGGCTCTTCCGTAAGGCCTGGTCCGGATAGCCCAGCCACCACAGGACCAAGGCCGCATAGGCGCGGCAAGCGACCATGGGGTCCAGCACGAAGGTAGGAGAACGGAGCTGCTGAGGATCGTACAGGCTCTCTCCCTGCTCCAGATGCATCCGAGCGCGGAGCAGCTCGCCGAGATAGAACAAGGTGACTCCAAGCGTATTGTGGCCCCTCAGGAGGTACACCGGGTCATGCATACGCTGTGCCAGGGTAAGGCACTGCTCCCCGAGCTCGCGCGCTGTCTGTAACTGACCGCGTTGCACATAAAATCGCCACAGTCCAAAGAGCACCGGAGGAAGCTGCGGAGTTTCTCCTACCTCCTGACACAGTGCCCGTGCCCGCGTGTAGGCTCGTTGAACCTCTGGGGCCCCATAGCCTTCGATGGCCGTCAGCGACGCGCCCAAGGCAATGTGCAGTGCCAGCTCTTGCTGCGCGCGCTCTCGGGAGTCTGGGAGGGTTTGCAGCACCTCCAGGCCCTTCGTAAGATGCGAGATCGCCTCACGATGGCCTGAGCGCTCGACGGCGCACTGCCCTGCACGCTGCCAATACGAGAGGGCCGGCACCATCAGGCCAGCCTCCGTATAGTGATGAGCCACGAGCTCGGGCTGCGTGTCAACGGTCGTGGGAAACTGCTCCACGAGCACCTGCGCTATGCGCTGGTGCACCTGCTGCCGGACATTCGGCAACAACGCCTGATAGGCTACTTCTTGCGTGAGTACATGCTTGAAGGTGTAGGCGCGCGTCGGCACCACACGGGTCTCATAGAGAAACTCCGCCGTTTGCAACTGTCTGAGACTCTGTAGCAGTCCCTCCTCAGGCCGATCCACCACTGCCTGGAGCAGAGCGAGGGGGACGTCGACGCCAATCACAGCCGCTTCCTGCAGGAGGTGCTTCTCGAGCGCGGGTAAGCGGTCCATACGCACCGCCAACACGGCGTGAATGGTATCAGGGACACGCAGCCCTGGGGAGGCACGCTCCTGCTCCGCCATGGTGTGGGCCAGCTCCTCGAGAAACAGCGGATTGCCCTGGGCCTTGGCCAGGAGCTGCTGTTCCAGCACCGGCTCCAGGGCAGTCTGGCGCAGCACGCTGCGCATGATCTGCCGGCTGTCGTCGGGTCCCAGGGGCGCCAGGGCTATCTGCATGGCATAGGATTTCTCCAGCCAGGGCGGGCGATACCCCGGAAGGTAGGTCGTGAGTATCAGCATGGGCACCCCTACCAACCGCTCGACCAGCGATGCCAGGAACGCCTCTGAGGTCGGGTCGATCCAATGCAGGTTCTCTACTGCCAGGACCAGCGGCTGCTGCCGGCTGTGGTTGAGGAGCATCTGCTGGAGCGCCTCAAACGTTCGTCCCTTAAGCGCTTCGGCACTGAGACCAGCAAACTGGTCGGATGCCACAGGCATACCAAGCAGGTGGAGGAGATACGGTGTCTCCACATCGGGGTCGAGCCCTGCTGTCTGGAGACCTGTACGGACCTTCGTGGTGATGGTCTCCAGGCTGTCCCCTTCGGCAAGACCACAGCACTCCCGCAGCAACTCGGTCACAGGCAGGTAGGGACTGGCGCTGCCATAGGCCAGGCACTGACCCGCAACGTACGTGACCTGGTATGTGCCGAGGTGCTGCTGGAACTCCTCCAGGAGGCGCGACTTGCCCAGGCCCGCTTCCCCTACAATACCCACTACCTGGCCATGCTCCGCGGTGACGTGCCGTAGCACGGCCTCCAAGAGCATCTGCTCCCGCTCCCGCCCGACAAAGGGGCTGCGCGTGCGCCTTCCAGACGGCAGCTGCCGCGTGCGCCCCGGCCTAAGGTCCACCACAGCGTATCCCTCCAGGGCCTCGGGCCTCCCAGCGTGTCGCTGCAACGCCCGGGCCTCTAGAGCGACCCACCCGTCCACCAGTCGTCCCACCTCGGGTGAGACCACAATGTCTCCCGGCCTGGCCTGGCCAAGCAGCCGCACCGGCAGGGCCAGCGTGTCCCCCACAGGGCGCAGGTGTGCAGTAGGGTCTGGCGCCTGCGGATCCACCAGCACCATACCAAGATGCGCGGCTAGCCGGACCTCCGGACCTGGGGTGCGGGCGGGCGGCTGGTTTGCTGCGACCATCTGCCGGATGGCGAGGGCGGCATGCACCGCTCGCTGGGGCAGTTGCTCCAGAGCCTGCGGCAGGCCAAATACCCAGGTGAGCAGCGCCGCCGTGTGCTGCAAGAGGACGCCACCAAACCCCCATACCTTTTCCTGAATTTGTTGCTCCCAGTGAGCCACTGCCGTCCAGGGCGTGTCGTGCGGTGCGTCCAGGGCTGCGAGCGCTGGCCAGGTCAGCTCCAGCGCCAGGACCGCTACAGGTTTATGCTCCCAGCTCGTCAGGGGCAATGCGCCCTCGCGTGCTGCTATGGCCTCATAGCTTGCTGCTAAAGGGTCTGTCCGACCTGCTGCCTGGGAGCGGGTGGAGCGCAGGCGCGCCGTGGTCTGCGTCGTCTGTGTGCTCATGGCCGAAGATGAGGCCGTGGGGCGTGGGTACTCGATGCCATAGCGCCGCATGCGATAACGCACCGTATCCCGACTCACCCCCAGGAGTCGCGCCGCCCGTACCACATTCCCCTCTGCTTGGGCCAGTGCCTGCCGAATCTGCTCGGCCTCGGCTGGCAGCGCTGGCACAGACTCCTGGGAACCTGGTGACGCCGCTGTGTCAGCCGCTGCGAAGGCCTGCTGCCCCCCGGTTTGCTCCCTGTAGGTGGCGACTGGGGCGAGCGGCTGACAGAGGGCGGCCAGAGTCGCCGCATCGACCTCCGCCCCGAGATGCAACAACGTCACCCGCTCCATCACATGGCTGAGCTCACGCACATTACCTGGCCAGGCATAGCCGCGCAGCCACGCTGCCGCCGCCGGGTGCAACCGTTTCGGCGGCACCCGATACGCCATGCTGTACTGCTGCAGGAAAGTCTGCGCCAGTTCCAGGACATCTTCGCGCCTGGCCCGCAAGGGCGGCAAGGTCAGTACCACTACGGTGAGCCGGTGGTACAGATCCACTCGGAAGCGTCCTGCTGCTACGTGCTGCTGCAAGTCAGCATTGGTGGCGGCAATGAGCTTCACATCTACCACCCGTGCTGCCACAGCACCAAGGCGCCGGACTCGCTTGGTCTCAATGGCCGTCAGCAGCTTGCCTTGCAGCACCAGGGAGAGCGCGTCAATCTCGTCCAGGAACAGGGTACCACCCGAAGCGGCCTCGAATAAGCCGGGTTTGGCCCGCTTGGCATCGGTGAAGGCGCCGGGCTCAAAGCCAAACAGTTCGGCTTCCAGCATGGTCTCGGGGATGGCCGCACAGTTAACGTCCACAAACGACCCGGCCGCCCGCGGGCCACTGTCATGCATGACCCGCGCTACGAGGTCCTTGCCGGTGCCGGTTTCGCCGTGCAGCAGCACGGTAGGCACGGCGGCGCTGCCCACCGTGTCAAAGCGTACCAGGTGACGGAGCTGGGTGCGCAGGGCGACCATGGCGGGGGACTGCCCCATCAGGCGGGCGATGGGGTGCTCTGCCGGTTGCGACTGTGGCACAGCCATAGGGCCTCCTTCTCACTCGGGCGGTGGTCCATCATACACCCGAGGCAGGGGTGCGGAGGAGCAGAGACTGGTCTCACGTCCGTCTGCAAGACCATTATTCAAGGGAGGGGCACGCGACGCAAGGGAAATCTCGGGCACACCCCCCAAGGTGAGCAGTAGAACAGGTCGCGCCGTAACTATTCCTGGCACGTGCAGGATGCATCAACTCCTGCACCGTGTGCTCATGGATGGTCCACACCCACGGCATGGGTGTTACACCCAAAATTTGGGTCCCCCACTCTTGGCAATGGGCCTACCAGATGCACGTGACCTCTCAGGCTCACCTCACCTTTCGCAGCCAGATGTCCTGACTAAGAGCCTGTAAATATTGCCTATAGAAAAAATCTGCACGGCCGTCAAGCCTCTGGCATGGCTCTTGCCCTATTCCCCTGGCAACCTGTGCAACCTGTCATGACACAGACCATGTTTTAATCTGAGGAGATTCGTCATGGGTACTGGACAGTGGACGGTGCCAACCACCATGGAATCAGTGTTGACATGGAATTATAACGTGGAGCACGCCGAGCTGCGGGCGCTCTACGAAAAGGCCAAACGGGAGCAGTGGAATGCCACCACACACCTCAACTGGGCACAAGATGTGGATGCGGACGCTCCCCTCCTCGATGACACTATCGATCCCAATGTAGCACTGCTGCGGGACTCGGATCTCTGGCGTAAGCTGACTCCTAAGGAGCAACAACGGTTGCGCTATGAAACGCTGTCCTGGAACCTCAGCCAGTTTCTGCATGGGGAGCAACTGGCCATGTTTGTGGCCGGACAACTGGTCGCCGCAGTGCCCTGGATTGATGCCAAGCTGTATGGCGCCACCCAGGTGATGGATGAGGCACGCCACACAGAGGTCTTCGCGCGTTACTTGCACGAGAAGCTGGCGCATGAGTATGCCCTCTCGGACACCACCCGGGGTATTGTGGCCGCCATTCTGGGTGAATCGCGCTGGGATCTTAAGTATCTGGGCTTGCAAGTGATCTTCGAGGGCCTGGCGATGGGACTGTTCACCCGCATGTATCAGGCGGCCCTGGAGCCGTTGCTGAAGGAGTTATTGCGCTTTGTACGTCAGGATGAAGCCCGCCATTTTGCCTTTGGCGTGTTATCGCTGCGCGACTATTATGCCGAGGCGCTCTCCGAGGCAGACCGCCATGAGCGTGAGGATTTTGCCTTTGAGGTCTGTGCCATTATGCGGGGCCGCACCTATCCGAAGGAGGCCTGGGAAGCGATGGGGCTGCCCGTGGACGACTGCCTGCGAGTCATGCGCGCATCGGCACGCCGGAGCCAGGTACAGCTGTCGTCCTTTACCCGCGTCACCTCAGCACTGAAGACGATTGGCTTGCTCAGCGATCGTATGCGGCCGCATTATGCGCAGATTGGCGTACTGAAATACGAAGACACACCTCTTGAGGAAATCGAGGCGGTGTCGGCCGCGTAGGATAGCGCCAACACTACTGCTGGACGTGAGTGGGCAGCACGGGCGGCAGGGGCTGTGCGCCTCGTTGCTGCCCGACGATGCTTAACATGGCATTGAACCACCCGCTCGACGAAGCGACCCGCCGGCGCATGCCACCGATGCACGTCGGCACCGCCAGGTCGGCGCCACCGATGGCGACGATGCAAGGGGCGCAGGAAAAACTCGGCTGGCGCGTCATGCAAATCTACGGGCTCACGGAGACCTCGCCGTTCCTCACAGTATGTACATTAGAAAGGGTAGGGCAATGAAAGAGGTTTCTCTATTGGCGTGAGCCACCCGAGAAAAGGCTTGACACCGTAGGGTAAAGAGAGAAGATAAAGCCCGCAGCTGGAGCCAGTGGTCATCTTCACATTTCCCGAAAGGGCAGAGGGATGAAAGCCGTTTACGTCGAGCGGGTGGGTCCGCCAGAGGTCTTAATCTATGGGGAGTTGCCAGAGCCACAACCCGGTCCGAATGACGTACTGATCCGTGTCCGTGCCACTTCGCTCAATCGGCTGGACGTGTTTATGCGCGAGGGTTCACACGGCACGAGCATTACACCACCGCAGATTCTAGGGCGTGACATCGCCGGTGAGGTGGTACAGGTGGGCAGCGCAGTGCAGGGGTTGCAGCCAGGTGACAGGGTGGTGGCAAGCGGCAGTGGGAGTTACGCCGAATATGCCTTGGCGCCAGCGACCCGGACTTTTCCGCTACCGGAGAGTTGCTCTTTCGATGCCGGGGGGGCCCTGCCAACGGCCGGGCTCACGGCTTATCAGATGCTCATCAACCGTGCCCGTGTGCGCCCAGGTGAAGATGTGCTGGTCATGGCCGCCGGGAGTGGCGTCGGCAGCTACGCTGTGCAAATTGCCAAGGCCGTGGGCGCTAGAGTCATTGCCACTGCCGGGACGGACGACAAGCTCCAGAAAGCGCGCGAGATTGGGGCTGACGAGGTGATCAACCATTACACCGAGGACATTGTGGCACGCGTGCGTGAGCTGACCGCCGGCCAGGGCGTAGATGTCATTGTCGAACACGTGGGCGCCGCAGTCTGGCCAGCGTGTTTCCGCAGCCTGAAAGACTATGGTCGGCTGGTGACCTGCGGCGTGACGACCGGTCATCGGGTTGAGTTACACTTAGGGCAGGTCTTTGTGCGAGCGCTGAGCATCATGGGTGTAGGCCGAGGGAGCTCCGAGGATATGCAGGCGCTCATCCGCCTCGTGGCGCTGGAGCGCGTGCAACCGGTGATTCACCAGCGCTTTCCTTTGCACGAGGCAACGGAAGCGCATCGCCTACTAGAACGTTCTGATTTCTTCGGCAAAGTGGTGTTGCATACATAGTTGGAAGGCGTTTTTCTGGCTGACTATTGTCGCTGGGGTCCCCGGTCTGCCACGAGCGGAGACATCGTATGTGGGTTTTATGGCGTGCGATCTTTAGTGCTAAGATGCTCATCGTTGTATTGACGGGGTTCATGTCCGGGCTGCCCCTCCTGCTCACTGGCTCAACATTGCAAGCATGGATGAAGGATGAGCAGGTCGATCTCGCCATGATTGGCATCTTTTCTATTGTCGGCTTGCCTTATACCCTGAAATTTCTATGGTCGCCAGTGATGGACCGTTATGTCCCTCTGGGGCTTGGCCGTCGGCGTAGCTGGATGCTCATCACGCAAGCGGCTCTGGTCGCCACTATCGCAGCACTCGGCCTCACGCACCCATCCCAGGCGCCCTGGACAGTCGCTGTAGTGGCCGTGCTGGTGACATTCTGTAGTGCCAGCCAGGATATCGTCTTGGATGCCTACCGTCGTGAATTACTCTCGGACAACGAACTCGGCCTGGGGGCCTCGCTCTACATTAACGGTTATCGGCTGGCGATGCTTGTGGCCGGCGCCGGAGCGCTCCTGCTGGCCGATCGGATGCCGTGGCGATATGTGTATTACACCATGGCGGCTGTGATGGCGCTTGGCTTGGTCATCACGCTGTGTGTTCCCGAGCCGGCCGGCGACGTGCGGGCTCCGGAATCGCTGCGCCAGGCCGTGATCGAGCCCTTCCTCGATTATTTTCGCCGGGAAGATCCCTGGATAATCCTGGCATTCATCCTGCTGTACAAAATTGGCGATACGATGGCGAGTGCCATGACGACCCCATTTATATTGGAGGTAGGGTTTAGCAAGACGGAATATGCCGCGATCGGGAAATCTTTCGGGCTCTTCGCGACGTTGACCGGGGGCTTTGTTGGTGGTGCGATCTTATTTCGTCTTGGCATCTTTCGCTCCCTGTGGATTTTCGGGGTACTGCAGGCTGTCTCCACACTGGGATTTGCAGTCCTGACCCGTACTGGCACAAGCCTGTCGGCACTCGCGGCTGTGGTGGCGTTTGAGAATCTCACGAGCGGCATGGGTACCAGTGCCTATGCTGCCTACATGGCGAGCCTCACCAATCGCCGGTTTACGGCGACGCAATACGCGCTGCTGACGAGCCTGATGGGGCTGCCGCGCGTGCTGGCGAGTGCTCCAACTGGCTACATGGTGAAGGCTATCGGATGGCAGGGCTTCTTCGTCCTCTGTGCGCTGGTCGCGCTCCCAGGGATACTCCTCCTGGTGCGCGTGGCACCCTGGCACGAAGAAGCGATACCGGCATCGAAGCTGAGCCTTGAGGTCGACTAAGGGCTGCGTACTGCGTCTTGATCGTCGTCTGCGGGAGAAGCAAGTGCAGAAAACGCATAGCCGAGTCAGGCCGAGCTAGACAGTAGCGGGATGACCAGGTACCTTCAGAAGCGAGAAAGGTCAATACAGTGTAATGACGGAGGTAGAGGCATGCCCAGTCCTTTTCCAGGCATGGATCCGTATCTCGAACAATTCTGGCGTGATATCCACGCGCGTTGCATTATCTACGCAGCCGATCAATTACAGGCGCACTTACCGGCTGACCTGCGAGCCCGGGTGGAAGAGCGTGTGGTTGTGGAACCAGCCTTTGGGACAGCACGGAGTGTCTACCCGGATATTCGGGTTGTGGAGCGGGGGCGAGGGCGGGCTACAACCCGTGTCGTTGAGGCTGCTCCTGCGGTTGCAGAACCCCTGATCATCTACGCATCTGATGCATCCATCACTGAGAGTTTTATCGAAATTATTGACGTGGGTTCTGGACGACGCGTGGTCACCGTCATTGAGGTGCTGAGCCTGGCAAATAAGTTGCCAGGAGAAGGGCAGGAACTCTATCGCAGAAAGCAACAAGAATTGCGGGATGGCCAGGTCAATCTGGCCGAGATTGATCTTTTACGTGCTGGTGACCGGGTACTTGCTGTAGGTGTATCGCGCATTCCGGCCTCACATCGGACCCTGTACCAAGTCTGCGTGTATCGCGCTGTCGCATCTTTGCCCTGTTACGAGATCTATCGTGCGCCCCTCCAAGAGCGTCTGCCGGTCATCAGACTCCCCCTGCGCTCGACCGATCCTGATATCCCTCTCGACTTACAGGCAGTAATCGACCAGTGTTATCGCAATGGCGGCTATGATGAGGATATTAACTATAGTGTGGAACCCGACCCCCCGCTCGACGTTGAGGACGCACGCTGGGCTGACGCGCTACTCCGCGAAGCAGGGCGCCGATAAGACACGGCTGTCCTCGCATGGTATCTCAGTGCTCTACGCCAGTACGGCTATGCAGTCTAGCGTCCTAGTGTCGTCAGACAGTCACATAAGGCAATAAATTCGCGCAAGCTCGACACATAATATGACGTTGACGTATTGTGCTGGCGTACCGCCACCGCATAGCCCTGCTCGACAGCGGCAACATGGGCATGCCAGTTCCCGCTATCAGCACTCGCAGTAATCTGCTCGACAAGCCGCAGGGCGTCCTCCCACGTCAGGGCCTTTTCCATAGATACCATCCTGTGTCAAGAGAGTGGTGGCTGGCTCATTATACTATACGCGGTTGTATCCACGCGGCCACCGTGCTATAAGACAGCCTTAGCCTCACGCTGACAGTACATGTTTCTTCGCCTATACGCATGCCTCAGGCATAGCATGGGCAAGCCTGGAACAGGAGCGACCATGAAATTTGGCTTTCTCATCGACCACCGCAAGTGCATTGGCTGTCACGCTTGCAGTGTGGCCTGTAAAGAGGAGCACCAGGTGCCCCTGGGAGTGTACCGCACCTGGGTGAAATATGTCGAAAAAGGGGCCTTCCCCAATACACGACGCCACTTTACCGTGCTGCGCTGTAACCATTGTGAAGACGCCCCCTGCGTCACCATTTGTCCGGTGAGCGCGCTCTACAAACGCTCGGATGGCATCGTCGATTTTAACTCCAATACCTGCATTGGCTGCAAAGCCTGCATGCAGGCCTGCCCCTACGATGCCCTGTATATTGACCCGAATTCTAATACCGCGGCGAAGTGCAATTTTTGTGCACACCGTGTCGAGATGGGCTTACAGCCCTCTTGCCAGATTGTCTGCCCGACTCAGGCGATTGTGTCCGGAGATCTGGACGATCCGACCAGTCTCATCTCCCATCTCACGGCGCGTGAACCCATTCGCGTGCGCAAGCCGGAGAAGGGCACGAAACCCCAACTCTCATACATCGACGCGGATGAGAGCAGCCTGACGCCCGGCGCGACCATCCAGCCCCAGGGATTTGGCATGTGGTCGCAGATCACCAACCCGCACATTACGGATATCTCTATGCCGCTCTTACCGGGGACGATGACCGCCCCAGCCGGCCCGGACCTGCTCCAGGACTTGAGCGCCGAGGCCGCGAGAACGGTATACAACGTAGGACACGCCATACCCTGGGGGAAAAAGGTGAGCCTCTACATCTGGACCAAGTCTCTAGCCGCCGGCGCCTTCCTGGTGTCTGCCCTGGGCGTCGGTGCCGGCCTGGTCCCAGACAGTTCCTTACTCACCTGGGGCGCCCTGCTGCTGGCGTTGCTGTTTCTCGGGATTACCAGTGCCCTGTTGATTCTCGACCTCAAGCGGCCAGAGCGCTTCTACACTATTCTGCTACGGCCGCAGTGGCGCTCCTGGTTAACCATTGGCGCCTATATACTAGTGGTGTATGGCGCGCTGCTCGGCCTCAGCTTCCTGGCCGCACTCTTTGGGGCCACCAGTTTCCGCCACTTCTTGCTCTGGCCGGGCGGGCTGGGGGCTATACTTGCAGCGATCTATACCGGCTTCCTGTTTGGACAGGCCAAGGGGCGTGATCTCTGGCTCAGTCCGGCCTTGCCCGTGCACTTGCTAGTGCAGGCGCTGGTAGCTGGCGCAGCGATCCTGGCCATCTGTGGTGTCGTGATCCCCTCGAACCCGGCAACCCAAGTGCTGCTGCACGATATAGTATTGTGGGGCTTGCTGGCCAATGGGTTTATCATACTGGTGGGAGAGCTGTGGATGCCACACGGCACGCAGGACGCGGCGCAGGCAGCTCGTCTCATTCTGCGCGGCGTGTATAGTCGGATCTTCTGGGGCATGGTTATTGGGGTTGGCCACCTCCTGCCCGTCTTGCTCCTGGTCCTGATCCCGGGAGCCCCCATGGGTACGACGTTTTTGGCCGGGCTATGTGCTCTGGTCGGGCTGCTCGTGTTCGAACATATCTGGCTCATTGCCGGCCAAACGGTGCCGTTAAGCTAAGTACTGCGCACGGCAATTACCCCGCCAGTTTGGCGGGGCGCAAAGAGGGAGAAAACCTATGCCACCATTTACACCGTCCAGCCACGCGGCGGGATTGCTGACCAATTACCCGCCGGTGGAACGTTGGGACGATTGGACTGAGTATGATCCGGCAGACTGGCCCCGCAAGGTTGCCCGTAAGTACATGCTGGTCCCCACGATCTGCTTCAACTGCGAGGCAGCGTGTGGGCTCCTGGCCTATGTGGACAAGCAGGATCTCAGCATCCGCAAGTTTGAAGGCAATCCCGAGCATCCCGGAAGCCGTGGTCGCAACTGTGCCAAGGGGCCAGCCACGATCAACCAGGTCAACGATCCCGAACGTATTTTATATCCGCTCAAACGCTCGGGACCGCGTGGCTCCGGGCAATGGGAGCGCACGACCTGGGATGAGGTGCTCGACACTTTCTCGAGTCGTATCCGCCAGGCTCTCATCGAGAACCGACGCACCGAGGTTATGTATCATGTGGGGCGCCCTGGACACGATGGCTACATGGACCGCGTCTTGCAGTCCTGGGGGGTCGACGGGCACAATAGTCATACCAACGTCTGCTCCTCCAGTGCGCGTCTGGGCTATGCCCTGTGGCAGGGGGCGGACCGGCCGTCGCCAGATCATAGTAACGCCCGGTTCATTTTGCTGATCAGTGCTCACTTAGAAACAGGACATTACTTCAATCCGCACGCGCAGCGCATCATTGAAGCCAAAGCAGCTGGCAGCAAGATCGCAGTCATTGACACGCGTCTGTCGAACACCGCTTCTATGGCTGACTACTGGCTGTCGACCTGGCCAGGTTCGGAAGCAGCGCTGTTGCTGGCCATGGCCAACGTCATCCTCCAGGAAGAGCGCTACAACCGTGAGTTTCTGCGCTGCTGGGTCAACTGGGAAGAGACCCTACGCGCTCTGCGACCGGACGCCGAGAGTACCTTTGACAATTTTTTAGAGGCCCTCAAAGCCCACTATGCCACCTATACGCCGGCCTATGCCGAGCGCGAGACGGGCGTAGCAGCAGCCCTGATTGTGCAGGTAGCGCGTGAGATCGCCGATGCTGGCACGGCCTTCGCCGCGCACGTCTGGCGCAGTGCTGCCTCAGGCAATGAGGGTGGCTGGCAAGTTGCCCGATGTCTTGAGTTCCTCAGCGTGTTAACCGGCAGTGTCGGGACACGCGGAGGAACTTCCCCGAACACGTGGGACAAATTTGTTGCCACCCCCTTCAAAAAACCCGCCCCCCAGAACGTCTGGAATGAATTGTTGTATCCGAAAGAATACCCCCTGTCCTTCCATGAACTGAGTTTTTTATTACCGCACTTCTTAAAATCAGGCCGCGGTCGTGTTGATACCTATTTTACCCGTGTCTACAACCCTGTCTGGACCAATCCCGATGGCGCCACCTGGATCGAGGTGCTCAAAGATGAGCGGCTCGTGGGTCTGCATGCGGCGCTGACGCCCGTGTGGAGCGAAACCGCCTGGTTTGCCGATTACGTCCTGCCCATGGGTACCGCCGCCGAGCGCCACGATCTGATGAGCCAGGAAACCCAGGCCGGGAGCTGGATTGGCTTTCGCCAGCCGGTGCTACGCGTGGTGCATGACAAACTCGGCCAACCCGTGCGCTTCACGTACGAGGCCAACCCTGGCGAGGTCTGGGAAGAAGACGAATTTTGGATCGAGCTGTCCTGGCGTATCGACCCGGACGGCAGCCTCGGGGTGCGGCAGCACTTCGAGTCGCCCTATCGTGCGGGTGAAAAACTCACCATTGACGAGTATTACCAGTGGATCTTCGAGAACAGCGTACCTGGCTTGCCCGAGGCTGCTGCGGCCCAGGGCCTGACGCCACTGGCCTACATGCGCAAATACGGCGCCTTCGCCGTCAAGCGCGACGTCTATAACCTGCACGACATGCCCGTGGAACCGGCACAACTGGCCGGAGCTGAGATCGACCCAGCCACGCACCTGGTGCACCAACAGGGCCAGGTGATTGGCGTCGAGATCGACGGCAAAGTAGTCACGGGGTTTGCTACACCCTCACGCAAGCTCGAGCTGTTCTCCCAAACTCTCCATGACTGGCACTGGCCCGAGCACGCTCTGCCGGGCTACATTAAGAGCCACGTGCATCGTGATCACATCGACCATACCAAGGGCGAATACGTCCTGCTGCCGACCTTCCGACTACCGACTTTGATCCACACCCGTGCCGGTAACGCCAAGTGGCTCTACGAGATTTCGCATACCAACCCTTTATGGCTGCATCCCCGTGATGCCGAGCGCCTCGGAGTCGACCTCGGCTCTCTGGTCAAGGTGCATACGGAAACGGGTTACTTCGTCATTCGTGTCTGGATCACGGAAGCCATTCGCCCTGGCGTGGTGGCGTGCTCGCATCACCTCGGGCGCTGGCGCCTCGACAAAGAGAGCGGCGGGGACCGTTGGTCCACAGCGCTCGCCGACTTGCAGGAGGTAGGCCCGGGTCAGTGGCGTTTACGGCAGGTGCACGGCATTGAGCCCTTCCACAGCGTCGACCCGGATTCCGATCGGGTGTGGTGGAAAGACGCTGGCGTGCACCAGAACCTCACCTTCCCGGTGCACCCGGACCCGGTGAGTGGCATGCACTGCTGGCATCAGAAGGTACGCGTGGAGCACGCTGGCCCTGAAGACCGCTACGGTGATGTCTTCGTCGATACCAACAAATCCTTTCAGGTCTACGAGCAGTGGTTAAAGAAGACGCGCCCTGCGCCTGGTCCTGATGGCTTGCGCCGGCCGCTCTGGTTCGCGCGCGCCGTGAGGCCCTCGAACGAGGTGTACCGCCTGACGGACACGCCGGCGTCCTGAACCGCCAT
>Ga0081455_10005090_pt1 | contig 14507 bp, 14 predicted proteins | sample TabmetS3T2R1_FD_70207 | JGI IMG/M metagenome (GOLD analysis project Ga0081455, IMG submission 70207) | Tabebuia heterophylla rhizosphere microbial communities from the University of Puerto Rico - S3T2R1 | ecosystem: Host-associated > Plants > Roots > Rhizosphere ... | reverse complement strand
TTGCACAGGCGATGTCAAGCTATAATTGATGGAAGACAGTTTTCAGTTTTCAGTTTTCAGTTTTCAGTTTTCAGTTTTCAGTTTTCAGTTTTCAGTTTTCAGTTTTCAGAAAGATAACATCTAGTTTTCATTCTTCTGAAAACTGAAAACTGAAAACTGAAAACTGAAAACTGTCTTCCTCTCCTTGCCTGGTGGCGAAAGGTTGCCAGGCTATAGATCCATAAGGAGGAAATTAGATTGAGAACCTACGAAGTAATGTTTATCTCGGCCCCTACAACGGCCGAGGATGACCTCAGCAAACTAACCTCTCAACTTGAAAATGTGGTAAGCGAGAAAGGCGGGAAAATCGCCAAGATCGACAATTGGGGGCGCCGCAAACTCGCTTATCGCATCAACAAATTTGATGAAGGTATTTACACTCTGCTTCTCATCGAAGGGACCGGTCAGGAAATCTCCGAGGTCGAGCGTCGTTTGCGCGTCACCGACTTTGTGATACGCCATCTCTCGATTCGGACGGATGAGGACCTGAAACGAGCCGAAAAGATGAAAGCCAAGCGTAAAAGTGCGGTTGCCTCACGTGCCTCTTCCGATGATGATGACTTCGAACTCGATATTGATATCGATGCTGAAGAAGAAATTTCATAGGACGAAGAAGAGAAGCTTATTCGTCTGCTAGGAATTTAATATGCCAAAACAGATTGATTTCGATAGTGATGATAAAAACGGCAAAGGGATGCGGGCCCCTCGTGGCTCATCGCGTCGCCGGCGTGTCTCGCGCCTTTCGGCCGAGAAGATCGATTATATTGATTACAAGGATTTCAAACTCCTGCAATCATTCATTGCCGAAAACGGTAAGGTCATGCCGCGCCGATTGACCGGCGTGACTGCGTGGCAACAACGTAAATTGGCGGAAGCAATCAAGCGAGCACGCAATCTCGCGCTTCTGCCATACACGAAATAATCAGTTTTCAGTTTACAGTTTTCAGTTTTCAGCGGGAACGGTAAAACTGAAAACTGAAAACCGAACTGGTTTTCTGAGGAGCAATAAACATGGCAATGATGGAACTTTTATTGAAAGAAGATGTGGAGAATCTCGGTTCGCGTGGCGACCTGGTTAAAGTCCGCCCGGGTTTCGGACGTAATTTCCTGCTGCCGCGCGGGCTGGCAATTCAGGCGACGCCCGCAAACGTCAAACAGATTGAAATGCAGCGCAGGGCGTTGCTTAAACGCGAAGCGACCGAGCGCGAAGCAGCCACCCGCCAATCCGAATTGCTTAAGGAAGTGACGCTGGAATTCATCCGCAAGGCCGGGGAGCACGGCATCCTCTACGGTTCGGTGACTTCCATGGATGTCGCCGAGGCGCTGGCGGGAAAGGGCTATGAGATCGATCGTAAACGAGTGATCCTCAAAGACCCGATCAAGGAAACTGGTGAATACGAAGTTCCCGTGAAACTGCATCGCGAAGTCACGACGAATCTTAAAGTTGTGGTCAGAGGCGAAGAGGGAAAGTAAGCAGTTTCAATACAAAGGGACAAAACAGTTTTCAGTTTTCAGTTTTCAGCTAGAGAAGGTCTAACTGAAAACTGAAAACTGAAAACTGTTTTGTCCCTTTGTGTTGCAATTGCTTACTAGTTAAAATGCAGAAGGGAGTGATGAGCATTCGCGCTGGACATTCCGCTATTATTTTCGCTTCATATTCTCAACTCACCTGACTCTATGGCGAAGCTAGTTCCCGGTAAAACGGCAAGACAATATTCCGGGGAAGATATTACACTTGAGAAATCGCTTCCGAATAATATCGAAGCGGAACGGATGATCCTCGGGGCAATTCTGCTCGAAAATGCCACGATCAATCAGGCTGTCGAACGGCTGCGGCCCGACGATCTCTTCCTGACATCACACCGGCGCATTTATGAGAAGATGATCGCTCTTTTCGAACAGGGACGTGGGATCGATCCAGTTACTTTACTTGAAGAGCTGCGGCGCGCGGGAGAGATCGATCAAGTCGGCGGACCCGCATATATCGGCTCTCTGATCGACGGTGTGCCGAGGTTCTCCAACATCGACAATTACACGCAGATCGTTAAAGGAAAAGCGACGCTGCGCAAATTGATCACTGCGGGGAACCAGATCATCGCCATGTCATTCGATGATGAGGATGAGCCCGAGATCGTGCTCGATCATGCCGAGCGATTGATCCTGGCGATCGGCGAAGACCGTCTAAAACAAGGGTTCATTCATATCGGGGAGGTGGCGGGAAAACAGCTGGAATTGATTGAAGAGATCGCCGGACGCGAACAGTTGATCACCGGCATCGCCACCGGCTTTCACGATATCGATTACATGACCTCGGGTTTGCAGCGGGGCGACCTGATCATCATTGCGGCCAGGCCGTCGATGGGTAAAACCGCCCTCTCGCTGAATATCGGCCTCAATGCTGCGCTCATCCCGCAGCATCATGGCGAGAAAGCGGTCGTCGGCATCTTCTCCCTGGAGATGAGCAAAGAACAGCTCGTTCAACGCTTATTATGTTCCCAGGCCCGCGTCGATGCTCATCGATTGCGCAGCGGTATGCTCAATAAAGACGATTGGCGTCGATTGGCCATGGCGGTCGGTCAATTATCGGAGGCGAAAATGTTCCTCGATGACACGCCGGGAATTTCCGTGCTCGAAATGCGCGCCAAAGTGCGGCGCTTGAAGAATGAGCAGAAAGCGCTCGACCTGATCATTGTCGATTATCTGCAACTGATGAGCGGGCGCGGGCGCCAGGAATCTCGCCAGCAGGAAGTTTCGCAAATTTCGCGTGAGCTGAAAATGCTGGCGAAAGAATTGAATGTGCCTTTGATTGCCCTCTCACAGCTTTCGCGCGCCCCGGAAACACGGACGGGAAGCCATAAACCACAGCTTTCGGATTTGAGAGAGTCCGGGTCTATAGAGCAGGACTCAGATCTCGTCATGTTTATCTACCGGGAAGAAATATATAAACCGGAGACCGAAAAACAAAACATTGCCGAAATCATTATCGGCAAACAGCGCAACGGTCCGGTCGGCAGCGTCGAACTGGTTTTTCTCAAACAATTGACCCGCTTCGAAGACAGGTATCGCGAGGCATGAATTCGTTCGACAGACAGCGCCCGACCTGGGCGGAAACCTCGCTTTCGGCACTCACCCACAACTATGCTGTCATCAAAAATGACCTGCGCGACGGCGTGAACTTGATGGCCGTCGTCAAAGCCGATGCTTACGGCCACGGGGCGGTCCAATGCGCGCGCGCCCTCCAGACGATCGATGCCGATTGGTTCGGAGTCGCGTTGATCGAAGAAGGAATAGTTCTGCGCCGGGCCGGAATTACCAGACCGATATTTTGCCTCGGAGGATTCTGGCAGGGCCAGGCGGAAGACGCGATAGCTTATGATCTGACGACCGCGGTCTTTCGACTTGATTCGGCCGAGGAATTGAATGCCCGCGCGCGTGCCGCCGGACGCCTTGTCCCCTTCCATCTCAAGGTCGACACAGGCATGGGGCGGCTCGGAGTTATGTTTTCGGAAGTTGCGGGATTTGTACAGGCGCTCAGACAATTCGATTCGATCAGGCTCGACGGAGTCGTGACTAATTTCGCCGATGCCGCGGGGAGGGAAACCGGGTTCACCGAGCTTCAGATTGAACGATACAATGAAGTGATCGAGACCCTGCAGGCATTGGGATTCGATCCGACCTGGCGTCATCTTGCCAACAGCGCGGGAATCCATGCTTATCCACACGCGCACGGCAATCTCGCGCGCGCAGGCGCAACACTCTACGGGCTGACCCGCGATGTGCTTGCACCTGGTCGTGAGCCTTACGATCTACGGCCGGTGATGTCGCTTCGTTCGAAGATCGTCATGCTGAAAAAAGTTCCAGCGGGGGCTCCGCTCGGTTACGGCTGCACGTTTAAAACGAGTCGCCCGAGTCTGATTGGCACTATCCCGATCGGTTATGCCGATGGATGGAGCCGCGCGCATTCGAATAATGGCTGCGTCATTGTCCGCGGCCGATTTGCTCCTATCGTGGGACGGGTCAGTATGGACCTGTCGATCATCGATGTGACCGAATTGCCGGAAATCGAAATCGGCGACACGGTAACGCTCGTCGGGGAGCAGGATGGATTACGAATTACCGCAGAAGAAGCGGCCGCAAGGATCGGAACGATCTCTTATGAAATTGTCACCGGCATCTCCGCGCGAGTCCCTCGGATTTTTGCTTGACGATGATGCCTGCATGATGGTTTTATTTGCAGGATAACCGCATTAAAAATCAAGGAGATTTCCACTATGAACTCAATCAGACTTTTTCTCGTCACCCTCATTTTCTTCGCACTCACATTAGCCACTGGCGCTCAAAGCAAAAAAACCGAGCCTGGATTCAAGAGCCTCTTCGACGGCAAGACATTCAACGGCTGGAAGATGGCTAATGAAAACCAGAGTAGCTGGTCGATTCAGGAGGGCGCGATCGTAGCGCACGGCGAGCGCTGCCATCTCTATTTTACGGGTGATCAGACTCCATTCGTTAACTTCGAACTAAAGGTCGATGTCATGACTGAGCCGGGATCGAACGGTGGAATCTACTTTCATACACAATACCAGGAAACAAGCTGGCCGAGCTACGGATATGAAGTTCAGGTTAATCAGACTCACACCGATTGGCGCAAGACCGGCAGCCTCTATGCCGTTCAGGATGTCAAGGAACAATTGGTCAAAGATAACGAGTGGTATACTTACGACATTACCGTCAAAGGCAAACACATCACCATCAAAATCAATGATAAAGTAGCGGTTGATTGGGATGAACCTGCTGATCAAAAACCAGGTGGCAATATCAAAAGAGTTCTCGATAAAGGAACTTTTGCATTGCAGGCACACGATCCCAAGAGCACGGTTCGCTACAAAAATATTCGGGTAAAAAGACTGAGCTAGGAACTGCATTTACTTGCGAGCATGAATTTCCCGCTTTAACTCTTCAACCGGACACTCTATTTTTATCGAGAGAATCGATTCTCTTTTCCAGGGAGTCGATTCTCTGGTGATCATTTTAAAGTTAGTTAAAGCCTTACTTTCTTTTCTCTTTCTTCTCTTTACTCTTTACTAACTGCTTTATGGCTGAATCTTCTTCGTCTTCTTCATAGCTCAGGATCTCTGCCGGAAGACAATTGAGGGCGGAGCAGATCTTTGATAAGACGCCTAGATTTATGCTGCTTTGTTTTTCTTTCTTGGTCAATTTCCAGAGGGTAGGATAGGGAATGCCCGCGCATGCTGATAGCCAATACAAGGATTTTCCTTTTTTCTCTAATAATTCATTTAATCGGATGTATATCATATTGCATTTTATATCATAAAAGATATCTAAAGTATATATTATTGAATATTGATTGCTCTTAACAGAGTACGTAGAAGTAATATAGGAAGGAACATGTGGAGCAGCCTATTTTTCTTAGATGCGCCCGCATCGATAGCATTAAAGAAAATCATTTATCATTTTCCATTTGTAATTTTAGAATTGAGATTGAAAGGAATCGGATCGCACTGATCTTCTTCAATGACAAATCTAAAAATTTAAATGTAAAATGATAAATGATTTCTTTAAAGCTATAACATCCAGCATCTTCTTTCTTTTCTTTTCCCCCCAGTTCGGTGAAAATCTCGCACCATATGGCAAGTGAAAATAATCAATTAATCCGCGGTCTCACTTTGACCGGAACGACGGCCCTGGTTGTCGGCACGGTGATCGGTACGGGCGTCTTCCTCAAGGCTGCTCCAATGGCGCAGGATACCGGCACCCCAACGCTGGTCCTGGCCGCCTGGGTGGCAGCGGGATTTCTCTCGCTCGCAGGCGCCCTGACCTACGCCGAACTTGGCGCTATGCTTCCCCACGCGGGAGGCGAATATGTTTATCTGCGCCATTCTTATGGCGAAGCTGCGGCATTTCTCTTCGGCTGGCAGCGTTTTATCGTGGCGGGCAGCGCTTCGATCGCGAGTTTAGGAGCCGGTTGCGCCATTTTTCTCGCGGCGTTTCTTCCGCTCAATACCGTCTGGGCTAAAACACAGTTCGGATTGTTCGGCCTGACGATCAACTGGCAGTTCGGCGCAAAACAGGTTGTCGCGGTTTTTATAATTCTGTTGATCTCAGCACTCAACTGCCTGACTGTGGCATTCGGTGGCAAAGTTCAAGCAGTGCTGACTGTCTTGAAAATTGCCGGCATCCTTCTGATCATCGGCGGAGTCTTCTTCTTCGCGCCTGAAGTGAAATGGGACAATCTCGGCACTCCCACAGGAGCGCCTGAATGGAGTGGGTTTGCAGCTTTTGGAACGGCCATGCTTGCGGCGCTTTGGGCATATGATGGCTGGAATAATATGCCCATGGCTTCAGGTGAGGTTAAAAATCCCGGGCACAACATTCCGCGCGCATTGATCGGTGGAATGGTAGTTGTCATGCTGATCTATTGTCTGGCGAACCTGGCATATTTCTATGCCTTGCCTTTCAATGAAATCGTCTCCTCCAGTTCGACGCGGTATGGTGATGCGCTGCCGGTTGCGTCCAAAGCCGCGCAGGGTTTCCTTGGTGATTATGGTGGGCGGATCGTCGCCCTCGCCTTCGTGGTCTCGGCCATCGGCGCATTGAATGGCTCGATCCTTTCGAATGCGCGTGTCCCTTATGCGATGGCGCGCGATGGGGTTTTTCTCTCGAGCATGTCCGGGTTGAGCACTAAATCCCGTGTGCCTGTTACGGCAATCTTGATCCAGGCAGTGTGGTCAAGTGTCTTGGCGCTCTCGGGGACCTTCGATCAATTGACCAATTTATTGATTTTTGCTTCATGGATTTTTTATGGACTGGTGACCTCTTCGGTCTTTGTTTTGAGACGCAAGATGCCGGATGCAGAAAGACCGTATAAAACTCTAGGCTATCCCATCATGCCCATGATCTTCGTGCTTGTGACAATATGGTTGATTATTAATACGCTCATCAATCTTCGCAATGAGTCGCTTGCGGGTCTTCTTCTGATCGCGCTCGGATTGCCGGTTTACTTTTATTATCGTCATCAAAATCGCCGCGGAGGAGACATCGCGGCGAAGGAGGAATTTTCGACGTCATGAAGTTAGCAGTTATACCGATTTTTCTTGTTTGCCTGCTTACAGTTTCCGCTTTTGCGCAGGAGAAATCTGCCGGTAATGATGAGAGTAAGGTCGAGAATGGGACGATCGAAGGCGCAGCCTTCCGGGTCGATTTCCCGGCGAACTGGAACAAAACACTGATTTTGTATTGCCATGGCTACGTCCCTGCGGGAATACCTCCGGTAACCAGCGATCCACGGTTAAATCTCATGCGTAACGCTTTCGTCTCGCGGGGATTCGCCTTCGCACAATCTGCCTATCGGATCCAGGGGTGGGCAGTGAAAGAGGCAATCGAAGATACGGAAATGCTGCGCAGCCACTTCGTCGCAAAATACGGAAAGCCGAATGAGACATATATCATGGGCCATTCGATGGGCGCGGTAGTCACGCTGGCGACGATCGAAAAATATCCCGAAATCTATCAAGGAGCATTGCCGCTCTGTGGGCCACTCAACGACATCGCAAGCGGATTTCAGGAGCGAGTCTTCGGGATGCTCGTGACCTTCGAATTTCTCTTCCCGGAAACCATCGGGTCTCTGGTCAATATCCCCAAGGGAACGAAACTCGATCAGGCCAAGATCAGAGCCGCGATAGACGCTGCCCCGGAGAAAGCCGAGGCCTTCGCTAAACGGTGGAGTATCGCGACGACCAGGGAGTTGCCCAATGTCCTGGCATTTTTTTATGAGATCAACCGTGAGATTCAGGTGCGCGCGGGCGGCAACCCGTTCGATAATCGCAATACGATCTATGACGGTTTCGCTGATAATGGAGCTCTCAATCGTGGCGTGAAACGCTATGCCGCCGATCCGAAAGCACGCGAATACTTGCGTCTCTATTATACTCCCACCGGTCGCATCTCAGACCCGGTGCTCAGCGTTCATACGACTTATGATAATTTGATTCCCGGCCGATATGTCAGCCAGTATGATACGACCGCGAGGAGCGAGGGAAATGAGGACCTGTTTGTCGCAAAATATGTAGTTGCCAGCGGACATTGCAATTTCACCATCCCGCAGATGATCACGGCATTTGATGAATTGATTAACTGGGTGCGCGAGGGAAAGCGTCCAGAACCAGGAGAATTCAAATGACATGCGCCCACTCGATCTGATTATTCTCCTCGTCTATCTCCTGGGAACCGTGCTCGTCGGGGTCTATTTTTCGCGCCGCCAGAGGGACGTTAAAACCTACTTCGTGAGCAGCGGGCGTGTGCCCTGGTGGGCGATCATGTCTTCGATCGTCTCCACAGAGACGAGCAGCGTGACCTTCATCAGCGTTCCGGGTTATGCCTTCACCGGAAATTTCACTTTCCTTCAACTGGTCATGGGATATCTGATCGGGCGATCCATAGTTTCGCTGATCTTCATCCCCCAATACTTTCGCGGTGAATTACTGACGGTTTATCAACTGCTGGGCAGCCGCTTCGGCAGCGTTGTGCGGCAACTCGCCTCGTCACTCTTTCTCATCACCAGAAGTCTGGCCGACGGATTTCGCCTCTTTTTGACCGGACTGGTGCTGGCTGCTGTTTTATTGGCCTGGCCGGGGACAGAGCAGGCGGCGCGAGAGTGGTTTCCGTGGCTTGACGCCAGGAATACGATTATTATCTTTTCAGTTCTGATCATGGGTCTGGTGACCATTGTCTATTCATACCTCGGAGGTATGTCAGCGGTCATCTGGACTGACGTCAGCCAGTTGTTCATCTATTTACTGGGCGCTGTCGCTGCCGGCGCGATCCTCCTCCAGCAGATCCCCGGCGGATGGAGTGAAGTCATGCAGGCCGGGATGGCGGCCGGCAAATTTACGCTCTTCGATTTCACCTGGAGTTTGACGAAGAGCTATACCTTCTGGTCGGGATTGATCGGCGGCGCATTTTTGACTACTGCGACACACGGCACCGATCAGTTGATGGTCCAGCGATACTTATGCAGCGACTCAGCACGCAGCGCCCGGATCGCGTTGCTTGTGAGCGGTGTCGTTGTCTTCGTTCAATTCGCTCTCTTTCTGCTGATCGGCGCAATGCTTTATGTTTTTTATAATTTTCATGCGCCGCAGGAAATTGCCGCTTTCTCGAGCAATGGCGCGGTCCAGGGCGACAGGGTATTCCCCTACTTTATTGTCACGCAGTTGCCGGCGGGGGTAGCCGGTTTGGTGATCGCGGCAATCGCCGCTGCGGCATTCACATCCTCGCTCAACGCCCAGGCAGCGACGACGATGGCAGATTTTTATCTCCCGGCTACTGGCGGGCACAAGAGTGAGAAACATTATTTGAATGTCTCGCGATTGGTTACTGCTCTCTGGGGCCTGATCCAGATCATCGTGGGCATCTGCGCAATCAGACTATCACGGCGCGTTGTTGATGAGGTCCTCGGGATCGCTGCTTTCACCAATGGAGTGATCCTCGGGGTCTTTTTCCTTGGAACATTTACCAGGCATGTCCACCAGACAGCGGCAATCGCCGGGATGGTCACCGGCGCGCTCGTCATGCTTTACGTCAAACTCTTCACCGCGCTTTCGTGGCAATGGTATGTATTGATCGGATCGCTGGCCACATTTATCGTAGGTTATCTGGTCGCATTGGCGATCGGCTCGCCGAAAAGCTCGGCTGATACTGCCGATCTATTGCCCAAGGGATAAAGAGAGATTTTTGAGATGAATTGCGGCCGCAGCCCAGATCTGCTTGAGCGCATCGTCGATCTTTAAATGAACCGGGAGCCCGAAGGCGTTCACCCCCGGTTTAATCTTATACTTATCCATCAGGTATTCTCCCGTGTCGGTATTGATCGGGATTACACCCTTCCCGTCCACTGCGCCGCAGGCCTTGCCCGCATCTGTGTACGCTTCGAGAGAAAGTTCGGCGTATGTCTTGAGCGATCCATCGGTGATCTCAGCGAATGCCTCTTCCAGCACTGACCGGGTTTCGACCAGCAGGTAGCTGTATTGCGCACATGGCAGCTTGATCTGGGCCGCATCAGCCAGCTTACGCAGAGCATTATAGGCCTTGCGCCCGGCTGCGAGATTAGGGTCCGACTCAGCCGTCTCGAGGTTTTTAACGACTTCCTCGATAGTTGTTGTAGATGATGTTTCCTCTTCCCCGGCAAAGACTAAACTGTATACCTCACGCATCTTGATCGACAATCTTCCACTTTTTAGTTCGATCTGCAGCGTATCCGCATCGGCGTGCAGAAAAAGACCACTGACGGGATCGCCATTTTTAAAAGTGACCGTGACCGGACGTTTGGTAACAGCAGTGACAGTTGAAGCAGGTCTAGGTTTCGGTTTCGGGCGTTGCTTGCCCTGCCCTCGAGCAACTCCGCAAAGGAAGACGAGCGTTAAAGTTATTATCAGAGTGTATTTAATCTGGTTCATCGAGAAAACCTCAGAGGGATTACGAAATAAACGAAATGAACGAAAGAGACGAAATTTAGTCTCTTCCATCCTTTTTCAGAAGCCAGTCGACAAACTTGCGGATTCCCTGATCGATCGGCGTAGATGGACGGTAGCCGAGCAATTGTTTAGCTTTATTTACGTCAGCGTGTGTCAACGGCATATCACCGGGCTGCGGGGGATAGTGTTCAATAATCGCCCGGACCCCCAGTACGTCCTCGAGCAGCTCGATCATTCGCTTGACCGTGATGGTTTGTGATTCTCCGAGGTTGATGATTTCGAACGGTGTTGCATCATATTCGATTGCGGCCATAACCCCCTGGATAATGTCATCAATATAAGTGAAATCACGCTGGTTTGTCCCGTCGCCGTAAAGTGGAATCGCGGTTTTATCAAGTATGTTCCGGGCGAATTTGTGAATTGCCAGATCAGGTCGCTGTCGGGGGCCGTAGACCGTAAAGAATCGCAGACAGCAGACCTGCAGGCCGTACAGATGGTTATAAGTGTAGGCGAGCAATTCACCGGCCGCCTTGGTTGCGGCGTAAGGCGAAATAGGGGCAAGTGGGGCGTCTTCTTTGAATGGTGGGATAGCAGCGGAGCCATAGATCGAACTGGTCGAACCGAAAATGAATTTTTTAATTCCCTGAATCCGCGCCATTTCGAGCAGGTTTAACGTCCCTGAGACATTGACCTCCTGGTAAGTTCTCGGGTCACTAACTGAAGGAGGCACTCCGGCTTTCGCTGCAAGGTGGATGATGCAATCAAAAGTTTCCTCTAAAAAAAGCTGGTGTAGCGCCTCGTAGTTCCGGATATCGGTTTTGACCAGACGAAAGCTCGGATGATTCAGATGATTTACGATATTCGACCGTTTAATTTGCGGATGATAAAATTCATCGAAATTGTCCAGGACAACGACCCGCGTCATGCCCTTGCCGATCAGATGGTCGACCAGATGGCTACCGATAAATCCAGCCCCTCCAGTAACAAGAAACCGCTCTTTCCGCATGTCCCACTTTATACCATATCCCGAGGAGTAAAGAGGGATTACGAAATAAACGAAAATAACGAAAAAGACGAAATGGTGTAGAAAGTTTTGTCTTTTTCGTTATTTTCGTTTATTTCGTAATCCCTCTTTCTGAAACCCTAAGGGCGGAATTTACACTAACCTGACAGAACTGATGATTGTGGATTGCGATTGCCGATCGAGGTTTAAACAGGTTAGAGTGATGAGGAATTAGTTTTTGCACATTGAATGGACGAATTCAATCAGCGATGACTCGCAGCTCAGCAGGCAATCAAACTCCGGAGGGTGGGCCGCATCCAATCTGCGATCAGGGGGAAGGATGAGTTGTGTGGAGATAGCGCCGGGCGTGGTCGCGCGCGCGAAAAGCGGCGATGAGGAGGCGTTCCATCTGATCTTCAATCGCTACGGGCGACCGGTTCTCAGCTTTATCAATAATCAGGTGCATAACCGTGAATTGGCTGAGGAATTGGCGCAAGAGACTTTCGTCCGGGCCTATCGCAACCTCGGTGGCTTGCGGGATGAACTGAGGTTTTCCACCTGGCTCTTCGGGATCGCCAGAAACGTCGTCCGCGAATCGGCACGTGAGGCACGCAAAGAGAAAATGAAAGTTGGGCTGGATGAACCGGAAAGTCAGCAACTCGAATCGATCGGAGTACTTCCCGAAGGAGCAATGCTCGATCGAGAGCTGGTCGAAATGATTGAAAATGCGCTGCTCGCGCTCGACGATGATAAGAGAATAGTCTTCAGTTTGAAAATTTTTCACGAAAAGAGTTATGAAGAGATCAGCGCCATTACCGGGCACTCAATCGGCAAATTGAAAACTGATCTGCATCGCGCGCGCGCCGAGATGCGCAAGCGAATTATGCCTTATCTGGCTGCCCAGTGATTATTAGCGATGAATATGAATTGCCAAAATTGCCAAGCAGAACTCGAAGATTTCCTCTACGGAGAGTTGAAACCATCACGCGCCTCGCAGATCAGGGCACACCTCATGGTCTGCAGTTCCTGCTCTGCCGCTCGTGATGAGCTTGAACACGAACACGAAATCTTCACTCAGTATTACGAACAGACTGCGCTCGAACCGGCGCCCGAAATGTGGGAGGCGATCCGCTCGCGCCTGCACACCGAGCCTCTCCCACAAAAACGCATAAATTTCCGGCTCGGATGGGGGAAATTCGTCTGGTTATCCAGACCTGCTGTCATCCGGCAAACCGCTTTTGCACTGTTGATCATTCTGCTGACCGCCACGGTGACGACAATTATTCTCCGGCGTGACACAGACAAAGACCGCAATGCGAGAGTGGTGAGGGTCGAACCACCAGTCTCTCCCTCACCGGCCAATCCGGTTAAGCCGGTCGATGATCAATTGGCACAGAGGAGTGTGCGAGCTAATCCTCCTCGAGTGGCGTCACGATCGAAGCCCTTGACGGATGAGGAGATTATCAACCGGCAGATCGCGCGCACCGAACGGGAGTATCAAAACGCGATCAGGCTGCTCGACCAGGCCATCGCCCGGCGCAAAGATGAACTCGATCCCGGAGTAATCAAACAATATGAGGCGAGCCTCGCATTGATTGATAACTCGATTGCCGCCAGCCGCCGGGAATTGCGCGATCACCCGACCGATCCGGCAGCCCGGCAGTTTCTGCTCACTGCTTATGCGAGGAAGGTCGATTTGATGCAGGATATTGCGATGAGGTAAGAGAAATCCCAACGATGAAGATTGCTGAAGTCGTGAAAATCAGTATCCAGACATTGGCGTTGATCGTTTGCGGCCTGTTGATTCCCCTCGGGGAGGGCGCGCAACTGCGCGCGCAGGGTTCGGGACAGGGACGTGAATTTCACCAAACCTATGACCTGGCCCCGGATGGAATAATCAGCGTCAACAATGTCAGCGGCAATATACGGGTGACGTCCTGGGGGGAAAACCGGGTCAAAGTCGATGCGATCAAACGCGGAGATCGGGAGGAAGAGATCAGGCAGGTAGAAATTCAAGTGGTCGCCTCTCCGGGACGAGTCGATATCCGCACGGTTCATCCCCGTCAAAGGTCGACCAGAGTCTCTGTCGATTTTGAAATGCGGGTTCCGCGGACAGCCGCCCTCAGCCCGCTCAATGCAATCAGCGGCAACATTACGGTCAACGGGCCGGTGGCGAGGGTGATCGCCACTGCGACGAGTGGGAATGTGGGGGTTCAGGATGTCGATGGAGACGCGAGCCTGACCGCGACCAGCGGGAACATCGGGGCCACCCGGATCAAGGGGGAGTTGCGTGTGAATACGATGAGCGGCAATGTCGGTGTCAACGATGCTGCTTCACGTCTCTTTGCGAACGTCACCAGCGGCAATCTCACTGCCACCCAGGTTCGTGGCGATGCAACAGTAGTGGTGACAAATGGAAATGTCAGGCTGGATCAGATCGGCGGTCGCGCCGATGCGCGCGCGACGAGCGGATCGGTCACGATCAATGAGGTCGGCGGCGATGCCGAGGCGAGAAGTTTCAGCGGTAATGTCACGGTGACCGGGGTGGGCGGGCGAGTAACCGGCGGAACACTGAGTGGAAATGTCGTGATCAGGAAAGTTGAGGGAGGCGTGAGAGTGAATGTCACAGGTGGCAAAGTTGAAATCAGCGATGCCAAAGGCCGAATCGAGGCAATAACCCTCGACGGCGAGATTGTTCTTAACAATATTGAGAGCAAGGACATTCGGGCCAGGACCACCAGCGGAAGTGTGCAATTCAATGGAAAAATAGATGAGGATGGAGTTTACGAATTTGAAAGCCTGAATGGCGGAATTACACTGGTCCTCCCGCCCGAGAGCAATTTCAACCTGTCGACAATCAGCCACTTCGGCTCGGTCAATACGGAGTTTCAGATAAAGTTCGATCAGATCAAAGTTCGGGGGATGATGAAAGGCGTTCACGGCAATGGAGGAGCAGACCTTCGTGTGAGGAGCCT
>Ga0081455_10005089_pt1 | contig 14508 bp, 14 predicted proteins | sample TabmetS3T2R1_FD_70207 | JGI IMG/M metagenome (GOLD analysis project Ga0081455, IMG submission 70207) | Tabebuia heterophylla rhizosphere microbial communities from the University of Puerto Rico - S3T2R1 | ecosystem: Host-associated > Plants > Roots > Rhizosphere ... | reverse complement strand
TTCCTGCGACAGGCCGGAATTCAGCAAGACCCGGCGCGCGCCGCTGTGCTCGGCGATCAGATCGAGCTCACGCGCCGACAGCCGCGGATTTGTGGCAATCCCCCATGCATCCAGCTTGCTCGCTGCAAACAGGAGCGCCCCCAGCGCTACGCTGTTCTCGCTCGCAATCATCAGCCGGTCGCCGGGCCGAACACCGAGACGAGCGAGATTATCGGCCGCAGCATCCACCGCTGCCGAGAATTCGCGATAGCTCCAGACACGACCGGCTTCGACGAAAGCGGGATGATCCGGCATCTCCTTGACGAAGCGCGCATAGACCTCGTGAACCCGCGACGGCAGTCCCCGCAGCAGATCGTCCTTGCCGAACGTGTCGATCCTCGCCTGCATCGCTTCCTCCCGCACTATTAGGCTGTTCGCCCTTGTTCTGGTGCCGTTCGACCGTCAGGACGCAGCGCCGGCCCGCTTCGCCTCGCGCCCGCGGGCCTGCGCAAAAATTTCCTCCTCGACGTCGCGAAGCTGGTCCTTGCCGAAAAACATCTCGTCATTGACGAAGAATGTCGGCGAGCCGAACGCGCCACGCGCAACCGCATCCTCGGTGAGCTGCATCAGCCGGCCCTTGATCGCCGGCTCCTGTGCCTTCGCAGCGATGCGCTCGGCGTCGATGCCTGACGAGGCGAGCGCGGCCATCATCACCGCGGGGTCGTCCATCTTCTTGGGCTCCTCCCACATGTGACGGTAGACCGCGTGGAAGTACGGCCGGAACAGACCTTCGACCTGCGCCGCCACGGCGCCGCGCATCAGCTGCAGGGTGTTGACGGGGAAGAACGGGTTCTTGCGGAAACTCGTGATGCCGTGGCGGCGGATGAACCGCTCGGTCTCCACTTCCATGTATTCGCGCTTGTTGCGGATGCCCTTGAGATAGTCGGCAGGCGAAGAGTTGCCCGTCAGCTTGTAGATGCCGCCGAGCAGCACCGGCACATATTCGAAACTGGCCCCGGTCCGCTTCTCCACCTCGGGAATGACTTTCGCCGCCAGATAGGCGTTCGGACTTCCGAAATCGAAGAGGAATTGAACCCTGAGCGCAGCATCGGCCATGTGCATTCCCTCATGTCAGCTGCCGGAAATGCCGGCTCGATGGATTGGGACCATATAGTTCTAAAAAAGAACTGTCAAATGAAAATACATTTCTTACTCTTTCAGATATAGATCACGACGCTTCCACCTGTTAATTCCTATTTGGAATGCAATATGTTATGGCGTATTAATCGGGTGCGGAACGCCGGTGGAGATTCGCGATGAGATGGGACACCCTTGAGGACGAACAGTGTTCGCTGGCGCGGACGGTGGCGGTCATTGGCGACCGCTGGAGTCTCCTCGTGCTGCGCGAGTGCTTCCTGCGCACCCGGCGCTTCGAGGAATTCCAGTCGCGCCTCTCCATCACGCGGCATCTGCTCGCCGACCGGCTGAAGAAGTTCGTGAAGTTCGGTGTGCTCAGGCGCGTGAAGTACCAGGATCGTCCGGTGCGCTACGAATACATCCTGACGCAGCGCGGGCTCGATCTATATCCGATCGTGATGTCGATCGTGCACTGGGGCGACACGCACATGGTCGACGAGCGCGGCAGGCCGCTGCTCCACCAGCACAAGAATTGCGGCAAGGATTTCGATCCCGTGATGATCTGCTCGGAATGCGGCGAGCCGCTGAATGCCAGGCAGGTTCATACCCACCCCGGCCCCGGCGCACCGAAGCGCACCGCCGTGGCCGGGTAACGCCAGAGCCTAGCGCGGCAGCAGATTGGTCTTGGCGAGATCAAGCACCTCATCGCCGCGACCGCTCATCACCGCCCGCAAGATCCAGAGGCTGAAGCCCTTGACCTGCTCCGCGGTGATCGTCGGCGGCATCGACAATTCCTGCCGCGCGGTGACGACGTCGAGCACCGCCGGGCCGTCATGGGCGAGCACATCACTGATTGCTTTCGGCAGATCGCCGGGATCTTCGACCCTTATCGCGTGAATGCCCATCGCGCGCGCCATCGCCGCGAAGTCAGGATTTTCGAGATCGACGCCGGTCTCGATGAAGCCCGAGGCCTTCATCTCCAGCGCGACGAAGCCGAGCACGCCGTTGTTGAAGATCACCACCTTCACCGGCAGCTTCTCCTGCCGCAGCGTGATGAGGTCGCCCATCAGCATGGCAAAGCCGCCATCGCCCGACATCGACACCACCTGCCGCCCCGGCTGCGACGCCTGGACGCCGATCGCCTGCGCCATGGCATTGGCCATCGAGCCGTGCACGAAGGAGCCGAGCAGTCGCCGCCGTCCGTTCATGACGAGGTAACGCGCCGCCCAGATGGTCGGCGTGCCGACGTCACAGGTAAAGACCGTATCCTCGCTCGCCGCCTCGCTGAGCAGCTTCGCCAGATATTGCGGATGGATCAGCTTCTTGCCCGGCGTGCCGCGCGCGAGATCATCGAGCCCGGCACGCGCCTTCTTGTAATGGGCGATGCTGTCGTCGAGATACTTGCGGTCGGCCTTCGCCGTCAGCTTCGGCAGCAGGGCCTCGATGGTAGCGCCAACGTCGCCGACAAGGCCAAGCTCGAGCTTGCAGCGCCGGCCGAGGTTTTCCGGGCGGATATCGACCTGCGCGATCTTCGCGCCGGATGGCATGAACTGCTTGTAGGGAAAATCGGTCCCCAGCATCAGCAGCACGTCGCAGGCGTGCATGGCGGCGTAGCCGGACGAGAAGCCGATGAAGCCGGTCATGCCGACATCGTAGGGGTTGTCGTACTCGACATGCTCCTTGCCACCGAGCGCATGCACGATCGGACTCTTGAGCTTGTCGGCGAGCTGCATCAGGGCGTCATGGGCGCCGGCACAGCCGCGCCCGCAAAACAGCGTGACGCGTTTGGCCCCGTTCAGAAGCTCCGCGAGCGCCGTCAGTTCCGCCTCCGCCGGCCGAACGACAGGAGCCGCCGGCAGCAGCGCCGGCGAAATGCCCCGCTTGGGCGCCGATTGCAGCGCGACGTCGCCGGGGATCACCAGCACCGCCACGCCGCGGCGACCGACCGCGGCGCGGATCGCGTTCTCCAGCATGTAGGGCAGTTGCGCAGGATCGGAGACGAGCTCGCAATAATGGCTGCACTCGCGGAACAGGTCCTGCGGATGGGTCTCCTGGAAATAGCCGCCGCCGATTTCGGCGGAAGGAATTTGCGCCGCGATCGCCAGCACTGGCGTGCGGCTGCGATGGGCATCGAACAGGCCGTTGATGAGGTGGAGATTGCCCGGCCCGCACGAGCCCGCGCATACCGCAAGGCCACCGGTGACCTGGGACTCGCCGGCGGCCGCAAAGGCTGCAACCTCCTCGTGCCGGACGTGCACCCAACTGATCGCCTCGCGCTTGCGCAGCGATTCCGTCAGGCCGTTCAGGCTGTCGCCGACCACTCCGAACACGCGCTTGACGCCGGCCTGGATCAGCGTTTCGGTGATCAGGTCGGCAACATTATCGATTGGCATGGCGAGGGCTCCGTACTTTCCGGGGATCACCCGGTGTAATGGCCCGCAGGGACGCAAACAAGGTGGCCGAGTGACGCCTTCACGTCGGCTTGATCCGGCGCCCTTTTAGGCGTCGTGCTTTCTCGAAAGCGTCCAGATCGAGACGGCGAGCGCCAGCGACAGCAGGGCCGCAGCCAAAAAGAACGGCGCTCCCGGTAGCTTGAACGGCGCCGACTCGCCGATGAAATAGGCGAACGACAGCGTGAACAGGAACGGTCCCAGCAACTGGGCGATGCTGTTGACGCTGGTGGTGGCGCCCTGCAGTTGCCCCTGCTGCTCCGGCCGAACCAGCCGGGTCGTGATCGCCTGCGCCGCCGCGCCGGCCACACCCCACAGGGCCATCACGGGAATGCCGAGCCAGAACACATGGCCGCTCGTAGCGATCGCATAGATGAAGAAGCCGGCCGCGCCGCAGGCAAGACCGAGAAATAGCGCGCGCCGTTCGCCGAAGCGATTGACGATCGGCCCGATCGCTCCGCCCTGCACCACCATCGAGCAGATGCCGACAATGGCAAGCGTCAGCCCAACCGTCTTGGAATCCCAGCCGTAGCGGTAGGTCGCATACAGCACGAACACGGACGGCAGCACGACATGGGCAAGTTGCCCGAAAAAGTTGGCGACCGATAATCCGGCAAGGATGCGGTCTGACGCCAAGAGACGCAATGCGCCGACCGGGTTGGCGCTCCTCCAGCGCCAGGGCGAACGCCGTTCCCACGGCAGCGACTCCGGCAGGATCAGCCAGCCATACAGCGTATTGGCAAAACTCAGTCCCGCCGCCACCCAGAACGGCAGCCGCGGATCGGAATCGCCGAGCAGGCCGCCGAGCGCCGGGCCGAGAATGAAGCCTGCGCCGAAGGCGACGCCGATCTTGCCGAACACCGCGGCGCGCTTCTCCGGCGCCGTGATGTCGGCGATGTAGGCAAAGGCGGTGGAGATGCTCGCCGTGGTGATGCCGGAAATGACGCGGCCGACGAACAGCCAGACCAGCGACGGCGCAACCGCCATCAATACATAGTCGAGCGCGGTGCCGAGGTTGGAGAGCAGCACCACCGGCCGCCGCCCAAACCGGTCCGACAGCGCGCCGAGGATCGGCGAAAACAGGAACTGCATCAGCGCCCAGGCCGTGCCGAACAGGCCGAAGATGCGCGCCGCGCTCGCGGTATCGTTGTCGACGAAACTCTCGATCAGCTTCGGCAGCACGGGAATGATGAGACCGAGCGCGAGCGTGTCGAGCAGGATGGTAACAAAAATGAAGATCACCGCCGCGCCGCGTGGCGCTGCGGTATTGGCCGGACTTGCGGGGGCCTCTCCGCTCATGACGGCCGCTTGCGCTTGTGCGCGAAGGGGTTGGCCTTCTCGCGCAGCGTGATGCGGATCGGCGTGCCCGGCAGCTCGAACGCCTCGCGCAGCGAGTTGACGAGATAGCGCAAATAGGACTGCGGCACGGCGTCCGCGCGCGAGCAGAACAACACGAAGCTCGGCGGCCGCGCCTTGGTCTGCGTGATGTAGTTGAGCTTCAGCCTGCGGCCGGACACCGACGGCGGCGGGTTCGTCGAGACCGCCTGCTCGAACCAGCGATTGAGCGCCGCGGTCGGAACGCGCCGGTTCCACACCGCATAGGCCTGCTGGATCGCCGTCATCAGGCGGTCGATGCCCTCGCCGGTCAGCCCGGACACCGCAACCAGCGGGGCGCCCTTGACCTGCGGCAGCCAGTGATCGGCATCGGTGCGCAGGCCCGAAATCAGGTTCGGCTTGCGCTCGACCAGATCCCATTTGTTGACCGCGAGCACGAGCGCGCGGCCCTCGCGCTCGATCAGGTCGGCGATGCGCAGATCCTGCTCCTCGAACTTGTTCTGTGCATCCATCATCAGCACGACGACTTCGGCAAAGCGCACCGCGCGCAAGGCGTCCGCCACCGAGAGCTTTTCCAGCTTCTCCTCGATGCGCGAGCGGCGGCGCAGGCCCGCGGTGTCGAACACACGAAACTTCCGTCCCTGCCAGGTGATTTCGACCGCAATGGAATCGCGCGTGGTGCCGGCTTCGGAGCTGGTCAGGAGCCTCTCCTCGCCGAGCAGCTGGTTGATCAGCGTCGACTTGCCGGCATTGGGCCGGCCGACAATGGCCACGCGAATGGGGCGCGTCGCGGCCTCTTCCTCGGAGATGTCCTCGTCGTCGCCCTCTTCCTCGTCCGCGACGGGCTCCGGCATCAGCGCGCTCAGGGCATCGTAGAGCTCGCTCATGCCCTCGCCGTGCTCGGCGGAAATCTGCACGGGATCGCCGAGCCCGAGCGCATAGGATTCCATGGCGCCGAGCTCGCCATGCCTGCCCTCGGCCTTGTTGGCAACCAGCACCACCGGCTTGTTGGCGCGGCGGGCGAAATCGGCAAAGGCGCGGTCGTTCGGCGTCAGCCCCATGCGCGCGTCGATCACAAACATCAGCGCGTCGGCCTGCGCGATCGCAGCTTCCGTCTGCTCCTGCATCCGCGCGGTCAGCGAGCCCCTGGCGCCCTCGTCGAGGCCGGCGGTGTCGATGATGGTGAAGGCGAGATCGCCGAGTTTTCCCTCGCCCTCGCGACGGTCGCGGGTGACGCCGGGCAGGTCGTCGACCAGCGCGAGCTTCTGTCCGACCAGGCGGTTGAACAGCGTCGACTTGCCGACATTGGGCCGGCCGATGATGGCGATCGTGAACGACATTGCGCGATTTTTTTGGGACGATTTCAAGCGCCGGTTTTGCCGCGCCGGTCAATGCAACGGGGAATAAACTAGCGCGAGAAACTGCCGCTTGGCATCGGCGCCGGGAATGCGGATTGCTGTTGCTGCGCCGGCTGGGCCTGCTGCGGCTGCGGATCGGGCGGCGGCGCGGTGGTACGGCGGCGCGTGATCTTGGCCGGCTTCGGCGCCGGAGGCGCGGCGGCGACGCTGTTATCCTCGTCGGCCGGCGCGGCTTCCGCATCAGCCGCAGGCTGCGCGGGGGCTGCGGCCTGCTTGGTCGACTTGCCCTTCGATTTCGCGGCCTTCGAGCCCGGCGGCGGTTCGGGCGGAGGTGCCGCGGCCGCAGCGGCAGCCGCGTTCTGCTCGTCGATCTGCTGCTGGCGCGCGCCCCTGTAGAGATCCTTCGGCACGCCCTGCTCGAGCCCCGGCACGCCGTCGGGGAATACCGGCTTGCGCTCGCCCTGCATCTTCTTCTTGGTGTCCATCCAGTCGAGCAGGTCGGACGGATCGAAATTGGCCAAGCCGCCGCCGCAGCCGCCCAGCGCGCCCGCAAGCGCGATGAGGACTGAGAGGGCGATCAGGCGTTGCGATCCGCGCATGGTCGGTGATCCCGTCAGCTCTTGGCGACCGGCGGCAACAGCGCCTGCAGCGCTTCGGCGCGTGAGCGCAAGCCCGGAGGCGTATCGCCGTCGTTGGTAATCATGTCCAGCCACTGCCGTGTCGCCGTCGTGTCATTGGCGCGCCAGGCCGACAATGCCAGCAGTTCGCGCGCGCTGTGGCGAAAAGTTGCACCCGCCGCAGCCGCCGGCTCGAGCCGCTGCAGCATGTTGGGATAGGTGGTTGTTTCCAGCAGCAGCTGCGCCGCGCGGATGCGCGCCAGATCCCGGTCCGCCGCGCCGACGGAGGTATCGGCGGCGATTTCATCGAACATCTTCGCTGCCGCCGGCTTGTCGCGCACGGCAACCTCCGCGGCGGTGCGCAGCCTTGCCAGGATGCGATAGCCGGATGGCGCCTTCGCCGCGAGGTCGGCAAAGGCGGCCTCGGCCTCGGCATGCTTGTTCTGGTCGGCAAGTTCCGCAGCGCGGTCGAACGCGGCCCCGGCCTCGGCGGCCTTCTTGGCTTCCAGGTACTGGTAGCCACGCCAGCCACCCACGCCCGCGATAATCAGGAGCGCCAGGCCAATTATGTAGATCGAGTACTGGTCCCACAGCTTCTTGAGCTGATCGCGACGTACTTCCTCGTCTACTTCATCAAATAATTCAGACACTTAAAGCTATCCCACCGCCGCGGAGCTGCCTGCAAGGGGGACGGCGCCAGGCGCCCGGTCCCCACCTCGGCGCGGCGTTACCTTAACGATATGGCCGTGGCAAGGCAAAGCGAGGCAGGTCAACGCGTTAACGGGGAGGTTGCACCGGAATTGGAGACCGGTATCCCGCGACCATTCCTCCGCCAACATTGACATTGCGGTTCAGGATTTGGCGTATTGCCGTGCGTCCGCTCTTTTTGGTTTTGCAGGTGATTCATGCCGCTGCGCGCCTCGCTTGTCCTGCTGGCTCTTGCGCCGGCCATGCTGCCTGCCGCCACCCTCGCCGCCGAGATCAAGCCGAAGACGCCGGACAGCGCGTTCGCGGGCAAGCTTCATCCGGACATCCTGGGCATCTCGGCGGACTCGACGGCCGACACGGCACGAGGTGTGTTCGAGGCCACCTTCAAGGGGCGCACCGACAGCAAGATGGAGATCGGGCAAGCCAGGTTCGGCACATCGTCCACGAGCTACATCGCCACGCTGAATTTCAGCGTGCCCCTCACCTCCACGCTAAGCGGCGATGCGCTCGTCGCCGGCTTCTCCTCTCCGGCAAGCGAGAATCGTATCTTCTTCCTGTCGCGCACGCTGAATTTTGCGGAAGGCGATCAGCCGGCCAAAGCCGACATGATCAAGCAGGTAATGGACAAATACGGCACCCCGACCATCGTCGGCGACCAGCACCTTTATTACATCTATCGCGGCAATTCGATCGTGTCGGTTGGCGGCAAGTTCAACAAGCCGGCGCTCGCGCTCGAGGCCATCGACAAGCCGCTCGATCCGAAGATGGCGCTGAAGCTCAATGCCGACAGCGGCCACGGGCGGGGCAGTTGCGTCGCCGTGGTAAAGCGCTCGATCGCGGCAAAGGAGAAATTGCTGGCCATGCTGCTCGAAGACGCCCGCGGCGCCAATTGCGACGGCGTCTTCAGCGTGCAGTTCACGCCGTCGCCCCAGGCCGACCGCATCAGCATCGCGCAGTTCGTGCTGCTTGATGCCAAGCGTGTGGTCAGCGCCTCTGCGATCGATGCCGAGGCGCTTGCCGGCAACGGCGAATCCCAGCCGCGGGCGGTGGCGCCGAAGCTCTAGCTTGCCGCAGCCGATTGGGATGCGAGCTTGTCCCGCAACTGGCGCTTGATCACCTTGCCATTGGCGTTGCGCGGCAACGGCTCGGTGGAGAGGTCGATCGTCTCCGGGACCTTGTAGTCGGAGAGCCGCTCCGCGCACCAGGCCTGCAGCGCCTTGCGTTCGACCGACTGGCGGACCACCACGACCGCATGCACGCGCTCGCCGAGTACCGGGCAGGTTTTTGCGATGATCGCGCTTTCGACCACGGCGGGATGGCCCGCCAGCACGGACTCGACCTCTGCAGAATAGATCTTCAGGCCACCGCGGTTGATCATGTCCTTCTGGCGGTCGAACACGCGGACGAAATTGTCCGCATCAACAGAGCCGAGATCGCCGGAATGCCAGAAGCCGCCGGTGAAGTTTTCCGCGGATGCCTTCGGGTTGTTCCAATAGCCCTTGATGACGGACGCGCCGTGAATCCAGATTTCGCCGATCTCGCCGTGCGGCAATTCCCTGCCCTCGGCGTCGACAGCGATCATGGTGGCGCCCGGACATGGCAGGCCGACGCTGTCGATGTGGCTGACGACGAACTCGCCGGGCATCATCGTCGAGGGCGAGGTTGTTTCAGTGGCGCCATAGCAATTGGCAAGCTGCAGCCCGGGAATTTTCGCCGCCAGCTTCTCGATGGTGGCGATCGGCATCGGCGCGCCGCCAAAGCCGCCGATGCGCCAGCTTGAGAGATCGAAACTGTCGAACTCCGGCTGCAGCAGGCAGAGATTGTACATCGCCGGCACCATCACGGTGTAGGTGACGCGCTCGCGGGCGGCGAGTTTCAGGTACTCCGCCGCCTTGAACTCCGGCATGATGATCAGCGTGCCCGCGCAGCGCGCCATGGTCGTGATGTTGGCGACGACGCCGGTGACATGGCCAAGCGGCACGGCGGCGATGGAGCGGTCCGCTGCCGTGAGCTGCAGGCACGACACGAACACCATCGAGGAATGGATGACGTTGCAATGGGCCAGCATCGCGCCCTTTGGCTTGCCCGTGGTACCCGAGGTGTAGAGGATCATCGCGGTATCCTCTTCGCCGACGTTGGCGGGCGGGGACACGGATGCATTGCCGCACAGCGTTGTGAACCGGGAGCGGCCCGCATCGTCGTCGACGGCGATACGATGCCTCAGGTCAGGCACGTCGCGCGCATCAGGGATGCGATCGGACAGCGCCGCCTCATGTACCAGCAACCTCGCGCCGCAGTCGGTGAGCACATAGGCGATCTCGGGCTTCTGCTGGCGGACGCTGAGCAGCACCGTGACGAGGCCGGCGTGCGCGGCAGCAAACATTGTCAGCACGAATTCCACGCGGTTGCCGAGCAGCACGGCGACCCGGTCGCCGGGCACGAGGCCAAGCTTCGCAAAACCGGCTGCGATATCGGCAGACTGCGCTACCACATCGCGCCAGCTCAGCCGCCGCTCGCCGCAGATGATGGCTTCGCCATCGGGATTGCGTGCGGCAGCGTCCGCGATCATCGCCCAGATGCTGGCAGGCCGCTCGATGAAGGCCGGCACGAGGCGGTCGCCGAAGCGCGCTTCCAGCCGCATCGGAGGAATGGAAGAATGCGACCAGTCCATGGCGCCGTTCCCTTAAGGTTTTGTTTTCATTCCGTAGACGTGTTCGGGACCGGGAAAGTTACGCGAGCGGACGTCGGCGGCATAGCCCTTGATCGCAGCTTCGATCGCGGGACCGAGATCGCCATAGCGGCGCACGAACTTTGGCGTGCGCGGCGATAGCCCCAGCATGTCCTCGAGCACCAGCACCTGGCCGTCGCAGGCCGCGCTCGCGCCGATGCCGATGGTGGGTGCTGCGATCTCCTCGGTGATCTTGCGCGCCAGGGGCTCAGCGACGGCTTCGATCACGATGGAGAAGGCGCCGGCTTCGGAAATGGCGCGGGCATCGTTCTCGATCGGCTCCCAGCTGCCCTCCTCGCGGCCCTGGGCGCGGAACGAGCCGAGCGTGTTGATCGACTGCGGCGTGAGGCCAATATGGCCCATCACCGGAATGCCGCGCTGGGTGAGGAAGGCGACCGTCTCGGCCATCCGCTCACCGCCCTCGAGCTTGACGGCGCCGCATTGCGTCTCCTTCAAGATCCGCACCGCGGAATGAAACGCCTGCTCCTTTGACGCCTCGTAGGAGCCGAAGGGCATGTCGACCACGACCAGCGCCTGCTGCGAGCCGCGCATGACCGCGCGGCCCTGCAGGATCATCATCTCCAGCGTCACCGGCACGGTGGTCTCGTAGCCATGCATGACATTGCCGAGGGAGTCCCCGACCAGGATGACGTCGCAATGCCTGTCGACCAGCGCCGCGGTGTGGGCGTGATAGGAGGTCAGCATCACAATGGGGTCGCCGCCCTTGCGGGCGCGAATGTCCGGCGCCGTCTTGCGCCTGATCGCCGCTTGCACCGACATGTCAGGCCCCGATGACGGGAACGCCGATCACGGCGGGATGGAAGGCAAAGGCGAGCGCGAGATAGGCGACGACGCCGACAGCAATCGCGATCAGGTCATTGGTCGGCCCACCCACCGGGATCGGCGGCCCGCTGGCGTCCTTGCGCCGCTTCAGCGAGATGCGGTCGAATACCGCCCAGGCCAGGAACGCGCCGAACAGGATGATCGAGCCGAGATCGCCATTGGCGAGCAGATGCGCCGCCGCCCATAGCTTGATACCCGCCAGCATCGGATGTTTCAGCGTGGTGTAGATGCGGCCGCGGATGTAGGAGGCGACCACCATGATCACCGCCGGCAGCATCAGCGCCACCGTGATGTGCTTCATCGCGACCGGCGGATTCCAGACGTCGATCCAGCCGGTTGCGCGATACCGCGCAAAGCCCCAGACGATCAGCGCCAGGCCCACGGCCGACACCAGCGAATAGAGGATCTTGTAGGTGCCTTCGCCAGTCGAGGCGATGATCCGCGCGCGAAGCTCGCGCTGCGTGGTGAGCGTGTGCGCGCCCAGGAACACCACAAGGCCCGCAATCATCACCCAAAGTCCCACGGTGTCCTCCCGTTTGCGCCCGTCTCCCCGGCGCAAGGGCTATCATTTTAGGGGCGCTGAGCGCAATGCGCCTGCGAACCGGCTCATTGCTGCTGCGATGTCTTGCCCAGCGCGCGGTTATCGACATAACGGATCGCGATCGGCCGGCCGGCGAGCGCCCCGCCGAGCCCATCGGTGAATTTCATCGGCAGACAGGCGTCCAGCGAGGCGTTGATCGCCTTGACGTAGGTGGCTCTGGTATCCGCCGAAATTCCCGGCGTGGCAAAGGTGACGCGCGGCGTGGCAATCATCTCCCCCGTTCGCTTGAAACTGAAGCGCACCGACATCTGCATGCCCTCCCGAGCGGTATCCTCCGGCGGCGGCGACCAGCAGGAGCGCAGCGCGGCGAAGAGATCGCCGATATTGTCGAGGTCGTGGTCGGGCTTTTTGTATTTCGCCACATCCTGTTCGGACGGCACGCTCTGGATGGTCAGCCGCAGATCCTGCCCATAGGGATAGTCGATTTCGGGAATGCAGGGCCCGTGATTGAAGATGCTGCAGTAGTATGGCGTGCAGGGCCGGCTGTCGAGCACGCTGCACGGCGTATGGGAGAACGGAATCGGATTGATCTGCTGGCGGCGCTCATCGACCTGCCCCGTCAGGACTGTGGCGAGGAGCAGCAGACCGGCAATGAAAACGGCGCGCCGCAGCATGGGAGCCTCAAAAGCGCAACTCGGGAAGAATGGTGCCCGCGGCACATGGCATCAAGGCCCTGCCGTTCACAACCGCGCGTTCACGAGCCTTGTCGCCGACCCGCGCCTTGGTAAGCTTCGGGTCAGGATTCCTGCCACCCGTCACCTGCCCATCCATGTTCACCCATATCGAGCGACCGACCGAGAGACCGCCGGCTCCGGGAAAAGTCCTTTCCGACTTTGGCCCGTTGTATGCGTCGAGTGGATTCATCGGCTGGCTTTTCGCCGTAACCGCGCCTGTCGCCATCATCCTTGCGGTCGGTTCAGGCGGCGGACTTTCGGAAGGCGAAATCGCTTCCTGGATTTTCGGCGTTTTCTTCATCAACGGCCTGCTCACCATCCTGTTTTGCTGGCTGTACCAGCAGCCGCTGGCCTTCTTCTGGACGATCCCCGGCACGGTTCTGGTGGGCCAGTCCCTGACCCATCTGACGTTTCCACAGGTGGTCGGCGCCTATTATGTCACGAGCGCGCTGATGCTCGTGCTTGGCGCGACCGGTTCGGTGAGGCGCGCGATGGAGCTGGTTCCCCTGCCCATCGTGATGGGCATGGTCGCCGGCGTCTTCCTCCGTTTTGGGCTTGATCTTGTCCATGCCGTCTTTACCGACATCGCCATCGCGGGTCCGATGGTCGCGATCTGGCTGCTGCTGTCGGCGCTGCCGTGGCTCGGTCAGCGTTTGCCGCCGATCATCGGCGCGCTCCTTGTCGGTGCGCTGGCGACCATCGCCCTCGGCAGGTTCGATGCCTCCGCCCCGCTGCAGCTGGAACTGATCAGGCCCGTGCTTCAGGAGCCAGCCTGGTCGCTCGCGGCGATCGTCGAACTTGTCGTGCCGCTGGCGATCACGGTCCTTGTCGTGCAGAACGGCCAGGGTATCGCCGTCCTCAAGACGGCAGGTCATGAGCCGCCAATCAACGCGGTGGCGGTCGCGTGCGGCATCGGCTCAGCTATCAGTGCCCTCGTCGGTGGCATCAGCACGTGCCTCACCGGGCCGACGAACGCCATCCTCGTCGGCAGCGGCGAGCGCAAGCGCCAATATGTCGCCGGCATCGTCGTCGGCATTCTGGCGATCCTGTTCGGATTGCTCGCGCCGACCTTCACCCGGCTGCTTCTCAATGCGCCAAAATCGCTGATCGCGGCCCTTGCAGGCCTTGCAATGTTGCGCGTGTTGCAGACGGCCTTCGTCACGGCTTTCGGCAGCCGTTTTTCCCTTGGCGCATTGCTGGCCTTTCTCGTCACCGTCGCCGACCGGCCGTTGTTGAATGTCGGCGCGGCCTTTTGGGGACTGATCTGCGGCCTCGTCATTTCCTTCCTGCTGGAGCGGGCCGATTTTGCAAGGAAGCCGAAATCTTAAGCGACAGCCTGGGCGACGCGCCTTCACGGCTTCGCGTTCATGGCGGAGAGTTCCGCAATCAGCGCTTTCTCGCTGGGCTGGTCCAGCACGCCGGCGGCATAGAGCGAAATGCCGCCATAGAGGGTGATGTACACCTTCATGACCGCGCGGCGCCGCTCGGCCGAAGATTCGATATCGCGGGCGAAAATCCGCATCGCCTCGGTGATGACCTTGTGCACTGCTGTCTGCAGCGGCGGATTGTGCTTCATGGTGGCGTGAGGCCGGCTTGTCATCAGCGCATAGAGCGCACGGTTGGCCAGCGCAAAGCGGACGTAGCGCGCGGTGTAGTCCTCTGGCGTTCTCGCTTTCGCCACACTCGCCGCCAGCCGCAGATACGCCTCCGTCGCCACCGCATCAAGTAACGCCTCGCGGTGGACGAAATGGTTGTAGAGCGAGCGGTGCGCGACGCCGACCGCTTCTGCCACCTCGCGCAGGCTCAAGCGCTCGTGGCCGTGCTCCGCCACCAGGCGGGTCGCGGCCTTGAGCGCGTCGGCTCGGAGATTGCCGTGGCGATAGGTCGCCCGGTGCGGCCTGGTAGTCATGCTTCTTCTTACAGAGCCGCGCCGCTGAAGGCTACCGCCTCACGCCGAGGCTCGCCGCGCCACGCGGTCTTCGCCATATTGCGGCGTGATGTCTTCATCAATGACCTGCCGGATCAGTTTTATCACCGCGCCCCGTGCCCGCGTCTTGGTCGCGGCATGGGCGGCCATG
>Ga0081455_10005087_pt1 | contig 14513 bp, 12 predicted proteins | sample TabmetS3T2R1_FD_70207 | JGI IMG/M metagenome (GOLD analysis project Ga0081455, IMG submission 70207) | Tabebuia heterophylla rhizosphere microbial communities from the University of Puerto Rico - S3T2R1 | ecosystem: Host-associated > Plants > Roots > Rhizosphere ... | reverse complement strand
GGGGTCGTTGCGCAGCCACTTGGCGAGCACGACCTTCTGCTGGTTGCCGCCGGAGAAGAGTTCGAGCACCCGCTCCGGCTCGGGGGGGCGCACTTCGACCCGCTCGAACCAGCGACCGACCTCAGCCCGCTCGGAGCCCTGGTCGAGCGAGCCGGTGAGTCGGCGGCGCAGCGGCGCGAGCCGCGGCAGGGTCATGTTCTCGCGCGCGGTCATCGTCATCACCGCTCCCTGCAGGCGGCGCTCACCGGGGACGTAGGCGATCCCGTCGGCGATCGCCCGGCGCGGGTCGGGGCGGCCGACGGCCTTGCCGTCGACCTCGAGCGACCCGATCTCGCCGGGCGTCGCGCCGAACAGGACCCCCGCCAGCTCCTCGCGACCGGAGCCGAGTACACCCGAAACCCCGAGGATCTCGCCGGCGCGGAGTTCGATGTCGAGGCCCGCGATCGTCGCCCCGGCGATGTCTGCGGCGCGCAGAACCGGCTCGCCGACTCGACGGGCGACCGAGGCGACCTCGCCCTGGGCCAGGGCCTTGCCGGCGATCAGCGCGACGAGGTCGTCGTGGTCGTAGCCGCCGCGCTCGACGTTCGCGATCAGACGCCCGTCGCGCAGGCAGGTGACGCGATCGGCGAGCTCGATCACCTCATCGAGCCGATGGGAGATGAAGATCACGCCGGCTCCGCGTTCCGCCACCCGGCGCACCGCGACAAACAGCTTGTCGACCTCCTCGCCGTGGAGGGAGGCGGTCGGCTCGTCGAGGATCAGCACGTTGCGGTCGTGCTCCCAGCGATCGAGGGCACGGGCGATGGCGACGATCGTGCGCTCGGCCGCGCTCAGCGTCTCGACCGGAGCGCGTACGTCGAAGCTGCCGCCGAAGCTGGCGATCACCTCCTCGGCATGGCGCTGTTCGGAGCGCACCGGCGCCGGCGCCAGGGCCGAGCGCCCGAGCTGCCGGGTGAGGTCGAGGTTCTCGATCGTCGAGAGCTGCCCTACCAAAGCGAGGTCCTGATGGATGAAGTGGAGGCTCGAGACCTCGCCCTCGCCGTCTTCGCCCGCGAGTCCGATCGCCGCTCCGGGGTCGGGCTGGTAGATCCCGGCGAGGACCTTCACCAGCGTCGACTTGCCGGAGCCGTTCTGGCCGACCAGGGCGACGATCTCGCCCGAGGAGACCTCGATCGAGACGCCGTCGAGCGCCTTCAGGCCCGGGAAGCTCTTCGAGAGGTGCTGGACTTCAAGCAGTCGCTCGGTGCTCATGTCGCCCGCGTTCGAGGTAGGGGGAAGCGACGGCAGGGACGAGACGTGGCCGCCCCTGCCGTCGAACCGCATCAACCCGGCGCTTCGACCCCCCAAAGCTTCGCGAACCGGTCCGCGTAGTCCGGATAGCCGGTCCAGCCTTGTTCTGGATCGAAGGTGATGTCTTCTTTGGACAAGAACTGGTAGTCGGTGAGCCCTTCGGCCTCCGGCCCCGACAGCTTCTGGTGAGCTATCAGACGCGCGACCTGATCGATCAGCAACCAGGAGGTCACGGCGGTGTCAACGCCGAAGCCCGCCGTTTCCGTCCCTTCCTTGATCTGCTGGAGGTTGCCCGGGACCGGCCCGTTGGAGATCGATTCGATTTCCAACCCGGCCGCTTGCAGCGAAGACGGCAAGCCAACCGAGAGTTCGGGGTTCGGGAAGATCGCCAGGTTCGTATCCGGATGCGCCTGGAGATCGGAGACGATTTCGTTCGAGGATTTCGTCCCGATCGAGGCTGCCGGGATCTGCGCGACCCGTGCCGTGCACTTCGGGCACGAGTTCTTCACGGCTGCGACGAACGATTTCGCGAGTTCGGTAGTGAACGAGAGCTCCGGCACTTCGTACACCACCACGTTTGCTTCAGGGTTCATGTAGGCCGGAACGTAGTTGGCCATCATTTCGCCGATGAAGAGGTTCTGCTTCTCGGCGCTCCGCGGCGAGATGACTCCGTACTTCTCGGCTTCGATGATGCCCTGAGTCACCACCGCGACGTCCTCTTCCTGGAGTTCTTTCAGCTGCGTCAACCAGAGCTGGATGTTGTTCGCCATTACGATCACGCCGGCCGGCTTCTGGGCAACGACCGAGTCGAACGCATTGGAGATAGTCGAGGCGTCCTCGCCACTCTTGATCCGCTCGAGGTTGATCCCCATCAATTCGGCCGGTTCCTGCAGCAGTTCCCAGAACAGCGCGCAGTACGGCAGGCCGCAGTCCATGAAGGCGACCGTCGCACCTTTCGGCAGTTCCTTCAGTTTTTCGGTGACCGGAAAAGCGGTCGGTTGACCGACGACCGGGGCGACCTTTTCCTTTGCCGCCGCGATGTAGTCGGCCGAACCGGATTCACCGGTATCGGCGCTTTCCGTCGTCGTGCTTTCAGCCGAGGTGGTGCTGTCACTGCTCGATCCGCCACAAGCGGAAGCGACAACGGCGAGCAGTACCACACAGGCCGCTGCAAGAGTCAGTTTGAGCCATGAGGCGTTTCGCATTTCTCTCCTCTATCGAGTGATCACAGGTTGAACCTGCCCACCCATGAATTAGTCATACTTCCGACTAAAGTGCGGATCACATACCCATTGGGTGACGCTACCAGCGCTCAGACGGGCCGAGCAGATTTGGCCTTGGCCGGTGACCGAAATGGACGACTTACTCCAAACGCAGATCTTCGGCTACTTACTGTGTGGAAATGTCGGTCATAGATCGTCAGGCAGGACCGTCTACGGACGCCAGGTCGACGAGCGACTGGTCTCCCAGCTGGCTGCCGGCACGGTAGCCCTTGCGGATCTCGGGCAAGACGGCGTCGAGGTCGGAGAACGGCAAGCCGTGAGTGGGCGCGACGATCTCCACCTCCAGCTCGGCGAGCAGCTCATCGAGCTGCATGAGGAACGGCTCGATGTCGACATACTGGGTCCAGTGAAACGCAGCGAAGGCGAACAGCGCGGTCATATCGTCGAGATCCAGCGAGCCGACCGTCTCCTCGGCCAGGTGCCCACAGTGCTGGTCCGAGTGCAGGTGCGTGTAGGCGAAGCCGTCGGAGCTGAACAGGACCCGCCGCTTGGTGTCGAAGGCCCACCGCGTGTAGGGCATATCCCGGAACACCGCTCCGACGATCCGCAGCTCGGTGCCGCCGAGGTCGATCGTGTCGCCGGGGTCAAGCGGCCGTAGGCGGTCGGCGAACTCGGGGAAGACGAGGTGGAGATCGTCGATGTCGCCGCAGGCGATCGCCTCAGGGTAGCGCTCGAGAAAGCGCCCGACGCCGCCGGTGTGAGGGCTCTCGTGATGACTGATGAAAAGGTGCCGCAGCGGCGGTGCCTCGGCCGTCAGCAGCGTGTCGAGCTGAGCCTGGATGACGCCAGCGTCGCAGGTCATCCCCTGGTCGAACAGGGCGGAGGACTGCTCCCCGATCACCAGGTACGCCGACGAGTAGGAGGGCAGCTCCTGGCCGTTGTAGGGAATCGACTGGCACTGGCCGAGCCAGTGCACGCCCGGGGCGAGCTCCCTGGGCAGCGGACCGCTCAGGTCCAGACTCACGCGATCGCCTGCTCGTCGAATCTCCAGGTTCCGACCGCCGCTCCCTGCGGCTCGGCGTCGGCGGCGCGCGCGAGCACCTCGTCCAGCATCCGCACGTGGCGCTCGACCGTCTCGCGGCCGTCAAGCAGGCAGCCGTAGACCGGCGCGATGGTCTCCACCTCGAGGCGGTCGAAGACCGCGGCCAAGTCGCGCCGCATGGCGTCGGTTCGCGCCCCCGGCAACCACCAGTAGAGATTTCCGCAGAGGGAGTCCCAGACGTCCTCGACCCCGGTGTGATCGCTCTCCGCGTCGACCGCCCAAGGGCCGTCGGCGGTGGGGCGGCGCGCCCAGGCGAACATGTCGGCGGTGAAGAGGGTGTGGGTGACGGCGTCGTACGCCCATGAGTAGGGCAACAGCCAGACCGGCGCCACGAAGGTCTCCAGGCGCCGCGGAGAGTCGGGGTTGATCGCGATCGAGCCGGTCGTCGGGAAGGGCTCGACGGTCGCCGCCGCGAGCTCCCGCACACCCGGTGACCCCGGGCGGAAGTTGAGCCATTCGTGGGGCGGTCCGAAGAAGTTGCCCAGCACCCTGCGGGCGCCGAAGCGCTCGGCGATCGCACCGAAGTTGCAGTTGGAGTTGAGCTCACCGTAATGGAACGGCAAGAGCGACAGCTCTGCCTCGTCGGCGTCCAGCTCCGCCAACTGCCCCAACACCGTGTCGCAGTGGACGGCGAGGCCGCTGTCGAGCACCATCATGTGACGGCCCTGGCGCAGGACGTAGGTGTTCATCGGCGCCCAACCACGGGCGGCAGCCGGATGGCTGGACACCCGGCCGTTCAACCGGTACGGGTTGCAGAGTGCGATCAGCCCATGGTCGCCTGGACGTTCGATCTCGCCCGGCCGCGCTGAGTCCTGCAGGGCCACCATAGGGCGATCGTAGTCACGACCTACCTGGTTTCGGTATTTGTGGTCACGGGCCACGTTGAACTCTTTGCCGGCCCGCTCTACGTTGCCGCCATGGCGACCTATGTACTGGTTCACGGCGGTGGGCACGGCGGCTGGTGCTACCAACGGGTCGGCCGCCTGCTCGAAGCGGAAGGCCACACCGTCTACTCGCCTTCGCTGACCGGGTCCGGCGATCGCGCCCACTTGATGGGTCCGGACGTCGACTTGGAGATGCACGTCACCGAGGTGGCAAACCTCCTCTTCTTCGAGGATCTGCGCGACGTGGTGCTCGTCGGACACAGCATCGGCGGCATGGTCGCCAGAGGCGCCGCCGATCGCGCCGGCGAGCGGGTCGGGAAGCTCGTCTACCTCGACTCCCCGCAGGGGCGGACCGCCGCCGAGGCCCTACCGTTCGACGTGCGGGCGGGGAGTGAGATGATTGACGGCGTCGAGCTGATCCTCCTGCCGAGCGAGGAGCTGCTCGGCTTCTTCGGCGTCACCGATCCCGACGATGTCGCCTGGGCCCTGCCCCGGCTCACTCCGCACGCCTGGAGGTGCTTCGACCAGCCGCTGGCCCTAACGGACGAGCGAGCGCTCGCCGCGATCCCGCGCTACCTCGTCGTCGCCACGGACAGCATCGGCCTCGGCGTCCATCCCGAGCAGTTGCTGACCGAGGCGAGGAGCGAAGGCCGGCTCTGGGAGATCGAGGGCGGGCACGACCTGATGGTCACCGCGCCCGCCGCGGTAGCCGAATCGCTGGTCCAGATCGCCGCCGACCGGTGAGGCTGTACTCGACCGGTCCTTGACCCGCGGCGATCCGTACGCCGGGCAGCTAAGAAGCTCGGCGGCGCGCCAGGAAGAGGGTCGATTCGAGGCCCTCGGACGACTGCGGCACCGTGTCGGCAAGCTTCGGCAACTGATCGAAGACACCGCGGTCGAGCGTCGTCACGTCGGGCCAGTCGAGCTCGACCAGGTTACCGGCGGGGTCCCGGAGGTAGAGCTGTACCGATCCGTCCGGCAGCTCGTAGATCGGCGAGAAGAACGCCTCGGTGTCGAGCACGCCCATCTCCTTGGCCCGCAGATAGGCCGACTCGAGATCGTCCACCGTGAGTCCGATGTGGTGGAACTCGGGCGCGGTCGCCGGGCGTTCGAAAATATGGAGTTGAAGGTCGCCGAGCCGGAGGTACTGGGTGGGGAAGGCGAAATCGTAGGTCGGGATCTTCTCCAGTCCGAGCAGCTCTTCGTAGAACCGGACCGACTCGTCCAGGTCGAGGGCGTTGATGCTGACGTGGTTGAAACCGATGGCTGCCATGGGCGGGATCTTCGGGACAAAGGCGGCGTTACGCAAAGTTCGGTTCCCTCTGCCCCCATAGGAGTTCTCTATTCGAGCCCGATCAAGAATCGCCTGTGGCAATAGGATGTCCGGGTGGCGACGCTGCGTCAGTTCTCCTACTTCCTGGCGGTCGCCGAGGAGGGGTCGTTCAGCCGGGCCGCCGCCCGTATGCATGTGGCACAGCCGTCGCTCTCGCAGCAGGTGCGGGCGTTGGAGGCGGAGCTCGGCACGCCGCTGTTCGACCGCCTGCCGCGCGTGGTCCGACTCACCCCCGCCGGACGCGCAGTCCTCCCCCACGCCGAGCTGACCGTTCGGTCGGCCGCGCGGGCGCGGGGGGCCGCCCAGGCGGCCGTCGGAGTCGAAGCGGGCGAGCTCGAGATCAGCACGATCCGCTCGCTCGCTGCCGGGCTGCTTCCCGACCTGATCCGACGTTGGCGGGTCAAGCACCCTGAGACCACGATCCACCTGAAGGAGGCGTCGCACCGCAGCACCGCCGAGGAGTGGGTGCGCGAGGGAATCTGCGAGATCGGCATCGGCCCTCGCCCGAAGCGGTGGTCCGGTCCGATCAAGTCGCTGGGCTGGGAGGAATTCGTAGTCGTCTTGCCGGAGAACGACCCGCCGCTCGGTCGCGCGCAGATCACGCTGGGCGAGCTGGCTGATCGGCGCTGGGTCCTCTTCGACCCCGACCACGGCCTCTCCGAAGTGGTGGCGCGAGCCTGCGCTCTCGCCGATCCGCCGTTCGTGCCGTCCGCTGCCGTCTTCACCTCACAGGTCGACGCAGCCGCCGAGCTCGCCGCGGCTGGGGTCGGGCCGGCCGTCGTCCCTGCGACAAGCGTTCCCGACGCCCTTGGCTCCGCCGCGGTGCCGATCCGGCCGCGCTTGGGCAGGGAGCTGACCGTCTACGGTCGAGCGGAATGGTCGGGTCTGGCGGCGCGCTTCACCGAGCTGCTCGACGAGATGAGCTGGCCTAAGGCGCCACGCCGCTCGATCGACGTCGGTTGATCGACCTATAGGGATTGCCTATGAGGCATATAGTCGTTATGGCTTGCACCTTTCGCATGCCCCACTAGGCTGGGCCCGATGAGCGGGTCCACACTGCGTGCCGTGGTCGCCGGGGGGTCGATGGGTGGCCTCGCCGCCGCGATCAGCCTGGCCCGTGGAGGCGCCGATGTCCGGACGTATGAGCGGTCGCGCCGCCCGCTCGAGGGTCGCGGCGCCGGCATCGTCCTGCACCCGGTGACCACGAGTTTGATCAAGGCGGACGTCGCCAGTTTCAGCGCCCACACCTCCCGCCTCCAATACTTCGATGTCGGCGGCAGGGTCAGCGCCGAACTGCCCTGTAATTACCGCTTCACCTCCTACTCGGCCCTCCACGCGGCGTTGCTGGGCGAATTCGACAGCGACCGTTACCGGCTGGCGAGCGAGGTCACCGGCTTCGAGCAGGATGCCGACGCCGTCGCCGTCAGGCTCTCCTCCGGGGAGCGGGTCGAGTGCGACCTGCTGGTCGCCGCCGATGGGATCTCCTCGCGGGCGCGAGCGACCCTGGCGCCGCAGACCGCCTCGCGCTACGCCGGCTATGTCGGCTGGCGAGGAACGGTTTTGGAGCGTGACCTCGACAAGGCGACGGCCGCCCTCCTCGACGACGCGATCACCTACTGTGTGATCCCCGACAGCCACATCCTGATCTATCCGATCCCGGGTGAGGATGGCTCGAGTGAGCCAGGTGCGCGACAGGTCAACTGGGTCTGGTACCGGAATGTCGCGGAAGGCCCCGGCCTCGACCGCGTGCTCACCGACCGCAACGGAGTCCGCCAGCCGGTCTCGGTTGGCAGCGGCGCGGCTGCGGACGAGGTGGTCGCCGACCTCTGTCGCGACGCCGAAGACCTTCTCCCCGGCCCGGTCCACGAGGTCGTCGCCCGCAGCCCCGAGCCCTTCGTCCAGGTCGTCTTCGACATCGAGGTCCCGCAGATGGCGTTCGGCCGGGTCGCCCTGATCGGCGATGCCGCTTTCGCGATCCGGCCCCACATCGCGGTGGGCACGGCGAAGGCCGCCGAGAACGGCATCTCCATCGCCGCCCAAGTCTCCGATCCAGCATCGGTGGCCGCCGACCTCGTCAGGTGGCAACCCCGGCAGATCGAACTCGGACGAACAGCAATGGCACGGTCCGCCAAGGCTGGCCAGCGATCACAGTTCACCAACAGCTGGTCGATCGGTGATCCACTTCCTTTCGGCCTCTTCGCGGACGGCGATAGCCAGCTCACCTGACCAAGCACCGGCATGCGGAGCGTTTTGGAGGATCGGGTGGGCGTCCTGGTCGTCGGACGTGAGCCCGACCTCGGAGCCCTCTCGCTCGGTTACGAACTGGCGACGGCGAGCAGCCTTGAGCTGACGATCGTCCTCACCGCCTACGACCACGGGCTACGCGGCTTGGTCGCCGAGGCCGGCTTTGACGCGGATGCGCTCGCCCATGCGAGCGCGATGGACCGACGAAGCCGCGCCCGCGAGGCGATGAAATCCATCGACTCGGATTTCGGCGTGCTGTTTCTCCAGGCAACTCGCCCGTTCCTGATCGGGGCGGCCACGGAAGCGGCGCGCCACCGCTGCCGGACCTTGGTTGTCCCGTATCGTCCCTTGCGCTTCTTTCCGCCTCGTGTCTTCGCCAAGAGGACGGGCATTCAGGTGATCCAAGCGCAGCGACGAGACGACTGATGCTGCAGTGATTGGATCCGGCGATGTTTCCTTACGGAAGTTCGAGGATGGAGATGCAGACTCCGTGCATCGCTGGTTCAACGAACCGCGGGCAACCAGGTGGCTGATGGAGCGCCGCGATTCCTTCTCCTACAAGGATGCCGACGATTGGACGCGCCGAGCCGTAGAAGGTGCGGACGAGGATCGTAAGTTCGCCATCCTCGTTCGGGGGCGGGAGCAACCAGTCGGTTTCACAGCGCTCTACGGACTGTTTCGGCAGACCGCCCCGGAGCTCGGGATCCTGGTCGCCGACCGGTCCTCGGTCGCGCATGTCGGCCGAATCGCGGAGGCGATGACGATCGCCGCCGCTTTCCGTGATTTCGGTGCCCACAAGTTGTACGGGCGCATTCCGTCCCGCAATCGAGCCGCGAAGTGGGTCGTGGAAAGTCTCGGGTGGCGGCGGGAGGCGATCATGCGCGGACACCTACTCCAGGATGATTCGACGACCGAAGACCTCGAGTTGTGGGGTGTGTCGCCCGAGGAGTTTCACGCGGCGACCGCGGATCTTCGGGCCATTCTGGATTGAAAGGTAGGACTCGACCCTGCGACCTTGCCGTTCGCTTCGGGTGCCCTAGAGCGAGATTTGACGGGCGAGCCAGGCGTGCGCGGTTGGGCGCGGGTCGCGATAACCGCTGGACAGCGAAGATCCGTTGATGCCCAAATCTGGTGCCATGCAACCTTGCGGCTGCATCGATTCGAGTCGTTAACTGCAGGATTCGGCACTAGAATGCGCCTCGTCGTCAATGCCCCCGGCGGGACTCGAACCCGCGCCGCGCGGCTTAAAAGGCCGCCGCTCTAACCAACTGAGCTACAGGGGCAGATGCCGTAGCGTAGAGCCTCATCGTGTTTCTTGATCGGCGCGTCGCTGCGCCGACTCGAGAGATACGAAACGCCGGTCGAGAATGTTTGACTTACATTCGGGTTCGCTCGACCCTGCCGTCTGGCAGATCCAGGCAAAGGCAGGGGAGATCGGAATGCGCGTCAAGAAGCTGGGCATCGCATTCATCGTCATCGCGGCAGTCAGCGCCACGCTCGCCGGCAGCGCCTTCGCCGGCACGGCGGTGACAGAAGCCGCGACCTGGGTGAAGACAGAAAGCGGCAGCGCCAAAGTGATCGCCGAAGAAGGCGTCAAATGCCGGCAGACAGAAAAAGCCGAACCCTTCGTACTGAAATCGAAAGTCCTCGGCTCGCCGGTCGAACTGACAGCGACCGGGATCAGCTGCAGCGGCATGAAAGTCAAGACCACCGGCAGCGGCGAAAGCTCGATGGCCATCGCCGAAGGCCAGCTGACCTTCGAAGGCATTTCGGTGATGCATCCCGAAAGCTGCAAAACCCCGGCGACCAATACCACGAATACGGTCGTGGCCGACCTGCAGATGAACAGCGCTGTTCCAACGAAAAGCTTCCTGAAATTGTCGGCGAAATCAGGCGAAACGATTGCCACGGTCAAATTGGAAGGATGTGGAGCGGCCGGTAGCTATCCGCTAAAAGGCACCCTCGTCGCCGACGCGACAGAAAAAACAGGGGAACACCAGGTGCTCCAGGAGTTCGCGGGCAACGAAACAACCCACGCGATGAGTTCGCTCAAACTGGGAAGCGAAGCGGCGACCCTGACAGGTGTGTTCGGCCTGGAACTGACCAGCGGTCTTACTTGGGGAGCCGCACCGCCGAAAGCACAACCACAAGCCGGGGGCTGGGTTCAGACAAACGCGGGCTTTCTCGAAGGGATCGCGGAAGAAACCGTCTCGTGCTTCCAGACAGAAGGTGCGTCACCGTTCGTCTTCAGAACGAAAATCTTTGGCGGGACGGTCGAATTGACAGCCACCGGGATCAACTGCAGTGGTGCAAAGCTCAAAACGAGCGGTACCGGCGCAGCCACGACGGCGAAATTCGAAGGCCAGCTCGAATTCACCGGTTTCTCGGTGATGTCGCCGGTTGGTTGTAAAACGCCAGCAACGAACAAAACGAACGCGTTGGTTGGTGAACTGAGTATGAAGGAAGCTGCTCCGAACAAGAGCTTTTTGAGGTTCACGCCCGCTGCCGGTGAAGCCGCGTCCTTCACGAACCTCAAAATCGAAGGTTGCGCCGCGGCCGGGAGCTATCCACTCAAAGGCAACTTCTACCTGGAAGGCACAGCGTCCACAGGAGAACATCTGAGAGTCCAAGAGTTCGCCGGTAATGAAACAACCCACGCAATGAGCTCGTTCAAAATGGGAAGCGAACCGGTGACCCTGACAGGCGAGTTCGGGATCGAACTCCAAAGCGGCCGGGCGTGGGGCAGCAAAAGTCCTTGAGGGGTCTCCCGTAGGCGCTGACCCGTCGCTCGGTCAGGAGAGCTCCGGGATGCCCTCGTAGGCGGTCGAGGCCTCGGCGTGGAGGCGGCGGGGGATGCGGCCGGCGCGGGCGGCGGCGGTGCCGGCTTCGGCGGCGAGGCGGAGGGCGCGGGCCATCGCGGGTGGGTCCTCGGCGCCGAAGATGGCGGAGGCGGCGAGGACGGCGTCGCAGCCGAGCTCCATTGCCAGGGCGACGTCGGAGGCGGTGCCGATTCCGGCGTCGAGGACGATCGGGACCTCGGCGCGCTCGGCGATGATCGCGATGTTGTAGGGGTTGCGGATGCCGGCGCCGGAGCCGATCGGGGAGCCGAGGGGCATGACCGCAGCGCAACCGGCCTCCTCGAGCCGACGGGCGAGGATTGGGTCGTCGTTGGTGTAGGGGAGGACGGTGAAGCCGTCGGCGACCAGTTGCTCGGCGGCGTCGAGGAGCTCGACCGCGTCGGGGAAGAGGGTGCGGTCGTCGCCGATCACCTCGAGCTTGATCCACTCGGTCTGGAAGGCCTCGCGGGCGAGCTTGGCGGTGCGGACGGCATCGCGAGCGGTGTAGCAGCCGGCGGTGTTGGGAAGGACGAATAGGCCGAGGCGGTCGATCACCTCGAGCACCGAGCCCTCGGCCGCGGGGTCGATGCGGCGCAGGGCGACGGTGACGATCTCGGTGCCGGCCGCGGTGAGCGCCGCTTCCATCTGCTCGAGCGAGCGGAAGCCGCCGGTGCCGGCGATCAGCCGCGAGCTCCACTGGCGGCCGCCGAGCTCCCAACTTTCCGCCCCGCCCTGGATCGCGGCGAGGACCTCCACCGCCTGGCCATCGGTGAGCGGTGTCGACGCCCACTCACCGTGGGGGACGACCTCGCCGTCGACCGCGATGGCGACGCCCCGGCCGCCCTCGCCGGCACCCGCCTCGCGGGCAGCATCGGCCAGCGTCGCGCCCACCGCCAGCTCGACCGACTCGCCGTTCAGCTCGATCCTCATCGCCGGACCTCCTCGGCCAGCTGTTCCTTTTCCCCACCATTCGGGGATAAGGAACAGCTCGCGAGGGTGTCGGCGACGAGCTCGGCCGTGAGGGGGGCGAGGAGGATGCCGTTGCGGTAGTGGCCGGTCGCCAGGACGAGGCCGTCGACGGCGCCGGGGCCGATCCGCGGCAGGTTGTCGGGAGTACCGGGGCGCAGGCCGGCGATCGCCCCGGCCAGCTCCATCTCCGCCACCTCGGGCAGCACCCGGTAGGCCTCGCGCAGCAGCTCGAGGGCGCCGCCGGCGGTGACAGTCGTGTCGAAGCCCTGTTCTTCCTGGGTGGCACCAACGATCAGGCGGCCGTCACGGCGTGGCACCAGGTAGACGCGCTCGGAGGCGATGATCCCGCGGGCCGGCGGTTCGTGCCCGACCCGCGTGCGCAGCTCGAGCACCTCGCCCTTGACCGGCCGCACCGGCGGCCGCGCCTCCTCCGGAAGCCAATCGGTCAACCCGGACCAGGCGCCGTTGCAGAGGACCACCGCGTCAGCACGAAGCTCGGCCTCGCCCTCCTCGCCGCCCGCGGTCCGCACCCCGACCAGCCGCTCGCCGTCCCAGAGACCGCCAACTACCTCGCGGCCGCTTCGCACCTCCACCCCGCTCGCGCTCAGCGCCGCCAGCAGGGCCACCGTCAACGCCCGCGGGTCGACCGCCGCCTCGCCGGAGGCGCGGACGCCGCCGTTGAAGCTGGGCGTCAGCCCCGGCTCCAGCTCGCGGCATGCGCGCGGCGCCAGCCACTCGGCCTCGAGCCCGAGCTCGCGCTGCAGGTCATGGCGGCGGCGAAGCTGCGCCGCCTCGTCGCGGTCGAGTGCGACGTGCAGGGCGCCGCAGCGCTCATATCCCGTCTCGACCCCCGAGGCCCGCTCGACCTCGGCCGCGAACTCGGCCCAGAGCCGGGCCGAGCGCAGCGCCAGCTCGAGCAGCGACGAGGAGTCGCAGAGCTCGAGGGCGGCGCGTACCGCCCTTTCGGCATCGTTTTCATGAGCTGTCGGATAACCAAAATAGACCAACACGCCGTCGCCGCTGAATTGAGCGACGAAGCCGCCGTAACGCTCCATGACCGTCAGCGCAAGCCGCTGATACTGCAGCTGGAGATCCCGCAGGTCCTCGGGATCCAGTCGCTCCGACAGCTCTGTGTACCCGACAAGGTCGCAAAAGAGCATCGTCAGGTAACGACGCTGCAGTACATTGGACCGGCCCGCCCCACTAGACCCAGTCGCCATCTTCACGCCTTGCGGATGAGCATTTTCAAACACTTCATCCGTGCCTACTGATGTGTTCTTCCCCAGTCGCCATTCAACGCTGGGACCCGCGCAGATTGTAAGCTAGGCTGGAGCCCACCGCTAGCTAAGCCCGGTGTCGCAGTAACCGGCGGCCCGCATTTATTGCTGTACTTAAGAGATTATCGAGAGGGCGCGAAGATGCGGTTCTTGCGGTCGACCGGGCTACACCGCCCATTCCGGGCGGCTAATTCATCTCCCGATAGCTCGCAAAAACAGCGGGCCCTTGTCATTTGCACGCATCTTCGACCTGGGCGTGTCAAGAGGCGGTCCAGCTACGTTATGCAGCCTATAAGCGGCCTTCATGTCGCTTCTCTCATTGACCCCCAACGTTTCGATGTCCGTCTGTACCATGAAGACTGGCATGGTCCGTTCAATCCCTTTCAGGGGGAAAAATACGATCTTGTTTTCCTGACCGGCCTGCAACCGGACTTCGACCGCATGCGGCAGCTCGCATATTTTTTCAAACGCGGTGGCGCCAAGGTGGTCGCAGGCGGGAGCATTTGCACGATGTTTCCGGAATTCGCCGTACAATTCTTTGATGCCGTGTGTGCCGGTGGCGTCGACAGCGTGCGGCAGGTTGTCGCCGATTTTGAGCGAGGCGAACTCAAGCCCATCTACAGGTCTCCGACGATGCAGATCTCGGCTTACGCCGTGGACTATAGTCTGCTCGCGCGCAGCGGGATCAGTCCGAGCGTCCACCTCATGGAAGCATCGCGAGGCTGCAGCTTCCGATGCAGTTTTTGCGTGATACCCCAGGAAGTCGGCGGCCATGCCAAATACAGTCTTGCCAACCTTTCCGCGGCAATTGACAACGCGCTTGCTACCAGCCCGTTTTTCAGTTTCCGCCGCTGGTATCCGACAATCATCTTTCTGGACAATAATTTCTCCGACGACCGCGAATACATGTTGCAGGTCTGCGAGCTGATGCGGACGCATCCTAAAATTCGCGGATGGGCTGCTCTCGTCACGCAAAACATCATGCACGATCGCGATCTCATCAAATATTTGGCCGATGCCAAATGCATCTCGCTCTTTTTCGGGCTTGAATCGTTCGACCAAGTGCTGCTGAAAAAATATAAAAAAAAGCAGAATCTTGGTCGCACTCACAACATTATCGACGACATCGCTTTTGCCGAATCGAATGGCATCGGCATCGGCTACGGGTATCTCTTTGATCCACGGCTGCAGACCGTCCAACAGATGGCAGATCAGATCCGCATGATTGGACAACACCCGGCGCTTCCGATGCCCGTTTATCTGAGCGTGGTGGCTCCGCTCGCCGGCACAGAGGGGTTCTGGGGTGACCTGGCTTCGGGTCAGCTTAGGCCAAACCTGCGCCTGCGCGATCTCG
>Ga0081455_10005086_pt1 | contig 14513 bp, 16 predicted proteins | sample TabmetS3T2R1_FD_70207 | JGI IMG/M metagenome (GOLD analysis project Ga0081455, IMG submission 70207) | Tabebuia heterophylla rhizosphere microbial communities from the University of Puerto Rico - S3T2R1 | ecosystem: Host-associated > Plants > Roots > Rhizosphere ... | reverse complement strand
CGGAATAGAGAGAGGTATCTTCCATGTCGGATTTCGACCGGAACTACGCGGCTGACAGACGCGGCGTCGGTGCGGACCGGGCAGTTGCGATCGATCAGGGCCTGCGGGCCTACATGATCCGCGTCTACAACTACATGGCAATGGGCGTCGCGCTCACCGGCCTCGCCTCGTGGCTTACGTTTCAGGCCGCGGTGGTCACCGATGCCAACGGCGCCATCGTCGGACTGACCTCGTTCGGCCAGATGGTCTTCAGCGGGCCGGCGGTCTTGGTTCTGTTTCTCGGCACGCTAGGGCTGGTCTTTCTCATCAGCTGGCGCATCGACCGGCTGGAGCCTTCGACCGCGCTCGCTCTGTTCATGCTCTATGCGGCACTGCTCGGGCTGATGCTGTCGTCGATCTTCCTGGCCTACACGCTCACGTCGATTACGCGGGTGTTCTTCATCTCGGCGGCCGCATTCGGTGCGCTGAGTCTCTATGGCTACACCACACAACGCGATCTCTCGCCGATCGGCTCCTTCCTGTTCATGGGTCTGATCGGGCTGATCATCGCCATGCTCGTCAATATGTTCCTGAAGAGCAGCGGGCTCGACTTCGTAATCTCCGCGGTGGGCGTGCTGATCTTTGCGGGCCTGACCGCCTGGGATACCCAGCGGATCAAAGAGATGTATGATCCGATGGAGGACGGTACCGTCGTCGGCCGCAAGGCCGTGATGGGCGCGCTCTCGCTCTATCTCGACTTCATCAACCTGTTCTTGTTCCTCTTGCGCTTCCTCGGCGACCGTCGCGGAGCGAGCGTAACGCCGATCGAGTAGGCGGCGCCCCGGCGATGAGCCGGGGCGCCGCCGCGTTTACAAGGCGACCCGGACAGCGCGTGACCGAGCAGCCATTGTTCCTACCTTCGCCGTCCGCCCTCTCGTTGTGATGACCGCTATCCCCATTCGCTCTGCGCAACCGCCCGATCTCGCGGCCATTACCCGCATTTACGATTATGCGGTCCGACACGGCACTGCGTCGTTCGAGATCGAGCCGCCCAGCGAGCGCGAAATGGCGCGCCGGTATGAGGCGCTGCAGGCCGACGGCTATCCCTATCTCGTGGCGGAGCTCGACGGCGAGATCATGGGTTACGCCTATGCTGGCCCCTATCATAGGCGTCCGGCTTATCGCTGGAGCGTGGAGGATTCGATCTATGTCGCGCCAACATCCCATCGCCGCGGAATAGGCCGCACGTTACTCGAACGGCTGATCGCCGAGGCAGAAACGGGCGGGTTCCGGCAAATGGTCGCGGTGATCGGGGATTCCGCCAATGTCGCCTCCATAGAGCTGCATCGCGGCGCCGGCTTCCGCATGGTCGGCACATTCGAGAATGTCGGCTTCAAGTTCGGCCTGTGGCTCGACAGCGTGTTGATGCAGCGCCCGCTGGGGACCGGCGCGACGGAGCCGCCCGCACTCAGGACGCCACGAGGCTGACCGATCGATCGATCGCCCGTAGCACGGGATCGAGCTCGTGACCCCGACGCACGATCAGGCCGGTCGCCGAAATCACGCTATATGCGCCCTGCCGGCGCGCGAGCTTCGGCCTTTTCTCGATGCGGTAGACCGGAACCTCCGCGGCGCGGCGGAACACGGAAAACACCGCGCGGTCTTTGAGGAAGTCGATGGCGTAGTCACGCCATTCGCCGGCGGCAACCTTGCGACCATACAGGCCGAAAATGCGGTTGAGTTCGCGCCGGTCGAAGGTCACGCGGTTTGCGGGGGCGAGGGACAGGGCAGCCTCGCCCCCATGGAACTCGCTCGGCTCAGTATCGCCGTAGCTCATCCAGCGCCTCCTTGCGAAAGATCGGAACAGCAATGATCGCGCCGGATGCAAGCATCGGCAAGAGGGAATGAATGCCGCGCGCCATCACCCGAGCGCGACATCGTGACGAGCGATCATCACAGATTCGTTAGCCGAATCATAATACTGCCCAATTGCGGCCAAGCACGCGCCAAGCGGGCATGGGAAAGAGGGATTGTTGCCTCAGGGCCCGGTCTTGCTTTCGAGCGCCGGATTCTTCAGCCCCCAGCCCCCCGGAGTTCCAGGTTGGATCGGGCCCGCTCAGTGCAGTCATGAGTTAAGCGTACGGTTCAATTCCAGTCACTTTCGGGCCGGCCCGCGCCGGCCCTTTTTATCGAACGGCGCCCGGGTCCGGCGAAGCGCCGAGCCACCTGAGTCCTTCCGTCACATGTTGCGTAGATTCTATTAGTGGATCGCTGCCAGCGTAGCGCCGAGGATCGCCTTGGGCTTTTCCGACGTGCCGCTCTGCACCATGACGGCGGCTTCGTCGACGTTCGCGCCCTTGAGCGTCTGCAGTGGGATGCTCCACGAATTGGCCTTGCCGTTCCATTCGCCGAGCTTGATCCAGCGCCGCACCACGTTGTGATAGGTAATCGTGCGGCCTTTATTCTCGCCACGTCCAATCGTGATGGTGGCGGCCTTGAGCACGCCCAGCAGCCAGACTTCCGCGCCTGCCGGGGCATCGACGAGATCGGGGACAGTGACTTTGAGTCGCCCCTCGTCAAGGCTAAGCGTCGGCCGCAACGACATCGCTCCTTTCTTCCGACTCGCCGCGATCGCGAGCTCGATCGCTGCCTTGTCGCTGCCGAGCGCATGCAAGGCACCGTTCACCACGACCTGCGGCGTGTAGACCTGACCGTCGCCGCGCGCATGCGCGTAGGCCTTCTGGCGGGCGGCGTTGCGGGGATCGGCGAGCGTGTCTCTCCAGCCGAGATAGTCCCAGTAATCGACGGGCACGCTGACCGAAACCAGAGAAGGATCAGCCGCCAGTTCGCCGAGCAGCTGATCGGCAGGCGGGCAAGAGGAGCATCCTTGACTCGTGAACAACTCAATGACCGCGCGCGGCTCGGCCTGGACGGAGGAATGCGGCATGGAGGAACAAATGACGACCGCCGCATAGGCCAAGCAACAACGTACCATCACGATCCTTCCCCGCCCGGGTAGGCGAAATGTCCTCTTCCCCTCCGCCGCGCAGTCATAGGGCAGTCGCGCGATCACCTGCCACTCAATTCGAGGTGAGCCGGCGGCGGTCTAGGCCGCCACTAGGTGCCGGAGCACGTAATGCAGAATGCCGCCGTGCTTGAAATAATCCAGCTCGTCCAGCGTATCGATGCGGCACACGAGCGGGACGCGCTTGAGCCCGCCATCGGCGGCCACGATCTCGGCGATCATGCGCTGGCGCGGCTTGATCTCGCCATGCAGCCCGCGGATTGTCACCTGCTCATTGCCCTTCAGTCCGAGCGACTGCCAGGATGTGCCTTCCTCGAAGCAGAGCGGTAGCACGCCCATGCCGATGAGGTTGGAACGATGGATGCGCTCGAACGATTGAGTAATCACCGCGCGGACCCCAAGCAGACTTGGTCCCTTGGCCGCCCAATCGCGCGAGGATCCGCTGCCATACTCCTTCCCGGCGAAAACAACGAGCGGAACCTTGTCGTTCTTGTAGCGCATGGCGGCGTCGTAGATCGACATGCGCTGGCGCGATGGGTAATGGATGGTCACGCCACCCTCGACGCCCGGCACCATCTGGTTCTTGAGACGAATGTTGGCAAAGGTGCCGCGCATCATCACTTCGTGATTGCCGCGGCGGGTGCCGTACTGATTGAAATCAGCAGGCTTCACCTTGTGCTCGAGCAGGTACTTGCCGGCCGGGGAATCGATCTTGATCGAGCCAGCCGGCGAGATGTGGTCGGTGGTGATGGAATCGAGCAAAAGGCATAGCACCCGCGCATCGACGATGTCGGTCAGCGGTGCCGGATGCCGTCCCATGCCGAGGAAATAGGGCGGGTTCTGCACATAAGTAGACCGCTTATCCCAATTGTAGGTCAATCCTCCCTTCACGTTGATGCCGCGCCAGTTGGAATCGCCCTTGAAGACGTCGGCGTATTTCTTGGTGAACATCTGCTTGCTCAGCGTCTTACGAATGACGCCGCTAATCTCGCGACTGGATGGCCAGATGTCCCTGAGGAAGACCTTCTTGCCCTTCTTGTCCAGTCCCAGGGGCTGCTTCACGAGGTCGGAATACATCGACCCCGCGAGCGCATAGGCGACGACCAGCGGCGGCGAGGCGAGATAGTTGGCACGCACGTCGGGATTGACGCGACCTTCGAAGTTGCGGTTCCCGGAGAGCACAGCGGCGGCCACGAGATCCTTATCGCTGATCGCCTTGGAAATCTCGGGCGCGAGCGGACCGGAATTGCCAATACAGGTGGTGCAGCCGAACCCGACGAGATTGTAGCCAAGCTTGTCGAGGTCCTTCTGCAGCCCCGACTTCTCGAGGTAGTCGGCGACGACCTGCGAACCAGGCGCGAGTGAGGTCTTCACCCACGGCTTGACCGTCAAGCCTTTCGTCACGGCCTTGCGTGCGAGCAGCCCCGCTCCGACCATCACGCTCGGGTTCGACGTGTTGGTGCAGGAGGTGATGGCGGCAATGACCACGTCGCCATGGCCAAGATCGTGCGGGCGGCCGTGGACCGCCACCCGCTTGGGTGGACCGGCCTTGGAGAAATTCTTGTCGAGGGACGTGGCGAGCGAGGGATGCAGATCGAATATCTCCTTGCCTCCGTCGCCGCCCTTGTTGAATTCTTTCTCCATTGCCAGCGCGAATCCTGCCTTCACGTCCTTGAGCGCTACGCGGTCCTGCGGGCGCTTGGGTCCGGCGAGTGAAGACTCGACCTGCGACAATTCGAGCTTGAGTACGTCGGTGAAAATCGGATCCGGCGTCGACTTGGTACGAAACATCCCCTGCGCCTTGGTATAGGCCGCGACCAAGGCGACCTGCGCGGAGGGCCGGCCGGTATCCGCAAGGTATCTCAGCGCGTCGTCATCGACGGGAAAGAAGCCGCAGGTCGCGCCGTATTCCGGCGACATATTGCCGATGGTGGCTCGATCCGCGATCGACAGATTGGCAAGCCCCGGGCCGAAAAATTCGACAAACTTGCCGACGACGCCCCGCTTGCGCAGCATCTGGGTGACGGTGAGCACGAGATCGGTCGCAGTCACGCCCTCTTTGAGTTTGCCGGTCAGCTTAACGCCGATGACCTCCGGCAACAGCATCGAATAGGGCTGGCCGAGCATGGCAGCTTCGGCCTCGATGCCGCCGACGCCCCAGCCGAGCACGGCGAGACCATTGACCATCGTGGTGTGCGAATCGGTGCCCACCAATGTATCCGGATAGGCGACATCCATGACGACCGGCTTGCCGTCGATTTTGACCTTGTCCTTCTTGCTCCAGACCGTCTGCGACAAATATTCCAGATTGACTTGGTGGCAGATGCCGGTGCCAGGCGGCACGACGCGGAAGTTGTCGAACGATTTCTGCGACCATTTGAGGAATTCGTAGCGCTCCCGGTTCTGCCGGTATTCCTCTTCAACGTTCTTCTTGACCGCACTGTTGCTGCCGAAGAACGTGACCGACACCGAGTGATCGCAGACGAGATCGACCGGAACGAGCGGATTGATCTTCTTCGGATCGCCGCCGAGCATCTTCATGGCGTCGCGCATCGCGGCGAGATCCACCACCGCCGGGACCCCGGTGAAGTCCTGCATCAACACGCGCGCGGGACGAAAGGCGATCTCGCGTTCTGAGGTCTTGGTTTTAAGCCACTGCGCAACCGCCTGGATGTCTTCCTTAGTAATCGAGCGGCCGTCCTCATTGCGTAACAGATTTTCCAGCAGGACCTTCATGGAGAACGGAAGCCGCGAGATGCTCTTGAGTCCGTTCTTCTCGGCGGTCGGCAGGCTGTAATAGGCGTAGGTCTTGCTTCCCACCTTGAGGGGTTTGCAGCAGCGAAAACTGTCGAGTGAGGTCATCGTGATCGGGTCCCATCCAACCGGGAGAGGAGCGGCTCGAACGGTAGGAATCTACCGGAAGCGCTTCCCCGTCACCGGCCGCGAGTCCAGCGCGGGTTGATAAGCGGCGCGGGACGATGGCTTATAGGGTCTTTTTTTGTGCCGTTCCAGAAAATCGACGCTCGCCAACGACATGGGCATAGAATCAGGGTTTTTTCCGCGTCCGGTCCCGGCAAGAGACGCAGCCGATGGAACGAGAACCCCGGGAAGTCTATGTCCTGACGGACGCGCGCCGGGGGCTCGCAGATGATGCGGCTCGTGGGCTCCGATCTCGCCTGCGTTAGAGGGGGCCGGGAGGTCTTTCGCGGGATCGCTTTTACGGTCGGCGCGGGCGAGGCGCTGCTGGTGACGGGCCCGAACGGCGCTGGCAAATCCTCCCTATTGCGGTTGGTCGCTGGCCTGGTACGGCCGCAACAGGGCCGGATCGAGCTCGAGGGCTGCGATTTGGAACTGACTATCGGCGAGCAAGCGCACTATCTCGGACATCAGGACGCACTGAAGCCCTCGCTGTCGGTGCGGGAGAATCTCGGCTTCTGGGCGGCGCTTTTAGGCGCTGACGCGCGAAAGGGCGACGTTGCCCTTGCCGCCGTCGGCCTTCACCGGCTCGCGCACGTGCCCGCGATCTATCTGTCCGCCGGACAACGGCGCCGCCTTGCGCTTGCGCGCCTGATCGCCATCGAGCGGCCGATCTGGCTACTCGATGAGCCGACGTCTGCGCTCGACAGCGAAGCGCAAGCGATGCTGATCGAGCTCATGCGGGTCCATCTCGCCGGCCGCGGACTCGTTCTCGCGGCCAGCCACGGCCCGATCGGATTGGATGGGGCGCAGGAACTGCGCCTGGGGCAGCAGTCGGATCGGTGGACCGAGCCATGACGACGGCCCTCTGCGCGCTTCTCGTGCGCGACCTGCGGCTCGCCGTGCGGGTGGGCGGCGGCGCATTGATCGGCGTCCTGTTCTTCCTGATCGTCGTGACGCTGGTGCCGTTCGCCATGGGCCCCGACCTTGCCGTGCTCGCGCGAATGGGTCCTGCGATCCTCTGGCTCGGGGCACTACTCGCGAGCCTACTCGCGCTGGACCGCCTGCTTGCGATCGATCACGAGGATGGCTCGCTCGACTTGATCCTGACAGCGCGGATCCCCCTCGAGCTCGCGGTTTCCGCCAAAGCACTCGCGCACTGGCTCACCACGGGCCTCCCGCTCGTCATCGCCGCGCCGTTGCTCGGGCTCCTTCTCAACCTCGATCCGAAGGCAACCGGGGCGGTCGCGGTCACCTTGCTCGCAGGGACGCCGGCGCTGACCTTCATCGGCCTTATCGGGGCGGCTCTCACGGTTGCGGTGCGGCGCGGCGGTCTCCTGCTTGCGATTCTCGTCCTGCCGTTGACCGTTCCCGTGCTGATCTTCGGCGTTGCCGCCTCGAACGCCGCCATCGTCGGGCCGGTCCCGTTCGGGGCGCCGTTTAGTATCCTGTGTGCTCTGACGCTGGTAAGTCTCGTCATCGGTCCGTTCGCCGCTGCCATCGCGCTGCGGCAAGGACTGGAATAAGTGCGATATTGAACAACATGATGGTTAGCAAAGGCTCGCCGCACTGCCGCCGGCACAGAGCACAACGGAAAAACAACGCACAGACATGAGCCTGATCGAGCTTGCCAATCCGTCCCGCTTCGTCGCTCTCACCAACCGCGCGTTGCCTTGGCTTGCGGCCGCGACGGTGCTGGCGTTTGCAGTTGGCATCAGCCAGGCCTTCCTCGCGCCCGATGATTATCAGCAGGGCGCGACGGTAAAGATCATGTTCGTTCACGTGCCGGCCGCATGGCTCGGCATTTTCGGCTGGGTGCTGATGAGCGCGGCCGCGCTGGGCACGCTGGTCTGGCGCCATCCGCTCGCCGACGTCGCTGCCAAGGCCGCAGCCCCGATCGGTGCGGCGTTCACGCTGATGTGCCTCGTCACGGGGTCGCTGTGGGGCCGGCCGATGTGGGGAACTTACTGGGTCTGGGACGCACGGCTAACCTCGGTGCTGGTCCTGTTTCTGATGTACCTCGGCATTGTTGCATTATGGCGGACCATAGACGACCCGACGCAGGCGGCGCGGGCGGCCGCGGTACTGACCCTCGTGGGCGCGATCAATATCCCGATCATCAAGTTCTCGGTGGACTGGTGGAGCACGCTGCACCAGCCTGCCTCTGTGTTGCGCCTTGGCGGACCGACGATTCATCCTGCGATCCTCGTTCCGCTCATCGTCATGGCTGTTGCATTCACACTCTTATTCGTGACGTTGCACCTGGCGGCGATGCGCAACGAGATCATGCGGCGGCGAGTGCGCACCCTGATGATGCTGCAGGCCGGCGTCCGCGCAGGACCATCATGATGATGCACCTCGGTCCGCATGCCGCATTCATCGTGACGGCCTATGCCGCCGTGATCGCAATTGTGGCCGGACTGATCGCGTGGATCCTGCTCGATCGCAGACATTTGACCCGCATGATCGACGACTTCGAAGCGCAGGGCATTACGCGTCGCTCGCAACGCGGTGACGAGGAGAAGTGATGAATTTGATGGAGAGCGGCGTCGTCGAAAAAGATGCGGGCGCGTGGCGACGCCGCATGCTCGTGCTGGTGCCACTCGTCGCATTCCTCGCGCTCGCCGTGCTGTTCGTATTGCGGCTCGGCACTGGCGATCCTTCGCGCATCCCCTCGGCCTTGATCGGACGTCCCGCCCCGCCGACCGACCTGCCACCGCTTCCCGGCCTCGAGCGCAACGGCCAGGCGGTGCCCGGCCTCAACAGTGCGGAGTTTCAAGGCCACGTCACGGTGCTCAATGTGTGGGCCTCATGGTGCGTGCCTTGCCGGGAGGAAGCAGCACTGCTCTTGACGGTCGCGGCGAACCCGCGCGTGCGCGTCGTCGGAATGAATTACAAGGACCAGCCGGACAATGCGCGGCGCTTCCTCGGCCGGTACGGCAATCCGTTTGCCGCCAATGGAATCGACGGCAACGGCCGCGCTGCCATCGAATGGGGAGTGTATGGGGTCCCCGAAACGTTCGTCATCGGGCGCGACGGCCGCATCGCCTACAAGCTGATCGGACCGGTAACGCCCGATAATCTCGAAACCGCTCTGCAACCCGCCATCGAGAAGGCACTCGTCCATCCATAATCATCGCTCTTCGGCTTTCTCGGGCGCGGCGTACTTCGTCAACAGCGGATATTGCAAGGCAGCGAAAGCGAAGGTGAGCGGCACTACACCGAACACCTTGAAGCTCACCCAAACGTCCGTTGACTGCGAGCGCCAGACGATCTCGTTGAGAACCGCAAGCGCGAAAAAGAACAGCGCCCAGCGCAGGGTCAGCTTGCGCCAACCCTCCTCGGTGAGATGGAAGACCGAATCGAAAACCATCCCGAGCAGCGGCTTGCCGGCGGCTAGCCCGCCGAGCAGCACGGTGGCAAACAACAGATAAATGATGGTGGGTTTGAGCTTGATGAAGTGCTCATCGTGCAGGAGGAGCGTCAGGGAGCCGAACACCAGCACAATCACTGCGGTGACGAGCGGCATGACGGGTAGATGCCGGGTGAGCGCATACGACACCGCAAGCGCGACCACTACGGCGACCATGAATACGGCGGTGGCAACGAAGATGCCGGTGCGCTCATCGGACGCAATGTCCGCTGGCAGGAGCGGCGACACCAGCGGCAAGAACAGCGCTGGACGCGAATTGGCGAGGAAGAACAGCAGCAACGGCCCGAGGTCGAGCACGAGCTTGAGGAGAGGATTGAGCCGCTGATTTTTCGGGTTCATGGCCGCTCATTTAGCGCCGCCACAAGGCAATTGCCATCGCACCTTCTTTGCCGGGCGATTTTACTCAATTCCCGCGATCGCCCGTGCGAAGTCCTTGGCCGAGAACGGCGCGAGATCGTCGACGCCTTCACCCACGCCGATGCAATGGACCGGCAAGCCGTATTTCGCGGCAATGGCGACGAGGATGCCGCCACGCGCGGTGCCGTCCAGCTTGGTCATGACGAGCCCGGTGACGCCGGCAATGTCGCGAAAAACCTCGACCTGGGAGAGCGCGTTCTGCCCGACCGTGGCGTCGAGCACCAATAGGACGGCATGCGGCGCCGTCCGATCGACCTTCTGCATCACGCGCACGATCTTCTGCAGCTCATCCATCAGCACCGCCTTGTTTTGCAGACGGCCGGCGGTGTCGACGAGCAGCACGTCGATCTCCTCGCCGCGCGCTTCGGTGAGCGCATCGAAAGCGACGCCGGCGGCATCGGCACCCGGCGCGCGGGCGATGACCGTAGCGCCGGTGCGCCCGCCCCAGATATTGAGCTGATCGATGGCGGCTGCGCGGAACGTATCCGCGGCGGCAAGCATGACCGAGCGGCCCTCGGCGCGTAGCTTCGCCGCGAGCTTGCCAATGGTGGTCGTCTTGCCGGAGCCGTTGACACCAACGACGAGAACGACGAAAGGCTTTGCCCCGCCGATCCCGAGCGGCTTGGCCACCGGGGTGAGCACCTTTTCCACTTCAGCCGCGACAACCGCTTTCACCTCATCGGCCGTGATCGACTTGTCGTAGCGCCCTTCGCCAACCGCGGCGGCGATCTTTGCCGCGCTCTCCACGCCGAGATCGGCACGAATCAGCACATCCTCGATCTCCTCGAGCATGGCCTCGTCCAGCTTGCGCTTGGCGACAAGGTCGGCGACAGCGCCGCCAATCGAAGCCGAGGTGCGCTTGAGACCTCCGCTGAGCCGCTGCCACCAACTTCGTTTCTCTTCCGGCTGATCGTTCATAGTCTTCCGGTTCGCTGGAGATCACGATCGTGATAGCGGTTTCGTCCAAGCTTGGTAAGTGATCATGACCGCGGAAGAGATAGTAGCTCGGCTCATCTATCGCGACGGCCTGATGCTGGTGATCGACAAACCGGCGGGTTTGGCGGTTCACAAAGGGCCTAAAGGCGGCGAGAGTCTGGAAGACTATTTCGACGCGCTGCGTTTCGGGTTGCCGCGCCCGCCCGCGCTCGCGCATCGACTCGATCGCGACACTTCCGGCTGTCTTGTACTCGGTCGCCATCGCAAGGCGCTGGCGACGCTCGGGCGGCTGTTTAAGGGCGGACGAGTTGGCAAGAGCTATTGGGCAGTGGTCGCGGGCGGACCGACGCAGGACGAGGGCCGTATCGACCTTCCCCTCGGCCGCAAGGATGCTACGCGCGGCTGGTGGATGAAGCACGATCCCGCCGGTCAGCCGGCGGCCACCACGTGGAAAGTGATGGGACGCACTCGCGATGTTGCTGGACGCAACGACCAGGCAACCGCCGCATCTGGTCGCATGGGCATCAGCTGGCTCGCGCTCGAGCCGCTCACCGGCCGCACCCACCAGCTGCGCGTGCATTGCGCTGCCATGGGATGGCCAATCATTGGCGACAGCGTCTATGGGGATGCTCCGCGGACGGGAGGCCCCGGCCTATACTTGCATGCCCGCGAAGTCGTGGTGCCGCTTTACAACAACCGCGCCCCGATTCGCGTCAACGCGCCCGTGCCGCCGCACATGCAGCATTTACTTCGTGCGTGCGGATGGCCGGGCGAATCAGTCGCCGAATGACTGGCGTCACTGGCCTGGGATGCCTCAGTATAGCGTGGCTTTCAAGCGCTCGGGCGCGGCGCGGTCGTGATCCTCGCCGCCGAGTCGGCCGTTGGTCAAGTCCGCCAAAATTGTGCCATTGCTCGGCAGGCTCTTGCGATCGATCTGGCGCGATGAATCCCACAGCCGCGAGCGTACGATCGCCTTCGAGCACTGAAAGAAGACGCGGTCGACGGAAACCACGAGCACGGCGCGCGGGCTCTTGCCGTTGACGATGAAACCTTGCGCCAGCTGCGGATCGATCGAGATCGCGGCGCGGCCGTTGACGCGAATGGTCTCGCCACAGCCCGGGATCAGGAACAGGAGCGCGACCCGCGGATCCTGCAAGATGTTGCGCAAGCTATCGATGCGATTATTCCCGCGCCGGTCGGGTACGAGCAGCGTCTTCTCGTCATGAACGCGTACGAAGCCCGGCGCGTCACCACGCGGAGAGCAATCGAGGCCGTCAGAGCCCGCAGTGGCGAGCGCAAAGAACGGCGCCGCCTCGATAAAGGCGCGGTAATGGGCGGTGATGCGGTCGGTCTCCTTGGCGATCGATGGCCCGTACGGCTCACCGTAGATGCGCTCGAGCGCCTCGACGCTGGTGACGATGTGATCGCGAAATTCCGACATATCAGGCTCCCGACAACGCATCGCTTATACCACGTGGGCAAAAGAATAGTCTCGCATTCGCCTATGCAGCGAGAAGCTGCCGCCCATCGTGGCCGGTAACTGTCACGTCGACGATATCGCCAGGCGCCATAGGAGCGCCAAGGCGTAACCGTGTGAAATGCTCGGTGCGGCCGAGTTCATCGGATTCGATCAATACCTGCCGCCTTGCGCCAACCTGCGCGTCGAGATGACGGCGCAACGCCGCTTCGCCCTTTTCTCGCAGTCGGCGAGCACGCGCCTTGACGACCTCTCGCCTGATTTGCGGCATCCGCGCGGCAGGGGTGCCGGGCCGCGGCGAGAACGGAAAGACGTGGAGATGCGTCAGCCCGCATGCGTCGACGAGATCGAGCGAGCGCGCGAACATATCCTCGGTCTCGGTCGGGAATCCGGCGATGATATCGCCGCCGAAGACGACGTCAGGCCGCAGCCGCCGCACCGCCTCACAGAAGGCGATGGCGTCGGCGCGCAGATGGCGGCGCTTCATGCGCTTGAGGATCAGATCGTCGCCCGCCTGCAGCGAGAGATGCAGATGCGGCATCAGCCGCCCGTCGCTGGCGAACACATCGAGGAGTTCGCGGTCGGCCTCCACCGAATCGATCGACGAGAGCCGCAGCCGCGGGAGCTCAGGCACGTGTTTCAAAATCTGCTTCACCAGCGTGCCGAGCTTGGGCGCGCCCGGGAGATTCGCGCCATAGCCGGTGAGATCGACGCCCGTGAGAACCACTTCGCGATAGCCTCGCGCGCAGAGCCTGCGCACTTGAGCGACTACCTCGCCCATGGGCACGGAGCGCGAATTGCCGCGGCCATACGGGATAATGCAGAAGGTACATCGATGATCGCAGCCGTTCTGCACCTGCACGAATGCGCGCGTCCGACCTTCGAGACCATCAATGAGGTGCGCGGCCGTCTCCGTCACCCCCATGATGTCGTTGACAGCGACTTTCTCCTCGGCAGGGAGGGAGGATGTTCGCGCCAAGACGTCGCGTTGCTCGCACCAGGCCGCAGCGCTGAGCTTCTCCTCGTTGCCCAGCACCAACGCGACCTCCGGCATGTTCGCAAAGGTTTCGGGTTCGGTTTGCGCCGCGCAGCCCGTGACCACGATGCGCGCCGCGGGATGCTCGCGCTTGAGCCGGCGGATGGCCTGGCGCGATTGCCGCACCGCCTCAGCCGTTACCGCACAGGTATTGACGACAAGGGTATCCGAGAGTCCCACCGCTTGCGCCTGACGGCGGATCACTTCTGCCTCACAGGCATTGAGCCGGCAACCGAAGGTCACGACATCGACGCTCATTGGTTCGCACTCGCGACGAAGAGCGCCGGATCGAATTTGCCCTCGTATTCGAAGGCCACCGGACCGGTCATCAGCACATGGTCGTCCGCGGTGCGCCATTCAATCTGCAACTCGCCGCCCGGCAGCGCCACCGTCAGGGTGCGGCCGATGAGACCCAATCGTGCCGCCGCGACCGCAGAGGCGCAGGCGGCCGAACCGCATGCCTTGGTCAGCCCGGCACCACGCTCCCACGTGCGTATGACGAGGCGCTCGCGGGAAGCGACCTGCGCGAGCGAAACGTTGGCCCGCTCTGGAAAGATCGGATGGTTCTCTACTAAGGGGCCGATCTTGCGCAGGTCATACGAGGCGACGTCGTCGACCCAGAAGATGGTATGCGGATTACCCATGCTCACGACCGAAGGCGAATGCAGGATCGGCTCCTCGGCCAGTCCAATGCGTAGATCGATGACGCGGGTATCCTCGAACTTGTTGGCAAGCGGGATCTCGTTCCATGCGAACCGCGGTTTGCCCATGTCGACGGTCGAGATCAACGGCCGGTCACCCTTCCAGCAGCTCAGCAACCCCGCTGTCGTTTCCAACATCAGCGCGCTTCTGCCGGTTTCCTTGAATAGTAACTCCGCGACGCAACGCATGCCGTTCCCGCACGCGCCCGCTTCCGAACCGTCGTTGTTATAGATGCGGACATAAGCATCGGTGCCCGGCGTGCGCGGCGCATAGAGCGCCATCAGTTGGTCGTACGGGGCACCATTGGGCCGCGCAACGGCCCGCGCATCGACGGCTTCGATCGTTCCCGTCTGCCGACGCATGTCGACAACGACGATCTCGTTACCGAGACCGCTCATCTTGATGAAGGGACGGTTGGCAAGCACGCTCATGGGAGGTCCCGTTATCCGCGCTTTATATGGGAAAATCGACGCGTGGGGGCAAATTGAAGCGTTCACCCAACGAGCTCGCGTGTTGCTGATCGGCGGCAAGTGCCGAAAACACCATTCCTTGACAGTTTTGGCCTCGGCCGCCATAAGCATCCGCCGCAAGT
>Ga0081455_10005085_pt1 | contig 14514 bp, 6 predicted proteins | sample TabmetS3T2R1_FD_70207 | JGI IMG/M metagenome (GOLD analysis project Ga0081455, IMG submission 70207) | Tabebuia heterophylla rhizosphere microbial communities from the University of Puerto Rico - S3T2R1 | ecosystem: Host-associated > Plants > Roots > Rhizosphere ... | reverse complement strand
TGCGGAAAATGAGAAAGGGCGGGTAGTGGGTCTCGAACCCACGGCCTCCAGAGCCACAATCTGGCGCTCTAACCAACTGAGCTATACCCGCCGCAAAATCTATCAGGTTGTAAACAGCGGAAAATAACCGCTTCGAACGAAGTCGCAATCTTACCGACCGGACTTCGACGCGTCAAGCAGCCAACGGCGGACGATCGGCGCGAACGCGTCTGGCTCGGCTAAAAACCCATCGTGGCCGTGGTTTGATTGCAATTCGGCGTATTGGGCGTCAGCCCCGGCCTCCCTCATTCTTTCAGCCACTGCTTTGACTTCCCCAGGCGGAAACAGCCAGTCTGACGAAATGCCGACCATCAGGACCCGCGCCTTGACGCGTTCAAGCGCGGCGCGCTCCGAGTCATAGCCGCGCGCAGGATGAAAGTTGTCCATCGCCTTGGTGATGATCAGATAGGAATTGGCGTCGAAGCGGCGCGTGAAGATTCCGCCTTGGTAATCGAGATAGCCGCCGATGTCGTAGCGGCCCGTGAGCGAGCGCAGCGGGTCTTCGCCGTTGCGGTTCGGGTTGCGCGCGAAACGTTCGGCGAAAAGCTGCTCGGATTTGTAAGAGATCATGGCGAGCGCTCGCGCTAGCGCCAGTCCGGCGTCCGGCCCGTCGCCGAATTCGTAGGCGCCGTTTCGCCAATTCGCGTCGCTGACGATCGCCAGTCGCTGCAGGTGGTTTAGCGCCAGCCCCATTGCGGTCAGCGGCGCGGCGCCGATGGCGATGCAATTCTCTACGCGCGCGGGGTTGTCAATCGCCCATTGAATCGCCTGCATCCCGCCGATCGAGCCGCCGATCACCGCGCGCAATCTTTCGACGCCGAGATGATCGAGCAACAAAGCCTGTGAACGGACCCAATCGCGCACAGTCACGATCGGAAAACTCGCGCCGAAGGGCTTGCCCGTGGCCGGCCCTGTCTGTTGGATCGTTTGCGGTCCGGTCGAGCCGTAACACGACCCGATGAGGTTGGAGCAGATGACCGAGTCGCGGCCGAGGTCGAAAATCCCGTGTTCGCCGAACAACTGCGGCCACCAGTCGCCGACGCGCGCAGAAAGAGAGAGCGCGTGACAGACCAGAATCGCGTTATCGCGGCGCTCGTTCAACTCGCCGTAAATCGCGTAACGCAGGTTGACGGGCCGCAGCGAGCCGCCAGATTCGAGCGCGAACGGCTCGTCTTTGGCGAAAACGAAATCGCCTTCGTGTGTCGGAAGGATTGGGGCTGATGTATACATCGTCTCGTCAAGGGGATTATTGCGTGCGCCTTATTTTCCCGTCCCGCATTGTCCTGTTCAGGGGTTTGCCGACAGGAAAATGCGGGACAGGAAAATATACCTGTACGAGTGGGGGACCGAATCAGTACCGCTCGCTACCGGTCGCAGTACTGATCAGGCGCTCGCCGCGGACTTCTGCGTCGCCGCCTTCAGCGCCTGATCGATGTCGGCGATGATGTCGCGGATGTCTTCGACGCCGACTGACAAACGAACCAGGCCCGGAGTGACGCCCGTTGAGGCCTGCTCCTCTTCGGTCAACTGGGAGTGTGTGGTCGAGGCCGGGTGGATGACCAGCGATTTCGCGTCGCCGATGTTGGCGAGCAGGCTGAAGAGCTTCATCGAGTTGATGAAGGTTTTTCCCGCTTCATATCCGCCGCGAATGCCGAAGGTGACCAGCGCGCCCGCGCCGGCCGGCATGTACTTCTTCACGCGCTCGAAATACGGGCTGGATTCCAGGCCCGGGTAATTGACCCACTCGACCTGCGGGTGGGTTTGCAGGAATTTCGCCACCTCGAGCGCGTTCTGGGAATGGCGCTCCATGCGCAGGTGCAGCGTCTCGGCGCCTTGCAGGAACAGAAATGAATTGAACGGCGTGGTGCAGGCGCCGACGTCGCGCAGCGCCTGCACGCGGACTTTGATGATGAACGCCAGCGGGCCGAACGCGTCCGAATAAACGACCCCGTGGTACGACGGGTCGGGCGTGGTGAAATCGGGGAAACGGCCCGAAGCCTTCCAGTCGAACTTTCCGGCGTCAATGATCGCCCCGCCGATCGAGGTCCCGTGCCCGCCGATGAACTTCGTCAGCGATTGAACGACGATGTCGGCGCCGTGTTCAATGGGGCGGCACAACGCGGGCGACGGCGTGGTGTTGTCGATGACGAGCGGCAGCCCGTTCTCGTGCGCGACGTCCGCCAGCTTCTCAATGTCCATGATGTCGAGCTTCGGGTTGCCGACGGTCTCGGTGTAGACGGCCTTGGTCTTTTCGTTGATCGCCGCGCGCAACCCGGCTTCGTCCTCGGCGTCGACGAAGCGGACGATGATGCCCAGTTTCGGCAGCGTGTAATGGAACAGGTTGTAAGTGCCGCCGTAGAGCGACGTGGTCGAGACGATCTCGTCTCCCGCGCTGGCGAGCGTGAGCACCGTGAGAGTTTCAGCCGCCTGACCCGACGAGAGCGCCAACGCGGCCATGCCGCCCTCCATCGCCGCCAGGCGTTTCTCCAGCACGTCCTGCGTCGGATTCATGATCCGCGAGTAGATGTTGCCGAACTCCTGCAACGCGAAGAGTCGGGCCGCGTGATCGGCGTCGGTGAAGTTGTAGGAAGTTGTCTGATAGATGGGGACGGCGCGCGCGTTGGTCGCCGGATCAACCGTCTGTCCGCCATGAACTGCCAGTGTGTTGAAGTGATAATTCGGATTTTGCTCGTCAGCCATTATGCGTTCTCCTTGGATGTTTTATTGGCGCTGAACCAAAAACCCCGGCGCTGAAGATGATGCCAGGGTTACAGATAAAGAAGTCTTGAGGGCATAAACACTCTTTTTTGAATGGAATTCCCAAATGACGCAGGCAGTCTAGGTTAGCCTCGGATAAGCTGTCAAACGAAAACCCTTTACTTTAATAACCCATTCACGAATCCAATTTCGTAAACCATAAACAATCCGAACCCGAGGCTGAAGAATCCGGCCAGCGCGCGGACGGCCAGGTTCGCCTTCGTGAAATATCCCGATGTCAGGTGAATCGGCAGGCTCAGTATTAGACTCATCAACATCATTCCGCCGATCGAGCCGGCGCCGAAAATGATGATATAGGCGAAGGCCAGGGCCGTTGATCCCTTGATCGTCACAAGCACCGAGAGCATCAGGGCCGCGCTGCCCGCCAGCCCGTGAACCATTCCGACGATCAGAGGTCGAACGCCGAGCTTCAGTCCGTGGTGAGAATGCGTCGGCTCCGGCTTGTCATCGTGAAGGCGCGGCCCATGGATGTGCGGATGGATGTGGGTGTGGCCGGCGTGAGAATGTTCGTGAAAATGCACGCGGCCCCCGCGCGCGAGTTTGTAGAGCACGTTCGCGCCCAGCCCGATCAACATTAGCGCTACGCAGAATTCGAGCGGCTTTTCGTACTTCCCGATCTCGAACCGCATCAGGATCACCGCCACGCCGGCGAGTAACAGCGAGGCCGTGTGGCCGATTCCCCAAAGCCCGCCGATCACGAGCGAGCTGAGCCAATTCTTTCGCTCGCTGACGATGGTCGAGACGGCCGCCAGGTGGTCGGTGTCCAGGGCGTGCCTCAACCCCAGGCCCAGCCCGAGGATCAAAACGCTGAGCGCGGAGGTCGTGGCAGTCGTCTCGAGATCGGCCCGCCACAAATCCGCGACGTCGAAGCCCGCCTGTCTCAACGACTGGTAGCAAATGGCCGCTCCCAAAACCGCGATGAAGAAGGCGCTCGCCGCCGGTAGCGCGCGCATAAATAATCCCGATGACGGAATTTTCGACAATAATTTACTTCCATAAACAAAAGCCAGGCCGGCGGCGGTCAGCGCGCTGGCCAATCCCAGACTGAAGGCCACGATCAGAACCAGCCCGTATCCGACGCGGTTCATCGAAATCGCGGCAAGCATCACGACGAGGGCGGACGGGCAAGGCATTATTCCCCCCGACACTCCGAGCGCCAGCAGATTCCGCCACGTGACCTCCGAGCCGTCCGCGCCAGGCGGCAGGTGCGTATGAGCGCCCGCGCCGTGATCGTGCCCTTCATGATTGTGGAGATGATCGTGGTAGTGCGCGGCGACTCCCAACGACACTCGCAGCCGCTTCGTAAAAAGGCTCAGGCCGATGGCCACGACTAAGGCCCCCGAAACGAAGCTCAAAATAGGATAGAGTTTCTCAGGGATCACGTAACGCGAGGCGAAGAGCGTTACGAAGCCGAGCGCGAACACCCCGATCGTGTGCGTGATTGTGACCGTCGCCCCCAGAAACGCCGCATGCTTCGCAGTTCCGCGCGAGCCGACCAGATAAGCGCCGACTACCGTTTTGCCGTGCCCTGGCGACATCGCGTGCATTCCGCCCAGAGCGAAGGCTATCAACAATCCGATCAATATTACGCCGGGCGTCAGGTTCGGCGCGGCGATCAATTCCGCGAACCGGTCGCGCGCGGCCACGACAGGCTTGCCGTCGCGCAGCGTCAAAGGCCTCGCGTTCGCGGGCGCCGGCCCTGCTGTGGTAGACCATTCGGCGACGCGTTCGTCGAGCGGCGCCAACAGCAGGTCTTCTGGGTAAGTCCTCAACTCATCGGTCACGCCGCTGCCGTAAGCCGTACTGTCGAAGACTTGGGCGCCCGAAGCGGGCGCGACGACGATCTCGCGCCAACCCGCGCGCTCGGCCATATTCGCGTTCTCGAAGCGGAACCGCCGCGCCGCGCCCGCAGACGCGAACTCGCCGGTTAATTCGTAAACGATGCGCAGAGTAAACAGCCCGGCCGCGCCCGGCCGCTTGCTGACGCTCTTCCCCGTCAAACGCAAAGCGACGGGAGCGCCGTCAACGGTCAACTTCAACCCGGCCAGATAACCGGGCGTGACCCGATCTAAGTAGGCGTTCAATTCGGCTTCGGTTAGATTGCCGTCGCTGTCCAGGTCGGCTTTTTGCGATTCTTGAAAGGTGGGGATTTCGGCCAGGTCAACTACGTAGCGAATGCGCGCGGCGGCCGCGCCGGATTCGATGCGCGCGAAATGGTTGATCGTGAAATTGCCCAGCGGATGAGCGGATACATCAACGAACAGGCCGATTGTGATTACAGCCAGTAACGGCCATCGGAGCGCGGCGCCCATAATCGGACGGCGTATGGTGAACAAAGACATTCGACAGCCCCCGAAATCATCATTGAGACACCGGCGCTGCGCCGGTGTCTCATGGTTTATTCAAGAAAGGAGTGTCGGCTACGAATAAACACGAATATTCACGAATAAAAGCGACGTGGCGAAAACCGAACGGATCATCAAGAACAAGAAAGAAATTCGCGCTCATTCGTGTTCATTCGTGGCTGACACTCCTTTCTTTAACGCTATGGAGACTACTCGGCCAAAGCTTGTTTGGCAACCTGGGACTGTCGCGGATCGAAGCGCGGGCTGAGCTTCAGCGCCCGCCGCAAATACTCCTGAGCGGTCGCCCTGTCCCCCGCGGCTCGCGCGACCATTCCGGCGTGGTAAAACAGCTTCGCGTCCTGCGTGCCCAATCGCAGAGCGTCCTTGACCGCCTGCCGCGCCTCGTCAATCTTTCCGGCTTTGAGCGCCGCCCAGGCCAAAGCGTCCGCGCCGTAGACATCGCGCCGCGTATCATATTCACGTTTGGCGAGTTGATAAGCTTCGCTTGATTTCAAATCGTGGTCTGCGTAAAAGAGCGCGATTTGACGGTTGTAAAGCTGTCCGCCCGCGGCCCCGATTTTGGCCGTCTGTTCGCACAATGCGTATTGCGCTTCGGCCTCTTTCGTCCGCCCGGCGATCTGGAGCAAATCTCCGAGCGCGGCGACGGAGGCGGGGTCGGGCAAAATCCTGACGGCGCGCTCGTAATGTTCGATTGCGCCGTTCAGGTCTCCCTTCGCCGCCAGCGCCCGGCCAAGCCCGGCGTGCGCGCGATAGTAATCAGGAAAAGTCACGAGCGAGTCGCGGTAATGTTTTTCCGCCCGGTCGTAATCGCCGACGCCGAAGGCCGTTTCGCCGAGCTGCCAGCGACACCATGCGATGGTTTCGCGCGAGGGCGGGACCGCTTCTACCGCCTGGGTAAGAGCCTCGACGTAGAGCCCTTCGGCGAGCGCGTTGTCGCCCGTCAACGCCGCCATCCTCGCCAACCGCGTCCTGGCAGCGACGTCCGCGCTACCCCGCTTTTTCATCTCCCGAAAAGCCGACTGCGCAGCTTCGTAATCGCCCAATTCCGCCAGCGCGTCGCCGAGCTGCAGAAACGGATAAGCCTTGCGCGGCTCCAACCGCGTCAACTGTTCGGCGTGATTGCGCGCCGAAGCGAAATCGTGCGCGGCGAATTCGACCTGCGTGAGCAGGCTCAAGCCGCCTGCGTTCTGCTCCGCCGGAATCGCTTTGAGCGAGTTCCTGGCGGCGCGCGCCGCCAGGTCCAGCCAGTTCGCGCTTCCTGTCTCGCGCAGCCGCAACAGATAATAGCCAGTGAGTTTGTTCAGCGCGATGAAATCGTCCGGGTCCTTTTTGACGCGGTCTTCGAGAAAGCGAATCGCCTGTTCGCTTCCATCCGCGCCGGCCGGAACCGGACGGGCGGCCGGGACGGTTATTGACGATGAATTCGACGGGGCCGATGAGAGACCGCTTCCACAGCCGACGCCCAGCAGCGCCGCGAGGCAGAGGGACAAGAGGACAAGGAGACGGGGCGACGAGGGGACGGGGCGACGGGGCGACGGGGCGAAATTGAATCGCTCACTCTCCCTCTCACTTTGTCGCCCTGTCGCCCCGTCGCCCCGTCGCCCCATCTCTCTTACCCCCAGTTGTTAGTTACGAGTGTTGTCATCCACCCCGCTGTCGCGCGGCTGCTGCGAAGGCGCGAAGAAGGGGAACAGGTTGCGGAGAGGCACGTCGTTCGCGTTGACGTTGTCGCCCAGTGGGAATCCATTGGCCACGAAGAAGAGGATCGTGTCGATCGTGTCGTCGCCCAGGCGGCGTCCGTTCGGGAAACCGGCGCCAGTATTGTTACCGCCGCCGGGGCCGCTGTTGGCCTGTTTCAGGTTAAGGCGCAAGAAATCGCCGCGAACCACGGCCACTCCCGCGAGGACGCCGATGTTGGCGTCATTCGTGCCGAGCGCCCTCAGCGTGCCGATGATGTCGTTGGCGAAGCGCCCGTCGGCGTCGTCCTGCGGGCTCGCCAGGTTGTACTCGTTCTTGCGCGGGAACGGTATCAGCGCGACGTTGATCGCCGGATTCCCCATGCGGTCGACGTTGATAAAGTTGCGCGCGGACTGCGGCGGGCCATGTTTGTCCTTCCGGCCCTCCTCGCAGTCATCATCGTCAAAGTCCCCGTCCGAGAAACGGCCGTGGCCATGCGAGACCGAGGCGCGGCGCTTCGTGCGGCAGCTCAGACCGATCGAGTCGTTTTTCACTCGCAAACGCGAACGCAACAACGAAATCGGAACGCTCAGACCGATCGAAAGCGTGTTGTAGCCGGCGAAGCTGTCGCGCGCGCGGTTGAAGAAGCCCGGATTGGGTTGGCCGGCCAGAACAGAACTGACAAAACGCGAGAAGGCCGGGATGTCGAAGAAGAACGGGTCGTCAACCAATCCGGCGAAGAATGTGATGCCGGTGTTCTGGTCGGTCGTGACCACTGGCTCCGGCGGGGTCGCGTTCAGAGTGGGAACGGTGGTCTGAGCGCTGAAGCCCGGGAAGAAAGTCGACTTGATGGTTGCGGTTTGTGGCGTCGCGCCAGACGTGACTTTCTCGGAAAATGTCACGTCAATGAAGCCGTCCGGGGTCGCATTACCGTTAGACTCTATTTCAAACCGGTAACGCAGGTTGTGATCGAAGATGCCGAAGTTGACGGCCTCGCCGGGCACGATGAATCCGCAAACGGTCAGCATCATCACCACCCTCGTGTTGTCGTTGGGGTCGAGGAACATGTAAACGTCGTTCAGGTCGGCCGAACGGTCAAGCCCGACGCCGGGACCGTCGCCGTGATCGGCCGCCCCGATCTTCGGCGCCGGCGCTAGGGCCAGAATCAGGCTGAGCGCTACTGTCAGAATCACTATCTTTTTGCCTTTATCGCTAAGGAACATGAGGTGGTCTCCATTTCGATAATGACCGGCCTTTAAGGGAGCCGGTGAGGTTGTTTGCGCTTGGCTTCAAGCGCATAGCCGGGATGAAGGGTTGCGGATCATTCTTTAGACAGGACGATCCGGCGCGGAGCGAAATGGTGGCGTCGGTTACGTGGGGTTATTTGACACAACATTCTCGCCGAGGAGAGATGTTTAGTCATAACGCCAGCGCCTTGCGCTGCGCGGCTGTTGTTTAGGGAGCGAGGCAACACCCAAATAAATTCTTTTGGCGTGCGGCGCGTATGTTATATCGGTTTCGGCGGATTGAAAAGACATTATTCGGATTTTTCGATTCCTAACGTGGTCATGACCTACGCGACGCCTAGCAACCGGCGTCTATTTGCAGTAATATCTGGCCACGCATTTCCCGATCCCTAAACATTTTGTAGCCGCATTTAGGGGGAAGCGTCCACTGCAGACCGACACCTTGATACCAAACGCTTCTGCCTAAAGGCGGGACTACAAACTATCAAAATACAGCGCACATTACCGCGGAGGGGCAAAAATGAAACCCCTGAGAGATACTGCTAAGCGCCTCAAATTAATACTCCCCATGGTTGCTGCGGCGCTCGTGTGGATGGCGTTGTCTCCGTCGCCTTTCGGCGTGGGAGACGCTCAGGAACCGGCAAGGTCTAAGGGCGTGCTCGCCCTTTACTGGAATGGGAGGGAAGATCCGGCCCACGCCCCTATGGATAAGGGCGTCCAGGCGGCTCTCGGATCGGCGCCCGCCGGCGCCATCGAATACTACGCCGAATACCTGGAGAGCGGCCGCTTCCCCGGAGAAAGCCAATCTTTGTTGATGCGCGATTACCTGCGCCAGAAATACGCGGACAACAGAATTGACGTAATCATCGCTCCGTCGAAACCATCGCTCAACTTCCTGCTCAAGTACCGGAACGATCTCTTCCCGAATACCCCGATCGTTTACCACGCGGGCACCAGAGCGGATGTGGACAAAAGGGGCGAAGCGAACGGCGTCCCGGTCGTGGTCGATAGCCCTTTTAGAAACACGGTCGATCTTGCGCTCAAGATACATCCGGCTGCGAAGCAGGTCTTGATCATCACCGCGACGGCGGCGCACGATAAGAAACTCGAGGCGGAAATCCTGAAGGAGCTTAGTGAGTTTGAAAACAGGGTGAAGCTCACCCCCCTAACCGACCTTTCACTTGACGAGTTGATAGCCGGCGTGAAGAGCGCGCCGACGAATTCCATCATCCTCTATGTACGGTATTCTCAAGAGGAAATCGGCAAGACTTTGGACGTGTTCAACTCCCTCACCCTGATCACCCAGTCGGCCAAGGTTCCGGTCTATACCGCCTACGAGTCTATTCTTGGTCGCGGGAGCGTCGGCGGCCACGCCGCCACCCTCGAGGATTGTGGAAAGATGATGGGGAAGACCGCGTTGCGGATAGTAAACGGCGACAGGCCGCAAGACATCCCGCCAGTTCTTGTTCCGACCGTTCCGATCTTCGACTGGCGCCAACTCCGGCGCTGGGGGATCAGCAAGGACAGGTTGCCGAAGGATACCGTCTTCTTGTTCAAGGAGCCGACCTTCTGGGAAGAGTACAAGTGGTGGATCATCGGCTCAATCTCATTATGCGCGACCCAGACGCTCCTGATCGTGGCGCTGTCGCTGCAGCGGGCCAGGCGCAAAAGGATCGAAGTGGCGCTGGCCGAAAAGGAGCTACGCCTCCGTGAGGCCCAGACCATCGCCCACCTTGGCAGCTTCCACTGGGACGTGGGGGCCGATGCGGTCGTCTGGTCCGACGAACTTTACCACATCTACGGCATTGAGCCAGGCGAGTCGAGCATCACGTACAAAACCTACCTCGAATATGTTCACCCGGATCACCGTGAACAGGTCAACAGGGCCGTAGAACAGGCCCTTGCGACATGGCAGCCGTTCGAGCACGAGTACCGCATCGTCCGGCCGACCGGCGAGGCGCGCTGGATTTTCGCGCACATCCGGCCCATCTTTGACACGGACGGGGTCCTGATCGCTATGCAGGGCGTCTGCCAGGACATCACCGACCGCAAGCTGGCCGAAGAGACGCTGCGCGAAAGCGAGGAGCGGGCGCGACGAGCCCTGGTGGAGCAGATGTTGGCCGGCGTCGTCCAATGCGACGCGACCGGAATGTTCAAAATGGTCAATCAGCGCTTCTGCGACATCACTGGCTATACAGAGGCCGAATTGCTGGAAATGGGGCCGGCCGACATTTTGCATCCCGATGATCTGCAGCGCATCCTCGGACTTAAAGGCCGCCTTATGGAGACCGGCGAAAGCTTTGCCGCCGAGCAACGTTTTATGCGCAAAGACGGCTCGGAAGTCTGGATCAACAGCCACGCCGCGCCCGTCCGTAACGCCCGGGGCGTCATCGAAAGGGCGGTGGCCATCGTGATCGACATCACCGACCGCAAGCGCGCGGAGGGCGAACGCGAACAGCTCCTCAAGCAGGAAAAGGCGGCCCGCGCCGACGCGCAGGCGGCCAACCAGTCAAAAGACGAATTCCTGACGGTCGTCTCGCACGAGCTGCGCAGCCCGCTCAATTCGATCCTCGGTTACGCTCGGCTGCTGAGGACGCGGCCTGCGGACGCGTCGCAGGTCAAACAGACGGTGGAGATCATCGAGCGCAACGGGCGGATGCAACTGCAACTGATCGAAGACTTGCTCGACACCGCCCGCATCATCAGCGGCAAACTCAAACTCGAAGTGCAGCCCGTGACGCTCGCCGGCGTGGTCACGGCCGCGATCGAAGCGGTGCGCCCGGCGGCCCAGGCCAAAAGCATTGAGCTGGTCTACGACATCGATTCGGTCACCGGCCAGATCACAGGCGACGCCGGCCGCATGCAGCAGGTCGTCTGGAACCTGCTCTCGAACGCGATCAAGTTCACGCCCCGGTCGGGGCGCGTCGAATTGCGGATGGAGAGCGTGGATCACCACGTCTGCATCACTGTCAGCGACACCGGCAAGGGCATCGAGCCTGAGTTCCTGCCCTTTGTTTTCGACCGCTTCCGCCAATCGGATTCGTCGTCGGCGCGGCGCTTCGGCGGCCTCGGCCTCGGACTTTCGCTGGTCAAACAACTGGTGGAGTTACACGGCGGGACGGTCGAGGCGGCGAGCGACGGCCCCGGCTGCGGCGCGACCTTCACGGTGATGCTGCCATACTCCTCAGCGCAGGCCGGCGCAGTCGCCCCACAGCAACCAAGGGCCGTGGCCCAACGCGAGGTGAGAATGGAAGACGCGATCCCGCTCGACGAAGTCCCGTCGCTAGCGGGAGTGCGGGTGCTGGTGGTCGACGATCAGGAGGAGGCGCGGCAGTTGCTGACGGAGACCCTCGGGGAATGCGGGGCGCAGGTGACGGCCGTGTCATCCGGCGTCGAGGCGCTGGCGATCCTCTCCGACCCGCCGGAAGGCGAGCGCCCGTCTGTCCTGATCCTCGACATCAACATGCCAGGCGAAGACGGCTACAAGGCGCTCGAAAGGGTGCGCGCGCTCGAAGCCGAACGCGGCGTCGCGCTTTCGGAACAGATCCCCGCCATCGCCCTGACGGCGCTCGGTCGCTCCGAGGACCGCTTGAAGGCGCTGGCCGCAGGTTTTCGAATGCACGTCGCCAAACCGGTCGAGCCCGCCGAATTGGCCATGGTCATCGCCAGCCTCTCCGACCGGCTCGCCGCCAGCAGAAGCCTGTAAACCGGGGAGACTTCCGTTATGTGATCGCCTTGGCGACGTCCTCGTCGCCGCCGCTCTACAGGACGGACCGGCGCGCCAGAGACGCCAAAGAATGTTCATCATTGGCGACCTCACTCGACTCGAAGCGCTACCAGTGGATCTACTTTCGTCGCACGCCGCGCCGGTATCCAGCACGCCAGGAGTGAAACAAACAGCAACACGACCGCAACCACGCAAAACGTCAGCGGATCGGTCGGTCGCACGCCAAACAGCAGGCTCTCCATCCACCTCGTCAACGCGAAAGCCGCAGCCAACCCAATCACTACTCCGATCAGAGCCAATTTCAGCCCTTGCGCGAGGACCAGCTTCAACACGTCGCCTGCCTGCGCGCCCAGCGCCATCCGGATGCCGAGTTCGCGCGTGCGCTGTTTGACCGCGTATGAGACCACGCCGTAAATGCCGATGCCTGCAAGCAGCAAGGCGAGCGCGGCGAGACTCATCAGCAACACAAGCGTCAGTCGCCGCGCGGCGAGCGAAATGGCCATCAGTTGATTCATCGACCGGATCGAAACGACCGGCAGGTCTCTGTCAATTTCGTGAATCGCATGCTCGACACTGGCCGCCACTTGCATCGGTTCGCCTGTCGTGTGCGCGACCAGCCACTGCAATCCTGTTGGATTTTGCGCGAACGGCAGATAAGTCTGCACTGGAGTTTCACGCTCCACCCCATTTAATTTGACGTCGGCCACCACGCCGACAACTTCCATCCAGGGCGAGTCGCTGTCCTGCGATCCCCACTTCAAGCGCCGGCCTATGGGGTTTTCGCCGGGCCAGATGCGCTGCGCCAGCGTCTCGTTGATAATGGCTACGCTCGCAGAATCCGCCGTGTCGGTCGAATTGAACACACGTCCTTGCAGCAGACGAATGCCCATTACTGCAAAATAGTCCGCGCTCACCGGCGAGATCGAAGTTCCCGCACGCTGAACGCCGTTTTTATTGACCGCAGAGAAGCCGAGATTCAATTGCGAACCGTCAATCGGCAGGGCGAACGTGATTGCGGCGGAGCGGACGCCAGGCAAGGCCGATACGCGCGCCAGGCATTCGTCGAGAAAAGCGCGGCGGCGCGCGTCGTCGTAAGTGTTCTCCGGCAAATCCACCCGCATCGTCAGCAGCCGGTCAGGATTGAACCCCGGGTCGACGTCCAGCGCCCGCGCCATCGATCGAACCAGCAAACCGGCGCCGATGAGCAGCGCCAGCGCCAGACTCACTTCGACGACCACCAGCGTCTTGCGCGTGGCTTCTCGGCCGGCTCCGGCGCCCGAGCGCCCGCCTTCTTTCAGCGCCGTCTGAAGGTCGGCGCCTGACGCCTGCCAGGCAGGCAATAAGCCGCATAAGACACTGGTCAAAACCGACACCCCGAAGGTGAAAAGCAGCGCCGCGCCACTCAGGCCGACGCTGCCGAGGTGCGGGATATTATTCGGCGCCAGCGCCAGCAGCCCCGCCAACATCCAGCTCCCGATGAGCACGGCGAGAGCCCCGCCCAACAAGGCGAGCAACAGGCTTTCGCTGAGCATTTGACGGATGATCCGCCGCGCGGGAGCGCCGAGCGCCAGGCGCACCGCGATCTCTTTTTTCCGCTCGGCGGTTTTCGCCAGGAGCAGGTTGGCTACATTGACGCAGGCGATCAGTAGAATGAAGCCGACGGCTCCCATCAAGACCCAGAGCGATCGGCGCACATTATCCGACATGACATCCTGCAACCGTTCGACCTGCGCGTTCTTCCCCTTGTTGGCCGCCGGGTATTCGCGCTCGAGTTGCGCCGAGATGGACGCCATTTCCCGCCTCGCCTGCTCGATCGTCACGCCCGGCTTCAGGCGCGCCAGCACGAAGAGATTGTATTCGGCGCCGCGGTCCATGATCCCGGCGTAAAAACCCGTTTTCAGTCCGAGCACCAGACCGATGGGCACATAGACATCATCCGCCCGAAAGTATTCGAAGCCCGGCGGCAGCACGCCGATCACTTCGTAAGGATCGCCGTCCAGCATCAGCTTTCTGCCGATAATCCCCGCATCGCCGCCGAACTTCTCCATCCACATCCCGTGGCTGAGGATGGCCGTGCGCGGCGCGCCGTAGCGATCGTCTTCGCTGACGAACAGGCGCCCGAGTTGCGGTTGTATCCCGAGCAGTTGAAAGAAATTCCAATTGACCATCTGTCCGCGCAACCGCGCCGCCCTCTCAACGCCGGTGAGATTGAAGGACTGGCTGCGACTCGAGGCCATCCCCTCGAAGGATTGCGCCCGCTCCCGCCAGTCGTTGTAGGTCGGATACGATATGGCCATGCGCCTTATGGCGTTACGTCCTTCTCTAGACATCAACGCCAGGCGGTCAGGTTCGTGATAGGGCAGGGGACGCAGCGTCAGCGCATGTACCACGCTGAAGATCGCGGTATTCGCGCCAATCCCCAACGCCAGCGTGACTACTGCAATGAGGGTGAAACCGGGATTTTTACGAAGCAACCGCGCGCTATAGCGCAAGTCCTGAATCAGCGTTTCAATCGAATTTAGACTCCACATTTCCCGACCCGCCTCCTTTAACCAGGTTTGATTGCCGAATTGTCGCCGGGCGGCGTAGCGCGCCTCTTCCGCCGCCATCCCGGCCTCCAGGTTCTGCTCGATCTGCATTTCGAGGTGGAAGCGCATCTCCTCTTCCATCTCGCGCTCGT
>Ga0081455_10005084_pt1 | contig 14514 bp, 16 predicted proteins | sample TabmetS3T2R1_FD_70207 | JGI IMG/M metagenome (GOLD analysis project Ga0081455, IMG submission 70207) | Tabebuia heterophylla rhizosphere microbial communities from the University of Puerto Rico - S3T2R1 | ecosystem: Host-associated > Plants > Roots > Rhizosphere ... | reverse complement strand
CGGGGCGGGTGGGGCCACCTCGGTGCCGGCGAGCCCAGCCCGCAGCGTTGCGGCAGCGTCGCGGCGGCGCTGGTTCCAGGCGTCCAGGTGACCCAGCTTGACTTCGAGGATCGCCGCCTGCAGCGAGTCGAGCCGGCTGTTAAAGCCGACTTCATCGTGGAAATACTGCTTCGCGCCGCCATGCATCCGAAGCCGCTTGAGACGCGTGGCGAGTCCTTCGTCCTGTGTGACCATCATGCCGCCGTCACCGTAACCACCCAGGTTCTTTGACGGGAAGAAGCTGAACGTGCCGATCGTCGCGACCTCGCCGGCCATCCGCCACTCGCCATCGATCGAGCGTCGCGCGCCGATGGTCTGCGCCGCGTCTTCGATGATTGGAAGGCCCGGCAGCGCCGTCATGACCTGCTCGATCGGCGCCATCTGACCGAACAAGTCGACCGGGACGCACGCTTTCGAGCGCGGTGTTCGCGCGTCCGCCGCCGCCTCGGGGAGCGAGCCTGGTTCGAGGCGTTCCAGGCCGGGAGGAAGCTGAACTCCGAGCAGGCCTTGCGTGTTGCCGAGGAAGCCGTATCTGCCCTCGGAGAAGAGCTTCAGCGCAGGTCGTCTGGCTTGACCGCACGGGAGATCGAGGTCCTGCTCTTGGTGGCTGATGGGTTGAGCAACACGGAGATCGCCGACCGGCTTGTGCTGAGTCCACGAACAGTGCACGCCCATCTGCGATCGATCTTCGACAAGCTCGACGCGAACAGCCGGACCGCGGCCGCCCATGCGGCCGCCTCGCTTTTCGATGTGGAAACATGGCGGCACGCCCGCCGTCCAGACTCGAAATGAAGCCGAAGGTATGCGCAACCGGCCATGCAAGTCAGCGAGCCCGGGCGCCGGAGTGCCCTTGCGTGCTAGGTGCGGACAAACGGGTCGGCCATCGCGTACACCTCGAACGTCGACATTCCAGACTTGACTGCTGGGTCCTCGGCACCAAGCGCACTGATGCCGTTCGGGTCATCGCCAGCAATGACTCCGAGCCCCCACGTACCGGACGGGTCGAGCACCGGTCCCAGCACGACGACGATTCCGCGTTCCTCGAAGCGCTTCCAGTACGCGAAGTGCTGCTGCATAATCGCCGCCTCAGCATCGGTCATGTCCACAGGAAACGTCGGCCGCGGCGGGATCAGCTTGTAGACGAAGTAGCTGGTCGGTGTCGCACCGACCTTTTCTATCGGGCTGAGCGTCGCGGCCTGCTCGACTTGCTCGAGGATCCGTGCTTGCCCAGCACCGGAGACCTCCCATATCGGGGCCAGCACCTGGCGGAATTCCTTGGCCTCTTCTGCAGTGGCGAACTCCATCGCCAACACGTGAGAGTGCGGTTCGTCTGGGTCGCGGTAGATCCAATGCATGACGACTCCATGCGACGCGCGGTCCAGCGGATCGGAGTCGAATACGGTCTTCCAGCGATTGAAGTCCTCGACGTGGTAGTCGATCATCAGGATTGTCATCCGTTGACCTCCCGTTGCGCGGAATCCGGCTGCATGCTATGGTCAGTGGCAACTAACGGTAACTCTCCACGCACGGTTAGTCAAGGCGCACCAATGATGGATCACGAGAGGTTGCTCGACGCGCTCGGCGACCGCACCCGCCGCGCCATCCTCGAGCGGTTACGTTCCGGACCGCAACCGGTCGTGGAGATCGCCCGCGGACTCGCGGTCGGACGGCCGGCCGTGTCCCAGCACCTCAAGGTGCTCAAGACCGCCGGCCTGGTGACAGATCACGCCGCCGGCACCCGGCGGGTGTACCGGATCAATCCCGAGGGGCTCGCCGGGCTCGAGGCATATGCGCGATCGTTTTGGTCTACAGCCCTCGCCCGCTACCAGCAGACGGCCCAACAACGGGACACCCTCGATACTGCAAGTCGGACCGGGCAATGACTACGCCCGGCGACCCCGACGTTGACGCCATCGCTGCGCTTGCCGTGCGCCAGTCGGTCCACGTCGACCTGTCACCGAGCGAAGCGTTCCGCCTGTTCACCGACGGAATCGGCGAGTGGTGGCCGCTCGAGGAGGGCTACTCGTACGGGGGCGACCGCGCCCGCAGCATCTTCCTGGAGCCGGTTGCCGGCGGACGCTTCTTCGAACGCTTCGTAGATGGCGACGAGCTGCAGGTCGGCACGGTTATGTCATGCTCGCCTCCCGATCGGATCGTGTTCACCTGGCGGAGCCCGGAGTGGCGGGGCGACACCGAGGTCGACGTTCGCTTCATGGCCGACGGCGTGGGCACCAGCGTGCTGCTCGAACACCGCGGATGGGAGCGGCTCCGCCCCGACGGCGCCGCCATAGCGTCGCGCTGGGCGAACGGCTGGCCTCGGGTCGTCGCCGCCTTCGCGGGCCACGCTGCCGCCGGCTAACGAAGGTTCAGTGACGCCAGTTCGCGCTGGAACTGGCGGAATCCGGAGCCGCCGGCATTCGCGCCGGGTCGGTCGGGGCCGTGCGCGAGCCGTTGCACTCGCTTAGATCACACTGCGATTTGTCGAGATACCTCCACTGCGCCACTCCCTGCCCGCATTGTCAGCCGGCCTCGAGTTGCCTCGGCAGCCTGAACCAGTCGAACACCTCGCTGTCGAATGTGATGATCTCCGCGATGAGGCCGTCCTCGATGCGCAGCACATCCATAGAGAAAGCTTCGTAGTTCGAAGCCCCGGGACGTCGCAGATACATCGCGACTGCAGGCTGGCCGTTGGCCATCGTCGTTCGGCACTTCCAGTCGGCGTAGTCGCCGCGGCCGAAGCCGCCGGCCACCCAGCCCCTGATGGTTTCGTCCCGACCGACCCAGACCCCCGGCTGCGGCGGCATCGCGAAGCGCAGGTTTTCCCGGAGGAGGGCGCCGAGCCCGTCGATGTCGAGGTTCTGGTGGGCCCGGACGTACGCCGCCACCAGCCTCCGCTCGTCCTCGTTCAGCCCCTGCCGGGCCCTGGCGCTCCAGTCGAGCCGGCCTTCGGGGAGGTGCTTGCGCATCGTGACACGGGCCCGCTGCAGGGCACTGTTCGCCGACGCTAGCGTGAGTTCCAGAGTGTCGGCGGTCTGCTGCGCCGGCCAGCCGAGCACGTCGCGGAGGATCAGGACCGCCCGCTGCCGCGCGGGCAGGTGCTGGACGGCCACGATGAACGCCAGTTCGATGGTCTCCTTGGCCACCGCCCGCTCCTGCGGGTCGTCTGGCTGGCTGTCGGGCCACGGCTGCAGGTACAGCACCTCTGTGCCCATTCCGCCAGCACCCTGCAGGTCGGTGGGAATCGGCGTTCGGTCTCGCCGCTTCTCGAGGAAGTCCAAGCAGGCGTTTGTGGCGATCCGGTACAGCCAGGTGCGCAGCGAGGCCCGCCCCTGGAAAGAGGACCGCTTCGCCCATGCGCGGAGGAAGGTCTCCTGGGTCAGGTCCTGCGCGTCCTCATACGACGCGAGCATTCGATAGCAGTGGGCAAGCAGCTCCCGGCGGAATCGCTCGGTGAGCAGCGCGAACCTGCTGGTGTCGTCGGTGCGGGCCGCCTTGATGAACTCGGCCTCATCGGAGCCCATCGGACTCGTCTGTCGGTGTTCGGTCGTCTCCACGATGTCTCCTACAGTCGCAGTGCGATATCTCCCCAAATGTCGACGGCCGAGCCCTCGAGAATTGATCGGCGGGAAGCGCTCGGCCAGCGATACGTTGTGCCGACGGAGTCCGGCCTTCTGAACCCATGCGGGAGGCCAGACTCGCCCCTGGCCGTGCACGCGCTGAGCTGCTGCCATTTGACCGCGGTGGGTTGGATAAGCCGCGCGGAGCACCTCACCGGGCACTCGCTCGGCCAACGGTCAGCTCCGGAATTGCGGACGGTAGTTGCGGCTGACCTGGTGGACCTTTCGATAGCCCATGGCGCCGAGCAAAATCGCGGCCGCGAGAGTGGCGAGGACACCGGCGATGGTTTGCAGCACAATCTCGCCGCCCAGGGCCTGGCAGACGACCATGGTCAGTACGCCGGCGACGACCGCATCGATGATGCCCACGATGACCGGCGATCCCGACAGCCAATGGGTCAAGCCGACCCGACTGCGGAAGCTGTATGTCCACAACAGGCCGGGCGCGTCGTCGTGATGGCTTGCGACAAAGTACGGCTCCAGCTCGGGTGCGAGCTCGACGTAGGCGTGCCGTAACCGGTTCATGCCGATTACGAGCCAGGCGTCCTCGATATCGGCCTCGACCAAGCGGAAGAACGTTGCCACGCCAACGAGTAGGACAACCGGCAGGACCAGCAGCGCGAATGTCCGGAAGTCTCGCCCGAAGCCGGTCGCGTTCGCCACCAGCGAGAGTGCGATGACGGTGGCCGAGAGAACGGTCAGATAGGTGCCGGTCCGGCTAAAGATCTCGTTCCAGGTCATGCTACGGGTGGCAAGCAGGCTCCAATGCTCTGTCGCCAGGAGCTGTGCATGCGGGGTGTTCCCCGTGGCTTCGAGGCCGCCGAGGGATGGCGGCGTTCGAATCGGCGGCTGCTGCCTCATCCGATCTCCCATTGGTCTTATTGTCCTTCCGCGCCGCCGTCCCCGCCTCAAGATCAACCCCAGTTGGATTGGGCACAAATGCTCGCGCAAGCGTTCGACCGACTGCACGCCTGCCAGCCCCCGCCACCTAGCCTCCGAGCCTACGCCGCCGACCAGGACCGCCGAGCGGCCGACAGGCTGAGGGCCGAGCGATCGGCCACGCTCGGCTACAACCACCCAGCAGCAAGATCTACAACCCAAACCAAGATCGCTGGTGCGATCGACAGGGCGCGTCCGCCGGCAGGGCGCGTCAACGCGGCACTACGCCGGGATGAGGTCACATGGCCCGACCCCCCGGAGCTGGCGCACGATCTGATGCACGCCCGTGGCGCGACAGCGCTACACTCGTCGGCCTCGACTACTAAGCGACCCGCCACCTCGCGACCGGCACCACCAGAGCCGAGAAGACTCCCAGCTGCACGATCCGACGCCCACACGATGTGCGCGGCCAGGCGTCATCGCAAACCATGGACCTCGACCGACGCCAACGCCCGATGAGCGATGAACGCGTGCGGGCATACGGATGGACGGCTCGGCGGTGTGGTAGAACGGCTCTCCGGAGTGCTCTGATGAACCTCGACGACCAGCAGCGTGCATCGGGATCGCTGGTTCACCGGCCGCGGCACCCGCTGGTGGCCGCCGCCGCACTGTTCTCGCCGTCAGCGCGCGCGGCCGGCGCTGTAGTCTTGGAGCGGCAGGGAGGGCAGCGCGTCCGCCGGCTGATCTCTGTCGCGAGAGCTGCCATCCGGGAACGGCGGCGCCCTACCCGGCCACGGATGCGCTCGGTTGTGCTCACCCGGCCGGGCCGGCTGGACTGGTGGGACACGCCGATGCCCGCGGTTCCGGGTTCAGGCGGCGCGGTCGTCATGCCGTTGGCCATGGCCACTTGTGACCTGGACCGTCCGATCGGTTTGGGCGCAACGCCGTTCCCGTTGCCGCTGCACTTCGGTCACGAGTGTGTCGCCGAGGTGCTCGCCGCCGGTGAGGCGGTCCGTACGGTGCGGCCGGGTGATCGGGTCGCGGTGCCGTTTCAGATCAGCTGCGGCATATGTCCGGCGTGCCGCAACCGGATGACCGGCAACTGCCGTTCGGTACCGCCGATCTCGATGTACGGCTTCGGGGTTGCCGGAGGTGCCTGGGGTGGGGCGTTTTCCGAGCGAGTTGCCGTCCCGTACGCGGACGCGATGCTTGTGCCCTTGCCGGCCGGAGTAGACCCGGTGGCGGTGGCCAGCGTTGCCGACACTCTCAGCGATGCCTATCGCCACATTGGACCGTACGTGGAACGGATCCGCCGGCACCCGGAAGGACCCAGCATCATCCTTTTCGGCGCCATGCGGCGTGGCAGCATCTTCGGCGCCAGCGTGCCGTTGTATGCCGCGCAGATCGCCCGCGCGCTTGTCCCGGAGGCCGATGTACTCGTCGTTGAGGCTCGGGCTGACGTACGTGAGCACGCAGCCCGGCTGGGCGTCGAGGCCTGCGAGCCGAATGCGCTCGGACGGCGTCATGCACCTTTGGTCGTCGACTCCAGCGCAGACCCCCGCGGTCTGGCTGCCGCCCTCAAGGCCACAGCGCCCGACGGGATCTGCAGTTGCGCCGGCACCTTGCACGCTTCGGTCAGGATCCCGGCGGCGCGCATCTTCGGCCGCAACAGCACTCTCACAGTGGCGCGCAGCCATATCCGGACAGTGATCCCGAGGGTGCTCGACCTGGTAGCTGCCGGGCGGATCCGTCCTGAATCGGTCACGACGACGATCGCGTCGTTCGAGGATGCACCGAAAGTCTTGTCTAACCACCTCCGCGGCGCCGCCACCATGACGATCCTCATCCGTGCGCCCTGATGTGCGGCGGCTAGTCGGAATCCGGAACGGTCCGTCCGCCTCCGAGCGAGCGGACTGGCGATCGAACGGCCCAGGCGAACAAGATCACCAGGGTGCCGGTGACGATGAAGTTGAGGGCTTGTATCCAGCCCTGTAGGCCGAACTCCACGGAACTGATCGGGTGGCGCAATGGGTCGTAAAACGGCCGAAGCCATCCCGCGACGGTGAAGACCAGGAAGAAAAGCGGGCCAGCCCCTTCCCGCAGACCAGGAACCCGGTGGGCCGGGCGGACGCCGTCGCGGGGGCAGATGCCCGTTCGGTTCGGTTGCTCGACGGCTGGTGTGTATCGGTCATGCTCGTTGAGGTTCCCCGCCGAACTGCTCCATCCGCTCGTCCTGGGCCGTTTGCCTCTGGGCATCTCGCGCCAGTCCGGCGGCGTACTCCAGCAAAGCAGTCTTGCCGATGCCTGCCTCTCCGGCCAGAACCAAGGAGCCGGACCGTCCGCGGCAAGCGTCCACCACGAGATGATCGATCAAGCCGCACTCGGTGTCCCGCCCGTACAGCATGGCCCCACACTGGTGCCGGACTCACGGATCTGGCAGAGACATCGGCGACGTTGCCGATGCGGTCTGGCCAGGTCAACGCCTACGGTGAACAGATCCGTCCGGTGGGTCAGGTGGGTCAATCTCCGCCGCTGAATCAGCGAGCATCCAGTTAGGAGCGAAATGGTTGATCTTGAAATTTCGACGACCATCGAGGCGCCCCTCGATCTGGTGTGGAACATCCTGGTCGACGTCGAACGGATGCCGGAGTGGACGCCCAGCATGCGCTCGGTGCACCTTGAGGTCGGGCGGGTTCTGCATCGCGGTAGCCGAGCTCACATCAAGCAGCCATGGCTGCGGCGCAGCACCTGGACAGTCGACCTCTTCGATCCACCGCGATACTTCTCCTGGCACTCCCGCTCCGGCCCGATCGAGACGATGGCGGGCCACCAGCTGACCAATCTGGGGACCGCCACGTTTGCGACCTTCACGATCCGCCACTCCGGACCCGGGGCATGGCTGGTGGGATTGCTGGTCCGGCCGCTCGAACGGCGGTATGTGAACTGGGAGCTGCAGGGGCTGAAGGCCCGCGCGGAGCAGGCATATGCATGATCAATGTGAAAGGACGATCACCTAGTATGCAGTGCAGACTTCGATCATCGTGCGGGCTCCGGCCGCGCTGGCACGCGACGTCTACGCCGATTACACCGGCTGGGCAGGCATGTTCCCGACGATTTCCGCCGTCCGCCTGAAGGAGCGCCGCGGCTCGACGCTGATCTTGGAGCTGGACCACATCGAGGGGAAAGTGATCAACGAACTTACCGTGACGGGTGATCATGAGATCGTGTTGCGCGAGGTCAAACGGCGATACGACGCGGTCTTTGAGAACCGCTTCGATCCGGTTCCGGAAGGCACCCGGTTCAGCGTCCGCGGCGAGCTGACCTTCAAGGGCGTGGCGCGACTTGTTGGCCCCTTCCTGGGTTGGTATGTCCGGCGACAGATGATGCGCTTCCAGCTCCTACCCGTGAAGGAAGCCGCCGAGCGCCGGCAGTCAACGAGTCGCGAACCACACTGATCACCGGCTCCGATCTGATCGGGTGACCTTCGCGTCGGCGAGTGGGGAACTCCCGGCGCCAGCCAGCCATTGCCCGAAGGTCGATGCCGGTGCGGAAGGTCGGGCCGCCCGCCAGCAGTGCGCCGTGGCGCATTAGCCAACCGGCCCTGCCAGGCAACGGAACCGAGATCGCCCGGTGACGGTCCCGCACCTGCCGCTGATATTCGCGCACCATGTCGGTCAGCGACAGCCGTTCCGGACCGGCCATCTCCAGCGTCGCAGCGGTCGGCGGTTCAGCGGGCGGCGGTCCGCCGCCCACAAGATCAGCAAGCGCCTCGGCGACCTGTGGGATGCCGAGGTGTCCGGGCTCAACGTGGGATTCCGAGCGATGTTGGAACATAGCTGTCACCTTCCCCGCCGCGCGTAGCTGATCGCATCGGTGACATTGCCGATAAAGCTGTGATCCTGGGGGCGATTACTCGCCGACTCCGCTTATGGAAATTCCGAAGTCCTTCGGGTGGCAGCGCCGAGTCGTCCGACGCCAGTTCCGCGCCGTTGCTCAATGAGTCCTACAGCCAGGCTTGCTGCAGCATCGGCATACGCTGCTGGGATGCCGGACCGGACCCGTGCAGCGCGCGTCGAGGACGTGCACAGGCTCGCCATGTCGATGCCACACGTGACGGTCACGGGCGGTACGAAGGACAACCCGGTCTACCAGGTGGGCGGCAAATCCTTCGTCTTCTTCAGGAACCCCCGACCCGACGCGATCGACCCCGATAGCGGCGAGCGCTACCGCGACGTCATCGTGTTCTGGGTTGCGGACGAGGCCGAGAAGCAGGCGCTGGTCCAAGACGAGTCGACACCGTTCTTCTCCACAACCCACTTTGACGGGCATCCGTCGGTGCTCGTGCGGGCCAGCCGATTGGGTGAGCTGTCGTTGGCGGAGCTGCAGGAAATCGTCCAGGACGCGTGGCTTGCGAGGGCTTCGCAGCACCGTGCCGAGCAGTGGCTGAGCAGCCATCCGGCCGGCGGTACGCCGTCCGCCGGCTGAGGATCCAGCGCCTAATCCTGCCAAACGAGTGCGTCGTTGATGGCGGCGCGCGGCGGAACACCTGTGGCTTCGCGCTAGGCCACAGCCCGGTCCCTCGCCGGGTGGAGCAAATCGGCAAGCTCCTCAATACCGTCCACCAACCGGGTGCCCGGCCGCGCCCACGACGCGTTCGCATCCACCGCAACGAGCCGAACCCTCGGGGGTAAAACACCGCGACTGGCCAGGTCGTGGGCCAAAGTGGTCGTGCCCTGCCTGTCGTAGCCGCACGCGGCGACTACCACCACATCTGGCTGCGCGGCTTTAACTTCGTCCCACGAGATCCGCCGAGACGCCGCGCCAGCTGCGCCGATCACCGGATCGCCCCCGGCCAACCAGACCATCTCCGGTATCCAATGCCCGGGGGCGAACGGTGGGTCGGTCCACTCCAACACCGCCACCCGCGGCCGTGGTCGAGCCTCAACCCGGTCCGCCACCCGAGCCGCCCGCTGCTGGATCGACGTCACTAGAGCGCGGCTGGATGCCCGTCGTCCCGTCACCTCACCCAGCCGCAGGATCGACTCGTCCACCTCTGCCAAGGTGTGTGGATCGATCGTGACCACCTTGGCTCGGCAACCTAAGAACGCCAGCGCATCGTCAACGACACTGACGTCAACGGCGCACACCGCGCACAAGTCTTGGGTGACCACAACGTCCGGCTCCAGACCAGCCAGCGCGTCTCGGTCCAGGTGGTACAGATCCTCACCCCGCGCCAATGCCGCCGACACCGCGGCGTCGATCTCAGCCGCGCTGAGCCCGGAAGGCAAAGCTGACGTCGACACGATGCGGCGCGAGCGCGCCTCCGGCGGATAGTCACACTCCACCGTCACGCCGACAACGTCCCCGCCCGCACCAATCGCGAACAAGATCTCTGTGGTCGACGGCAGCAAGGACACAATCCGCACACTGAAACCGTAACCGCCGGGATTGCCGGGGAGCACCGTTCCAGTCAGACGTTGACACGTCCTGATCAGCCGCGCCAGCAGGGGCCGCTGTGCTCATTTCTCAGCAACCGCAGTTGTTGACCTTACCTTTAGCCATTCGACGCACTTGATGCGCACGACAATCTGGGCATACACAGCCCTGGACGTATGCGGCATTGGTGCCATGCTCCAGTCCTTCTCGACGAGTTGCCAGCAGGACCCCATCGAGGTCTGCCGCCCATTCGGGGTCGCGGCGCGCCCTGCCCCAAACAAGGTTTGCGGTTATGCCTAAATCCCTCAAGACAGCATGGAACGACTGGCCAGCGAGTAGCTGGGCGAGAAGCTGCTGACGAGTCGACTCAGGGAGACGGGTGTCTGCCTTCGCTCGTTCCCGATCCCGCGCCCAATCATTTTCCGCTGTGCGGCATCGGTCGCAGCTACAGCCTTCCGCATATCGCACCACGGTGCCGTGCGCGGCCTTGGCACCTCGTGCCCGACTGCTGGGTCTGTCACGGACACTCTCAAGCTGCTCCACTGTCCAGGGAGGATCGCCGATGCGACCATCGGCCAGCCAGCCACGCACAGCGGTCGGAGTGACGCCGCACGCCCCCGCCGCCGCGCGAACCGTGATCAGAGGTTCGCTCCGTTCCTCCACAGGCTCATCATGACCGTTTGTGTGAACCGGCGCCCGATCATAGCCCGGCATGTTGCCCTTTAGACCAGTTCGGCGCTTGGATGCGTTGACGGTGGCGGTGGACAGCGGCGTGACGGGATCGAGGGCGGGCACGACGGGGGTGCGCCGACCCCGCGATCGTGACCTCCAGGGTGTCCTCTCGCAGGATGGCATCGGCGATTCCATCAGCGGTGGTCACGCGGCATGCGACGCCGCCCACTGCTCGCTGAGGTCGCGACAGATTTCGGCTGCCGCGTTGACGAAGGGCAGGAGGGCCACTGGCGGCTTACGCTCGGGGTGCCATGAGATCCCGAGCCGGCGGGGCGGGGGCTCGGGTCGGATGGGGATGACGGCCACGTTTGGATCGTTTTCGTCCACTGTGAGGAGCGGCAGTACGGCGTAGGCCAGTCCTGAGCCGATTAGGCCTTGGATGGTCGGGGTGTCGTCGGAACGGAAGAGGTAGGTTGGCAAGACTGCGGCCTGGCGGAAGGCGTTGTCGATGATCTGCCGGCAGCCGGGGTTGCGGGTGCCGATCATCGGCAGCTGCGCGACTTCGTCGATACTGACCGCAGGCCGTGCCGCCTCGGGTGCACCCGCGGGCGCCAGGAGCACCATCGGGTCGTCGAGGAGGCGGCGGACCTGCAGCAACCCTGTCTCGTACGGGCCGATATCGATAAAGGTGACGTCGATGTCGCCGGTCTCGACGGCGTGGATCAGATCGGCGGACTCGCGTGATTCATGCAACAGGATCTGGATGCCTGGCCATTCCGCACGGAAGGTCCCGAGGAGGCGGGGCAGGATCTTGGTGCCCACGCTCGGCAGCGTCCCGATCCGTAGCTCGCCTTGTTCACCGGAGGCCAGCGCTCGCAGGTCGGCGGCGGCGGCATTGACGCGGGCGATGACTGCCCGAGCGTGTGCCAGCAGCATTTGTCCGGCCGCCGTGAGCTGCACCGGGCGGCGGCCGCCTGGGCGCTCGAACAGCGCCGCGCCGACGATGCGTTCCAGGATGCCGATCTGTTGGCTTACCGCAGACTGGGTGTAGCCCAGCTGCTCGGCAGCCGCGCTGAACGTGCCGGTCTCCACCACCGCGACCAGGGCCAGGAGGTGTCGCATCTCCAGTCCGGACCAGGCTGAGAAACCAGTAGCGTTCATGATGGATACCAACAATAACTTCGTTTGTGCTTATGGAGCCAGCACACGAGACTGATGTGCATGGTTCATGGCGCATCTGTTGGCCGCGAGCTCGGGTCTGGTTTGCTGGGGCAGGTGATCTGCCCAGACGACCATGGCTATGACGCGGCGCGCGCCGTGTTCAACGGCATGTTTGATCGACGCCCGCTGGCCGTGGTCCGGTCAGCGGATGCGTCCGATGTAATCCGTTGCATCGAGTTCACACGTCGATACGACCTTCCGCTCTCGGTGCGTGGGGGCGGTCACAGCGTCGCAGGGCATGCAGTGCATGACGGCGCCATCATGCTTGACCTGTCCGGCATGAAAGGTGTCCGCGTTGATCCAGAGACGAGGACGGTCCGGGCCGAGCCCGGGCTCACCTTGGGCGAGTTCGACCGCGCCACGCAGGCGTTCGGGCTGGCGACCACGCTTGGCGTGGTGTCTGTGACCGGGATCGCGGGGCTCACCCTCGGCGGCGGGTTGGGCTGGCTCAACGGCCGCCATGGACTCGCCTGCGACAACCTGATATCCGCCGACGTCGTGACCGCCGACGGACAGCTGCTGAGGGCTAGTACGCAGGAGAATGAGGACTTGTTCTGGGGTATCCGGGGTGGCGGCGGCAATTTTGGTGTCGTCACCTCCTTCGAATATCAGCTTCATCCGGTCGATCTGGTCCTGGCGGGCGCCTTGTCGTACCCGCTGAGCGTGGCGCCGCGCGTCCTTCGCTTCTACAACGACTTCGTCAAGGCGGCTCCGGATGAGCTGTCCACAGCTGTGTCGCTTGCACGGACTCCTGGCGGCGAGCCGATGCTGGCCATCGCGGTTTGTTATTGCGGTCCGATCGAGGAGGCCGAGCAACTGCTGTATCCGCTGCGGACCTTCCAATCGCCTGTGGACGACGGCATCCAACCGCTGCCCTATACGGCGCTGCAAAGCGCTCTCGACGCGAGATTTCCCTCCGGTCGACGGCACTACTGGAAGTCTGGCTGGTTGCGCGATCTCAGCGACGGCGCCATCGAGACCCTGATGCAATACCTGCCGCTCATGCCCTCCTCCGTCAGCAGCGTCGGCCTGCAACAGATGCATGGTGTGGCGAGCCGTATCGCCCCGTCGGCCACCGCCTTCCCCCATCGGGCCGAGCAATACGACTTCCTCATCTTGTCGCAGTGGTCCGAGGCGATCGACTCGGATCGCAACATCGAATGGACTAGGGCGCTGTTCCAGGCGATGCAGCCACATCTCGAGAAGTCGGTGTATGTGAACAACCTCGGTGATGAGGGCTCGGGACGGGTCAAGGCGGCCTACGGGCAGAACTACGCGCGGCTGGCCGCCCTCAAGAGAACCCTCGACCCGGACAACCTGTTCCGCGCGAACCAAAACATCGATCCATCACCGATATAGCTCGAGGTAAGCGATGATCGTTGGCGGCCGAGCTCAACGTCGGCTGGGGGCTCGATATTGGCGCTTGCTCGGTGCGCCAGGTCCCGATGTGATGCGCGATCGCTGGCCTTGCCAGGAAGGCTCGACCTTCAATGAACGCATCTAGGCCGATCTGTCGAGGGCTGGGCATCAGCGTGGGCATTGAGGCGGGAGTTGCGCGCGACTTAGCCGTCAACTGTGAGCACCTCGGATACCACTCGCTGTGGTGCAACGATGAGCCGACCGCTGCTGGCCTGGAGATGCTGGCGCAGTTCGCCGGCGCCGCGCCGCGGCTTGAGCTGGGCGTGGGGGTTCTTCCTCTCGACCGGCATCAGCCGGTGGCGATCGCGGCGGAGATTGCCCGTCTCGGGCTGGATCCGGCGAGACTCTGGATCGGAGTCGGGTCTGGCCAACTGCGCGCGCCGCTCGACATCGTGCGGCGGGCCGTCGCCGAGTTACGGCGACTCCTACCGGACGGGACGCGCATCGTTGTTGCGGCCATGCGACCGCAACTGTGCCGCATGGGTGGGGCGATCGCCGATGGTGTGCTGCTCAACTGGATGCTGCCTGCCCAAGCAGCGATGGCACATCGATGGGTGCTGGAAGGAGCGGAGGAGGCGGGCCGAACCGCCCCGCTCGTCGCTTCGTACGTCCGCGTCGCCTTAGGACCCAGCGCGCTGCAACGGCTCCGCAACGAGGAGAGCCACTACCGCAACATCAACCAGGCCCATCGCCAGCACTTCGAGGCAATGAATGTCCCGCTCGGGAGCGTCGGTGTGGCCGCATCAACACGATCCCGAGTGCTCGAAGGCCTGGCACCGTACGACGCTGTGGTCGACCTACCGATCGTTCGGTTGCTCCCCGAACAGAGCGCAACCTCGCTGCGATCCGCCGCCCGAGCTCCGGTTCGCGCTGCTCGGTATCCGCTGCCATGCGTCCCACCGCATGCAACGGCACGCGACCGCCGACGCCGAGGAGCTGGTGCGCTCGGCGCCGCGGGGCTCGGTGCCCTGGGTGCAGGGCATGGTCTCGTATCTGCTGGCCACGATGATGACCGGCCGGGACGAGGAGCTCCAGGCGTCGCTCCGGCTGCTCGCCGAGGTCACCCCCGCCCCCGACGCGGTGGGGTGGATGTCGCTGCTGTTCCTCAGCATCACCTTCGTGCTCGATTTTCTCGGGCGCGTCGCGCAGGCCACCGCGCTGGAGGAGCCGTTCCTTGCGCTTGCCGGCGAGCAGGAAGATCAGGCGCCGGTCGCGCGGTGCTGGTGGCACG